>Ga0131853_10016176_pt1 | contig 13626 bp, 8 predicted proteins | sample TergutLab28metaG_FD_92764 | JGI IMG/M metagenome (GOLD analysis project Ga0131853, IMG submission 92764) | Labiotermes labralis P1 segment gut microbial communities from Petit-Saut dam, French Guiana - Lab288 P1 (version 2) (version 2) | ecosystem: Host-associated > Arthropoda: Insects >... | reverse complement strand
CGGCCGGGGCGTGCTGCTGACCACTCACCCCCTTCTAGTGCCGCGGTCATGGAAGAGTAGAGCTATACCTCTACCCACCCTCTGGGCCACACAGGGCCTGTAACGGGATCACTTTACCTTTTAACATTTTACAAAGCTCTTATAGGCAATGTGTCCATATCAATTTCTTCAAGGAATTTCCGTAAAAACGTTTGTGGGTCGTTATAAATCTGGACCATATTAAGTGTATAAGAAAGAGACACTTCAGTTAAAACAAATATTACGTATGGATTTATCATGTTTGGAACAAAACACAATGCGGCCTGGTCATCATCTCAACTTACAAAATCCTCGTGTTGCCGTATCATTGTGAACTTCAGATTACTACTGAAATTAGCATAATAATTAATCGCAGTAAATAACTGTTTTATTGTCTGATTACGAAATATGTTGCGAAATTCAAAGAACGAATGTCATTTAAATTGGACCTCAGAACCAGGAACGGCGAATATACGTAAATTGGGTAACACAGTGAGCTGCGAGATACTTCGCAGAAAAGCGTCTTGCTAGAAATGCTCTACCAATTATTCAGGTAGACAAATTCTACCAGTTCTGTCCCAAATCTTGTGGGAGGGCAGGGGGGGGGAATCGTTCTATTAAGTGGGATTGAAGTCAGTAACACAACTAATGTTTAGTTAGATGTTATATTCTAGGTCAAAAAGACTACATGTTTCAGCCGGTAGTGGCCATCATCAGGTCTTTGTCATTCGACATACTTAAGAGTACTTTATACAGTTGTGTGTTGGCTTGTTTGATGAGGAGATCTCAACATCAAGGCCTCGTTTTTGAGTCTAATATATCTATATTAGGTGTGTGGGTAAGCCACTCAATTAATCTAAAGTTATAGTCATATAATATCAAAATACCGAGGAAAGTCAAAGAACCAGAACTGAAAAAAACCAAAACAAAAAAGGACAGCTTCGTGGCCCTGTCGTGGGAAGCCCCTATATACTGTCCTCATGTGGGTCTTGCTTATTGCGTGCTTCTTCATTCATCTTCGTGCGTCGTTGTGTGTGGAACATCTGCGCGTGACCTGGTTTATGCCTGTGGGGTTTGGAGAGAGAAAGAGATGTGAGAATTCTTTGGGTAATAATAGTTGTATATTAGGCATATGTGTTAATTATTATGGGAGAATTATGTGGATGATTTGTACTTACTGGTGTCTGGTGCTCCGGTGTATTTAGTATATCTTCTGGTTGGGGTGTGTCCAGCCTTGGTGGTATTGCGTGTCACCCAAAGAATTCTCACGTCTTTTTCTCTCTCCAAACCCCACAGGCATCAACCAGGTCACACACAGACCTTCCACACACAACGACCTATGAAGATGAATGAAGAAGCACGCAATAAGCAAGACCCACACGAGGACAGGACATAGCGGCTTTCCCTCGACAGGGCTACCAAGCTCTCCTTTTTTGTTTTGGTTTTTTTTTAGTTCTGGCTCTTTGACTTTCCTCGGTATTTTGATATTATATGACTATACCTTGAGGTTAAGTGAGTGGCTTACCCTCACACCTAATATAGATATATCAGACTCAAAAACGAGGCATTCATGTTGAGATCTCCTAATCAAACAAGCCAACACACAACTGTATAAAGTACTCTTAAGTATGTCGAATGACAAAGACCTGATGATAGTCACTACCGACCAAAACATGTAGTCTTTTTGACCTAGAATATAATATCTAACTAAACATTAGTTGTGTTACTGACTTCAAATCCACTTAATAGGTTATATCACACAGCGGGGATGGCACAATCAAAGGAGAATCTTTCGTCAAGCAACAATTAGAAACAAACATTTATGTCGAAGATTTTGATGCATGGCGCAGTTATTCATGACAAGAGAAGGGAAACTGCTTCCACCTACTTTGGTACACAGTCAGAAACAGGGAACGTTGAAGTGGCTCTGCAGCAGGCTAAAAAAAGGCCTACAAGTCATCTCACGAGCTGAAAATGTTACATCGGCTCTTGAATAAAACAGAAGCCTCTAAAGGATCTCGTCATATCGAAATATCGACCCACTAGAACCAGAGACACGACAGAAATCTATCGCCTCTATTCTGATACAATGAGCATATCGCGCAGGTTAAACACACTGACCCGAAAATTTATGATAAAGAAGAATGGAAAATCATAGAGTGGATTAGAACTCAAATAGTTTGCAAAACGAAGAGTCTGTAAATTATAATTTTTTTTCTTTCCGATTTTGCAGGGTTCAACTGCACTTATATTAAGTTATATAACTATCTCTGGCCCTGACCTGGCTACAACGGCCCGATTATTGTTCTTTAATAGGACACAATTCAGGGCTGTTATTGGCCTGCTTACTGGACATAGCATCTTGAGAAAACATTTATATATGATGCGGCTGAGTAGCAACCCCATTTGTAGGAAATGTGGTACTGAGGATGAAACCTCAGTCCACATTTTGTGTGAGTGTGAGGCCTTGGCTTTACTCAGACATACACATCTTGGTTCCTTCTTTTTGTACACTGAGGATGTTAAGAATCTCAGCATGGGGGCCATCTGAAAGTCTGTTAAAGTAAAAAGATAAAGTGATCCCGTTACATGCCCGTTGTAATCCAGAGGGTGGGTAGAGGTTTAGCTCTACTGTTCCATGACAGCGGCAATAGAAGGGGGTGAGTGGTCAGCAGCACGCCCCGGCCGAACTTTACCCTCGGGAAAGACCCGGTACGCATTGTACAGGAGGCTGGGTGGGTCCCAGGGCCGGCCTGGACGGGCGGAAAATCTCGTCCCCACCGGGATTCGATCTCGGACCGTCCAGCCCGTAGTCAGTCGCTATACCGGGTGAGCTACCCAGCCCACTTGGTAAAGGAGAAGGGCTCCTCTAATTTAGTACAGAACATGGGGCACAAAGGGCCTGCCCTAAGGCCTAGGTGCGTCGGGCCTGGGAGGGCTCGAACCCAAATGCTATTGAATTCAATTCAAGTTACATTAGTTCTTAAAATTGCGGCTGTTACAATTACAATTCCATAAAATTGTACGATTAAAATATGTTACAATATTATTTGGTCGTCGTTGAGTGATGCAATAAACTCTTTGCGACGGTGTCGTGTTTGAAACTGCCTCAGGATGATATAGAGATGTCGAAACGTGTATGAGTGAACATTCTGTAAAGTGAGTGTGTTGTGATATATATATATTTGTGCATTAGTTGGTTAAAAAAACAATAAAACAATGCACCTTACATGTATTTAAATAAAGACAGGAGTTATGAATACGGTAGACATCGCAAACTGTCTATTCGTGAAGTAAACTGTGTGATGAAGCCAGCGTGAAACACACCATAATGCTTAGAAACATCACACATTGTCCCCACTATTTTTTAAATATATCCCATGTCAAAAGACGCTTCTAATTACCGTGAACTTGGATAAAGTAATTAACTACATACTTCCGTGTACATAAAGACACATTTCACACTGTAACATGACATGAAGGCACAGAGAAGGGAGTAAAGTTATAGGCTTATTCTTTCTTTAACCTCGGTTCTTGATGGGAGTTGGTCAGCGCCAAGCACTGGTCGCTTTACCCCCGGTATAAAGACCCAGGACCCCGTGTACAGGAGGCTGGGTGAGCCTCGGAGTCTGTGCGGCAGGATACGTCAAATCTTGCCCTCACCAGGGCTCGAAACCTTGACCATCCGTCTCGTCGCAAGTCGCTATTCCAACTACGGTATCACAGTTGTACTTCCGTGTATGTGCCTACATTGTAACCCCGAAAAACCTAAGCATAATTTTAAGAAATCTGCTACCAATTAATATGTTTTTGGTTTATGATACGATGTAATGTCATGCCTATTAAGAGTGGTCAGCATCACCTGTACTAGTGACATCAACAATCACCAAGTGTGCCAACGTGTTAAGTAAAGGTACAGACTCTGTAACGTTGATAGCCGGGCTACAAGCGTCAAATTGTGATGAAGTACCTACCTGTTGGTACGCTATGTTTGTGAGTCCAAGGTGCTAGAATATTTTGTCATGCCCTTCCTGCATCTAGTCATAGGCTGATTTTACGGGTTCACGTAACAAATCTATGAGAACTACGAGGGTTGTTCAGGATCTTGGAGCATATTTATGGAAGGCAGTGTGTACCCGGTGAAGGCGCGAAATCCGGTAATTTTACAGCAGTGAGAATGACGCCTCTACAGAATAAACTAGGATTATTATTATCATTATTTTAAGCTCATGGTTCCGTGCATCGTAATTCATTGTTAATAAAAATCCAACCTGATGCAACTGTATGCAGATATTTATTTACTGCAAAGTCACTCTACATGTTTCGGGTGTCACAGCACCCATCATCAGTAGTACTAAAAACTGTAGCAGCAGCCTCCGGTACAGGTCATAATACTGGTAGAGCTTCTTCCCTCCGACGTGGCCTGATCAGGCCAGGAGTACTAAAAACTGTAACAGCAGCCTCCGGTACAGGTCATAATAATGGTACAGCTACTTCCCTCCAACGTGGCCTGATCAGGCCACGTTGGAGGGAAGTAGCTGTACCAGTATTATGACCTGTACCGGAGGCTGCTGTTACAGTTTTTAGTACTCCTGATGATGGGTGCTGTGACACCCGAAGCTTGTGCAGTGACTTTGCAGTAAATAAATATCTGCATACTGTTGCATCTCGTTGGATTTATTATTATTATTATTATTATTATGTACACACTAAATGTACCTCCATATAGTAAATATTGGCTTGAAGATGGTTGGTAAAACCGAAACATGTAACCAAAATTATGTATTATTGACTGTATATTAATGTTGTGTTAAGATTGAATAAACCACTTTATATTGAATAGGATTATCACCCTTAATACCGTTCATTCGGTGCACTGTGAATTACTTACAAGCTCTTTCAGCGCCAACAGTGCATAGATCAATATATTACGTATATTCTTTATTTGCTCCTACATGTCTGGCGCAATTACCATCCTCATGGTGCTTTACACCCCGAGGATAGCAAATTAATAGTGAAATACAGAATATATAGGATAGTGCATTTGTTGGTGCTGATAAAGTTTCTGAGATTATTAAAATCTAAATGGCTAAGAGGAAATTTCGTAAAGTAAAGTAAAACAAGGAGTCTGAAACTCTCTACTAATTATAATTAAGTGGCCAAGCCAATTGGGGCGAAGTGGGCAGGACAAATGTCACATACGTACAAAAACGAAACACACACAATAGTTCGGCCGAATAGAATTGGAAGGGAAGAGCAATTAGGAGACATGGGGTTAGACTGCAGGGAGATATGAAATATATTTTAGAAAAATATAAACTAAATCAAGCAGTCTGTTTCGGAGCAAGGACCATAGGTGGACTTTCTTAGGTACTCTCAAGAGATTCTGGATTCCAGGAATTCATTTTAATTTCTTAATTAGCGTAGCCACTCCGCTCAAATAATTTCAGTTAGAAGGAATCATTAAATATGTTTTATTGTAATATTATAGTGTTACCAACGTTTAAAAATATAGACAGGATAATATGAGTCATATCTGCCAAAATTCAGAGCTGCTGTATTGCTTTCAACGTAAATCGGGACTTAATGCACAACAAATAAATAACTGAACTTGCAGGAATTAATACCCAACAGTTCATACCGTAGAGAAGCACTTTATGATCACACAGTAACACATGTGTTACGCGATACGTAACTAGGAGAATTTACAGTTTTTATGCTTTGTTGACCTTGCATCCCTGTAAAATCTTTTTCAAAATGAAGCCAACTAAGTGCACACTACTTCTTAGTATATTTATTTCAACTTCTCTACATGTTTCGGGCAACTATGTGCCCATCGTCAGAAGAACTTACTGTATCTATGCTACACTCGTATTTTTCACTCTGCACGTATGGGTGGCTGTCTGGTCTGCTGGTTGGGATGAGACTCGAGTCTCATCCCGACCAGCAGACTAGACAGCCACCCACACAGAGAGAAAAATACCAGTGTCGCATAGATAGAGTAAGTTCTTCTGACGATGGGCACATAGTTGCCCGAAACATGTAGAGAAGTTGAAATAAATATACTAAGAAGTAGTGTGCACCTAGTTGGCTTTATTTTAATAAATGAGTTACAGTTACTTTTGATGAAAAGTGGACGTCCATATTCATTTCGCGATCTACATAAACCTGTCATCATCCGTTCACGAACTGTTGAAATTCAGATCCAATAAGCCCATTTACTCCGACAGAAATCACGAAGGCATCACCTGCCTGTCTTTTCGAGCAGAAGCTTCCAACAATTTTAGGGGGTTTTCGTACAGATGTGACAGCATCGATTTTTTAACTTTACCTGTGACATTCATACTTGAAGCTGCTGTTCCAATATGGATCCTAGCGCCTTCACTCAGCATTAGACTTTCAATGAATCTACTTCAGTATGAAGGAGAGGGATGGGGAGGAAGGCGGGGTGGGACGTCAGCTGTTGTAAGCATCATGACAAAATTTGCATATGGAGCAAGAGGTGAAAATTGAAACGGAGGAAAAATTCGTAGTACTAACGGATGATTTGGTTACATGTAGATAGATTGTGGTAGTATATATCACATATCGAATTTCGATCCTTTTTTTACCACCATCCCTATCCTGCCAACCCCACAAAAGAGACATTCAACATGAAATACATTTGTATGAATCCAGCTTCAAAAAGCCCAGATAGTGTCTCTCAAAGAGATGTTTGAAATTTTAGCTACAAACCGTGAAAACTCTGGGTCGCTTCTCGTATATTCCTGCTACTCTAGAACATAAATACCGTCACATGCAGCAACGGACGGTTAAAATGATTCATAAAGTAAGCCTTTACCACTGCATATTTATTGATCAGCTGCTATTAAACAGGAATTATTTTCAAACAAATTTCAAAGCCTTAATATTACGCACCAAATAATATTTGTGGTTCAGATGAGAAGGAATTATATCAGCAGAAATACCTTTCGTGAGTAAGATCGAGGTTTCCACATTTCTGAGTCGTATTAGATACAAAGTAATTACGTGACAACTACAGCTTTCGAAAATAAAAGAATGTTTAGAACAGTACGGATAGAACACGTTAAAAGGAAATTTTTACAAGATTAAACAAGACAGAAAATACAGCTACGTATAGCTTGGTCACTCGGCATATCTGATGTACCACATTATTTTACATAGCGTCGGTTGTTCCATTAGTCTTTCGGACCGCGACGTACGTCCAATTGTTCACCTATCTCGTAAACAGCGAAATATAGAATTAATTTCTCTTATCTCGTAAAGGTTTTAACACTCATATGTCCGCGCATCGCTAATATATTCGCAATGTATAACCAACAAGATGCAAAGTTTCACAATTCATTTATTTCTGTAAGACGCTCTACATGTTTCAGACGGTTTTTCCGTCCATCATCAGGAGCTCAAAACTGCACATACAGCGTCAGGTATTTGTCAAACCGTTACTGCTACCTGCTGCTAGCCCGGCCGGGCTAGCAGCAGGTAGCAGTAACGTTCCCTTGAAAGAAGTAGGGAAAATGTGAAACATCATTTTTATTTCACCTCTTGTACTTTTCAACTAATTCACACGTTATAACTGATTTCGGGACCTTTTTTAGACTTTTATGTAGCAACATTCGGTCTAACAGCTGATACAAAAGAACAAAAATAGTTTTTATCGTTTCTGAAAAGAGAGACATTGTTAGATTTTTTTTAAAACTCATGGTTCCGTGCATCGTAATTCAATGTTAATAAAAATCCAACTCGGGCCACGTTGTAGGGAAGTAGCTGTACCAGTATTATGACCTGTACCGGAGGCTGCGGTTACAGTTTTTAGTGCTCCTGATGATGGGTGCTGTGACACCCGAAACATTTAGAGTGGCTTTGCAGTAGATAAATATCTGCATACTGTTGCAGCTAGTTGGATTTTTATTAACATTTAACATATATTGTTAGATTCTCAAAGCAACTTACATGATACATACACGTGTATGCACGGTAGGTATGAAGAAATATATTAATTTTTTTACTTTAAAAAGAGTTTGTGCCTGAAAGATTTAGCTGTTTATGTTGCTTGTCTCACTTACCCTTGTGGATACAAAGGTGAAGTACGGATAATATACACTGGTTCAGCGAATCTCCTCACATTAACCAGAAACGTACGTGGCGCCTCCAGCAACTGCAATTCAAAAAATCGGAACGGTCTATTAATCAAAAAATTTCGCGCTCATGTTCATGTTTACAACGCACAAACAACACGCTGGAAAAGCCATCGACCGCTCTTCAACCCGTGTTATCCGACAGATTCTTCTTTGCATAAATTGCGTAAAGACTACAGCACAACAACATATGTGGGCCGGTTAGCGTAGTTGGTATAGCGACTGGACGGTCCGGGGATGGAATCCCGGTGGAGGCGAGATTTTCCGCACCTGTCCAGACCGGCCCTGGGGCCTGCCCAGCCTCCTGTACAATGGGTACCGCGTCTTTCTCGAGGGTAAAGAGCGGCCGGGGCGTGACGCTGATCCCTCACCCCCTTCTAGTGCCGTGGTCAAGAAAGAGTAGAGCTAAACCTCTACTCACCATATGGGCCGTACGGCCTGTACAGAGCCTCAGTGCCTGTACAAGGGCGCACTTTACCTTACCTTACAACAATATAAGCCCCCTACACACACACACACACACACACACATACAAATGATTACAATAATCCAAAATTACACAACATGCCAGTATCGGACACCATAACAGTTCCCGACAGAGACAGCTACAAAATATCAAATATTCTTATTATGGAAAAACAGCTGGCTCGATTCAGCACATCTGTGAAGAGGTTACATTAAAAACATAAACTGAATTCAGAGTGAGAAATGCCTCGTGAACACGTACAAAGTGCTACCTAGCACAAGAAGATTTGTCGCCATGCAGCAGGGTTTGTGGCAATAAGAACAAATTAAGATTCTAAACATGCTTTGAGTTAGAATAAGATTACCAACTGCTGTCTCGTGTAACTTTAGAATTGCTGTAACTTTGATGGTGAAAACTAGGAGGCACTAGACACCATCTGCTTCACTGAGTAACGAACAAAGAAGTCGCAACATCACAACGGCAATATAGGCCACAGCCCGAACATACTAAGATTTGTATAAAGCGGTTTTTGATATTCATAAATCCAAAGTTGCCGTTATAGCAAGATTAATTTTATTAGCAGCATGACGTTAGAAGAAATATTTTCAGGAAACACAAAATACACCTAAGAATATATGCCGAGTATTTAATAAGACATTTGGCTATTTCAGGACACTGTGTCAAGCAAGTTATTAACGTGCTGGGTTATGGGTTCAAATCTCAGCAAGGGCAGAGATTTCTCTCTCCACCACTTCCTTCAAACAGACTCCAATCCAAACAGCCTGCTGTTCACCGGAGTTTTCGCCTCCAAAAGTGAAGCATTAGGACATGAAGCGGAATAAATACTGAAATCAGTGTGGATAACAAACCAACTAGATGTCACTTTTGTGTAATGCTTTATTTTCTCTTTTATAAGTTGCTCAACATGTTTCGGGCAACTTATAAAGGAGAAAATAAAGCATTGCACAAAAGTTATATCTAGTTGATTTGTTATCCACACTGAATTACGATGCACGGTCAACCACATATCAGAAATACTGAAATGTTCCCGGATGAAATGCATAGTTGATAAGTTTATATATTTGCTTTGGTTGCGATCCGGACAACAGAGATTAGAATTCAGGGTAGTGGAATAAATTTTTGTCTCTTCCATCCTGTCCAAAGCTGCGCCGAGGTTTAACCATATTCATGCCTAAAGAGTAAAATGGATTATTTCGACAGGTCAGAGTCGGTAGGAGCATGAAGTCAATCTCTCTGCTCCATCAGAAATATCTGTAATGCTAACTCACTTCCTGCTCTTATGAATTCAGTTCTGCTTTCCCTTTAATTTTTGAGTCCCGGGATGATCCCTACCTAGCCGTGGCTTACGTAATTAGTGTCACGTCTCGTGTGGCAACTGCAACGTCCTCGACGAGACATCATGTCTCTCCGAGTACGCAGCAGCCATCCTACGTGCGTACATCGCACTTGGATTCATTGACAAGGAACTGACTCCCAAATCACGGCAAGGCTCGCTAATGGAATTCCAACGGAGCCATTAACTTGTGCCAATGCGGATTTCCACATCTCGCCCCTCAATGTCGGGAACTATGCCCGGTGGGCAAGAACAAGTGATCCAACTCAGCGGTAAAGGTAAGGTAGGAAGGGCAATTGAAGCCTAACCTCCCAGAACGTGGGCGTTCCGGGCACAGAGCAGGCATAAGAGGATTATAACCATACTGAACGTTGTCTACGTCTCTGAGGGTGGGTCGTACCCTTAGTATTCAAGCTAATGGAAGAGAAGTTTGGCGTTCAACGGCATTCCGGTAAGTTAGTCCGTCGTTTCAGCGTTGCGCAATGCACTAGATAATAAATATGTGTTTATAAGCAAATAAACCCTAAACTATCTTAAAGGAAGGAGAGGCAAAAACATATTGTTGTGAGTTACTATGGATGTTACAACAAAGGGTTCTTCTTCCTTTTGCTTCAGTTAACGATGCCGTCGATTCCTACGATTACAGAGTGTCGGTGTTCAGTGAAAATTGACAGGCGAAAACCGAATTGTTCGCAAAAGAACCTGTCCTATTTCATCTCTGTTCACCATAAATCCCAAGTGAATTGTGCTGGAATCAACACGGGCTTCTGAAGTGAAAAATCGGAAACTAACGGCGTGAACCGCAACATGACCGAAAACACGTAAGGCAAATAAATGTTAATCCAATCAATTTTTACGGCAGTAAACTCTGACTCTTTAATAACAACAGATAATACAAGGACATTTATATAGACAGAGAAAATGGGGAAAAATGATTAAACACTAATACGAACGAAAGTTTTAGAATGTCAATTCGTTGATTATTTTAATTAACTATAAAAATGCAGAGTTTTAGAACAATATTCAAATTTAACATGGAAGTTCGTAATTTCCTTACGCACGTACGTACCTGCAAATTGTCTGATTGACGTCAAGACATGTACAGAAAATGACGTAATTCTGTAATGATATGCTGCAATAAACAGATATTTACGACGGCCGTAAACAGTTTCAGGTGGTTATTTTAAAACTGTGCACTGCCAAACGAAGTTGTCACAGCAGTGGTTCTGATCGTGTATCTTTGTTTACAAACTATATATCTCTAAGAATCCAAGAATTCAAAATACGGGTCTCTTCCGAAATTGTCTTTTTGGTTGCAATTGTGCTTCAGAAACTTAGAAATGGAGAAATTTAACTGCTTTCACAAATTCAGAGACATTCTGTAAAAACCCTTTCCGTCGTCACTCTTTAGAAAAACGTTTTACAAACGTAACTTCCACGCTTATCGTCGGTCGACGTTCACACTACAGGCTTGTTGCACTGAATGTAATTAAACGCCAAATTTTGATAAGCAATCGTTCATATTTGAACAATATCTGGCGTTAATCCATACACACTTTTCTATCAACATACACGTTAGAAATCGACAAAGAGTCCAATAATTTTGAAATGTAAAAGATATGTACATTTAGCCAACATCGAAACTTTACTACTTTCTTGAATTACCCAGCAACTTCATTTTATAAACCTAAATAGTTGTATTACCAGGACTGAGCATTCCAAAAAGGACGAAATTGTAACAAAATTACTTCTGCAATTCTGTCAATAACAGAGACGAAAAACATCAAGCTGCAATCCGGGCTGTAGATAAAAAGGGAATGGATTTCGAAGGGGCGGCAGGAGATAAGGTTATTGATATATTTTGGACAACGTCACAAAATTGCTTGGTTTGTGCGCTGGAAGGAAAGGAAGCCTGTTTCTATATGAAATCCGTAAGAGGCCATGGGGAGGAATTTAATAAAATCTTGCTGTGTACAGACAGAAAATATTTATGGAACGCAACAAAGCTTCCATTCGATGTACGATCGGGTTATGAATTGGTCTCGTGCTTCGACTTTAAAATTTACAGAACTTATGAAAGACATTTTCGGTGACACTGATTAGCATCCAGTTATTAATACCTACTTCTTACTGGAGTGACCACATCTCGAGGTTCTTGTGTCCCCAAATTAAATTCGAGCTACCACAGACCTACGTAATAATGATTAAGTATTTCATTAATTTTTCTTCAATTTTAAGGGTTACATAACAGTCAAACAAAACTGTATAAATACTCAGTATAACTACTTTTCATTATGTGATTCAGTCAACACAATGATATAAATTAATAGCATAGGTTAGAGCGATATGTTTCGGCTTATAAAGTCATCATCAGGCCAAGCTAAGTACCATGGAGATTTTACAATGTGGCTGCGCGCATTTGGGATCCCAAATGGCTTACAATGTGTGTTGCGATTGGCAACATATATGTATATACACATACTGATCAGTAAGTAATATAACATGCACCTATGTTTAGGTGTTTAGATTCCTGCTTACTGTGTTCGTTGTGGTTGTATTAGTAGCTGGTTCCTTCTGTATTTAGACTTCTTCCGGGGTGGGTGGGTGGGTGTGTCCGCTTGTTCCTTTTTACGGTCTGGTACTGTTTACTTGCGCCCTGTCTAGTTCTGTAATTGCGGAATCAGATTAATAAATACAACACGTCCGTCGACAACACAACACTTTATTTATATACAAAAATAGTATATTGTGTCAGAGCGACATGTTTCGACCTTATAAGGACATCCTCAGGCCCTCCAAGAAGACAGATCCAAGAGTTGTTTATAAGGTCGAAACATGTCGCCCTGACAAAATATACTATTTTCGTATACAACATAAAGTGTTGTGTTATCGACTGACGTGTTGTATTTATATGTTGTAACACTTCGGGATGGAAAACATCAAATTTATAGTCGGAATCAGATTTGTTATGTCTTGTACTAATTTGGGTATTTGGATATAAATACTGTGATTACGAACCGATTATATCAGTAACACTTGGATTGACATTTTGAATGTGAAACGTCTGGATATCTGCCACTTGTCTTAACTGAGTTACTGCAGTCCTCTATCTTCTCCGTGTGAAAGTGGTGACAGGAAATCGAAGCGCTTCACGACTGTCTAATTCCTTAACTGCTTGCAATTCATAATCATTTTGCACTCTCCTCAGACGTTATGCAAATTGTGAAGTTCGCAGACTGTCGTTAAATAGAATAAGAATTACACCCCAACATACCAATATAAACCGGGTCACATGCACTCAGCATGCACCTCCCAAGTAACTTGGGTGTTATGGCCAAGGCATTTACAGATGTGAGAACATAAATAATATATATTTGGCGGGAGGTACTGAAGCTCCTTTCTTACCCAACAAATTTGTCCCAGTGCGTCTTACTTATTTAAGTAACTAAGCAAAAGTGTCGGCCGGGTAGCTCAGTCGGTATAGCGACGGGCTGGACGATCCACGGATCGAAACCTGGGGGGGGGGGGGGGGGGATTTTCCCGCCCTCCCGACCGGGCCTTTGGCCCCCCCCCCCCCCCCCCCACACGGGACCGGGTCTTTTCCGGGGGGAAAGGGCGGCCGGGGGGGG
>Ga0131853_10016175_pt1 | contig 13627 bp, 16 predicted proteins | sample TergutLab28metaG_FD_92764 | JGI IMG/M metagenome (GOLD analysis project Ga0131853, IMG submission 92764) | Labiotermes labralis P1 segment gut microbial communities from Petit-Saut dam, French Guiana - Lab288 P1 (version 2) (version 2) | ecosystem: Host-associated > Arthropoda: Insects >... | reverse complement strand
TGTGTTGGCGCAGCAATATATTGACTGCCAACTGCACCACCACCATCTAAAGCATAACCAAACTTAGCTTTTAACGCACTGGCATCCATAGCCTTTGAACCAACCAATCCAATTTCCTCACCAACAGTAAAAATTAGCTGTACATCGCCATGCGGAATTTGATTTTCATTCATAACACGAATCGCTTCAAGTAAAGCCGCAATTCCCGCCTTATCGTCAGCACCTAACACTGTCGTACCATCACTATAGACAACACCTTCACGAATAACAGGCTTTACGCTCACACCGGGTGCAACTGTATCCATATGGCAAGTGAACAAAATCGGATCAACGCCTGCTTTGTTGCCTTTCCATTCTGCAATTAAATTGCCAGCAGTATGACCGGTAATCGCAGCAGTATCATCTTCATATACGGATAACCCTAATTCCACTAACTTCTGCTTCAAACACGCTGCAATCTCTTTTTCATCACGTGATTCTGAATCAATCTGTACCAATTGTAAAAACTCATCTAACATTCTTTGTTCGTTAATCATTCCGCCAGCTCCCCATTTTAGTTTTTTATTAAATTAATCATACTCGAACATCGTGAAAAATTCCAACTCTTTAACAAGATGTAATAAAACATTGAGCAAAAAAGTTTTTTTTAGTAATATAGTAGGAGATAAAATGAATTTTCACGAGGAGATATAGTTTATGAATCGTAAAGTCCAAAAATTTGTCATTTACTTAATGATTTTAATTATGTTGTCATCAATCATCATTATCGGTTTAGCTGCTTTAGCAAGATAAACCGATAATACATACGATCACCAGCTGCCTGCTGGTGATTTTTTAATTAAAAAATAAAAAAATGCGATAACGCTACCGCACTTTATTTATTCCATTCTTTCTTTAATCCGCTTCAATATTTTTTTCTCCAAACGAGAAATCTGTACTTGTGAAACACCTAGCCTTTCAGCTACTTCTGATTGTGTTTGATCCTTATAATAACGCAAATAAACAATCAAACGCTCTCTTTCATCAAGTGAGTTAATTGCTGCCTTCAAGCTAATCTTTTCAAACCAATGATTATTGCTATTATCTGTAATCTGATCGATCAACAAAATTGCATCGCCATCATTTTCATAAAAAGTTTCATGAATCGATGATGGTGCACGGCTCGCATCAAGCGCCATCAGCACTTCTTCATCTGTCACATTCAGTTTTGTAGCAAGCTGCTGAATCGTTGGTGTTTTCCCATGAATTTTTTGATAGCTCTCACTTTCACGACGAATCTTATTCGCCAATTCCTTTAATGAGCGACTAACTTTTACAGTGCCATCATCACGAATAAAGCGCTGAATTTCTCCCAAAATCATAGGCACAGCATAAGTTGAAAATTTTACATTAAAAGTTAAATCGAATTTATCAACAGATTTCAATAAGCCAATACAACCAATTTGAAATAGATCATCTAATTCATAACCTCGAGTTGCAAATCGTTGCACGACTGACCAAACTAATCTTGTATTTCTTTCAATAATTTCATCACGGGCATTCGTATCACCTTGTTGGCTTAGATAAATTAATGTTTTGACATCATCATCTTTTTGAGTGGCATGAGTAGAAGTCGTTTCTGCATTCATACTAACGCCTCAATGAACCATTAAGTTATTTTTCGAGAAATTTTTACTAATCTTAACTGTTGTTCCAATGCCAACTCGTGATTCAATGATCATCTCATCCATGAAATTATCCATAATGGTAAAGCCCATTCCTGATCGCTCTAACTCTGGCTTAGAAGTAAACAATGGTTGACAAGCTTCCTCAATATCTCGAATGCCACAACCTTCATCACGCACTTCGATTTCAATCCTTCCTGAATCCATATCTAATTCAGCAGTCAATGTTACAATTCCTTCTTCATCTCCGTTATAACCGTGAATAATTGCATTTGTAACAGCTTCTGAAATTACCGTTTTAACTTCGGTTAGTGCATCCAAATCCGGATCAAGCGGTATTAAAAATGCTGCAATGGCTACACGAGCAAAAGATTCGTTTTCACTACGGGCACTGAATTGCAGATTCATTTTGTTTTTGGACAATTAAGCCACCCCCAAACTTTGCAAAGCGTTTTCTTCTGATACCTCTAAGCGAATGATTTTGAATAATCCTGAGAGATCAAACATTTTCTCAACTGTCTTTGAAATAGCGCAAACAACCATTTCCCCCTCATTCATCTTCACTTGATTATACCGCCCCAAAATCACACCTAACCCTGAGCTATCCATAAAATGAAGCTCTGCTAAATTTAAAAGAATATGGCGAATTTGATGTTGCTCTAATTTTTCAGTTATCTGCTTTTTTAACTCACCTGCAGTATGATGATCTAACTCACCTTGCAGACGAACACAAAGCACATTTCCTTTTACTTCTAAATCAATGTGTAAACTCATCATGTAACCTCCTTGTTATAGGCAAATGTTTCATAGTAATATAGCTTAGGCAATATTGAGAGATATTCTAGTTTGTTTTACAAGATTCCTGCTGATTGACAAAACTAGAAGTAAACAGTCATTTTTCGACATTATAAAAATTAAAAATTGGATTCTATCTTGCCATGCTTAGATAAAATCCAATTTTTAATTTTTAGTTCAGTTGTATTTATTTTTTCACCTGTGTAAAGTTAGATAATGATCGCCCAAACAACTTCAACCATGAAGCTTCATTAACATCTTCAGTTGCTATTAAATCAGTTGTTGAAATTAATTTTCCATCTTTTTCAATCGTAATTTTCCCTAATACTTGGCCTTTTTTAATAGGTGCTTGTATATTCTTCTTTAAAGTCATTTTCGGGTGAACATCTTTCATGGATTCACCTTTTTTCATTAATAATGTTACGTGATCAGCTGCTACTAAATTAACTTTTTCAATACTACCTTTTGATACAGGAACAAAAGCCAATTTTTCTCCTTTGGCATACTGCCTTTTCGTAGCATACTGATTAAAACCATAATCCAATAAGTTGGTTACCTCTGCGTTTCGATCTTTCGGAGATTTTGCACCGAATACTACGGCAACAATTCTCATGCCATCACGCTCTGCAGTAGCAGTTAAACAATATTTAGATTCATCAGTAAATCCTGTTTTCAAACCGTCTACACCAGGATAAAATTTCACTAAGCGGTTTGTGTTGACAAGCCAAAATTGCTTGTCTGTATTTTCACGTAAGAAAGATTCGTATTGCCCGGTAAACTCTGTAATTTTTTTGTGCTTTAGCAATTCGCGCCCCATTGCAGCCATATCTGCTGCTGAACTATAATGCTTCTTTGCCGGTAAACCAGTACTATTTTGGAACTGTGTATTTTTTAATCCCAGTTCGCTTACTCTTTTATTCATCTTTTTAACAAATTCTTCTTCACTGCCTGCCAACTTTTCTGCCATTGCTACACATGCGTCGTTTGCAGAGGCAATTGAAATCGCATCAAGCATCTGCTTTACGGTTAATTCTTCACCTGGTTCAAGGAAAACTTGTGAACCACCCATAGAAGCAGCATTCTCACTTGTTCTCACTTTATCAGATAATTTGATCTGCCCACTGTCAAGTGCTTCCATAATTAAAAGCATTGTCATAATCTTTGTCATGCTGGCAGGGGGTAATTTTTTATCTGCATTTTTGTCATATAAAATAGTACCTGTATCTCTTTCAATCAATATCGCTGACTTTACAGTCGGAGCTAGTTCGCTAGCCTCTTGGTTCTTCTCTCTTGCTAGCACCGGATTTGCATTCAACAGCAGGAGTAGCACCATACTAATCGCTGTTATTTTTTTCATCAAAAAAACCAACCTCCTTAAATGTCTCTAAAGGTTAGTTTTGTCCAGTTTAGCATATTTATACAAAAGCTAGATTAATTTTTTAGAAAATTTTTACGCCGTTCTGCTTTAAATTTACGCCAGCCAACATAAGACAGCGTCGAGACAATGATACCAGCTGTAATTGCAATTACCCAAAATATAGATGGCTCCGAACGAGGGTACTCTTTTTGCTTAAAAAGTTTAGCAAAATCTCGTTTAAGCTTTTTCATTTCACTGTTGTCATCTTGAAGTAAAAACACTTGACTGCGATATTCATTAATATGATTTACTTCAGCTTCCAGTCGCTCAAAATCCTTTGCCGACATATTAATTTGGAGTGAAGGTGCAATCATTTCATACTGTTCAATCAATAAATTCACTTGTTCATTAAAATGATCTTGATCCTTAGATTTCATAGCTTGCTCAGCTTTGACAAAAGTATCCATCATGGGTGATTTCATTTTTGTCCATAATGGAATACCCGTAACTTGGACGGCATCAACTGCCAATCGAAAGGAAGTCACTTGGTTATGCAGTGCTCGTTCATCAATATGCTCAGCTTGGAATGTCTCAATCACTTTTTGCTTAGCATCATGAATGACTGCTGTTTCATTAGCTGAAAATCCGCTAAAGCTTTCAAAGTCAATGCCAAAATTTTTAAGCATATTTTCAGCATCATCATAACGTCCTACTTTGGTAAATTGTAATGTTTGATCTGCCAAATGATCTAATTTTTCAGCCGGAGAGAAGCTAGCTGCCAAAATTTCATTAAACACAAATAAATTAGCAAAAATCAGCAAACAAGCAATCAAATACTTCCTTTTCACTCGAGATCCCCCCGCTACACGTATATAATCAATGTATGCGTACACGGACAAGAATAGAATGAGCAGATACACTCAGGATCTTTGAATCATGATACCTTATCTTTAAAGTTATTCATCTTCTCAATCTTAAAACTGCATAAGACAAAGCATTAAAGCCATATTGAAAAGTAACCATATTCATGTGTGCCGCTTCCGTGATGTAGCTTTCCTTTTGACTTTAGATCAGTAAATGCGTTCTTCATATCGCATAGTATGGAATCCGGTACATCCAAGTCATGATGTGCGGGAAAAACTCTTGTTACTGGCAAAGCCGCTATTCGTTCTACCGATGCTAAATAGGCATCTGGGTCAGTAGATGGAAAATAGGCGAATAGTGTTCCAATGTAGACCAAATCACCGGTAAAGAGATATCCTCTGTCTTTTTCATAAAAGCACATATGCCCCGGAGAGTGCCCTGGTGTATGTAGTACCTGGATGATACGTCCCCCTATATCAATCACATCATTATCCTTTAAAATCCGTGTCGGCATCCCCTGAAACATTTGATAGTTGTCAACATCGAAACCCTCCGGCAAATCACAATCCTCTACAACAAAATCTTTGATTTGTTCTCGAGTTAGTGGGAACTCACCATTAAGCCAGTTTATTTCATCTTCATGAGCGTAAAATTCGGGGAAAAATTTATGACCGCCAACGTGATCCCAGTGTACATGGGTTGCGACCGCTATAATAGGATTATCGGTAAGTTTGCGTACCTGTTCATATATATTTTCAATTCCAAGTCCAGTGTCAATTAGCAGACTGTATCGTTCCCCGTTCAGCAAGTAACTGTGCATTTCCTCCCAATGTCTGTATTCGCTGATAATATGGGTGCTTTCATCTATCTTCTCAATCGTAAACCAATCACTCATTATTACTGTCTCCTTGTAATTTTTATTCTTTTTGTTTGGCCTTATCATCGAAATCCGTCTAATACTTATTAAATACGCAAAGCGCATCTTGTATGGTATGGCAGGGGTAAGCCCCCACCTTCAATGCTTATTTGCCTTCTTTACCTTGGGCATAGCGAGCCAGTCTTTCAGAAAGTGTAGCAGTATGCAACTCAAATAGATGATTGTCAAAATCATAAAAATAGATAGACCGCCCCTCTCCGTCTACACGAGGGCGCTCTGGTTTAATCTCTACCCCGACATCTTTAATCCGCTGGATATATGATTCAACATCAGCCTCTGAAATCTGAAATGCAATATGATTATAAGTGCGTTCAGCAAGAGACTCACCTTCCATAATAACAATCCAAAGATCATTTATAAGAAAGAATTTCTCTTTTGAAATCGAAAAGGTCTCATCTCCACTGAAATAGATTTCTTTTGCATTAAAAATCTTTTCAAAAAATATAGTCCCACGCTCTATATCTTTTACAACAAAGGTCATGTGGCTTATACCTGAAATCACGGCTATCACTCCATTCTCAAAATATAATAATACTTTATTCATCTTATCATTTAATACTATTCCTTTACCAATTTCGGGCCAAGTTGGCCCGAAATAGTATAGTTACATTTTATTGCGGCTTCCTTATTGGTATCCAAACCTCAAACTTTGAGTTTAGTGGATCATCATTCAAATATACCTCAATATCCGGCCCATTGTCATATTCATAACCAGAGGCAGGAAACCATTCAGTTACGATACGCTTTTGCAATTCCGGCATAACGGTACTTACTGCTCCCTCGCCGGGGAACACTGCCCATGTGAAAGGTTGGATAATATATTCCTCCAATGTGCTGTCAATTTCCTTCGTACTTGCTACGGAAATATAAAACCTTCCTCCTTCAAACTGATTATACCGCTCATCTGAATCGTTACCGTTATAGACGCTTACGCCTAATACCCCCATAGGTTGACTGTCCATCATAGCTGCTAGTTTAGGAATTGTGCCATCCATAGCGGCTTTCTGCCACATTTCCGGCATTATTTCAGCATTTTTCTCCATTTCATTTTCAAGTGGATGAGAGATACCAATAATGCGAAATGCCTCTTTCTTTTCAATTCTAAAATTCATTTCCTCTACTCCCTTTACAATGATTTTGATGTTGATGGGAATGCAAATCTTACAATCCAGTTTATATCATCAACTCCTGTAATAAGTATATTTCATGCTAAAGGGCTCGTCCTCTCTTTCTTAGCACCGATATAGAGAGGTTGCGCTGTATCTCCTTTTCTGTTTGATGGCATAAAAAAAGAGCTTGATCTATACAGAATCTTATAGCTCTATGCTCATTTGCTCAATTATCAATTTTTTCACCACAATAAGGGCAAAAGTGTTTCTTCGCTCCTTCTGATTCTTTTTCCTCCGTCATATTTTCCATAAATCCAGCACTAATAATTCCTGTAGGTATTGCAATTAAACCGATACCTAATAAGGCAATGATAGCACCTACTAATTTTCCAAGTACCGTTACTGGATAAATGTCACCATATCCAACAGTTGTTAATGTTGCCATCGCCCACCACAGTCCAGAAAATGCATTTGAAAATGCATCTGGTTGTGCTTCATATTCCACTGCATGTACAATTAAAGAAGCGATAATCATTAATAGTAGCACAGCAAACATCGATGATAAAAGCTGTGGTCCTTTTCTGTGCAATACTTGGGCTATAGAGGACAAACCATTCGTATAACGATTCATTTTCAAAAGACGTAACAACCTAAGAAGTCTGAGTGCCCTGAGCGCCATTAGATTCATTGGGATAAGTAAAGGTAAATAAAATGGGATTACTGCCAATATATCGATCACAGCCATCGGTGAACGAATATATTTTATACGCGCCCTAAATGATGACATTTCTGGATATTTATAGGGAGCAACCCATATTCGCAAAAGATATTCGATGGTAAAAATAATTACGGCAATCATTTCTATATAATAGAAAGTTTGTTTTACGCCTGATGAAAATCCTTCAAATGTCTCAAGTATTACTAGTATAACGCTAATAATGATGATAAACATAATCGTACTACTAATGATCGAGTTTACCGAACCACCTTTACCATCATCACGAATATACTCATACACACGTTGTTGTAACTTACTATACATATCTCTTGGTTCTCCTAAATCCCCTTTAAAGTTTGTTATTTCAATAATATACTCATTTCATATTGGTTAACTTGAATCTTGAATCCGATAGCTAACAATTCGCTGATTAGTTCAGTTTCCGTAATAGGAATATTTGAAATTCGCAGGTTTTCAAAATTTCGTGATAAGTATGTAAAAATAGCACGAAGCAAGTCATTATCATTCGCTCCATTAAACATGACTTGTGGAATTCCGCCTTGTGAGCTGAATATAGCTGCTGCATTTCTATTTTCAGCTTCAATATATGCAACTTGGAAATCGTCGATATTTTGATGTAAGGCCACAATCCGGTTCCCAAAAGAAGGTTCGTATTTAGATAGTTCTTCTTTAGGAAAAACGGATAAGGGCGAAACTTTAACATCAGCACTATTATAGAAATCGTTGTCCATTTTTCCAATTAAAAATGAAAACTCTCTATCGACCTTACCGCCTTTTTTCTTATATATGGAATAAGCTTTTTCGTTTGTTGTAATTACTTCAAGGTAATAATGTTTGATACCATTATTTTTCAAACTATTCTTTGTATATTCAAATAATTGTGAAAAAATCCCTTTGCCGCGGTGTTCCGGCACAATTCCTGTCATAGCATCATAAGCAACCGTTTTACCCCTGAAAGTACCAACCGAATTAATCAAAAGGCCAATAAGCGCATCATTATAAAATGCGCCGAAAGATTGACTTATATCTACACCCGCAACTTTGAAATATGTTTCAATTTTCTTCGGGGTAATGTCTACAGGAACAATATAGTCAGAAAAGGCTAAATTCCATGTGTTTGTTAGGTCTTCAAAACTTACATCTTCGAGATTTCTAAATTCGTACATGAACTCCCTCCTAAACATAGTGCTCTCTTCATCCTTAAAGAAGCATTGCTTACTTCTTTCTACACCTCAATCATTTGATGAACAAGTGACGGCTTGATAGGCTGGTGCTGCGTTATTTTAATATTTTCTTTTAATAGCTTAATTGTGTTTTCAATATTCGGTTGATTGTGATGAATGTACACTAATGTTTCTCCAGCTTCCACTGCATCAGCAATTTTCTTATTTAATACTAAACCAACTGCTAAATCAATTTCTGATTCTTTTGTAATTCGACCTGCACCTAATAACATAGCAGCCCGTCCAATTTCATCTGCGATGATCTCTTCAACAAAACCACTTTCGCTAGCTTTGAATTCGGTAACATACTTTGCTGTTGGTAATTTGTTCGGATCATCAATTAATGAAGGATCTCCACCTTGACTAGCAATGAATTCCTTGAATATTGCAAGCGCTTTACCATTGTCGATCACTTCTTGTAATTTCTGCTTTGCTTCTTCTAAAGTATCTGCTTTTTTAGCAAGTACAACCATGTGACTACCTAAAGCCAGCACTAATTCAGTCAAATCTGATGGTCCTTCACCTTTCAATGTGGCAATCGCTTCTTTGATTTCAAGCGCATTGCCAATTGCTAAGCCAAGTGGTTGACTCATATCTGAAATGACAGCAACGGTTTTACGCCCTACTAAATCACCAATTTTAACCATAGCCGTTGCCAATTCTCGCGCTTCATCTAAATCTTTCATAAAAGCACCGGCACCTACTTTGACATCTAATACAATTGTATCAGCACCGGAAGCAATTTTTTTACTCATAATTGAGCTAGCAATCAAAGGAATACTACGTACAGTAGACGTAACATCTCTAAGCTCGTAAAGTTTCTTATCAGCAGGTGTTAAATTAGCCGATTGGCCAATTACAGAAATTTGGTTCTCTTTTACCAGTCTTATAAATTCTTCATTTGTTAATTCAACATGAAAACCCGGAAAGCTTTCCAACTTATCAATTGTTCCACCTGTGTGACCTAAGCCACGACCGGACATTTTGGCAACCGGAATACCAAGTGCTGCTACCATTGGTGCTAAAATAAGTGAAGTTGTATCGCCAACACCACCAGTAGAGTGCTTGTCTACTTTAATACCGGGAATCTCACCTAAATCAATTTGATCTCCAGATTCCACCATAGCCATTGTTAATTCAGCACGTTCCGCATCTGACATATTTTGAAAATAAATCGTCATTGCCATGGCACTCATTTGGTAATCAGGGATATTACCATTAGTAAACCCTTCAACCATGTAACGAATTTCTTCTTTCGTAAGTTTATTGCCAGCTTGCTTCTTGGCAATTAAATCAACCATTCTCATCTTATCTCACCCTGTCATTATTAATTATTTTAATTCTTGTAAAAAACTTTCACCATGTTTGGGTGCTGTTACGGAGAAGTTCTCAGCAAGTGTAGCACCAATATCTGCAAACGACGCACGCATTTGTATTTCCCTACCATGTTTAAAAGATTTAGAAAATACAAGTAACGGTACATATTCACGCGTATGATCTGTTCCTGGCATTGTTGGATCATTTCCATGATCCGCAGTTAAAATGAATAAATCAGATTCTTCCAGTCCAGCAATAATTTCCGGTAAACGTTCGTCAAATTCCTCTAACGCTTTTCCATAACCAATCGGATCACGACGATGACCATACAGTGCATCAAAATCCACTAAGTTAACAAAACTGAGCCCAGTGAAATCCATTTTAGTCGTAGCAATTAACTGATCAACACCGTCCATATTGGAAACTGACTTCAAATGTTGTGTAACACCTTCACCATCGTAAATATCTTTAATCTTACCAATCGAAATTACTTCATAACCGGCATCTGCCAGTTCGTTCATTGTCGTTCGATCAAAAGGTTTTAAAGCATAATCGTGACGATTAGCAGTTCGTTTAAAACTCCCGACTTCTCCGATAAAAGGACGAGCAATAATTCTTCCTACCATATATTCAGGTCGCATCGTAATCTCACGAGCAACTTCACAAATTCGATAAAGTTCATCTAATGGCACAACTTCTTCATGCGCTGCAATTTGTAGCACTGAATCTGCTGATGTATAGACAATCAATGCGCCAGTTTGCACATGTTCTTCACCAAGTTCATCTAAAATGCCAGTCCCACTCGCTGGCTTATTGCCAATCACTTTGCGATCGCTTCGCTCTTCCAACTCTGAAATAAGCGCATCATCAAATCCATCAGGAAATGTGCGAAAAGGCGTATCAATTCTAAGCCCCATCATTTCCCAGTGGCCGGTCATTGTATCTTTTCCATTCGACACTTCCGCCATTTTTGTATAAAAAGCTTGTGGCTCCTGGGCTTCAGCCACTGCATGAAGCTGAATAATATTAGACAAGCCAAGGGCTGCTAAGTTTGGAATTTTAAGCCCATCAGGCATTTGCTCACTAATATGTCGTAAAGTGTTCGCACCTACATCACCAAACTGATCCGCATCCGGCATTGCACCAACTCCAACGGAATCCAGCACCGTTAAAAATACTCGTTTAAATTGCATGTTTTATGATTTCCTTTCATCTCTCAATTTAGTATAAAAATTATTACTTACATTTATTGGCCCGATGTTGTCAGAAAAAAGTTTTTTGCAACGCTGTAAAATTCAACAGCGTTTGAAAGCATAGCAGGGTGTCCGCCTGTTTGAAATAAATGCAATCTGCCATCTGGAATTTTAGCAAGCATATCCCCATATATTTGCTTGAAATCTAAGTGTAAAATCTTGGCAAATTCATCCTCAAGACTGGCCGTAAGCATAACTGGAACATCTAATTGAGATAAATCCTTATGGAAGAAGTTTTTGATGGACTTATTATGCCTGATTACAGCGTCTGTATCATTGTCAACAACATTCCTCCAGTTGTTACCGTGACAGTATTCCCAGAATAAATAGCTCTCCTTGTGAGATTTTGATTGTTCTCGTTCTTCAAAGATAGTTTCGGCAAGCACATCGAGTGATTTTTCACCCTCGAAACTGTCCGCTATTACTTTGTTCACTAAATCGCCTCTCTCTAAAGCAACATTCAATGCTACCAATGCACCACCGCTTGTTCCAATTATATCTACCTTGCCATATTTATTTAAGTCAAGTAAGTGGATTATCTGCATAGCTTCATCATGCCATAAGTCAGCGGGAAACTCCGCCAAACTATCAGATTTTCCGTGTCCTAAAAAATCAATCAAAATTAGCTTAAAATCATCTTTATATAAATCGATAACATCATCAAACATTTTTGATGAAGCGGTATTACCATGTAGCAAAACTAAAGGGCTACCATCTCCAATTTCTTGAAAGTGGATTTTTTTGTTTGCATATTTGAAATATGGCATTATAATTTGCACCACCTTTTATTTCCTCATATAGCTGTTTCAATAATGGTAGTCCGTGTCCGTCACATAAAAATTTCAACAGCTATACTGACATTTATTTCAAAGGCATACTACAATACTCACAATCACTCACTCGACCAACTGCAACTCGATTATTAGCACCACAATAACTACATGCCACCACTTTTGTCTGTGCCACTGCATCTCCTGTCTGCGCTTCTAGCACACGCTCCGGCATAACAATCGTACGATTGCCTAAATTAATATATGCACCTTCAAAATAACCTTTATCAATCATATTTTGCAAATCATTAATAGCAACACTTTCTGACACACCGGCAGCAGAAGCAATACGACTAATGACAGTTTCTGATCCATTCACAACAATTGCAATATATTTCTTATTTCTTTCAGCTTCTTTTTTAGCTTTTTTAGCAATAGGATATAGGTAAATTCCACCAGCTGCAAACAAAGCCAGTATCACAAAATGAGCAAGTTCAGCCTCTGCATCAGAAAGGAATGCAAAAAAACCAACAACACCAAAAGCGATAAGACCATACGATGTGTACAACATAGCATTGCCACTTGTCATAGAAGCTGATTTATCCGTATTTAATCTCCGAATCAGAAAATATATCCCCACAGGCCAAAAGAAAATCAGCCAAAGTATTACCGGAGTCCATGAAGTGTTTTTCTTATTTTGAACCGACATACTATCTTCCCCTTATTCACAAATATTTTTGTCTTAATTATATCAATATTGACTCTTAAAGTCATGATAATTTCATCTAAAAAGCATACTAAGATTAGTAGCCTAATATGTGCCACTAATCTTAGTATGTTTGCTTAACTTTTCAAACACAATCCACTTTATATTCATTATAGTGATTTAATTTTCACTGCTGTACCATAAGCAATGATTTCTGCAGCTCCGCCAACAATAGCAGCTGTCTCATAACGTATATTGACAATAGCGTCTGCACCTTGTCCTTGCGCTTCCTCCACCATTCTTTTCGTCGCAAGTGCCCGAGCATCATTCATCATTTGGTTATACGCCTTAAGCTCTCCACCAACTACTGACTTAAAGCTTTGACCAATATCACTAAAAACATTTTTTGTTCTCACTGTATTCCCTCTAACAATGCCGATCATTTCCAATTCTTTACCAGCTATGTAATCAGTATTGACTAAGATCATCTTCTTCACCACTCCTTATCTCCTCAATTCTATCATGCAGTGATTTAATAAGCAATCCGCCAGACACTGCTGTTACAGCTATAATCACTACTGAAACAATCACACTTGGTAACACAATCATAATGACCACTAACTCTATAAGCATGATCAAAAGAAAAAGTACGATCATGATGATTAATCCAGTTATTTTCTTACTATGTTTATTATCCATACTTTTACTCTGTCTCCTGATTCATTTAGCTGCAATTATATTTATGCCAATCACTAAGTAGGCGAATGTCCCATAGGGATACTGGTTAAAAATACCTGAGATTGGCGAAGCTCTTTGTTGTCGTCAATCGCCATATTCCCGATATGGCTCAATCCTCCGCCGTGATCTTCACCAATCTCAGGTATTTTTAACTC
>Ga0131853_10016173_pt1 | contig 13628 bp, 7 predicted proteins | sample TergutLab28metaG_FD_92764 | JGI IMG/M metagenome (GOLD analysis project Ga0131853, IMG submission 92764) | Labiotermes labralis P1 segment gut microbial communities from Petit-Saut dam, French Guiana - Lab288 P1 (version 2) (version 2) | ecosystem: Host-associated > Arthropoda: Insects >... | reverse complement strand
GGTTTTAAATAAAAATTTTATTTTTGTCTTTAAGAACCAAGTACCCAGTTTTGTTTGTCTGTCAAAATTATGTTTTTACCCAAAAGGCCCCCCCCCCCCCACACATACACAATATTCACTTTCCAGAACAATACCTGTACACAACATGTTTCTATGCATAATTGTAAGTCAACCCCTTCAGAAAATGATCTAGTAAAAAATTTGTCTTTTATTTCAGGAAATACAGTAAATCTAATGTGTACTCACTGTAAGTTTCAAGAACACAACACTACTATTAAGGTTTAAATAATTTAATATAAACACTTTCTTTCGCAATTACCTTCATCACATATTCACTATACATGATTTTTAATAAGAACCAACTCACCCGTAATGCAGTGACACAAGATGGATCCCGTAACTGCCCATTCTCTTCTTTGGTGTTGTATCCTTCAACCCTCTTGTCTCTTTCCGAGACCTTCCATAATTTTATAGTCTTATCTACAAACAGGAAGTTCAAAAACAAGCTGCATAAATTCAACAGAATATACCAAGAATACAGGTGTAAGAGTACATGTTCGGTTTATTTAGTGTGTCCAGATATATGCAGTCTACCTTCACCTTCATGGTCTCTGTTCACATAGGCACAAACACAGCACCCACTTCTGAAGTGGGGACATCCACATATTAAATAACTACCTGCAATGATAAGGCAATTACATGTACACTGGTCAGAGGAAGTTCTACAGTTCAATGTGGGATTACATGATTCATATTACTGAAGTTCTATTTTTGATACAGGTGACGATTCTCAAATGTATGGGCAAAAAAATTTGCACACAGTTTGGAATGGAAATCAAAATCGAAGAGCCTTATAAATGCCAGTCCAGTGGCATACCCAAAGATCAACATTCCCTGTAAGAATGACTGCACTCATGTTCTAAAGACAGGACTATGCATGTATTCGAGAACCTACAAAGGCCAACAATCTTTTGTACCCTATTTTTAAAACTCAAGCCTGTACATGTGCACATGCATGTATACACACATAAAAACAGTGCATTTCTGATATTTGGTGTCCTCAACACCACAGCAATTATAAGACGTATTGGTGGATGCATACTTTCTATGTGATACAGCTGCCATGTTCAGAGTGGTGACAACAGAAAGATCCTGTATCTTACAAGAGTTTCTAAATTAATATACTAAGTAAACAACTTCAGACAAAATGTGACAAGTACCCTGCACCACTATAATGTTCCATCAAAGTGCCTGCTGTTCATAAAATAAATGACAATAACCATGATGATGATGATGGTGGTGGTGGTGATAGCGGTGAACACACTATGGAGACACAATCCCCAAGATAGATCTCTTTCACAAATAGGTTTTAATGTGTAAACCAATGCACAAAATAAGCAATAAATATAAATTTCAATAAGTAGAGAGTGCTGTTTACTGATACACATGATTTACTGTTTACAATACACATCAATTCCAGCAATTCCTCTTTCAACATGGGCATCACACACTGAAAACTCTGAATTGGGAAAATGGTAGCATACAGACAAAACTGAAGGTTATCAGAAAGAAGGGCCTCCACCAATCATGGATTACAGAACGGACACCAGACGCTAGTTTCCCGTATTATATGGAGTACAAATCAGCACTATTATCTGTTTTGTCCAACAAATACAGAAACACACTATCAATACCAATATACAGTGAAATCCCTATTTAATGAATTTCTGGTAGATTGTAATTTATCACAGCAACTTCACTACTAAATATGGGTTATGCAAAACTCTTAATGAAAGATCTACAGTATATAATCATAATTTCTTTACATAAATACTTAAAAGAATCAGTGAAGTTCTGGCAGATAGAACTAAAATATTTCAATTATCATACCATTAGTAGATAAGAGGAAATGTGACTGATTTTTTCTCTTGAGCCACCTAATCTTGTTAATTTTCTCCTCTATTTCGAGACTCTTGAGGTAGTCAAACTCTGGTTCGTGGCTCTGGAACGTGCTGTACACATTGTATTCTCCCCGTCGAGGAATGCAGTTTTTGCTCTAGAACAAAAACAAATGCCAGCATTATCTTCTATGGCATCAAACACTTACCATAAGTGTTGTAATTATTGTACAACAAACTTTAACATGCATTTCAATGTCAGACAACATAGTTTATGCTGTTACCTCATGCATGCATGCAGGCTGTATAAATAACTTAGTTTATTGCCTATTTTCAGACAAAAAAGCATGCTTCTTTTACATAAAGGATTGCAATGCTGCTGTTCTTGGCATGCACCCATGGTAAGCAAAATAGTATGAAGCATGATAATGTTTATCTCTGCAACAACAAAATACATACACCCACCCTATTGTCAAGGGGTCAAAATGCCCACAGGCCTACTTAAAAACTTTAAAATTCACAACATTCATTACATACTACATACATGCAGGAACTACAAGGGTTTTCTCTAAATAAATGCTATAATGTACTATTAAAACAAACAAACTCACAGGTGGAGCACAGTCTTATCATTTACAGAACTGTAAAAATCCCTCCAAAGAGACACCACAGTTACTATCATCCTAAAGGTCATGTTCAAAAATCAAGCTAACTTTTTCACCCAAGCAACAGTCCAATGGATGTCATCATCAATTTGTCACACAAACAAGTTCCAATGACCACATCCATATGCACCTCTTCAAAATCATAAAACATTAACATCAGTAAGGTGTATAACCTTGTGGTGCCTACTGCCAGGATGCCCAACGTGGAGTGAAATGCTCAAAATGGATGAAACTGTAACAGCTGTGGTATTGGTTTCTAACATATCTGTGCCAAAAAGGACAGTCCTGTGACAACCCGAGCATCACAGTAAGAAGCAATACCTCAACTATGGTTAAGACATTACAAAGACTGAAAGGGAAAGAACAAGGTAACTCCCTGGTATAGGAACATAAAGGTTTAACACCTCAAACACTACAGGGTGCTGTTAAATAGGGAATGGTTTTTTTTTTCCTGCTTGACTGATCATCGCCTGCCCAATGCTCCACTAGCCTTGCACCATATGCTGTCTTGGGAAGTCTGACATTCACAGGGCCGTGCGTCGAGATAGATTCTTATAGTAAAAGCAATTAGATGCACTATTTCTCAAGTTTATTTTGATAAAGAACTCTACATGTTTCAGACAGATCTACTGTCCATCATCAGGGGTCTCAACACTGTATACACGGCAGTACGTATTTGTCAACATAACGAGCATGACAAATACTTATTGCTGTGTATACAGTGTTGAGACCCTTGATGATGGACAGTAGATCTGTCCGAAACATGTAGAGTTCTTTATCAAAATAAACTTGAGAAACAGTGTATCTCGTTGGCTTTTATTATAAGAATGTCTTGGGGAGGTTAACAATTGGTAAAGGAAGCGAGATTTGCTGCAATAATAACTTTCAGAAAGTCTAAGAAAAACTCATCATAGCTATAGAAGGTGCTCAAAAATATAGAAACAAAACCAAAAAAAACAAAAAAAAAACCCCATCAAAGATAAAAAACGCCCACAAAAATTTTCCCCCCCCCCCCCCCCCCGACCAAATGCACTGAGCACAACTGCAGGACACACAGTTTACTCCCTGGAGTTCTTCAGAAATTGTTGAAAACTCACAGCCTGCACTCATCACACCAAACACCAGTTTTTTCATCATGAAGAGGGATTTTATGCATAATTTCTGAATTTTCTGCACTCAAATACCAGCTGTTCTTAGAATTCACCTCTCCATGAAATAAACACCAGACTTCATGGGAGAAAAAAGTAACTGTGGATCAATTCCTTCATTGTGTACAGGCTGAAGAAACAAATTTAAAAAAAATATATTCTTGCAACTGGACCATGTTTCTTCAAAGCAAGAACTACTGTTGTCTTACATGGTTACAGTTGTAACAATTTTGTGGCCCTTTGTGGAGTTGTTTTTGAAACACTCATCTCCAAAGCCACAAAATTTTCTAAGACATTTTCCAGCAAACTCATATTTAAAATACAGCTGCAATAAAAATGGACACTGTTCAACAGTGTACCTGAGTCAAGGGACACTATTACATCACTTAATGAATGATAAATGCATTCACCAGCAACAAACCCGATAATTTATAGCATAAGTCTGTTATCACGAACAGCTTAAGTTACACTCCTGTTTCAAAACACTGCCTCAGATCTCACACAGATGTGTAATTAGGCACAGTCTTTGGCCCCTTCATTCACCTGATTTAACATCTTTTGACTCTTATTTGTGTGGATTTGTTTGGAAGTGTAAATATTATAGTGCATAAAACAAATGCTAACAATCTGGAAGAACTAAGAGACAACATCCGCAGCAAGTCTTCAAACTTTCAAAGCAAGAAAACCAGACAGTAAACATCTTCTGCAGTTGTAGAGACATTTTTTCAGTCAGAAGGGCAACATTTTCTGCATCTGCTCTAGCACTGGTGAGTTATTTATTAGACCTCCTAAAGTTTATCATCACAGCAAACCTTATTCTTGCTGCCTTCACCAACTGCTAAATCTCCCGAGGCATACGATGCAATACTAGCCATTAGCGGAGCATCAGGTGGGAAATTACTGGTCAAGAAGGAAAAAACAACGCCCTACACAATCGCCAGACTGTTTACTCTGCATCTGCTTCTCACAATCTGCTTACTTAGCCTACTAGAAAACCTTAATGAGAACAGGCAGAAACCCCATTCATCATGACAAATATTACTGTCATGCGACTTCTCTGGCTCTCACTAGACAAACTAGTGCCAATCAGCCATAGTTCTTATTAGTATGCAGTCTACTTCCACGTGTGGTGATTCAGTGATGTCATCTGTGACATTAACATCACTAACCTTGTTCACTGGGGTTTGAAAATGTAAAGAAAAGCAAGCAAATGCAAAATTCTCCACAAACAAGGAAGGGAACAAACCATTTTTAAGAGGTACCAATACTTCAAACACGAGACACAAAAAGTGGACGTTGCTATTCGTCAACACTGCCCAGTGTCAAGGGCAGACAGGCAAGTTGGAGTCAGGCTTTGTACTGTACAGAGCATGGTTTCTTAAACTGTGGTATGTGTACCACTACTGGTATGCCAACCACTCTTTACTGGTGTGCAGCCTTAATAACAAAAATCAGAAACAGAAAAGGATAAAAAATAACAAATAAGCCACATATATTTGATAAGACACTATGAATATAACTCATCCCCATTGTCAGTCAGTACTTTCAGTTTCAGCATTTTTATTTAAATAAAAAAAAATTGGTGGTACACAAACTGTTACACTTTCACTTAGCGGTATGCCCGTGAAGCAAGTGTGAGAACCCGTCGTATTAAGAATTATGAGTCAGACATGCTACAACTTGCAGCTCTCTCTCCTTCTCTGCACTAGGGGCAGCATTCAATTTCCTTCATCCAAGAATTCAGCTCTCATAACTGATTAACCAAACTTTTAGCACCTAACTGCAAAATGGTGTGACATGCCACTTCATTACAGTTCCTACGTTTAACAAACTATGTGTAGAAAAAGATGTAAAGTCATCATATACGTGATGGAGACATAATATACTGGAGGAAAAATAACTGTGTACAAAGGTAAAATAAACAGAGTTCAAGCAACAGAGACTGTTTGCACAAAAAGTGCAAGTTAAATATATTGTAGCGTTAAGATGCAGTAAACTAAAACACAATTATTAAAGTTGACATTGATCAGACATCAGGAATGACTGGTCATCAGTGGCACTGACGATGATTTAAAAATCCTACTGAAACTTTATGTACCACCTACTTTGCAGTTGCTGTAACAATGAGTACTGACTTGGAACTTCATCCTGGGTTCATAACAGAGTTCTTTGGGCAATAAACATACTTGAGACACACAACAAAACTCTGTTCTAGGTTCTTTTAATCCAATAAACCTTTCAACATGTGATTAATATTTTTACACTAATATTATAACAAGACAAGCAATATAAATATAACATAACTTTGTGGCATGCATGTGTAATCACTGTTGCCATGGAAGAGCATATATATGTATTAAACACTGTGTATGCGTATTCTTGCTCTAGTTATGCAGCATGCAAAGTGTATGCACTGTATTATACTCACACCTGTGGCCTGTCTGGCTCTACCATATTTTTCCACATTATCTCATGAAAAAAGTTACTGAATATAAAATGTGTGTTTTGAATTTCTCTACAACTTTTACCTGAAACATTTCTCATTCTAAGAACCGAGCAAGATATTATCAAATACGTAAATTGGTCTTTATGTAAAGTACCTGTTATTCTGGTTAATTTTAATGAAACTTGAATTTTGACAGATTTTTTAAAATACTAAGTTTTCATGAAAATCTGTCCAGTGGGAGCCATATGGATGAACAGACATGATGAAGCTAACAGATGCCTTCTGCAATTTTGTGAATGCACCTAAAAACAGCAATTACACTACAAAAGTTTAAGAATGCCACCATATATTATTATTATTATTATTATTATTATTGGCTGAAAGATTTATCATCAAATCAAAATGCAACAGTGTGGTCAGTGGGCATATTTCCTTCTCAGGCCAATTCACTCCATTGGAAACAGCCTCCTCTACCCACTCTAATGAAGATGGGTTGCGCTATACAATGGATTTTATAACAAAGTGAAAAATTCTTTAAAATACACAGTGTCTGCATGTTATTTAAAAATGAAGAGGACAATTTCATAACACATGATCCAAGTTCTGAAACCACTTCAGCATGCACCCATATTAAGTCAACACAAACATAATGCAAGCATGAGGATTGCTGCCTTCTGGGATGTGATGCTGTTTTGTCTTGTAGTTAATTAACAACACACTGGAGAAACCTGCTACCTACAGTTGCAGCATTAACCTGACATGATGGTTAACTATCTACCACAAAACAAAGCACCACATCACAGAAGACAACAGATTTTTGCAAAGCAAGTAAATTCAACCAGTTTCATCTACTCCAACCCATTACCAAAAACTAACATGTCACAAAAACATCCAAATATAAGCAAAGAAATTGTTTAATTTAATTAATAAACACACATGTTGAAAAACTCAATAACAGATGCAAAAACACTTGATTTTTGTAGACACATTAGACCCATTACCTCTCATCTACTGCAGTAAATAAATTCTTTTCTACTGTATTACAAATGGGATATGTTGAAACACTGTGTATAAAAAAAGGGCACAAGGACCATATTTTGTACAACACAGGTAACTAAATTAAATAATCTTTCTTCCATCAATGTGGAAACAAAAAGAATTCTACATATCCTCAATAGTTAGTGACTGGCTGCTGCATTTGCCCTCAAAGGTCAAGGTACATAAGAAATGGAACTGCTTACACAAAGCCATGCAAATCGGCAATGACAAGTTCCAGCCTTCTACAAATTATGGAAATGGTACAAAACAAGCTATATAATTTAACATTATCTAACCACATTCATTTGTTAGATGAAGCTGTTAATGTTATGTACCTAAAAATGTATGCTTCAGGCAAGTAGTTATTGTGACAACCTTGAACTCTCAATTTCACAACAACTTCAGGCCAACCAGATCGTCAATACCTCACTAACTGTGATGGGGTAAGAACTGGTCAATGCCTACTATAAGACACTCAACAAGACTACTTTTGGTGATGACAGGAAAAATAAAAAAATTTCAAAGAGAATACACAATCGTAATCAAATTTAAATCCTGTGCCAAATACCAAACACACACAAACTTATACATACACCTGAAAACAACAAAATCCAGTGATAGATAACAAAGAGTTATTGATTCAAACATGTCTTACTTAGTCAATGGACAGAATATAATAAAGTTGAAGGATGCAACCAAATCTGATAAGTACCTAAAATGCTGGACAAACTTCAAGTGGGGGTTCTTTAAATCAACACAAGGGGGAAAAAAAAGTTCAATTGAAAATGTGTTTGGAAATGAGCGGTTTCTGAGTCTAAATGAAAAACTGCATTCCTTTAATAATGTAATACTTTACTCATAACTGACAAAAATCACCATATACAATAAATGTTCAAAATGCCCCCCACCCGGAATGCACACTTGGACACAGCACAGACTGTTGTGCCCTTTCAAAGGTTCCTGGAAGGTTGCCAGTGGTTTGACAGGCATTAAAAGTAAAATGGTGAAGTGCCTCGTCATTTTCAATTGTAGCTGAGTACTGGAGTTATTTAGTATCCCCACAGATAAAAATCTAAAGGATTGATGTCAACACATTCTTGGGCTGTACCTCAAAAACAATTTGTGTACACACACTGATATCAACTTTTTCCTTGTTTTAGTATAAGAAACTCAATCCTGAATTTTGTCCAGGCATTTTACAGACACAGTGTACACAAGTTTTTCTAGTATAGCAGGTGCACTCCATTCACAGGTTTCCTTACATGTGGCAAAACTGCTGCACATTCCACCACAGGTCCCTCTCTATCATTCAATGCACAGGCATGCAGAGTAATATGCTATAACTGGCATCTGCCCACATGCCTAAGTAGCTACCAAGACATCATGCCAAATGGTGTATACTTCAACTGTATTTCTCACAATCAGAACTGCTGTCGTGTTTTAATCAATTAAATTCAATATAATGACATGCAGGAGGAGGCAAAGCAAGAGAAGATCAATTCCTTATGTATCCCTTTTCACACTGCAGTCTCTGTGTTGTTTCATCACTCTACTAAGTTTCAGCTGGACACACATTATCCCAGTAAACATCAAGATCAATATTTTAATGTTAATTAATTATAGCTGTGTGTGTGTCTCGTGTTCCTGTAACTATAGTGTTCCTATGAGGTCTTAATTTTGTACACAACAGTTTTACCGTACACAAGATTTTTAATGAACGTAACCGCCCATAAACAGGATGGGTGTACAAGTGCAGCATATCCACCTTTCCTGCATGATATTTTATGTAAACATTTTAACAAAATCAGCCACTGGAATTCTGGACAATCTAGGGCAGTCTGACTGATCTGCTGGAATACTGGAAGTTATATTACGTTCAGCTAAATCTTATAGAAATGCTCAGACAATGAAAAATCACATAAAATGAAATGCTAACACAGAGACAACACAATTCACGTAACAGCATACCAAAATGCAAAAATAACCTCACCAGTCATGTCAATTTCAAAATTGTGTATCACAGTTACTGCCTGAATGTTCTCCATGCAAACTTAGCCACAAAGATGAAATCTTCTATTACCTCATTACCACCACATTCCCATCAGCCTTGATAAAGCAGGGAATACAGTGAATTCTTTCTTTCTTTCCTTCTTTCTGGAAGTCAGCTTTAAAGGAATAGTGTGCAATGTTAAAATACTTACAATTGGATCTCTCTGGAAGATAACAACTCTTCCACCCTTGTCTCCTGTCGCCAGGAGGTCACCATCATGATTGAACTCTACACATGATATAATATCAGCTGGAAAAACAAAACTGGAACTTAGAACAATGTAATATTTTACACAAGGCTGAAACACTCTAATGCACTTACAAACATGCCCATTTAAACTGAATTAGCAATGACTTGTTTTAGTGCTGTGTATAAGGAAGAATTAATACGGCTTATTGCGAGTTGTATTACATACATTATACTGTCTTGCGGTATCACTTGAACACAAGGTATTTTTAAGTTAATACACATTTCATGAACCTTCTACAATATTAATATTTACATGGTTTGCTGCCAAAACATGCTTTTTTGGCACACACTTATAGGATGCGAATCATAATTTCTGGTAAACTTGCACGACCCTAAGATCTGATAATTTAGAGGTAGCGTGTACCAATTAGATTTAAAACTTGCCTTCTGTCACATCGTCATCAAGCGTCCCTTTCACCTGTGAAAAGCACCACTGGATCTCCCCATTACCTGTCAACCACAATTACTCATAAATAAACTGACCTATGATATGTAACATACACAACCACATGTACTCTGCAAGACAACGTATCACACTATTATACATAACGCTCAATGCAATATGTATCCAATCCCAAAAGCATACATCTTCTAACACCCTAACCAACTAGTTTCCACAAGGAAACGTCCGCATATATAATACTTACCGGCCATATCAGATAGTGGCGACAACTTTCCCCTATCCTGCGATTTGTGCCAAACTATATGTACGGGCCAAAGAAAATTTTTGTTGAATAGGGTAACCGATGAAACAGGATTTGTCACATTTCAACATAAAATACTCAAGACACAATGGCGGCACTCACGAGTGCATAACAACGACTGTGACGTCATATACGGCGAAAATCCCGAAGACGAAGTGACTATCGCAACGCGTAATCAGGGATCCAAGGAAATCATTTTTCTGAAGTAGACACGCAATTTTCTTATAGGGAATATTATTTACAGTGCTGTGAAACTATCTTAGCAGTGAAACTATCTTAGCAATTGGCAATGTATAAATTTTTATACCATACTATTGGTCAGTAACTGTGAAAAAGAAAACATGTGGCAGTACTTTTCGGGTCTGCATAATCAATACAAGTAACCCACTATTCGAACCTCTTTGGTGGCGGACGTTTATACAACATGCGACAGATGGAAGCACTATCCATTCGGCCGCTCCAAGGTCGACCACACAGAATTCAAACACGTTTTACGATTAACTTCGCCTTCAGCAACTGAAATAAGTAAAAAGAGATCTTAAAGCCCTTCTAATCTACAAAATTTAGAAACCTATAGCTAATGCTGTCTTAATTATCCTGTACGCAAATCGCATCTTCTTTTGGACCCATAACATCATATACGACCTGCCCGCATTTACAGCATCTTTTGGAATAATCAAGTAAACGACAGGATTTTCGAGGAAAAAAAAAAGGGTATTTGACATGGAACATGTGTTCTTATTTCATCTAGAACTTTTATCTGAGCCTTTCATCAACACTAATTCGGCAACATACTGTCATAAAGTAATGTAGGTCTTCAGGCAGAGTGCCTTCAATTCTTACCCGTCTAACGAACTTGAATTTTCTCGACAGATTTCAGTAAAATGCTCCAGTATGGGGTTTCAGACCGGCGGGCCAACAGACAGACATGACGAATCTATTGGTCGCTTCTTTTTCCAACTCTGCAAACGTGCTTAAAAGGGTACAAAATTCACGAGCTTCCGCAACAAGCTATGACGACGACGATGATGATGATAATAATAATACTAATACTACTACTAATAATAATACATATAATACTCCGGGAATGCCTCGCCAAGTCAGGTAATTCGATGTTTCACAGGACCATAGCCTACATTTAAGTTGCCGTGAACTGTTTCGAAGACAGACGAAGTTCCATCACATCACATATATGAACGCAGATTTCCTTACAATATTATCGATGCCAGTGTATCTACGAACAGCTAAATTTACCACCATGCAAATTTGCATGTTCTTACATTCCATGTTTTTCCAACCAACAAATTGCACTACTTACATTACTGTAAAATATATCACAAAACAGTCTTCATATCATATATGAACTAATCGTTGGACCTACAAATCTCTGGGGCTCAGAAACTTCCTTATAATGGCACCTTGGTGCCGAAACGTGTAGGAGATGGCATCTGATAAGGAGCGTGTTTTGTAATCTATTTTATTGTAATGTTATTGGCGCATTTTGTTAGTTTTTAAAAATAAGAAACTTTGCAGTTTTCCAGTAACTGATACTACAAAATCCCACGACAAAGTAATTAAGCACAAAAAAATCACAAAACATTTACCAGAGAACGTTATAATTACTTACAGCCCTTCGCTAATGTAGGTTACGCAACTCCGGCAACTATCTAGACTTCTATTCGGGAGGCAACCGGTTCAAATTTGGGCCGAGATACAGGCTACCCTAAGTGAAATGCTGGCATAGTACCTCGATTATACCGCAAATGCTTCCTTTAAAATCCTTTCCAGTCACTGTCCACCAGTCATTCTACAATAGACGCATAGACTGCGATGTACTGACGGTGCCGTAAAACTAACTACACCCCACTAAATGTTATGTTTTGCTGACCGTGCATCCTGGTATAACTCTGGATAAATGACCAAACTGATGCACAATTATGTTATATAAAAGTTTATTATTATAATCCTCTACATGTTTCGAGCAACACTGTGCTCATCATCAGGAAGTCGACTTGTATTAATACAGCATCTGTTATAGTACTCTCTGTAAGTGACCTTCGATGTGCAGGGTGAGAAGTTCATGCTCAACCTACCCACCGGACGGTCACTTACAGAGAGTACTATAACAGATGCTGTATTAATACAAGTCGACCATCTGATGATGAGCACAGTGTTGCTCGAAATATGTAGAGGATTATAATAATAAACGTTTTATATAACATAATTGTGCGTCAAGTTGGTCATTTAACCAGAGTTACCCTACTAAATGTTATGTGGAAATATCTTTCAGTTCTAGAACACCAACTTTGTCACCGGATATGAAAGGCGCGAAAGATGCAACTTACTGTTCCGTTTGCTGTTTACTGCTGTGTTGATCATAACCCCCAGCTTGGTGAGGCTGGACTGCCTTATCATTGCAGTCGACTTCACCATGGGCCTGCCGGTTCGTGTCGGAGTGGTTCTTCCGCGAGAAAAGTAATTTCCAGTCCGACTTCCACTCTTCGTGGTGGGGGGTGACCCCCATACGCCGACCCCCGCCACTTGATGTATTTTGTAGCTGGATTTCTGTAGCCTACCTATTATCAGCTTCGTGCCAGCAGCTGTTCCTGTAAAACAATCAGCGAATTCGTACATTAACTTATGCAGTGTTTACACCAAACTCTCAAGCTTGGTTTACATAATGTCAAGCCAACCCCTAGGTTGCGGGTAACATACAGCCCGCGTCGACTTTGGAAACGAGAAAACATACTGTAATCCTTTCTCTGGAGACGTAAGTAATATTATCCCTCCATTATGTAAAATTCGGTAATGATGGCAACATCCTGGCAATGTAAATTGCATTTGCAATAACTTTTTAATGTTATGATCAGAATAATGATGTATTAAAAAGGCACAGTTTACATACATATAATCACACATATAACAATTCAATATTCTTTCTGTTTATTTAATTTTATGTCCCAGCACGCAGGCCAAATTTCGCCGAAGTCGCCACACCATACAAAAGGCTGAGCGGGCCTGGACAGCGTTACGTGTAGGCCCACCGCCCGGCTCATCGTAAACTAGCGTCCACAGGACTCGGGAAGATTATTCACACCGAACGCTCCTGCGGCTATACGGCGCAGCTCATTTTACTTTAAACGTTTCGAAAACTTAATCAATAAGGATCTAGCGGCAATCACATTACTTTCAGGTCAAATATTCCCTCGAAGAACACCGGTGCTCACGTGAGCACCCCGTGCAGTCACTGTGACCGTTGGTATATATAGATACAGGGTAAAAGATAAAGGTAAAAGGTAAAGTAACCCCATTACAGGCCTGGAAAGGCCCTGAGGGTTAAAGGAGGTTGAGGCTCCCAGATTTCAAGACAATCGGCACTAGAAGGTGGTTAAGGTCAGCCTTACGCATCGTCCTCCTTCACCCCCCCCCC
>Ga0131853_10016172_pt1 | contig 13628 bp, 11 predicted proteins | sample TergutLab28metaG_FD_92764 | JGI IMG/M metagenome (GOLD analysis project Ga0131853, IMG submission 92764) | Labiotermes labralis P1 segment gut microbial communities from Petit-Saut dam, French Guiana - Lab288 P1 (version 2) (version 2) | ecosystem: Host-associated > Arthropoda: Insects >... | reverse complement strand
TTTTTCTCTTCAAAATGCAGTTTGTTTCATAATTCTAACGTATTTGGTTCCTGTATTATTCACATTTTATATACAGGGTGTGCTAAAATTTAAAAAAATAATTCCGGCGCCAAAAGGTTAATAGGATGATATGGTTGACTATGTAAGATACGTGCTATAGTCTATCAGCACTTCGCTATAGCGGCCTTAGTCCGCAAAGCATGTTTATTTTGCGGCAGTTGTGTTAGACACCTGTCCAATACAAAATAGACAAGCTATCCACTCAACCGCAAGCAGCGCGTGGGTTGGTAAATGGGTGGGTGAGACGTATAGGCTATATTTGCTACCATTCTACAATATACAGTCGATAAAAACATCGTTTCTCCAACAGTATCCAAGTACCTATTACGGTTTTCGTGTTCGTTTGTTTGTAAGCATATGGATGCAGTTCTTCAAAAGAAACTATTATTACGAAATTTAATACTAGTTTTTGCTTTAAAGTTAATAAGTCAAACTTTTTTTATATATCCAATGCCACCACATATCCTTGTGGACTTCGTGGTCCTCCCTCCTGGCCATGGCAGGAGTGTAACCGACTTCTGAGGTTGGGACACCCATGAGGCGCAGTTACGTTGTCCCGATGATGTGAGTGGTGATATAGGAAGATGTAGTGCCAGGAGGGCCCTTAAACCTAAATTCTACTAACCTACCCAGACCATGGTCACCGCGGGAATCCTCCCCTTCAGGAAAAATTCCCACGGTTGAGCCAGGAATCGAACCCGGGACCTCATGATTAGTAGTCAGAAACTCCAACCACTAGACCACGAGGCTGGTCTAATAAGTCAAATTTTATCTTTTTTTTTTAATGAGTAACATCGTATTCCACCTTACATAAAACGCCAAATGTAACTGTTGATATTTCAAAATTATTCTGAACGATTTGTGGTAAATTTCGTTTTTCAGATTTCTTGCATGTTATAGACGACGCACGTCAAAGACTCTGCGTTGTTGTTGTTTCTCTCTTAAAGATCAGGACTGAAAAAGTTGTTGCTATGGGGCTGGGCAGAAAGTAGGTGGAAAGAACCTGGAAGGTGAATGTGCGCCATATCAACTGTAGGAGTCACACAGAGACGCAGCAATGCAGAAAATATGAACTATTTATTTAGAACTGCATTAAGTTCTGGGCTGAATTCTCAAAGTGATATGTACAGAATTTAACGTGTTCTAAAAATTTGTAAAGTACAATGTAGGATAATTTACAATCTTTAAATTCAAACCATTCATTGATATTAATTGCGTCCTTCCTAAAAATAATCCTACAGTTTAACGAACATGCTAGACTAACAGGAAAACTTAATAATTGTAGGGCACAGTATTAATTGCTTTGCATTCGGAATAACACGAAGCTGAAGTTAACCAAGAGCGAGGGGACTGAAATCATACAAACGCAGAGAAGAAATTTTTTTGTGCTGTGCTCGAAGTAATTGGATTAGAGGAAACCCTGTAAGTTAGATTGGTTGCAGAATCGAAGCCTTGTTAATTAGTTACTCTGTAGACACAGTTCCTGAAAACTTAATGACGCGGATTGGTAAAGGCTTTTTTTATGGATACAGTTATATTCAATACGCGGAATGATTGTTGCACTTCTATAGCCCTGCAAGAGATGTTTCATTCGGTTTAGTAAAGCCATATTTGACCTAAGGGAAACATCAAAATTTCAGTTACATTTTTTCTCTTTCTTCTTTGGTTATTTCTTACTGGAGAAGAAGGATATTGTCGAGCTAAAATGTTTATCAGAAACTCTTTGTTAACACCTTGAATTAAAATACAAAAGGCATCACAGTATTTGACATTCAGCGGACCGTGCATCGTGATGTATTCTTATAATGAAAGCTAACGAGATGCACTTTTTCTCAGATTTATTTGATAAGGTACTCTACATGTTTCGGACATGTACACTATCCATCATCAGGAGTATCCCAACACTGTATACACGCAATACGTATTTGTCATTCTAGTGCTGTTGGCGTCTGATAGCAGACGCCAACAGCACTAGAATGACAAATACATATTGCGTGTATACAGTGTTGGGATACTCCTGATGATGGATAGTGTACATGTCCGAAACATGTAGAGTACCTTATCAAATAAATCTGAGAAAAAGTGCATCTCGTTGGCTTTCATTATAAGAATGCATCACTGTAGTTTCAAAACACCTCTTGTAACACTAAGAAACTCTTCAATTTACCTCACAGAAAATTTACTTGTTTATCATTGTTCTTACAATGAAGGAAGATTGTACCTCTTTAGAACATTAACCAGTTGTTCTATGTACTATGCAAGGAATGTGTTTTTTTCTGTGAAATAATCACTTAAATATTACATATAATGTAGTTAAAAGTCAAGTCCCGAAATTGTTAATCATGAAATAATGTAATGTAACGTGCACGCAGTCACCGGTACTAATGTTATGCTACAAAATAATCATTTCTTTAAATTTAATTTACAGAGCTCACACAGGCTAATAGTAGGATAGTGAGTAATAGGTATTAAGATAATGGATATTTCAGTTGGTTGCTGGAATTTATGAAGAATAATGTAAAGAAAAGAAAGTCAAATTTAATATGTATTCAAATTGCACAAATCTATTACTTTGGTGAGTCGAAAGTTTGTTTCATTGCAACAGTGTGTGTATGTGTGTTGTGTGTTTCTCTTTGTTCTTATTCCAAATTTTTCAATCTGTTAAGGCTCTTATTTTTGATACATACCTGGTCGTAATATCTTAAACGTCCGGTTTAAAACTTTCACAGTTTACATAGCTACTGAACATACCGGGCGACGAGGGGTATAAAAATACCAAGACAGACTGTGTGTAAAGGGGACGCAATACACCTAATTATCTGATGTCTGTAGCCTGATGCGAGGAACGAGACGGCGTTGCTAAAGAGACCACCCACTTTGAACCTTTTAGGAGGGCGGCATTCCTTGCATGACGAAGGAAACACAGGCGAACTCTAAAACATCGTGCAATTTCATCAGGTCTTTTGAAGTTGTGGCACAATCTAAGAATCAGCAGTGGCACTGATGATTCATATTATGTTGCTCGATGGTCATTCCTTCGTATCACGACAAAAAGATCGGTTACCCTGGCTGATGGCTTTCGTCAGTGTCATGCAGACGCCGAGATGCAACCTGAAACTACGCAAGTACCTCCCCCCCCCTATTCATTGTTCCATTTATCGTTCACGGACCATCCTGTCGTTGGACACGATAGAACCTCGCTCATTCTAATTGTTTATAAACAAATTACAATGTAAAAATTAATAATTCCCCTTTATTGCACCATTTCTCCTATTACATTTTTGCGAATTTGATGTTTAGGTGACCGTGCATCGTGATAAATTCTTATAATAAAACCAAATAGATGCATTCAATAATTTCTCAAATTCATTTTTGGAATAAAACTCTACATGTTTCGCACAGTTTCTCTGTCCATCATCAGGAGTTTTTCACTGTAAACACAACAACGGTATGTGTCATACAGGCTTGCTGACAGCTTGCTGGCAAGCTGTCAGCACCAGAGACACCGCAGAAACAACTGGCGATGTCAACACAAATTTTAACATGTTGACCCACGTTGGGGGAGAGGAACTAATATTTATGCTTAAATTAATTGTAAACCTTTATGAACTTAATCGCACGTCTTACGTATATTTTGTGTGAAACTCGGAAAGGCAGCAGAGCAAATGCACCAGGAAGATTACGTTCTGTGGACATTTCGCACATGTGCTATATTAATTTACAACACTTAGCTTTCACCAGGTACCTTAAATCTCTGGAGAACATTGAATCTTGTGATCTCAGCTTTAATATCATAACCTCTATTCCTAAGTCGCAAATCATGAGACACCACAGTTTATGAACTTGAACATTTACTGATTATGTACACAGTACGAACAAATCGCACGCGAACTGCCAGATGTCAAGTTGCTTTTAATAAGCAATCCAGCGACCTTGACAACATATGTCCTGTGATTAGTTTTCGGCAGGCGTGATAGGCCTACTTGTAGTTAGGGCATTCCCGATTATATTGTGATTGGTCTATACATGTGAAGGAAGAATAAACATAACGGATTAAGGTCCTGTCGCCATAATTCGGCCCTCTTCTTCCATCCATCCACTGCCAGTACGACACTTTTTAAAGGGCTGTACAAAGGTAACAAAGCATGCGACTACCCCATATTGGTGCAATATGTTGTTGATATGTCCGTAATTGTTTGGAAAGTTGCTGGTTTATTGCTATTTTTTTTGTTGTTGGTACAGTATTTGAACCAACTAATTACACATGGAATCATAAATAACTGATTTTGATGTTTTGCTGACCGTGCATTTCAGTATATTTATCATCACACCTGTAGGTGTGATGATACCAGAGGCTGTGTAATGCAATTTTGACCTCCTGATGATGATCACATGTGCTCGAAACATGTAGAGGCAAGAAATAAACTTAATGTAAAACAAAAATTTTGTGCATCAAGTTGGTTAATCACTAAGATAAACATAAATAACTGCTTATTACTTTGTGAAGCTTCTCCTATATTTTTCGTCCCCTGTAGGGCACCTTCAGGTAGGCCATTTAATAAGGAATGCGTTCATAATAAATGATATCCGAGATATGTTTCTTAAGTAAAGACAACCAGACGTATTCTTCTTGGGCTTATTAGCATACGTCACGCATTTTGCCTTAGGAGGTCCCCTTTCCTATTCAGTCCGCTTGCTGGGTGGACTGCATTCCAGAATTTGTCACGTACTCACAGTCCCTGGCTTGGTGCATTCCCAAACGTCGCAAACTGCGACGTTGTTCAGACAGATTTCTACTGCAGTTTCGTACACACAATTGCTTCAGATTCGAAGAAAAACTTTCTGTAAAATGCACGCACTGAATACAAAACTGAAACTCTTATTTTTAAGACAGAATTTTCTCTGTCACCTAACTACAAATATTAAAATTTTGAATTTTTGGTATTCTTTTGTAAGGTTTTTATATGTTTTGTTTCAATACGTTCGTTCGAATTGTTACGTTTTTCTGTGAAGGGCTTAGGAGACCTTACATAATGTGATTATTCTTGATTCTTAAAGCTCTTTTGTAGTTTAGAGAAAAGTACAGTCATAGGAAGTGACATGAAACATATGTAGAAGGAAAGATTAAAAGTTTGTCAGTGTGTGGATAGTAGTGAATAGTCTCACCGTCTTCGCTACCGGGTCCTTGCCTCACAAACGAGGGATTCTAATTATATCGGATCAATTTTCATTAAGTCATAAATTAACGTAGTGCTAGCTCACTTAAACTGAGCAGGAGGGGGAGTGACTTTTAGTGGCATTAAGTGCTAGTAGGGGGATTAGAACCATGGCGGTGGAAAGGGGTGATGATTAACGAACGGGTTGTGCTGTTCAAAAATTCTCAGGAAGTGAATTGAACTTTCGGCACTAGTTAGTGCGGTGAATACTTCTGATTATAAATGTCTGATGTTCTGTGAAAGCACAAGGAGCTGTTTAACGTCGAATGCTTTGTTGATTAATAACTAATTGGGAAGAGAGTTGGAGGAAGATATTGTGTCCTAATGCAATGATACCTTTTCAGGATTGATAGAGATCCTAAGAGACAATATGACGTTCAGGTGACCGTGCATCGTGATAAATTCTTATAATAAGACCAACTAGATTCACTAATTTCTCAAATTTATTTTTGGAATAAAACTCTACATATTTCGGACAGTTCCTCTGTTCATCATCAGGAGTTTTTCACTGTACACGCAGCAATGGTATATGTCATACAGGTTTGCTGACATATACCATTGCTGTGTGTAGAGTGAAGAACTCGTGATGATGGACAGAGGAACTGTCCGAAACATGTAGAGTTTTATTCCAAAAATAAATTTGAGAAATTAGTGCATCTATTTGGTTTTATTAAAAGAACTCAGCCAGTTCATTTTACCTTCACGCGCCTTATGCCAATAATATCGTTTTTAAAACTCTCCTCCATTGTGAGTCTTCTTTGACAGATAGTCTTTTTTATTTTGAGTTACAGGTTTTTTTATTATAAGAATCCTAAAAGACAATCAACTGAATATTACAGACTGACGAATTTCTGTTGCAAGGTATATACAAGAACCTAATAAATGCAATCTTTAATATGGGACGTATTTTGTGGCTGAACTGCATAGCTTTTACTATTGAAAAGATGGTGAATTTTATCGTGATTTCTTACGTAGTATACATCTAGAATGGTACAATCATTTGATTGCCTTAAATATAATTATTTTTTCCTATGGCGCTGCGCCCCAACACCGGACATGGCCTCCTCATGCCTAGGTTTATAGACGCTAAGCAACAAAGCACCACATTCGGTAGGACTGCTCTTGACGAGTGATTAGCTCCTCGCAGAGACCTCTACCTGACAACACGCAACTATCACAACAAACAAAGTTCCATGCCCCTGGCGAGATTCGAACCCACATTCCCAGTCAGCGAGTTGCCGCAGACCCATGCCTTAGACCGCGCGGCCACTGGGACTGGCATCGTTTTTATATTTAGTGCCCAGTATCAGGCACTACTCCGTAATCCTGCTGTTTCCTTTCTCTGTTCAGGAAGGTCGATCACAATGTATATTCTCGCTTCATTTAATTTCTTAATTAAAATGCCTTAGAACCTCCCACATACACACCTGAAATGGAGACAGTGTGTGTCACCCTATTTCGGCACAGAAGCAAAATCTTGACGGCCACAAATTTGAACGTCGTGAAGTGGAAAATGTTGTGAAACGCTGGGTGTTAAAACAGGAGAAAGACTTCTGTCAGCAGGAACTAAGAGGCTTCTCCCACGATACAACAAATGAGGAGCAGTTTTGCATAGGCTCTCGGTTACTGCTAGATGTGTAGAAATCAGCAACAGGAACCGGAGAAGAGTATTCTGTGACTATTTTGAAAAAGTAAGAGAGTTTCTTGAACAGCTTATAGTCGTTTTATGTATTTCGAAAAAAATCCCTTTCTTTTAAATCACGTTTTCGAGTTCACATCAGACAGCTACTGGACTGCACTCCGAGGCCGATTATCCGATCAATAGTATCTTAATCTAGTCTTCTCTAGTCTTCTATGTTTCTTTATAATATCATCCTCACATACACAGCAAGCCTTCCAAATGTCTGCTTTTGTTCGTCTCCTGACGGAAATATTGTCATCATATCTCCTGTTCAATAAACACATCACATAACCAGGCCAGCTCTATCTACTTGTTAGTTCTCCCTAGTACTATCTGAGAAGAGGACTACATGCAGTTTGAAACAGAGTAAAGAGTCTTTGTATGCCACTCTTGCATTTAAAGTAGTAGACATTTATCCAGCCTCCCTAGGGCGGAATAATTCTGTGCACAAAGAAAGTCACGTGTGTGCATGAGCTTAGCGTAATTTTAGTAAGATTTTCGGAGGAGGCTGGCAGGTTGTCACTGTGCTAGACGTCATACGGTAGCTAAAATGAGGCTGGAAATATGTGTGCCTTTGATAATCAGAGAGCAGGAGACAGAAGGGATACGATCAATGGAATGCCCCGCGCTGGCTTTCTTCCCTTGATTATGAGTGTTGGTGCAATGATGTGCTGAGTGTGCTGGAATGAGTCTTATGTGCCCTAGATAGTCACTGTGTTGAATTCTGACGAGTTAGGTAAATTAGAATTCGTTCTGCAAAGCTTTGTAACATGGTCTGCTTAATTATGTCGTAATTACATTCAGCTTTGCCTCGGGTTTATTTAGTACAGTCACTGCACTCACTTTCAGGTAATTGGTTGCTATCAGGCCTACAGTGACATGTTTGTAATTGACGATTAAAGTATTCCGGAGCGTGATAGGTTGTTGATTGGTAATAATTTACTAATGTTTCGGCGGAGCTTTCTACTTCTATCATCAGAAAATTCTAAGAAGATTGTCTTTATCATATTTTACGTTACTGAGAGAGGTCATGACCTGAAACGGAACCCGTTGGTACTTAATTTGTTTTTCCAGCTCTGGCAATTTTTAATCAAGAATTTTATGTATAGAATGATTTGTCACGTGCCGCTTTTAAAGAGAGAGAGAGAGAGAGAGAGAAATAGAAAGAGAATTGTATACACTAGTTTGGAGACTAGATATTTATGGAGGATAATGCTGTAGGAGAAATCTAGAACAGAATTGGAAACCATGCTCTGGAGCGGGTTGGTTTAGTTTGCTGTTGAATTGCGGTTCCACCAATATGTAGAGTATTGTGTGACTGTAGGCTTCCTCCGCGGCGTAAATAAGACTTTCGTTTTTAAGGGATGTTATGCAGCAGGTAATTAGTTTTGGGGCAAGTTTTCGGTAAGATGTTCAAGTAAATGAATTAATGACATACTCCATGCCAGTTTTAATAATTTTTTTTATGAAAATTAAAAACTTTTGCATATTAATTTTAATGTTTTACCGAAACTTTAAACATTTGCAGTGTTGAATCATAGGTTAAAACAAAACAACATTAACAATTAAATTTAGTCATTCTGATTTATTGTACGCTAATTGTAACCCCAACCTTACCGTAAGAAAATCCCACTGTCCACCGCAGCTGTCTGGTGAACAACGTGGGAAAATGCCCTTGAGCGACCAAGGATTGGAATAATTTAAAGTATTGACCCTGTATGCTGGTTTGTACGTGAACTTTAACAAATTTTTGGGTAAATTCTAGTGGGAATAACAAGTCTAAAACGAATTTTGGTGTAAAATTGTAAAGAAATATAAAGAAAATGTACTCCTACTACTACTACTATTTCCACTTCTACTGCTAGTACTTCTACTACTACTATTTCCACTTCTACTGTTAGTACAACAACAACAACAACAACAACAACTACTACTACTACTACTACTACAACTACTACTACTACTACTACTATTTCCACTTCTACTGTTAGTATAACAACAACAACAACTACTACTACTACTACTACTACTACTACAACTACTACTACTACTACTACTACTACTACTACTACTACTACTACAACTACTACTACTACTACTACTATTTCCACTTCTACTGTTAGTATAACAACAACAACAACTACTACTACTCTACTACTATTTCCACTTCTACTGTTAGTACAACAACAACAACAACAACTACTACTACTACTACTACTACAACTACTACTACTACTACTACTACTATTTCCACTTCTACTGTTAGTATAACAACAACAACAACTACTACTACTCTACTACTATTTCCACTTCTACTGTTAGTACAACAACAACAACAACAACAACTACTACTACTACTACTATTTCCACTTCTACTGCTAGTACAACAACAACAACAACAACTACTACTACTACTACTATTTCCACTTCTACTGCTAGTACTTCTACTACTAATATTACCACCAACACCGATACTGTTAATATTGTCAATGACACCTCTCATTTGCTCCTGCAGCTGCAGTTGGCGTTTTAAAAAGCGCGAATAACGTAACAAGTTATTTAATTACTATTACTTTTATGCAAGTGTTGTGTTTCTGTGGCATTTAGCTACGACGTATACAGTAATGAACTACGTAGAACCATGAAGTAACGGCGCCTTAAGCAAAGTGAACACAAGTACACTCAGTTTGAATTAAATGCTTTTGAAAGACGCACACGGAAATTATTTCATAAATGCGTATTCTTTCATACGCAGCGTTGTTTTATTTTAAGCATGACAATTTTTCTCTATACTGTCACACTGGATGAAGTGGAACTTGATTTGACGTTCAGGCGACCGTGCATCATGATAAATTCTGATTATAAAACCAACTAGATGCACTGATTTCTCAAATTTATTTTTGGAATAAAACTCTACATGTTTCGGACAGTTCCTCTGTCCCATCATCAGGAGTTCTTCACTGTACACACAGCAATGATATATGTCATACAGGTTTGCTGACAGTGAAAAACTCCTGATGATGGACAGAGGAACTGTCCGAAACATGTAGAGTTTTATTCCAAAAATAAATTTGAGAAATCAGTGCATCTAGTTGGTTTTATTATACAAATGGAACTTGATTGTGTTTCTGTTTGAGGTAGAAGATGTTGATTGACATGTTTTCCGGATAGGTAACGCGGCTGGGTTTACCTGTTGAAAGGTGCAGCCTTTTATAAAACTATAAAATGATAATAAATAATGAGACACGTCAGTATATAAACGTAGTTATTTTGAACTCACAGCAAAGGCACGCGAACAAATATGAATCAAGTAAACCAAGAAACAAATTCCCACTTGTTAAAGAAGTGCCATGGCTTTAATTCATCAGTCACGCATATGATTGGGTTCTAATCGGGATCTGGACACGAATGCAGTTCGCATAGTTTCCAGGCGTCGCGGAGTCCGCTTTACACTCTAGAACCTGGGCAGTCGCTCGGGGTTTGGAACATCAGTCCTGAGATAGCTTTTCCTGACCTCTCGCAGGTTCTGGTGGGTATCACCCGTGTAGCCCCGTAAAATATGTTACGACTGTTTTCCACCACTTTCTTCCCAGCGAAACATTAAATTCAAAGTGCCCCTATTCTAGGATGTGGATCCGTACACTTTGGTAGGTTAAGTACCGGCGATTTTGCGACACCTTCCTGCACCCATGTCCTTACAGATATAAGAAATTTATTTCTCCTCCATGAGCGCTTCAAATTACAACTGTACACGGTGTCACATCCCAGTAGATCATAACCTTCATATTCACCAATGTGAGAACATTAAATTCCATAAATGTTTGATTATTTGAAGCATTGCCGTTATAAAATACGCGGTTGATATAGCATCTTGTGACCTGAATTTGTCTCAGTTGGTGAAAAATTTGTTTGTTTTTGTCGGACCTGAAAGCCGTTTACCTTAATCACAAGATCCCACCACGAATCCATATTAATCCTGTCTAAAGTTTCACCCAATAATGGTCAATTTTAATATTATCATACCATCCATCAGTCGTTTCGAGATTGGCTTTTTCTTTTTAATTTTCCACCTGAAGTGTTGTATGTATCTTTACCTCAGCCATACCATCGTACATAACTATACTAGTATCACTCCGTTTTTTTTGGTGAAAAATGAAAAATATGAAGCTCTTGCTTATGCAGTCTCAGTTTATGCTCGGTCAGAAAATAACATAATTTCCGATTTTTTTTTTAACTCATGTTTCCGTGCATCGTAGTTCAATATTAATAAAAATCCAACCAGATACAACAGTATGCAGATATTTATCTACCGCAAAGTCACTCTACATGTTTCGGGTGTCACAGCACCCATCATCAGGAGTGCTAAAAACTGTAACTCCTGGAGTGACTTGGCAATAAGTAAATATCTTCATACTGTTGCATGTGGTTGGATTTTGATTAACATAATTTCTGATGTGCCAAAAAAATATGAAGGGAAAGAATGAGTAAGTAGTTTACAGGGTGGGAGAAAGTGAAGTAAAGTAGCCGTAGGAAGAGGACGGATTAGAAAATTATGATGATGAGGAGGAATCACATACCGTTCTGTGATAGTCATCTCGTTCATGCTGCCATATTGAATGGAACGTTTTACATGCTCGGTGTGCTTTTATGCGGGTACATAATGTTGCATTTACAGTCGTTTAACTTGACGGAGCCTATAAATGGGGAAGCTGCTCGAATGTTGGGCTAAATCTGTGAAGAAGTGCCAGAAACTGCATGCAACACATTTCTAATGTCGTGGCGAAAACTGTGTTGCGGTGCGAAGTTATGAATGTCGCAAAGCTGGTAACTACTGTACCTGTCGGCGTGTGTGATATCTCTCGGACGTAACAATTATCCGCACTTTTCCCGACAATTTTGGTAATTGTGCACATCCAACCGTGTACGCGCACATTTGAATGTGCACTTCGGGCAAAATACAGTATCCAGCATAAGCAGAGTGTAATGGTTGCCGTTGTCGCGGGCGTTTAGAGCTTTGCGTAGAGTGTGGGGGAGATTTTGGAGTGTTTTGGGTTAATGTACTCTATTTGATTAACTCTTTTACCAACTATCATGCTGATTACGATATAAAATTATGAATTAATGACGGTGAAGTAGAGACCACTTACGATTATTTCTCAAATGCGTGACGTCATCCACCCATTCTGCAAGTCCATGTATATTTGATTCAGCGAACGTAGCTCGAACGAACTGCGTGTACATTTGTTCACTTTCTCTTACACTATCTGACATAGATGACATTTTTGCTGACTGGATAAATCAAAGAGAATCTGAACCGACAGACACAGTCAGTTCTTTGTCCCATAATTCGGGAATGTTTATGAACTGTACCTCTTTAAATGTTACCAATGAGTGTATAAACAATCACTTTACCACAATATTTAAGATATGAAAAGCGGTCTCTAAATTTTAGGAAAGAATAAGGAATTGCAGATGTTACGACACAAAGCTTTTAGCAAAAATATTCGAATCTAGGGAGCATGTAGTGGGCCGTTGCAGTTAGGGTGACCACACAATTACAAACTTCCTGATTTACTGGTAGACCCTTATGTGTGTCAGAGTAAACGACAAATACATGTAAACTTCCAAGACTGAAAAGTACGTAAGGGTATAATATTAAAATGGAATATCGTGAAAGTGGCTGTGAGAATTGGAAATAGATGGTACAAGGAAAGGATTGCATTCTTGTGTAAGATATGTTATTGAAGGTAAATAATTTGCTACTTGAAAAAAGATGAGCTTGTAACGTATAGACAACTTTCAGCTTCCTTACTTTCAATAACGCGTTTATCTCACTGGAAGGTGAAAGGTTATTAAACGCAGTCTTAAAGACAAGATTTATTGATGATCTAAAATAGATTGGACGGGATTAGATGTGTGTCCAGTTGAAGATTTCTTTGTTCAAAGCGATTATATTTCTATTTCTGCGATGGATAAATCTCGATGTGAGAAACGCAGCGGTTACAGTTAAGGTATTTTGCCGATGTTTGCTTGGATATGCTGAGGGAAAACAACGAATGTCTCGGTCAGAACAGTGGGTATCGTGGCTGAGTTGCGCCACTGTAGCCTGCTGACTTCCCAAACAAATCGGTCAACCGCAATGTTGCGCAAGTTGTCTTTTCAGACACAAGCGTCTTCGAAAGAGCATTGTACAGTTGTGTGTGTGTGTGTGTGTGTGTGTGTGTGTGTGCGCTTTGTTTAACGTCGCTGTCAAAAGCTAAGATTCTACAGCGTCGGTGACATAATGGGGCTTTGATGGGATGCCAATGATAGGAGAAAAGCGAATCATTCAGAACAAATGTGCCCAGTGCCACTTTATGTATCACGTATCTCACGTGTTTAACCCCGGGATCGAACCCGGCGTTGGGAGGCTGGAATCTAAGAGTCTGAGTCGTACGGTATTGTACAGTTATTTCTTTTTATTCGTTACATTGCATCGTTATCATAAAAGATACACTGTATTTCCTTCTTTCATTGCATGTAACGATGCTCCCCGTTGCTAGTTTCATAAGAGTCGTTATACACACAGGCCTTTTTTGGGGGGGGGGGGGGTGGTATGTGAACTAACTTTTGTCTTTCCTTCTTTGCGTTTTTTTCTGTATGATCATAAAAAATATTTTTTTCGTCCCTTG
>Ga0131853_10016171_pt1 | contig 13628 bp, 10 predicted proteins | sample TergutLab28metaG_FD_92764 | JGI IMG/M metagenome (GOLD analysis project Ga0131853, IMG submission 92764) | Labiotermes labralis P1 segment gut microbial communities from Petit-Saut dam, French Guiana - Lab288 P1 (version 2) (version 2) | ecosystem: Host-associated > Arthropoda: Insects >... | reverse complement strand
TCGCCTTTGGGTTTGGGCACACGAAAATCTTTTGCTTTTTTTTTTTTTATGGTTTTTTAATTTTTTTTCTTTTTTTTTGGCATGGGAGAGGGAGAATGCCCCCCCCCCCCCCGGGGAGTAATGCAACCACGACTTGAAGCTAGTATATTAACTTCCTCTGTTCTTACAGTTCAGAGTGCATGTAACTTTAGTCTTGTATTTCGATAGGTCCTAAGCTATCGGTGTTTCAGCACACGGACACCTTCAGGCCTACTTTGTACTGCGTTGTGTGTTCTTGCTTCATTAATATGACTATGTAAATGGGCCGTTTACAGCGAGTCCGATAGTCCCGTTAAATGTCGGTCTTGCGACTAAGACGCTGATGTATATAGAAGACGGTGTTCAGAAGAGGGGCACAGCTCTGCCCAATTACTTAGAGTGATGGCTTGCATCCGCCAGCCGTACCTTTCTCACAAATCTCTTGTTCATGTTCGTGTGCTGCAGTTCCCCTTCATACCCATAGTATTTGTGTTCCGTTTTCCAGGGCTACTCCAGCATCTCATTTGGCTTTAGTGTTTCTTGTCTGTGCGCATCCATATTGGGGATCGAAATCGACGCTTTGTTGCAATATCATAGTTCAGACACTAAAGTAGGGGTTTGATGTGTATTGGGCCGTGCATCATCTTGATAACTGAAGAATAAAATCCAACTAGATGCCATTTATTACTTTATTATGCTTATGTTAGGCTCAACATGTTTCGGGCACCATTATGTCCATCATCAGGAGCTCACGACGATAGCGTCGGTTACCACATAGGCTGTCTGGTTCTGTAAAGATGTATGAAGCAGCGTTAGTGTAAGTTTTGGTGCTTGTGGTGTGTATTGGGTGCGAAATTTTTTGTAGTTTTTTTGTCGAGTGATCATAGTTCGTAGAAAGTGTGCCTTAATTTTTAACAGTTATGATTTTCATGTGTGTGGTCGCAGCAGTGTAGGCGAGTGTACACACGCAAGAACACTCACCTACACTGCTGCGACCACACACATGAAAATCAGCAAAGATTGAAAATAAGTTTCTTATCACTTTAACTGTTAAAAATTAAAGCACACTTTCTACCAACTATGATCACTCGACAAAAAAAACTACAAAAAATTTCGCACCCAATGCACACCACTAGTACCAAAACTTACACTAACGCTGGTTCATACATCTTTACAGAACCAGACAGCCTATGTGGTAACCAACGCTATTGTCGTGAGCTCCCGATGATGGGCATAATGGTGCCCGAAAGATTTTGAGCTTAACATAAGCATAATAAAGTAATACGTGGCATCTAGTTGGATTTTATTCTTCAGTTACTAAAGTAGGGGTTTGCAGGGTAAACTTGAAGTGTTATAAACGGCACAGTGCTTACGCTATTGAACAACGGACCTCTGTATTTGTGTTGGTAGGCCTGGTTGCGTCGGACGTTGTTTATTCAGGGACTGGCGGCTGGAGCAAGGGAAATAAGTGCTTTATTAAAGGCACTGTTTATTACTGGTATGACACAGTCACTTTTCACAGCTGGAATACGAGCGTAGAGCAATGGTGGAATGATACTAATGTGGTAGAACATCCTCTGTCTAATCCTCTTTCACGAAGAAGTTGACGGCCAAGACAGTCCCCACCTTTCGGCCTCTGTTCACACGTTGCTGTGAAGAGCTTGTGAAGACCTGGAAGTTGCTCAGACCTAACTTTTGCACCCGCCTTCGACGCAATAAACCATTCTGGCCAGTCCCTAGTAGTGTTCGAACGCCAGAGAAGCAAATGTTTAAATGCCGATTTTGTGGTATCGGAGGGTTTATACTGACGGAGACTGTCTTCTGGGATGTGACCGCGTGTCTTCTGTTACGAAGTTGGTGGCGCCACGGAAGAACGTACTGGGTGGTAGTACCACGTTCCACCGAGATGCCTGTAGATTTGTACCAGGATACACTTCATCGCATCACAGAAGACTGTTCTTCATGGGGACCGACGTACGATCCTTGAATCTTACAGGTTGATCATCGTCTACGGAAAGTCCACTCACTGTGCCCTATTATAAATCCAGTCTACTCAACGCCTCTGTTTCCCTAATTTTCCTCCCGTCACGTCTTCGGGCTAAAATCCTGTGCGCACTTTTCCCCTGTATGCGTGTTACGTGTCTTTCCCCTCTCATCGTCGTTGATTTCGTAACCCTGATGATGTTTTGAGCTCTTCCTGTGAAACTTCATCTTCCACTTTGTCTCTTCTGGGTCCATAAATAATTCTCAGCACTGTGTTATCAGACGTCCTCTTCACTGCTCCCATAAAAGGAAGACGGATCCCCATGGGAGCCCTGCACGTAAATGGCAAGGCGATGTAAAATGACGACGCAGTGGGGTGCTAGGTATGGATTATATTACGCTCCCTTTATATAGGGTCTAGTGACAGGTTCCAGAGTCTACTAGGGGCTTCGTCGGCTGAGGGACCTCAAGCGGTTCAAGGAGTCAGTCACTGATGTTGAACTGGTTAGAAAGAAGAGCGTCATGGGAGTCGGCGGAGGCATACTTTAAACTTTAACGAGACATGGATTCAAATGTTGCAGGATAGGATACACTGGCGGATTCTTGTGAAGACGCGAGTAATTTCTCGGGTTCTGTGAAAGGCGGGTCGTTTCTTGATTAGGTTAGCGATTGTCAGCTTTACTCACCGTGATACATGGTATTAGTCCATTTAGCTACTCGGCAGACATTCCACAACTCGCATGTAAATGGTTACAGTGTGGACCAAGTGCAGTTTTTCCTTCGTTTGTCAGCTGATAAATGTGTTTACTCTGAAGTTTTTAACAGAATTAAACGGAAATGCGAATTAGCAAGCTCGACTGAGTTCGTTTCCACGCCGCCCGCTTCCCTTGTATTGTCACATTGTCCCTTTTCTGAACGAACTTCTGAATTAAACGTTTAGGACAGTTGGGCAGTTGGATCTGAGAGTGTGGCGAGAAAGAGCCTGTGTTTCGGAGTATGTTAGTGTGTAATTTGTGCTATCTGACGTAACAACAAATTTGGTACCTGTAATGGAAACAGCAGCAAGTGCGGCTCCTTAACAGATTTATAAATATGGCAGGCTTTTTATTAAAGGGGGCGAGGGGTGCTGTTAGCAGTTAACGTTAAGTACACGTGCAGGGGATATAAGCTGAAAGTCAGACTTTAATAACGTACGTGCAATAGATATACAAATAAAGTTCTATTTACGCAGCAGCGTTCTTGGTCATTTAGTTCTTGTATAACCTGACGTTCCACACACTCACACACTCACACACACACTCACACACAGTGAACTCCCGTTATTTGTAAAAGTTTTAGACACGTGCTGATAAACCTTTTGCAACATAATTTACTTACCAAGTAAAATATTGCAACAAAATGAAGAGAAATTTTGTGACTAAACAATATGTGCTTGTACTTCGTTAAATATTATATTATCTGAAACATTACAACTTTCATACTCATTAAAGTATGACTGCTATACGCAGCAGAGGATCTCCACGGGATGGAACGTAATTACAAAATGAAACATGAATTGAGGAGAAAATTAAAAAGAATTTCGTTATACTTCTTTGAAGAGTCGTTTGAACCATTGCAAGTTTCATATGCATGAATTTGTCTTTGCTTTACATTGCATGATGTCAGGCGAACGTAAACTATCGCTAGAAACAGAAAAGAACGAAACAAATAGCTGTTGCTGATTAGCTAACATTTTACTTTTCTTCCAGTTGTAACTGAGACAACCAAACTTTTCACATTAAAAAAGTAGCTTTCAGAAACATAGACATTATGCGTGTAACTAGCGACATGAATCAAGCAAAGCGCTGTCTTACCCTGCTTCCCTGTCTGTACTCTTCGTAAATCCACTGCTGGCATCCTACGGAATGCACGCGACATTATCATCCGCCTTCCTGTCTGTCGTTCTTCACAATAAAAGCAGAGTGCATCATCATCATCATCATCATCGTCATCTTTGTATCTCTCGGTCATAGACGACGTGTTTTCTTCATCGCTGTGGAACTTGTGTTTGCAAGAATTTGACTCGGTGCTTCAGTTGCAGGTTTTTTTCCGGATGTGGATGCGACGTTGTCATATACGTCGTTGTAGGAAGAAGTCATTATGACTTCCGATACTTCACCATGGGCATTCCGTTTCTTCTTCCCTTCAGTGAGTTTTAGGCTGAGGGCGGGATTTTTGTGACACTGACACTTAGCGGGTGGAGCTGAACTCTGGGTTGTTGTCAGATGTTGCAGCTTTCTTGATGAACCTACTGCTGGACGACCCAACTTCGGGGAATTTTTTTTCATTTACTCCAATTCCTTTTACAGAGGTGCTCGGTGTATCTCGTCTGATCTTATTCCAGTGTCGCATCCACCGCTCGGTTCGCTGTGTGATTCTGTGACGTTTTGTCTGTTCCATGAAATATTCAGCTAGCATAAAATCTGCTGAATTTTGATGCTTTCGAGCCGGTTAAAGAACGTTATTCGTAATATGCCAGATGTCAAACAGTGCGATGTGTTTGTAACTAATTTGTGTGAGATTTCGTCAGGTCTGTCAAGCTGATGGTGACACTTCTGACGTATGCGGATGGTACCTGTTTTGGATCTGAGCTGTTGTACCGACTGTGCTATGGGATTGTCGGTATTTTGCCGTAGTCCATCACGACGAATGCCGGAGTGGTACATTGAAATAGGCCACGACCGCTTCATTCGTATATGTAGACTCCGTAAACGCTTTAGTCGATACGGAGCCGCCAAACTATATCTCAACCCGATGTCCTTTTGTTTTTTCCCCCACAAATTCGGCGTTCTGAAGGAGTTAAGACACTTCAAACCGGATCTGATTTTCGCTACACGAGACCCTCTTACGTCCGTGTGGTACTATAGGCTAGTGAAGTGAAATTGTAAGTAATTGCTGATCCACACAATTGCTCCCGAAGACTGAAAATTTCCCTTTTTATTTGTTTATTTTCGAGTACTTTTGTGTTACATTTTTCTCTCTCTTAGAGAAAGAGAGAACAACGTAGCACAGTGTAAGATCAACCCATAACTGTGTAGGGCCAGATCGTACCGTAAGGCCTAAAGTCTGAATCTCGCTGAGAACAGTATTTTGCACATCCCTGCTGCAGACGTTAGTACGTCCTCATTGGAGATGTTGCCGTGTTCTAAGTTGCTGCAATGACAGTCCTACAGACGACTGAGTTTTTCGAATTAAAATCGTTTCCACTGTGAAGTGGAGATGATTCTGAAACAGCAACATACAGCTCTTTGTTCATTCGATTTAGTATTTATCCGCTGTCTGTTTCTGCATTTGCTAATTTTCTGTGGTGTCTTCGAATGTTTTAGGGCTTCAGTATATTTCATCTTTATATATACTATGGGTGTTAGGTACGCTGTCTTCCTGAATTGCGGTGGTCATTAGGGATACCCGTGGCTAAGACAAAACGTGCGCATAGATTAAAGGATGTTTATTGGCAAGCGGTTGGCAATGCGCCATACATGGGTGGATATGGGTATACGTTATGCAGTGACGTCCATTCCCTCACACCATGTATTGCCAACGACATCGTTTGAATGCGAAGTATGACGTTTGCTTTGTGAACGGAACATGGAATTACTTTCCAGATACGCCAGGCTTTCCTCTGCTCTGAACATTTCTCTTGTGGTACTTTTCAGCTGCTTTAGTTACCATAGAGTCCGCAGAGTGGATTGATTCTTGGGAAGTTTATATTCGCTCAGCTAGTTAAGAAATTTCCCCGCCTTTGATGGTAACCGACGACCGATTTCTGTGTGCTTAGGAACCCCGCACCGACTTCTGTGGGGCTACCGGGTCTACCGAAAACAGTCCACATTTCTACGCTACTTTCCACGCATACTTTTTAATGTTATCCACGTTTCTACGCGTGGCTGTGTCGAAGATCTCTTTCCTTTCCGACTGATGTTTTGTATCCATTTCTTATATCATTCTGCATATTACATGCCCACTCGAGGAGTCCACACCATCTTCCCTGGTATCGTAACCATATCGTACTGCGTGAATAGTATACTCGTAACTTACAAATTCTTCATTATGTAATTTTACTGTACTTTGTAATTTCCCGATTCTTAGATCTATGTGTTCTCTAACACCCTTTTCACAGATACCCCCAATCTCTACTCATTTCTTCGTGTGAGCGACCAATGTGCATACAGGTACAAAATAGTAAATGCAAGTGGAGGTTTGTATATTTTAATGTTGTGGTTGGGGACATGATACCTACTGAAGGTAAGAAGGATCCACGAATTTAGTCTACCCTTATCTTCGTGAACGTAATATCACCAGTGGTGGTGGTGGTGGTGGTGTTGGCGGCGGCGGCGGCGGCGGTGGTAGTGTTGGTGGTGGTGGCGGCGGCGGCAATAATACTAACACAAGGGCAGGCGTTACAAACCAAATACCATAATCAGAAATATTTAAAACACAAACATCAAATGCAGACTGTGTCCAACAATTTGACAAGACAATAGATCGCATTATATCAGCTTGCGCAGTACTTACAAAAAAGCACTGCATGAGGATAGTGGGATAGTGTGTGTTCAGTCAACTACACTTTTCCACCTGCAAAGAAACAGGGGTAAAATTAGACAAAGAACACTGGTATGAGCATGTACCAAAATGAGTAGAAAGAATTCAGAAGGTAAGGTAACCATTTGGTGGAACCAGCAAATGAAAACTGACAAAAACCGGCCATCATAATCCCTGAAAATGAAAAAGGAGCATGCATGTTAACTGACATTGCAATATCAGGAGATGGAAATGTGATAAAGGAAGATGCTGAAAGGATTCTAAAGACCTTAACAGTAGAAATATAGCGCATGTGGAATGTAAAAACAACAGGATTACCGGTAATAGTATGGCCATATTTGCACAAACGGAACAGGAAACAGACTCTTATGTAGACCTACATATGTTGTCGTTCAACTCGAACTGGATTTCAACAAACATATCGAAGTGTATATTATCGATTGAACCCCCAGGTATCTAGCCACAAGGGCAGCGCCACTAGGTGTCGATCAGGGGGCCCGCACGATTCTGCCCTCGGTCATTTGAGCCGCTGAAACTCGAATAATCGGGTCTTGTGGAGAATGATTAGTTCAACAAGAACACAATACAATTTAACACAGTAATAACAATTGTATTGATAAACTTAACAAGGCATAATGGAAAACAAGTGCAACAATAGTGTAAATATAGAACAGAAAAAACATGCTCTTACTAACACGCACTCGGCCGATCGTGTTTTACGTAATACAGTGATCGAGCCCATCGGCTTACGTAAGTTTACGTCGTACGTCTTCCAGTACACAACGGCCGGTTCAAGGCAATGATTCAAATATCGGCCCTTCGTAAACTTACAATATCATAACATGAAAACATAGCCGATACAACATACGTATTACAGTAATTCAAACACCACTACTGCCGTGCGTAACCAGAATACAAACAGAAAGTAATGTAGTAACTAAACATAGGTGTTTGACTCTTGTACAAAATGATACATATTACTCACGGGAAGGTACACCCATATCAGCCCCTATTCGAGGCGACGCTAGGCAGACGTCGGGGGACATGTTCAAAAGAAACGAAAACGCAATTTCAAAAATACAAAGACCAACACTAAACTTTTACCTTCCGGACATGCCCCGACGTCTGCGTAGGTCTCTCTTGAAACAAACAGCTGAAGAAGAAGCTCCTCGTTCCTGCCCCGGGCAGAAGTAGAGTCGGAGAGTTGAACCCAAGACGAAAAGATCAAAAGAAGAGTTAAAACAGGAGTGATTGAGACAAAAGCGTTTGCGCAGAGGAAATCTTGGGAATCTACGCCCATGCCCTTCACTTCTCCATGATGGCTAATCAACAGACGATAGCCTTTTAAGGAAAGATAAAGGGGAGGAAATGAAGCCTCGAACCAGGCCCTGCAGGGCGGACGGCTCACAATATTAGGCCTGCCAATATGTAAACGGAGCAGCTTGGTGCAGAGGTAACATCCTGGGCCTCTGGTTGCCAGAAAATGCTTCTAAATATGAAATGCTGTATATAATTGCGAACGTAATACATAGTTGGCTTTCACCTCAGCAAATGCAATTCAAATAGTTTAAGTTAGTGATGAATAAAAGTTAATTTGTTGCTTTAGTGAACTTTTGTACAAAGTGATGGGCTGTCTGTGAGATCGCCTTATTTATCTTTGTTGACAGACACCTTGCAAGGTATTTAGCCCTATAAGATTTAGCCCATGTTTATTTTATGTCACATTCCATATACCTGCTGCTATGTTATTTTCAGTTCCGAAACAACATTAATCATAACTCTTGCAGATGAATTAATAAAATACGGTGTTTATTCAAATTGGCATGTCTGTTAGAGAGTAATAATTCCTTTCATTTTCGTCGGCTTTGTTTCCTGTTTTGACATTCTTTACATTACGACTTTATTTTTCCTGATGTGCCATTCTAAAACGAAGCTCGAAAGCAGCGGTATGCCAATATCTTATTCGAAAGAGGAATGTGAAGGCTATGTACAATGGCTGCACCAAATTCTGGTAGCTGGTTGGCCATTTCCGACTCTGCTGCTGAGCGGAGGGATACAGTTACGCAAACTGATTTTGCCCTTTAAGCGCCCTCTACACTGTCAGTTAAACGGAGAGATTTTACTGTGTGACGTCATACCTAACGGAAAAACTGAGTAAACTGCCCAGTTTTGACAGGCAATAGCGCAGGCCTCAGAACTGTCTTTTCTAGTAGTCTTTCACATAGAGAACTGCGCAGTTCACTCAGGGAATCCCACAGTTTCCTCAGTTTACCTGCCAACACCACGATGGTGTCATCTCAAGGCACTCCGTTTCTAGCAGTTCATTCAGCAGATGAACATCGCATGATATATTCCTTTTCAAATACCACTTCTTACTCCAAATTTTAAGCTTTCTTTTCCGGTAACATTATGGCCGATATGGCTAGCAAACAGCAAACGACAGCCTTGTTTTTATCCACCATAGTCACACGCACAAGAAGACACACGTAACTGACAAACCAGATGGGAAACCTGTGCTGTGAAAGAGAACAACATTCAGTTCAGTTTTTCGTGCAGTTTTTTACACAGTTAAACTGCACAGTTTAACTTAGAGTGTATGGGGCCCCTAAAAGTGCAAATCGTTGTCCGCCCGTTCCGCGAATCTGATAACGTGCGCCCGTACGTATTGACTTGCCTTATCCAGCACATCGTCTCCGTTCTGATTTCAGCAGTTGTCTTGAGCGCGACTGGATGGCGAAAACAAACCCAACTAACGAAGCGGTGTCTCTGTTTGCTGACGTATGCAATGACTTGTCTTCGGAATACTCTGTGAATATTCATGTGTTACGTAGACGGGGGATGTCATCCATCATCTGTAGGTGCTGCACGTCCAGGCTAACAAAGCCACCATCGCCTGAGTCAGCACCAGTGCAGATAACCTGGTCACGAACAATCCCCGTGTCGTGCTGCAGCGTGGGAACATCGGCACGTTTTGTAATTTGGCACTATTTTCAAAATGTCTGAGAACCGGTTCGTTGCAGACAAGCTATGAGCACTGGAGGAGAAGTGATCGCGTGAGTTGAATTTGACTGTTCTGTATGGTTTCAGTATGTCGCGAACGGTACCGACGTCATAACTATATTTCAAAATGCGTCTTACGCTGCAATTTCTGTCTGTCTTTGTTGCTAAGGCACTGCAGTTTTCGTGAGTCTGTCATTGCCAGTTCTGTTCAAGTCAGTTGACCATTTTTGTGTGTGACGATCTGTTCTTTCACTTACTGAATGTACATGTTCATATTCTTTAGTTAGCTGTTTGGTTTTCATTTATTCCATTTCAGTTCTTAAACATTTATTTCAGACTGCCTGATTTTTAGCCGCGTTTCCAAAGCAACTGGGAAAATCTACTATTAGCTTCGTCATGTCTGTTCCTCCTCCCAGTTTTCCGCATGAAACAACTTGACTTCCATCGGATCGATTTACTTGAGATTGGTATTGGGGATTGTTTGATCGTCGTCACGTTCCAGTTTTGGCCAAACTGCAACAAACAGAAGAGGCGCTTTACATGAAGACGGACTTGCATTTGTGACTGCTTTGGTCACTAACGTTACCGTGGTTACCTTCGTTACCAAGGTTGCCAGTGTTTGTGGTTACTACCTTCGTTGCCAAGGTTGCCAGTGTTGCTATGTTTACCGTGGTTACTTTACCACCTTTGTTACAAAGGTTAGCAGTGTTACCTTGGCTACTGTTTTTGCTACCTTGGTTACCAAGGTTACCGGTGTTACTGTGTTGACTGTAGTAGCTTTAATCCCTTTGTTACCGAGGTTACCGGTGTTACACTGTGTTTACTGTTTTTACTTTACTGCCTTGTTTGCGAATGTTGCCAATGTTCTTGGCTGCTGTGGTTATACGGACGCTCAAAAGTGTGTCGTTCTGCATGTCGTGCTTAGCTTATTAATATTTTTGTTATTACTCAGTTTCTTTAGGCCTACGTGTAAAATTTCTGCAACTGCGAATTGTATGTACGTTTTCAAAGTTCTGGCACCCTTTTTCTTTCTAAAGTTATGTTCGTCTGTACGTGCCAGATTGTAGATTTTCTTTCCGCACCTACTGTGTCATGTCTGTTCTTGCGTGGAAGGTGTTGCTGAAATTAATAAACCTAAGTGCAAGATGTCGCCTTGCCTACACGACACAGTTTGCACCAAGCTTGCACACAGGAGTGTAATATCTACACACAAGCTTCACTTTTTACAGCGTTGTTGCCGCTAATGCTGTCCCTGTGACGGTTGGGTGGATGCATGGATGGATGGACATTCGGATTTGATTTTATGTTTTTGTTATTTCCACTTCTTCATTTGCCTTCCTGACGCGATGCTGAATTAAGCAAAGTAGTAGAAGACCGATTCAAAGACGGGGGGCAGAGTTTGTTTCCTTTTTATTGCTTACACCCTACAAAATCCGAATGAAAACCCTCTAAGACGCCAGAAAGGCTGCATTTCTAGATCAGCGTTTTTCATTTCCCAGCAACGGATCGTTACAAATCTAAATTACCTGTTTCATTTGAGTAGTAGGCTTCCTACTGGACCGGCTACATGATCGTCCCGTACTTTTGCTGTTAGATTTATAGTGATGGCCTGGGCTAGCCCCCAAGAAACCTTGAACATTAGGGAATGTAACTTACGGCTCCGTCTCTAATGAATCACCGGCTTTTACGTTCTTAGTACAAAGTGTGTAATGGTGTAACCGGCACGCCAGCGCAGTCCGTACAACAAACGGACACGTCACGTCCCTTACTAGACTCGGTGTGGGTAACCAGATGTATGAAATAGTATCGACAGTGGCTAACTGAAGACCGACGTCTTTATGTTTTGTTGACCGTGCATCTTATTACATCTAAACCTGCATACACACGGTCACCTACACAGAGTGACATATACCAGAGGTCGTTTTGATACAATTGCCTCTCTTGATGATGAGCACTGGGTTGCTCGAAACATGTAGAGAATTGGATTAAACAAATATAAGGAAAAAGAATTGGGCGTCAAGTTGGTTATTTACAAAGATTGAAGACCTACTGTTACGGGGATCTGTGAGAGCTGCTTTTGTAGCGTAGGATAGAACCGTTTATGTGGATGTGGGAACGTAAGATATTTATACTTTTTACTGTTAATAAATTATGATAATGATGATGATGATAATAATAATAAAGCGATTCCTGCCAAGAGTTTAGTGTCGTTAGCGGCGTGTTCGTATGAACCTTTGTGTTTGTGATTTCAGGCTTCCGCCGGTAAGTAGATGAGAACTGCGCTCTTCTGGGATATTACGCAGGGAGTAGTGGTAATTTCTTAAGGTAAGGAATTACCACTACTCGCTGCGTAATAGCCCAGAAGCGTGCATTTCTCGAAACTGTGTGTTGTATTAGGCCTTGTTGTCTCTAGTCTGCTGTAGTTGCCATTAGCTAGATTCTCCACTGTGCTACTTCCACTGGCTATACGCACATTTCAGGAAACACTTGACCCTTTCCTCACCTGCAAGAAATTGCGTCGGTTGTGTAATTTGGCGGTATATGCGGGACACTGTATGGCAGCCCTCACATGTCATGTGTTCCTGAAACGCACACAGTGCAATCATACTATCTGCGTCATTTGAGGTAGTCACGTTATTGCTGCTGTTGCTGTTTCCAGCTCCAGGAACGTACGCTGAGGAATCTGAACATGGAAGAACTCACCATTATCTAACAATACCTTTTATATCGTACCAAACACAGAATGGTCCGCCAGTTGTGTAGGCCCCTTGTGGCTAACCGCTTGCTCGCCGTCTCGCGGTTTCATTATCCAAACAACTGCAATAATTTCGAGATACTTCATTCGTTGTGGAAAATTACTGCCTACAGGATGTACGACTGGGGTTCGATTTTCGACGGGGGCAAATTTTTCTTTCAGATTTTATATCGAACTGTTGTACTTGTGCTTATTACACCAAGTCCTTATTTTACTTCCTGTTTGTGTTCCTGAAAAATGGACATAAAATAAAATGACGTAATTAAAAAATGACATTCCCATAAGAAATTATGGAATAGGTTTGGGGTTAACATAATAGAGCCCAGCCAGCGAAAGGGCATAAAGTAAGAAGTGTTGTATATTGACACAGGGTGTTACAGCAAAAACGCGTAACACAAGGGCTACAAATATATGGATTATTAATACTAATATGTAAGAATTAACTCATAACGTAAAAAGGTAAAATGATCCCGTTTCAGGCCCGGTGTGGCTCAGAGGGTGGGTAGAGGTATAGCTCTACTGTTCCATGACCGCGGCACTAGAAGGGGGTGAGTGGTCAGCAGCACGCCCCGGCCGCACTTTACCTCCGGAAAGACCCGGTACCCATTGTACAGGAGGCTGGGGGGGGGGGCCAGGGCCGGTCTGGACGGGCGGAAAATCATGTCCCCACCGGGATTCGAGCCCGGACCGTTCAGCCCGTAGCTCAGTCGCTATACCGACTGAGCCACCCGGCCCTTAACTCATAACGTATGACTATCAAAATACAATAGTCACGAGCCGACATGCCCTACGTTTTTGTCGTCGAATATCGGTCAGTGGTTAGTCCAGTGTCAGAACCCTGTAAGCCGTGTTCACACGTCTTAGGGACGGAGCGTGCTACTTGTGTGCACTGTGGTGCTTTCCGTGTGTGTGGAAGATGCATAAACAAAGTTGCAAATTCTCAGTCCGATATCAGCATGCTGTTCTTGTATTAATATTAAAAGTTCTTGCCTGCACGCAATGTGGATCTCCTCTGCGCCTGCATAGTCTGAGTTCTTGACAAAAAATGACTGTGCGTGAAACATCTTGTCCTCCTGCTTGTCTCGGACCCAGGCCTCCTGAGCTCTACATCTGGAAGCTTAATGGCTAAATTACAGCTGTTCGAAAACAAAGTGCACGGGGAAGTTTCTGGAGGCCTAGCTATGGGGGGGGGGGGGGGGGTTTTTTGGTTTAAAATTGGCTTTAAAAAAAAAAAGGGGGGGGGATTGGGTTGGGTTTTTTTGGGTTAGGATATGGTCCGGGGGGGGGGTTT
>Ga0131853_10016170_pt1 | contig 13630 bp, 10 predicted proteins | sample TergutLab28metaG_FD_92764 | JGI IMG/M metagenome (GOLD analysis project Ga0131853, IMG submission 92764) | Labiotermes labralis P1 segment gut microbial communities from Petit-Saut dam, French Guiana - Lab288 P1 (version 2) (version 2) | ecosystem: Host-associated > Arthropoda: Insects >... | reverse complement strand
TCTTTCTCATTCTTATGCTGTATATCAAAACTCTCTTCTATACCTAAATACTTATATGCTTTTCTCGGGTCCAGTTCTTTAATGTCGTTGTCAAATGTGCTTCCTACATGCATTTTGCTTTGATTATTATTATTATTATTATTATTATTATAGTCGTGGTGGTGATGATGCTGCTGCTAACAGTCCAATTGTATTTATTAATGCGCTAGTGTAACAGCACAATGGCCAATTATACAAACAGCACATCAATACATGACAATACAACTATATAACACACACAAAGGATAAAAAACTTACAATAAAATAGCTTTGATGAAAAGCTGACACAGAAGGCAAATTGAATAGAAATCAGCTGATGCTTAAAAATGTGCTGTCTAAGCAGCACAGCTTAAACAATCCAAGCACATATGACAAAAGTAAGCAAAGAAGCAGATACGAACTGATACTATATACAATGTTCACATGAATGCTGGTACAGTAGTAGTAGTAGTAGTAGTAGTATTGGTGGTGGTGGTAGTAGTAATAGTAGTAGTAGTAGCTGTGGCATTATTATTATTATTATTATTATTATTATTTGTTGTTGTTGTTGTTGCATATAGATTCTGTTGCTGTGGGTAACACTGTTGGCAGAGACTTATGATATTCAATTCACAAAACAAGCACTTCATACTGTAATGGTGAATTTTACGATTCTTTCATTCAAAAAATTTTCTATAGCTAACAGACAAGAGTGTAAAGGGTGTGCTAAAATGCTCAAATTGAACCATAACATACCTCTACAAGAATTTGTAACAGATCATTATAGAAATTTAACTCGAGTTACAAAGTTCCACTGTATATATCAAGGTAACTGCTCACTGAACATTTTCACACAAAACTTATACACTAATACAGAAGAGAAACCCAAATTCTTACACATCTAAGACAAATTTTTTACAGATCTTCATTCGCTAACATGACGAAATTGTTCTTCACGTCTGTACTCACATCAACATATTTTAATTACACTGATAATGCAAATGTAATATGTGGCTTTATGTCTCTTCAGTCCTTCTTGATCTGATACATCTGACACTGTATTAGATGCCAGTGGCCAACGCAACAGTCACTGTACCCAACATATATGAAAAAACACCTCTCCTCTGCCCCAAAAAGTTAATCCACGAACTGAGATTTAAAAATTTAATTTTTGTAAGAGAAATTCAATTTATGATTGCCACCATACATTTAAAACAGACAGTGTATTCATGTGAGGCTAGTCTTTTATGTTATCAAAAAATGGTAGGCTATGAGTTTTCATTTTAGTGACAGCTACCCTACAGACATGAAAAAACAACAGTTCACCAAAATTAGGCTTCGAGTTTTTTATGACAAAAATTCAAATCAAACAAAACTAAAACCACTCCACCAACATTAAACTCGGAGGGTCTGTTTTTGTGCCAGAAACACCAGTGAAAAGGAGATTTCCTTCTGTGAAGATTTGGTTTTCAGGTTTCATTGTAGTGACAATCATCCAACCAACATAAAAAAGCATCTGATGCAATGTTAGGATTTGAGGTTTCATTTTTTTGCCAGAAATATATATATAATCCATTTCATCCATTAATGTTATGATGTGAGATTTAAGCGACAGATTATTAACATAATGAGAAAAAACTGATCCACCAAGGTATTGTTTTGGTTTCAATACACTGACAGGAAATCATCAGAAAAAAGAATATCAACATCTAATACACCAAAGTTAACCTCTAAGGTCTCACTGCAGTGAAAATAGCCAACATGCAAGCAAAAACAGCAACACTTAATCTACCAAGGTTAGGCTTCAAGGTTTCATAGTAGTGACACAGAGACCTCTTGGGTTTAATTTCACAGACAGAAATTAAAATCAAGACCCGACACCCACGCTAACCTGCTGGAAAAGGAGTTAAAATGCCAAACATTCATGTGCATCTTCTTTATATTCACAACCATAACATATATTACTGTAACTATTAGCACCGGCAACCATCAGTCAATTTAGCTTCCATAACCTCTAATTACATTCCAAGTCACAGTCAAGGTATGTAAGCTAGATATATATACCAGGTGTCCTAAAAGTTGCTGTCCTGAGATAGCAAAGTGCTTAACTATGATCACTTTTACTTTCATTCAGTTTTTTTGCAAAACCTGGTAATTTTGTAGTTACACCAGCTTTTGTTACTATTAGATCAACATCTCATTGTCACTTTTTGCTAATGGCCGGTTGTGAATAAAGCAATATTTCTCTGGAACATGAGTACGGTCTTGTTAAAGTGACTTTCACAACACCATGGGGCAATGAAACAAAATGTATTGAGTGTAGTTTGCTTCCAATGGTATAATATTCACAGAAATCATAAAAACGGACTCTTTAGTGGCTATATACGAAATGGGAACAGGAAATGATGAACAGCAAATACTGCTCATGAACTTTAGGTAACACATCTCCATTGCATTTTAGTCAAATTACATATTTATTTAACACAACGTCTCAAAATACACTGCTTAAAGAGCTCCAAAAAACGATCTACACACAAAAAATTGCCACAGGATTCTCTACGTACTCATTTCTCTCTACTCCGCTTCTGCCTATTTTAAAACGCTGTATCATGCAAATATCAGCACGTAGATCCAACTGTACTGAACGTATCATGCATATTATTTTCACAGTCTGATAATCACAAAAATTAATATAATGGCGAAAGGAAGTGTTTCTATAATTCCAGGATATTCCCGGTTTCAAAAGTGCATTGACGAATGGTTATAACATAAAAATTTGGTGGCTATTCCAACGGCTGCCTTAGAACTATTGCACAACTTTTGCAATAACTACCTGGAAACAATGACGCCCATTGTAGATTCCAACCCCTACCTGCCTACTGAAAATGTGGGCTATGTTCCACTACAAACATTGCAATCCTATATGTTTTAAACAAGCTAACAAAAGTTTAAAGCATTTCATCATTTACCATTCACCACACGCAACGTTGCAGTTGAAAAACGGGACACATGCACATTATCTACAGAACTTTCCACTTCAACAACTACTTACAGCTTTACACGCGACCAACTGTGTAAGCGACCTGCCAAGTCAAAATTCACGTGTAACCACTGTTTTCCTCAAAGATGATATTTCCTTCTACAGCAAAACCTGGAAACCCCTACCAAACACCTGCGCCTTGAGATACAGAACGACAGCGACATCTTCCCGCGGGGTGTCGTAATTATACGGCAACCATACAACATGCAATCTATGCTTACCACTCACAACAGACTACCTCCTTACTCTGCCACATATATATAGCAGTAAAGAATTACAAACGCACGGACACGCCACTTGGGTTGCTAAAAGCCCTTATTTCAACAGATCCATTTCATTTGCACCACTTGTGCTATTCACTTCGTTATTTACTTACTTACTCCATGGAGCAGATTCCTTCTTGAGAAGCTAAACGGTTTTCAGCTAGATAAGAAATTACCCGCATTTATTGGAACCCGAAGGTTCATTACGGCATTCCCAAGTGCCCGCCACCTGTCCATATCCTGCGCAGCTCGATCCAGTCCATACCGCCAAGTCGCACATCCTGAAGATTCATCGTAATATTGTCCACCCACTTACGCCTGGGACTCCCAAGTGGTCTCTTTTCCTCAGGTTTCGCCACCAAAACCCTCTATGCTCCTCTCCTATCCACCATACGAGCTACATGTCCCGCCCATCTCATTCTTCTCGATTTTATCAACCGAACAATATTGAATGACAAGTACAGATCATTAAGCCCCTTATTATGTAATTTTTTTTCCACTCCCTTGTTACCTTATCCCTCTTAGGCCCGAAATATTCACCTTAACAACCTATTTTCCAACACTCTCAGCCTAGTTCCTCCCTCCACGTGAGCGATCAAGTTTCACACCTATACAGAACAACAGGCAAAAATTATAGTTCTGTGTATCTTGATTTTTAAATTTTTGCATAGCAGACTGGAAGTGGAATACACAAGCTTTTGCACCGAATGATAGCAACTATTCCCCGACTTCAATCTGCTCTTAATTTCATCTTGAATGAAATTTCATTTTATTAAGACTATTCCGAAATATTTGAACTCTTCAACCCTTTCAAAGGAACTATTATAAAAATTTATACTGTGACTTAGTCCTGCATTCTAATCTAGAGACATGACCATGCATTTAGTTTTATCAGTGTTTAGTTCTAGTCCAACCTCCTTACCACCAACTACTCAAACTTCTGTGGTTTTCCATATAGTATACACGCTTTTCCCTCCGATGGTATCAACACCGTGAGGTGGTGGAGGGGCTTGTTAGTTCCAGTGACCCTGAGAGCTAAGCCGGCGGTAGCATTGCTACAAACAGGTTCTCAAAAGCCGGACAGGTCAAGTGGGTATGAACCAAACGAAGAGAGATACGTGTAAGAAGGGTATTTCAATGAAATTCCTCTGATGCCGAAGGCAGCGTCATCAGTAACGACTTGCAGGGCCGTGCAAATGATGCATGAGATGGTTCAAGATCGTATAGCAACAGGCGCGACCAGGGTAGTTTCAACGGCTGCTGTACTGCGATGTGGAAAGCAAGTGGAAAAACTACGATATTATTTCTTTTCCTAGATAGTCCCTTTCCAAAAACAGATAATATATATGCGAGATGCTTACTCTGGAGACAAAACAATCCGGAGGTAAACTACTCAGCTATTCTGATCTCTGGGGGTTGGGGGGGGGGGTGTTTCTAAGGGAAATATCCAGCAGCAGGCGCTAGAGCAAGAAGGATTACAAATAAATGAAGAAGGAACATCACAGCTACAAGATTGGAACGTGGAATGTAAGAACCTTGAATCGAGGAGGCAAATTGGAAAATTTGAAAAAGAAAATGCAGAAGGAGGAGGTGTCTGTTCTAAGTGTCAGTGAAGTTCGATGCGAAGGACAAGGTGAAATAAGGAGAGGTGATTATAGAGTGTGTTATTCCCGAGGTGAACGGGCTGAAATAGGTGTGGCAATAGTGGTGCATGAAAGTATAGTGAGAAGTGTTTTTAAGAAGACTGTTTGTGACAGAATCATTGCTATTTAATTACAGGAAGAGCCGATAAGTATTTTGATGACGCAATTCCATATGCCATATTGGGGCATGAAGATGATGAAGTGGAAGAGTTGTATGACACAGTTGAAGAAATTCTTGAAGAAGATGGAAAGGGTGACACAAACACAATCATAATAGGGGACTGGAAGAATGTTGTTGGAAATGACTCATATAGGAACATTGTTGGACCACATGGCCAAGGAAGAAAGAATCACGGAGGTCAAATGCTTATTAACTTTTGTGAAATAAATGGATTGATTGTCATCAACATATGGTTCAGGAAACCTAAAAGAAGACGCTACACATGGAAGGCACTAGGAGATCGGAGTCGGCATCAGCTGGACGACATATTTCTGAAACATCGATTCAGAAACAGCGTGAAGGATGTGCAGAAACTGCCTGGGGCAGATATTGACTCTGACCACAGCTTAAGGGTTTGCCAAGATCTACACCAGACTGAGTAAAAATATAAGGTTCCAAAAGAGAATACCACATTGGTATGTGGAGAAATTATATGCTCAACGACAAAGAACGAAGGATACTCTAGAAGAGAAATTGGATGCGACAGTGGGAATGTCGAAATGCAGTAGAACAATATAAAGGAACGCGTGTTAGATAATATCAGTGATCTGGTTGAGAAAGTCGACAAGAGAGAAAGAAAACCATGGATTACAAGGAAATGATCAGTAAGTGGATGAAAGAAGGAAATGAAAGAATGTTAACCCTGAAGAAGACAGGAAGAACTGCAGGAGGCTGAGGAACGAATTGAAAAGAGCCACAGATAATGCCAAATAGGAATATCTTGAGAATATATGTAACGATAGTATGGAATTTCAAAGACAGGGCGTTATGATTTGATGTACATGAAGACAAAAGAACTAGGCTGGAAGGAGACCCCCAAGGAATTCAAAATATTGGCATCGAAGACTCCCAAGGGAATAGCATAGTACTGCAAAGTCAAGCTGAAAATTTGGGAGAATTATATTATAGAACTATACGATCGACCTAATCGACCGAAAACCCTAGAAGACGAATATGCAGATGAACTAGATACAGACGAGAAAGGCCCATATATTTTGCCAAGTGAGATGGAAAAATACGTCAAGGAAATGAGGAGTAAGAAGGCTACAGAAGATGATGTTGTACATCGAGATGTGCTCAAATTATTGGGAGAAGTTAGTTAGAAAATAATAAAGAAATTGATCAATAACATTTACGAAACTGGGGAGTGGCAAAGGACTCCACAGAAGTAACAGTGATTGCCTTAAAGAAGAAGCCGCAAGCTACAAAATGTGGCAAATATCGCACAGTCAACCTTATCGTACACACATCAAAGATAATAGAAAGGTACTCAGAAAAAGGATTGAAAAGAAAATTGAGGATATACTCGGAGAATATCATTGTAAATTTAGAAGAGGAAGAGGAACTAGGGATGCAATTGGGATTCTGAGAATAATGTCAGAACGAACCTTGAATATGGATAAAGAACTACCTGTTTCCTTCACAGACTGGCAAAAGGCGTTTGGCCGAGTCAACTGGACCAAATTAATTCAGACCCTAATGGTAACTGGTATTGACAAGCGTCAAAGAAGATTGATTAGTAACTTGTACATTGCCTAGTACGTTAAAGTACGAATTAACCGAGGGGAGACAAGAGTGAAGACTGGAAAAGGAGTTAGACATGGATGCTGCTTGTCACCAATTCTGTTCAACTTGTACAGCGAATGCCTTACCAAGGACTTCATAATAGGATGACAAATCATTCTCACTGTGAAATAAGCAGGTGGTCTTGTGTCACTTTCGAAGGAAGAAAAGGTGCTACAAAACATGATTGATAAAATAATTGAAATTGGAAGATGCTATGGAATGGAAACGTATGTGGAAAAAAAGTAATGAGAATTTGAAGACAAACATTCCCAGCAAAAAGTATGGAAGATCAAAAACAACTAGAGAATATTTGGCTAGAATTTTAACAAAAGATGGAAGATGTACTTCTGAAATTAAATGTAGGATTGCTATGGCTAAGCTGCATTCAAAAAGAAAAGGGCTCTTCTTACTAGCACACTGCACTTGGAATTGAGGAAAAAGCTAGTGAAATGCTACATTTGGAGCATAGCTTTATATGGTGCTGAAAATTGAACGCTTCGGACAGTAGATCAGAAATACCTGGAAGTTGTGATATGTGGCACTAGAGAAGGATGGAAAAGAGCAGTCCGACTGATCATTTGCGAAATTAAAAAGCATTACTTGGAGCCAAGGAGCAGAGGAATTTCTTACATGAAATAAGTAAAAAGTAGGTTAATGGATTGGTCAAATTTTATGTAGAAACTGCCTTCTACAACGGGTTATTGAAGGAAAGATAAAAGGGGGAAAGAAGTGAACGGAAGACGAGGAAGAAGACGTAGGAAGCTACTGGATTTCCTTAAGGAAAGGAGAGCATACCATTATTCGAAGGAGGAAGCTGGAGATCGTATATGTGGAGAGCTCGGTTTGTAAGATGCTTTGGACTAATCGTAAGACAGACTACTAAATGAATGAATGTATTCTTTCCCCCAATATATTAATAGCATCAGCGTAAACCACAAGCTAATGTGTACCACTTAATTTCAATCGATCCTGGTTTACCTGAACCCTACTAATGCCGTATTCTAAAGCAAAGCTGAAAAGCAATGCCGATAAAGCAACACTTTGTTTCAAACCATTCCTACTTGGCAATATGTCTGAGAGATGCAGGCCTACCCGGAAGATGCTATGGGTTTCGCTAAGACACGTTTTTATTAGCAATACCAATTTCATGGGGATACCAAATTCCATGAGAATATTATAAATGGCCTCGTTGCTAACTGAATCATAAGCTTTCTTGAGGTCAATAAAAATGTGACGTACTTCTTCGTTGTATTGCCATTTTTTTCTCAAATATTTAATGTATGTCGAATATGTAATCAGTATTTGACGATTTGCTTCCAAATCCACATTGATAATACCCAATAAATTCCTTCGAATATTAAACTAACCTTGACAGCAGTATGTTGGGCAAAATTGTATACGTAGTTGGTAAAAGTGATAATTACTACAATCTCTTTTATTGCCCTTCTTATACATAAGTATGTGGGAACAACCACATTGCAGCAACCGCTACACCACACACCACATCCGCACATCTCTCGGTCATCCAGTAGCATGACGTCCACGCGACCCTGCTCCTAACTGCTTGGATTTGGCCAAGGACGAGTTCGAATCCATGGTGAGGGACGGTACAGCCAGACGTGCCGAGTGCCCATGGTCGTCCACCATCCATCTCGTGCCCAAGACGGACAGCGATTGGAAACTTTGTAGGGATAATTGAGACCAGATCGCTCTCACAATCCCTGACAATTGCAGACCGACACGTACAGCACAACGCCCATCACTTTCTGAGTACGCCTTTTCCAAAATTGACCTTCGTGAGTGCGTATCATCAGATTCCTCTCGATCCTGATGACATCTAAAGACTGGAATTACTCCACCCTTTAGTATTTTCTAATATACTTCAATGTCCTTAGGCCTGAGAAACGCCGTTCTAACCTTTCAATGTTTCATGGACGAGATCCTAAAATACTTGGACTTCTTTATTGCCTATTTGGACGACATCCTTTTCTTTGGCCTATCTCCCCAAGAGCATGATAAACGCTTCCGCACACTCTGCACTAAACTTCAAACATACGTTATATTAATCAAACCAGCGAAGTGCGATTTACGTGACCTAGAAATTTCATTCCTGGGATGCAAAATCACAACACTGGGTTCCCAGCCTACCCCGAAACAAATCCCACATCTCCAAGCCTGTCCTCCTGCCAAGACCGTCAGCTGACTCCGAGGTTACTTGGGAATGCTATATTTTCCCGGCGTCTTTCATTCCCCATGCAGCTTCCATATAAGCCCGTATTCACGATGTCCTTTCCGGCCCCAAATTTACGGGTTTCCACCTCGCCATCTGCGAACAAATCCCCGCCCCAAAGTGCACCAAAAAAGCAGTCACACCACCACAACATATCCCGCGGACTACATACTCTGATTGAACTATAGGTTTCCCGCCTCTCTTCACTAATTAAACACTCTTCTCCGCAGGGTTGACGTGCGAATACCTACATTTCAGCAACCGCTTTACCACACAACACATCTCCTTGCACTCTCTGCTCAATATACGTCTCCCTGCACTGAGCCAAGGAACGGTTTGCACAAGAGCAAGCGACGAGAGTCTGTAACCGCTCTAGCAAACGACCGTTTTGATATCCACACAGCACCCGGCTATCGACAGCCATTCACAGGACTACGCCCAGTACTCTGTCTGCTGACCAATGGCAGTGGAGGAAGAACAGCGGGGGCAGAGTATAAAAGAGACCCCTCAAACCTTCCGCCAGCGGAAATCGTGATAACCAAGTACCTCTCTTTCCCGGTGTATCTAGCGTCGTGCTCTGCATTAAGCTCGGAACACCTCCCGGTACTCATTAACACTGCGTGTCGCTCATCCGCTCATTTACCACCGGATCGTCCTGACTTCAGGCGAACTGCCTGGGCCAACTTCGCAACTCACTTGGAAAATTGAATTCCGTTCGATCCGGAGTTGCACAACGAAATGGCAATAGCCACGTGCATTGAGAACTACTCCGGCGCCGTTCTGAACGCTCTTGCAGCTTCAAATCAGAAGTGTAGCCCAAGTGACAACCCACAGCTTCCGATAACGGTTGGTATTCAGGATGAGATATGCCCGAAGAAAAGGATGCGGAGGCGAAGGCAGATCACCAGGGACTCCGCTCTGAGAGCCGAGGTTACCACCTGCAGAGGTCGGTGACACCGCCATCTCAGCAAGAGGAGAAGCGATTAGTGGAGTGCGACACTCGAATCTCTCGATCCCGAAGACCAATCGCTGTGGAGGGCACCAACCGGGTGATGATATTGTCTACTCCATCTCCCACCTCGTCACCGCGGGGGATCGCTTTCTCAGACTATGAGTGAGCCGAAGCCATTGCCGACAGACACGAGATTCAATTTTAGCCGATCCTTCGGTACCGGCATTTATTGAGATGGTTGATGTGGCGCTGAGGTCTTACTTCCTGACCCCTGCTAGCTACCTAATCTTATCCAGTCCTGTCGAGGTTCATGAAGCTGTCAGAGGCGTCAAGGTTAGCAAGAGTCCGGGGACAAATGGTATGCTGAAGATGGCCTTGAAGCATCATTGCTATCGAGCGGTATCCCTCTTGGCCAATATTTTCAACGTGGTTCTCCGCACCTATCACTTTCGCACAGTGTGGAATCACGCTCGTTTGATCTGTATCCTTGAACCGGGGAAGGATCCGGCACTGTCCTCATCCTATCGGCCTATTAGTCTCTTGGACCCGACCGTTAAATTATTTGAAAACATCCTGTTAGTTAGGATCTTATATGAAGTAAGTGAGCGCGGGCTTATGCGAGACGAGCACCTTGGTCTTACGCCCAGACAAGCACGTCCTTGCAGCTGGCCCGTCTAGTTGAAAGAATAACTAGGAACTTTGGCGAAAAGAGTGTAACAGGCGCGGTTTTCCTCGACGTGGCCAAAGCCTTCGATTCCTTCATGGACAATGGCCACCGCTACAAGTTAACTCTCCCAAAATTCCCGTCTTACATAGTCCACATAATCCCATCATACTTCTGGGTTGGGTCGTTCGATGGGTCGTTAAAGGCGCCCATGTCATCTCGTCGAGGCATTAGTTCTGCGCTAGGTCAGGGCGGATTGACTTTCTCTGTCCTCTTTAGTCTGTAGGTAAACGACATGTCATCACCCTCATACCACGTCGAGTTGTCTCTCTACGCGGACAACACGGCCATCAAAGCCACGTACCGCAACCCGACGCTGCTCGTCAGCTACCTGGAATCTTACCTCAACTATCTTGAACGGTTGTTGATTGAATTAAGAATCGCCATTAATATCTCTAGGAGCACCATGATCATTTTCGCTCGGGCCGTTCTTGACTTCATCGAGCCCCGACCAGTATCACTTTTAGGGTTACCAATCCAATGGGTCCACTCAACTCATTATCTGGGGGTGACCCTAGATACACGACTCAACTGGTCGCCTCACAACTTTCAGGTCGGGAAGAGAACTGCTCAAAAGATGGTTACGCTGGTTACCGCCTGAATACGTAGGGTGTTATTTCCGTCAGGAACGGACTCGTGCTGTAGAAGCAACTCATCCGCCCCGTGATGTATTATGCGTGTTCCACGTGGAGGTCCGCTGTCCGCATCCACGTCCGGAGGCTACAGGTGTTACAATCCAACTGCTTTCGTCTTGCTATTGGTGCTTCCTGGTACGTAAGTAACAGGCAGATACATGAGGATCTGTTTGTTCCCCTATTTGCCGACCGCATAAGAGCCCTGACTGCGAGCTTTTACTCAAGGTTAGCTAAGGAGTGGGGGCCCCTGCTACGGTAATTCGCCAAATACTTACGCTGACCGAGGGTTGACCACGTCGGCTGACGCGAAAGCCAAGGGTGGCAGGGGCCAGCAGGCCAGTCGAGGCCACCGCCCGTGTTGGCTAAGTCGACTAAATTAATTGCGTTCGGCGCTGATCAGCCGAGCCCCTTTCGAATATCCTTACGGAGGTTTCTACTCAGTCGTAAACCAAATGCCTGACAAAAGTCTCATACCTGCAGTCTGCAAGCATATTCCCCTATTAGAGTTACGATAGCTGTTATAGAGCCCAGCGATACGGTCAAACGCAGGAATGACTGACAGAGTGACGTCGACTAGTCCTACGCGCAAGTTTCCGGTTCCCCCCACCCCCGCCGCCCTTCAGTTAGCACCGTGGTTTGGGTACAGTCAGCATTCACCGCTCAGTACAGGAATTCATATTGTTTGACTGCACATCAGAAACGAGTAAGCAGTCCGCGACATATCACAAGGGAGTAACAATATTTGAACATGAATATCACTCAGCACGGATGGAGAAGCAACGCTGAGAGGACCGGTTTTACCCTGCTCAGTACAGGACCTTACGCTAACCTTTCCAGGCAGAAACTGTGCTAGGCATCGAGATAACTCTGATCCATGACCACAGAACTTCTAACCTGGTCCATGACCGAGAGCTTCTTCTCAACACAGCAGCCAGCTGCCCAGTTCTCCATGCGCGTATCTCCGCTGCGCACTTGCTTGCTTGGAACCGAGCAGACCACTTCGCGGGCGTGAGGTCAGCAACAGATGCAAACTATATCACGGCTATTCTGCCATAGTCCTCAACACTGTACTACTTACCATACTTTAATAAATTATTGCATATATGTTGGTTCTGTAGTTGTTACTCCACAGGTACAATGAACGACTCAGTCCACCCCTACGGCAATTCTTCCTTATTCCAAATAGAAATACAGTGGGTTATGCTAAAACGAACGAAAGCTACAAAGAACAGGTTTTGTCAATAGAATCAAGATGCTACAATGAACAGATGCTAGAGGGAACACCGAGGATTACTATTGGCCGATGTAGCACGCGTGTGCGCATGACGTTTCGGGCCTTCCCGCTTTGATTAGAGCGTCAGTCATCATCTTTGTTATCGCTTGTAAGGTTCAGTTGCCACCTTAGTTCAGTTATCCGTTTATTTTCGCCTTTAACAGTGAAAATATTTTTTAAAATTATTCTGCTATATAAATTTAGCCGTGAGCCGGCAAAATAGAGTGAGAAAGCGAATTAACGTAGACATTAGGAAAGAAATAATTTTCAAGAGAGAAAGTGGGAAAAGTGTAGGAGATCTAAGTGCAGAGAATGGTATGGCTAAATCAACGATTTGTTTCTTCAGATTTTTCACTAAGGAAAGATTGTTTATGCTTTTCAAATTTACATGTACAGTGTATAAAATTTAAATACATTAATTTTATATTATTTTTACATTTATATTTTTGAATTTGTATTATATTTTTCCTGTTTAAATGGTTGTGTTGGGTGGTAATTGCTTTAGGCCGTGGGCCTGGAAGAGGTTATCCCTAAATACGAGTACATATATTTCAATGTATGCTAGAACGAACAGGTGCTCTAATGAATGAGGTTTTAGAACCAATTACGCTTGTTCTAGCATACCCTACTGTAATAATTTTATGGTTCTCATATCGAATTGTTCTACTCCCTGCCTTACTCAATTCTCCTGGGATTTTATGAGTAGCTGGCGATATGTGACTTCTAGCTTTTCAATAACCATATCAACCTCAAAGGCACTTGGCTCAGGCACTAGTGGTTCTACTGTGTTTTTCTGTCTGCCTAATATCATAAACCCCACGTACATTCAATAGCTAAGAGAAATGGTTCCTCCACCTAGCCAAAATACTGTGGGAGTCTGTAGCCAAATCACCCCTCTCATCCTTTACTATATTAGTTCTACGCTAGTAATCCTTCTTGAAGTCATTGATACCCCCATACAAGTCTCTAATATTTTTGATCTTACTGTTAGTTTCATGATCCTCAATTTTATCTTTCAGATATTCCTTCTTTTTGTTCCTGAAATGTCTGCTAGCTTCACATCTTA
>Ga0131853_10016167_pt1 | contig 13631 bp, 10 predicted proteins | sample TergutLab28metaG_FD_92764 | JGI IMG/M metagenome (GOLD analysis project Ga0131853, IMG submission 92764) | Labiotermes labralis P1 segment gut microbial communities from Petit-Saut dam, French Guiana - Lab288 P1 (version 2) (version 2) | ecosystem: Host-associated > Arthropoda: Insects >... | reverse complement strand
GGGGGGGGTGTTTAGTGGGATATAAAAATATTAAAAAAAAAGAAGTTTTGTTTTATTGTGTTTTTTTGGGGGGGGAAGGGGGGGGGGGGTGTTGGGGGGGGGGGGGGGGGAGTTGCTCTATTAATGTCCATAGTGTCTAAGCATCTTGGGAAAGTCTAGTATGAAGTTAGAGCAATATAAATCACGAACAGTTTGAATTTGGACCGCCTAGGTCAGTTACAACCACAGGCGTCCCTTTTATTTTGTCTCTAAGCATGGCAGTTTTATCACATTGACAGCCTGCATACGTTTGGACATTCCGCGACACTGCGATACTCATGGGCAATTTTGAACGAAGGTTTAACCAAATAGAAGTTATTGATTAAAATGAGGAGTCGGTATAGCGATTAGGCTACGGGGTGGACGGTCCGGGGTTCGAATCCTATCAGGGTAAGAGGTGTTCCATTGCTACAAAACGTCCTGAACAGATGGGTGGCCCACCCGTTCTCCTGTTCAGTGGGAACCGGGGCTCTTTCGTGGCGGTAAAATGGCCGGGGCGTTAAGCTAACTGCTCATCTCCATCTAGTGCACGGGTTAAGAATGAGTGGAGCTGTGCCTCTACTCTTCCTGTATGCCTGCATGACGGACAGGCAAGATCTTACCTTTTACAAATTGAAGTGTCCTTACATTTGAAATTTACCGATCAGTTGTTCTGATGACGGTTCAGTCGGACAACAGATGAACGGCTGGGCTTGCTATGTACAATACACTCAACTGCAGAACGCAGTTTGGAATTCCTCGTCTCGACAGTTCCTGCCAATCTTCACTGGTACCTCAGAATTACCCACACCGGTGACTCTGGTCCTTGACTGTTCCTCCCTTTTATCAGCGACAAATTAAGAAGTTGGGTACAGCGAAGTGGGAGCGATGTCGACGTGGGCGGCCGTGACTTCAGTTTAAGACGCTAGTTTTTCATTTAACACCACCAGTTTAACATTAAAAAATCCTACGTTCTGCCCACAGCGTGTGTTTATGTGAAAACAGACGTTAACTGGTTGGTCTCTAATGGAAGCCAGCTGTGTTTCCTCTGAATCTTTGAATATAAAGTAGATTTATTTTAGCCTTAAAGACCGTGCCGAGGTTCACGCAGTTAGCCGCCGACCTCTCACTGCGGAGAACCGGGTTCGATCCAGAGTTAGGCCATGTGAGTTTTGTTGTGTGCCAAGTGTCACTAGGACGGCTGAAACTACAGGTTCTTCTGTTTTCCCCGGTCCGTATCATGCCATGAATACTCCATACTACTCTTCATCTCTGCCAGTCTCGGTGGCCGCGCGGTCTGAGGCGTGGGTCTGCGGCAGCTCGCTTGCTGGAATTGTGGGTTTAATTCCCACTGGGGCATTGATGTCTGTCTGTTGCGAGTGTTGTGTGTTGTGAAGTAGAGGTCTCTGCGGCGGGCCGAACACTTGTCCAGAGGAGTCCTACCGACTGTGGTGTAAGTGTGTGTTCGTGTGTGTGTGTGTGTGATCTCTAAATCTGAGCAGTAAAGAGGTCATGGCCCATGGAGCTGCAGAACCATGGAGAAAAAGTTTTTTTTGTCTGCATGTTGCTGTTGCCAGAATGACAAATCGGCGAAGCCTGAGAACCTGCAAAATAGCAATGTTGTTTCGGAAATCGTGGAGCGTTGGATGGAAAAGTACCGTCAGTTGCTTGTTCTAGTCTCCAAAATGTTGCAGTTACACTGAATGGCATGTGATGTAACGTAAACATTGCCTTGTAGCTATTAGTTCATTCTTTTTAGTACAGTTGAATATTATCCTGTGTTACTTTATTGACGGTGATTCAGAGCAGACTGCTGAGGAAGGAGGAGGGGAGTGCGTGACAGGACACTGGGGAAAACTGCGTAATGAGATGCTTCATTGTTCGTAGTCCTCACCGAATATGGCGATGTGGCACGTATGGCGCAAAACGAAGTACATACAGAGCTTCGGTGGGAAACCTGTAGGAAAGAGATCGCTCGGAACACCTAGGCGTAAATGGGAGGATAATATTAAAATAGATCTTAAAGAAATGGGATGGAAGATCGTGGACTGGACTGACCTGTTTCAGAATGGGGACAGAAGGCGGGCTGTTATGAACAGGGTAATTTATTTTGGGATTTTTATAAAAATGAGGGGAAATTTTTTATAAATGAGGAAATGTTGGCTTATCAAGAAGGACTCTGCTGCATGCAGTTGGTTGGTTAGTTCGTTGTTAGTACTAATTCAAACACAGTGTGCAACCAGCAGCTTGGAATGTGTGTCCCTGTGGCCACTGTAAACATCGCCTGGAATGCAGGCAGTAGACCACTGCAGCCGGCGTCACCCTCTGTTATTGGAACACGCTAACAGTTCTTTACAGTTCGTTCTAAGACGTCAGGTAGCCAACTCACCTAAATTTGTGCGCCACAGACAGTGCGCAGTGTTAACCTGCGTATTTTACGTGCACATTGTCTCTTTCCGCCAATGACCTGGCTACTGGCGGATGATTTTTTTACTCCGCTGAAAGCGACAAACGACAGTAGTGAGAGCCAAATGCGCCGAGTCATACAGCGGAACCACAGGCCAGTACACATGCGCGTCTTGAAGCCAAAACAGAGTGCAAGTTCTTGTCCGTCGAAAGGACCCCACTGCTTTCTGAGGGTCCACAGGCATTGCCTGTTTGTCCTACTAAGAGCAGAGCATAGATAATTGTAGCAAACACTCACAACGCAATGTATTTTTCTGTAACAAATACCTGCTTGCTGGTGGAGCATGCAAAGTTACTTTGGTAGAACAGGTAAGTGAAGGGAGAATAGGGCTTGCACTGTGCACAGTGTCTGACTGCTGAACGTCAGGAATCGATAATGCTTAGACGACTTGAGATAGTGTATAAGTAAACTGTTCCTATATATGCAGCATGTGTGTTTTATGTTTACCTTATATTTACTTTCATATTGACCTATATATATTTATTTTGAATTTTTATAGACGACATGCAACTTCGGATGTATATTATACTGTTTGGGATGCCGACCAAAGGCCATAACACACGTTACCTGTTGCTACTAAAACAGCACACCAGTTTTTTTAAGTGTTTCGCTATTTAATTACTACGCAACACTTCACAGTAAGTGTTTAGACAGTTCGGAAACGCCACAGCAAACTGAAATGTTGTGTTACTGTGGCATCTATCTGTTACAATGGCTTTAGTGAAATCTTGAAAAAGAGAGCATCAGTGGGAAGACCTCGTTGTACAGTACCAGCACGTTTGGACAAGTGTTTACAGCGAGCTGAAGCGCCGAAAACCCAACAGCTAATTATGAGACGCCCTGAAGATGGCGCCGACGTGCGCCGAAACGCGCAGGAGACTGTAATGTGACGTGACATGCACAGTAGGTGCATTATGGGTTGGTCTGAAGAAAATTAGTTTTGGCTGAGTGTGTTTGAGAGTAGATTGATGAGGAAGTTATTAGGGCGTAAGAGGAAGGAGGTGAGAGAGGACTTGAGACAACTGCGAAATGATGAGCCTCAACAAATGTTACGTACGTACTGGACTGATGGAATGGACGGGGCAAGTGTCACGTGTGGGGAGAGGAACGGTGTGTACAGGGTTTTGGTGGGGAAGTGAAACGGAAATGGCAACTTGGAAGGCCTAGGCTTAGCTGTGAGGATTATATTAAAATGGATATTACAGAAATCGGTTGGGAGAGCTTCGATTGAATTGATCTGGCTCAGGATTGGGTGAAAGTGGCGGGCTGTTGTTAATCTGGTAATGAACCTTGGGTTCCACAGAATGCAGCAAATATCTTCATTAGCTTAGAAAACTGTCAGCTTCTCAAGGAATCTGCGTCGTACAGTTAGTCAGTTGAGAACGTAAGTGATGACGAGGACATAAATCGGGCTCGGGAGAACATTCAAGAGAACATAAAAACCTCAGCTAAAGAGAGTCTAGATCTGCGCGAATTGAAGCAGCATAAACCATGGTTTGATGATGAATGTTAAGGTTTTTTTAGATCAAAGGAAGCAGGTTAAAATGCAGTGGATACATGATCCAAGCCAAAGCAATGTAGGTGATCTGAACAATGTAAGATGTGATGCTAGCAGACATTTCAGGAAAAAAAGAAGGCATATCTGAAAGCTGAAATTGATGAACTTGAAACTAACCAACAGAACTGATTAAAGCAGGGGGTAAGACAACCCGCTGTGAGATTCATAAACTTATCATTTCTATTTGGAATAAGGAGTAATTGCCTGAGGAGTGGAAGGAGTCGATCGTAGTACCTGTCTATAAGAAGGGTGATAAAACAGATTGTAGTAATTATAGGGGCATATCACTTTTGCCAACTACGTATAAAATTTTATCTAACATCCTGCTGTCAAGGTTAACTCCATATGCAGAGGAAATTATTGGGGATCATCAATGTGGATTTCGACGCAACGGGTCAACTACTGATCACATATTCTGCATTCGTTAAATACTTGAGAAAAAATGGGAATACAATGAAACAGTGCATCAGCTGTTATAGACTTCAAGAAAGCTTATGATTCAGTTAGGAGGGAGGTCTTACATAATGTTGTCATTGAGTTTGGTATCCCCATGAAAATGGCAAGGCTAATAAAAATGTGTCTGAAACGTATAGCAGAGCCCGGGTAAGAATTTCTCCGACATGTTTTCTGTAAGGAATGGTTTGAAACAAGGAGACGCTCTATCCCATTGCTTTTCAACTTTGCTTTAGAGTACGCCATTAGGAGGGTTCAGGTAAACCAGGATGGCTTGAAATTAAATGGTACACATCAGCTTTTGGTTTATGCCGATGATGTTAACATAATGGGAAGAAGCGTACGTACCGTAAAGGAAAACGCAGAAGCTTTGATAGTGGCCAGTAAGGAGATTGGACTAGAAGTAAATGCTGATAAAACTAAATACATGGTCATATCTGGAGATCAGATTGCAGGAAGAAGTCACAGTAGAAGACTGATAATAGTTCCTTTGAAAGAGTGGAACGGTTCAAATATTTGGGAACAACTTTAACAAATCAAAATTCTATTCAGGAAGAAATTAAGAGCAGTTTGAAGTAAGGGAATGCTTGCTATAATTCGGTGCAGAATCTTCTGTCTTCCAGTTTGCTATCTAATTTAAAGATTAAGATATACCGAACTATGTATAATTTTGCCATTTGTTTTATATGGGTGTGAAACTTGGTCGCTGACATTGAGGGAGGAATGTAGGCTGATGGTGTTTGAGACTAGGGTATTGAGGATAATATTTGGGCCTAAGAGGGATGAGGTAACAGAGGATTGGAGGAAACTACATAATGAGTAGCTTAATGATCTGTACTGCTCACCCAATATTGTGCAAGTGATAAAATCAAGAAGAATGAGTTGGGCAGGGAATGTGGCACGTATGGGGGAGGGAAGAGGCTTGTACAGGGTTTTGGTGTGGATACCCGAGGGAAAGAGACCACGGGGGAGACCCAGGCGCAGATGGGAGGATAATATTGAGATGGATCTTCAGCAAGTGGGATGTGGGGGGCATGGACTGGATCGAGCTGGCTCAGGATAGGGACAGGTGGCGGACAAGTGTGACTGCGGTAAAGAACCTTCGGGTTCCATAAAATGCGGGGAATGTCTTGACTAGCTGCAAACCGGTTAGGTTCTCAAGAAGGACTCTGCTCCATGGAGTAAGTAAGTAAGTACGTAAGAGTTAGCCAGTAAGTGTAGGTGTTGTGTGCAGTTCTTAGCCTGGTCTGTGTCACGTCGTTAGCCCTGCGGTGTGTGTGTGTGTGTGTGTGTGTATGTGTGTGAGCCAGGCCCGCTGAAGTCCGTTCAAGTATCTCCTGTCCGGAAGCTTGCTGTGTTGCTGTTCTGCCACCTTCAGTAAATGCCGACATTAAAGTCAGCTCTTCGTCTGGTGTTTGTGCTTCTGCAGCCGTCACATTCGAGATGCCGAGCGAGTACAGGAACATTTCAGTCAAGACATCGTATCTAAATATGCAGCCTTTCACAGGAACGTTCCTGGTCGACAGATCTGTTCAGCATTCACCTGCATTTTTTTTTTCAGTTCAGTAGATGTCTCTTACGTTTTCTGCTCCCGCGAAACCGGTGCAACGTCTCACAGGTTGTGTATGCAATGTTCATGGACCGTTTGACCCGTTTAGATGAAGGCACTACGTTCGTTGGAAACGATGGAAACCGCTAACCGGTGGACACGGCGTCGTATCACAGAGGACCCGAATCCTCTGAACCAGCGCAGGTGTCAATAGTTCTGCTGACCCACTCCCCAAGACTGTCTCAGGTCGCACTATCATTTAAACCTGGAAAAATTAAACACAGTGAATATGTTGTGTAAGTGCCTGTAAACATTATTACAATAACAGTAATGGCAACAAAACTGAGACTCGGAGAGCGTGAAGACAGATGCGTCGTTCTACTGGCGAGAATCTATTTGGAACATTTGGGAATCTCATAAGGTGTACAATTTGTGGCTTTTAATAATTCTTTCTACAATGAGAGGCTTCCGACAAATTTGAAACGGTTAAATTTTGGGATTTACCGGCACAGACAGACGCTCAACTGGGTTTTACCGGTACAGACAGACGCTCAACTGGGTTTTACCGGTAGGGACAGACGCGCAACTGGGTTTTACCGGTACAGACACGCTCAACTGGGTTTCACCGGTACAGACAGACGCTCAACTGGGTTTTACCGGTACGGACAGATGCTCAACTGGGATTTACCGGTACGGACAGACGCTCAACTGGGTTTTACCGGTACGGACATACGCTCAACTGGGATTTACCGGTACGGACAGACGCTCAACTAGGATTTACCGGTACGGAGAGACGCTCAACTGGGATTTACCGGTACGGACAGACGCTCAACTGGGATTTACCGGTACGGACAGACGCTCAACTGGGATTTACCGGTATGTACAGACGCTGATCTCGCCCATCAGTTTTTTTTTACCATGGGCTTTGCGCTATGAAATTTTACCTAAATCAGGTAAATAGTTTTAAAATTATAAAATTCGGTTGGGCAGACACGAACAAGTATTTATACGTCTATTTGTGCGAAATAAGCCTACGATGTGCAAGTTTGCTGCTGGTTGGACGTCCCACAGGAATATCCCTCAGTTACTTGGGGGATGCAGGTAGAAATGTGATCAGCGTTACAGTGTCATAGTGACGTATGTTGCAAATTGTTTGTTTCGTACCAGAGACGTCAGTTTCTTGTAGTCTCTTAAAGTCTGTAAAGCCCAGTTGTTACTATATTTACCGCTGTGATCACTATATGTACCGCACGGTGGTCACTATATGTATCGCAGTGGTCACTATATGTACCGCACAGTGGTCACTATATGTACCGCTGTGGTCACTATATGTAACGCACAGTGGTCACTATATGTACCGCACAGTGGTCACTATATGTACCGCCAGTTTAATATCCAGCAATTCTACGTTCCGCCCACGCAGCTGTATTTATGTATTTTGTGTGGATTTCAGTACCAACAGCTATTATTTCCCTATACAGCATTAACCGACTGGTTTTTATAACCGAGAGGGAGAGTGTTTACTGCGCGGTACGGACTGGGTCTTTAAATGTACTTGAGGTTAATCCTGAGCAGTCTGTGTGTTGCTCATGTGCGGTATTTCGACACTGAATTCATCAGAACTTTCACGTTTTGTTACATTTTGTCGAATACAAATGAATCGTTTCAGTCAAACACAACACTTTAAAGTCTGTCGTCCGTCCAGTGCTACTTGTTTCGGTTCAACGAACCGTCTTCAGGCATTAATTAGCAAAAATTTGAGGACCGTAAGTACACTAGCAGTACGCATTGTTGTTTAGTGAGATCCCGGAGATACCACTACTTTACAAATATTTATTGAAATAATAAATATATCGCGTGTTTGTAGCGGTCTTAATTCCCTGTACGTCATCTTTCTTGCTGTGTTTTCTATTCAATTATATATGATATTTGGTGTGAAGTAGATGCTGTGCCGTTTGGTCATTTGTTCACTTCCTGCTCGTATTTCGTGAACATGATTTCATAAGGTATTGTGCTTCTTAGGGGGACCGCGGTAGCACAGTGGTTAAGGTGCTGCGCTACAAATCGGAAGGCCGCTGGTTCGATTGCAGATGGTGTCATTGGAATTTTTCATTGACATAATCCTTCTGATCGCACTATGGCCCTGGGGTCGACTCAGCCTCTAACAGAAATGAGTATTTCCTGGGGGTAAAAGCGGCCGCATTATGCGATGGTGTCAGTACGTCTCGTTTGATTAATACTTAATTTGTGTCCAACATTAACCTATTCTTCACCTTGTTTACACTGAACAGGGCCTGTGAAATGCGGGTTGCATGCCACGCGCTGCGTAACGTAGTGTGTAGAAACCTAAGGCTGTCCGTTGTCACTACATACAGCATATAGGTGGCGTAGAGGTACAGGTCCACTCGTTCTCACTGGAGACGGAGGCGAGTGGTGAACTTCACACCCCGGCTGGATTCCAGAGCCGGTCTGAACGTTTCGGAGGAGGAAAAACTCTCTTGCCTCGCCGGTAATCGCACCCAAACTGGAGGGTCTGTTTTGCGGTCTAATGGTTATACCGACTGAGCCATCGCGACTCCTGTGGAGTCACACGTGCCTCAAAATTATATTTCCAAGGAAAATGTTTCTGCTTTTGGTTATTTCATTGCGCTTGTAGTGCTTGGGTTTGTACAGGATGATTAGAGAGCAATGAACTGGCAGGGATGCAGAAGGAAACGGCCGTGGCGTACTCACAGTTGCATGGATAGTTTGACAGAACCACGAATAATTATGCAGCAGATGTCCTGGCTATGATTCGAAACCGAGACCTTCAGATACGAAGCTGGAGTCATAACCTTCAACCGACGTGTTCAGTGACATATGTAGTTCCAATTAAAATTTCCCGTTTTATTTACTCATGCGTCATTTAACGACACTGTATCTGCTGTGGAGTTTATTTAGTTATCACTGAAATGAAAGGATGTTTATAAGTAGTGAAAGCCAGTGGAAGGTCAGTCGACAAGCTGTGCAAACACCAGCGAGTTCTGCAGGGCGCCCGCAGTGAGTCTTATTTAGGTCCGAACTGTGATCATTTGGCGTGACTCTTGTCCCTGAAGGATTCGAACCTGACGAAAGTCACAAGTGTTGACTCTCCTTCTGCCCACTTCAAAGACACGACTGTATATACCTGACGACTCTGATCTGCAGCAGCACAGCTGTGATGACCTTAGGTCACGTGCGTCAGGATCCATTTCTAGAAGCTACTCGAACTTGAATATTTCTCCAGTTCTTGCGAGCAATCCAAATGGAGCAAGACTGTTAGTTGCTGTCCCTAACGTCTGTAATCTGAGTGACAATTTGTGCAGGATTTACTGCAACTGGGGGCAACACTCATGCGAGTGGAGTCACATGACACTGAACCACCCTTGCATGAAGTGGAACCCAGCAAACTACTTCCAACCACACACCCTCCTGTAGTGTGCAGTTTGTTCATGTACAGGATGATTCAGAAGGTTAACACTTGTATGGAGTTTTGCTTCTGCGGTTTTTTTTTAATGAGCAGTATTGCTAAGGCAATCAGACTGACTTTGCAACAGCGAAGGAACGTGAAGCCCGGATGAAGGTCTGCCAGTTATAGCGTGACTTTGTTGCTCCGAAGGCAGTCTGGTCGCATTGCTAAATCCACGAAACCTGTAGGCAAAAATACCATAAAATATAAAATTTTTTGGATAGCCCTGTACATTACACACAAGTTTAGTGCCTAGAATGTAATGTTGTAGTAAGGGCCGAATGAACAAAGTGAGAGAGAGGTGGAAGCCTTTCGAGAAAATACACAGCAAAGGACAACGCCTTACGATAATGGGCGCATGACATATTTTAGCTGTTTCTATGTAAAGTGTCATTGGCTCAGTAAAGGTTTGCGAATATGAGTAAAATTACGGAAAATCGTTGCCGGAAGTTGCAGTGTCATTCGCCAGTCATTCGGCCAGCAGCTGTCGGTGTGCTCTGGACTCATTCCTGTCTTTCCTGGGGGAAAAAAAGAGTGTTGATAGCATTTGAGCGGACAGTTCTTTGTGAAACGTTTCGAAACTAGGAAAGCAGACGGACAGACTGATGTAGAACATTGCTTATGGGCGACTTCGTAGTTTGAAGCCTCTATTTGAAATACATAGAAGTTTTATTATTAATTACGTGGTAAGTGAAATGTGCAGTTGGAGTGACGGAGAAAAGAATAGCTCGGCAGGTGTGTGGGCAGCCTGGCGGCAACAGGCAGTTGGAAATACCTCAGCTTAAATGGACGTTAGTGCGAAGTGGGTTACGGAGAGCGTCGTTTTCGTTAAGGACAGAAATCTGGACTATCTGTTTCTAGTGAGATGATGTAGCATAGAATCTGTTTGTGCCCGAGAACAAACGAGATGTAGTGCAGTCTCGATATTCGTGAACTTCGATATTCGGGATTTAGATTTGCCTTATTTCGTATTTAGTACTATTTTTCCTACCTTTCGTGACTGATTTTGACGGATCGCTATGAGACTACGTGGCTGTCGAGTGTTCCACCGCCACTGTCCTACTGCGCAGACCACGCTGAGCTAAGTCAAGCTATTACTTTTCTTTACATGACTTTGATAGCTTTCGTACGGCATGAAATTGTACCTTTATTTTAGTCGTTTAGTTTACTTTATGCGACCAGAGAGTCTCTTTTTTATTAAAAATAGGCTTTCATATTTTTCGTGCATTTTAAGGTTCTTTCATATCTGTATTGCCGGCGTTTCGTAAGTTTATTAAATCAAATATGAGATTTACGTTGAATATGGACTGTGATATTCAAGACAATTTTATCGGTCCAAATTAATAATGAAAGTCGGGATAATGCATGGGAGAACAACCTTCTGCTAGGAAGCATGTCTCTCATGCCCTGAATCACAGTCCCTGCAGAGAGAAATAATCCAACCCGCTATGATTGCTTACGTTGGAACCACGATCTGTCTTGCTTTTGTTTTCGTGTGTAAAGCACTCGTCAGACCTCTAAGCTACACGGCACCCACTTAGCATGGAACAGGAACCTACTTAAGTAACCCACTTGATCTTCTATTCATAACCAGAAAGCATCTAAGATAAGACAGACGATTAATTAATGAAGTTGTATATCTTAGCGGTTTCTTTTCTTGAACAAAACGTTAGTGCAGTGAACTGTGTTCTGTCAGCAGTAGTGTGAGTTGTGTGCAGCAGTGTTTCAAGTGTCAGTATTCAGTTCAGCTACAATGAACTGTGTTCTGTCAGCAGCACTGTGATCTGTGTGCAGCAGTTTTGAGGACCCAGGCTGTCTGGCTACGAGGTGCCGTTTGGTGAACAGCTGCTGACGTTGCTAAACCACTAAGTGTTTTCGGAATCCCGGTCACCGCTCGCCCAGCGACACAGTGGCCAGTCCCAGAATTTGCTAGCTGATATATCGGCTGTCCGAATCTGTGCTGTTTTTTTAAACGATACTTTTAGATTCCTCTGGTGTTGCTGTATCATATCGTGTGTTTTAAAGACAGATAAGGCCGTTTGGTGGGTCAGGTGGTGATTTTCCTTCACCGAGATGCATTCAGTTGTTTACACATTGCCCAACAGACACGTTTTGCTGCCAGAGCAGCTTGTGGTTGTGAGTTCAGGTATTTTTATTGCATTCGAGTCACCGCAGTGTCGACAGTGCCATTGTTACCGGTGGATCAGTAACAGGCATTGCACCATCTCCCGTGCATTTGCAGGACGTACGTAAACAACCAAGGGAGCAATGAATAAAACAACTAACCATATTCACTTCTGTACAGACAGACAGTGAGAAGTCCATTGGGTTCAGCTGTCTTTTATCAAACTCGGCAATGGGACCCAAATTTGTCCTGTTCAGTCAAAACGAATGACAGCATTAAGACGTTTGTTAACAAATTTTATAGCTGATTCTGGATTAAACCAATCTGAAATTGAGTGTTGTTTGGTTCAGATAGAATAAACGGAATGCCAGGAGTCCGGTTCACGGCAGTGCCGTAGACCAATGTCGGATGTGCAGGGGTTAGAGCATACGGCATGAAGACATGGAGAACAGGAACACGCCGCCCCGTAGTACCGGCCGCCCTCTCACGACGGAGGCCCTGGGAAACCATGTGGGATTTGTGGTGGACAAAGTGATACTGAGTCGGGGCTGTCTCCAAGTAGTTCTGTTTTCCCCTGACAGTATCGTTCCACCAATGCGCCATCTCCATCTATTACCGAAGGCATGAAATCTTTGTAACTGTCGGCGTCGTTAATAGACGCACTCAAGAAGACTGCAACCATAAATTTTACGCTATTTGTAAGAGAACTTCAACATTTCACGTCTGCAGGCAGCAGCAAAACCAACTACCCGGAAGTGTTGTATTCTGCATATATTTCCCCAATTTTTCGTTAATTGTTACCATATCAATTTAACGTGCAATACCCTGTTAATTTTTCACAACTATCTCCATTAGGCCCCATCAGGTGTGAAAAATGTCACCGAGTATTGTGTGACGTAACCAATGTCTGTGGAATTTGAATCTTAGCTAAATTCAGTTGATCCGAATTTGTGGGTTTGTAACCACATGTGATGTGCAGTTATATTAGGTTACTTTGTTGTATGCAGAAGGACGACCGTCAGAGGGCAGTAACAAGTATAGTGTTCCTTATTTTATTTGACAACTCTCGTTTGTATGTTCCTTTCGCTACTCCGCCGCGCATGTGGGCTGATGGTTGAGTGGGCTACGTTAATACGTCAAACAAGCCGACAGGAAGTTATATCGATTGTTGTCAGATAAGAAATTGCCCCATACATAAATTATATGTGCAGGGAGAATGGCTGCTTCAGCCTGTATTAGGATTTATGCGGATGAGAGCAGGTTGAATTGTTCAGCGGAATGTTGCGAAGACATTTGAAAGGAAATTAATGTGGGTCTGATGGTGATTTGGTTTAAAGAATTGGGGATAGGAGAATGAAATTTGGTATGGAAATGGGCCATAAGGTTACTGCCAAATGCTGTAAGAAATCAAAAGGCGACGTTCTGGAACTGTGCTGCCAGGACAGACACACATTATCTGAGAAGAAAATTGTCTTATTTTTAGAAGTTATGTCCACCTGCCACAAACATTGTACATCTTTCCAAAATTCCACAAAACAGTAATCGAAGGCACCCAAAAGCACTGCCTGTAATTCAGCGGCTAGGTTCTTCTCGATGCCCTTGACGACCTGAAATCTGTTTGAGGGCGTGTTTTGTTTCATGGAATGGTGAAAAGTCGGTTGGTGTGAGGTCAGGTGAATAAGGTGGCTGGCCGAACTCCACCAGACAGCTTATTCTTGGGACTGTGCGAACAGACTTGGTGCAGATCTTCGTTTCCCATCTTCACGAAACCTCTCCCGGCCGTCACTCGGCGCCCTCCGGTCACCAATTCGCCTACATTGGCAACTGTTCCCGAATTTCGAACAGCTGACGTCTGCCCGCTGTTTGACCTTTTTCAAGGTCCTCACGCCGCCCCCCCCCCCCCCCAAATTTTTAGTCCGAAAAAAAACGTACCAGGATCCGCTTTTTATATAAAAACCATTTCCCACATTTTAT
>Ga0131853_10016166_pt1 | contig 13631 bp, 9 predicted proteins | sample TergutLab28metaG_FD_92764 | JGI IMG/M metagenome (GOLD analysis project Ga0131853, IMG submission 92764) | Labiotermes labralis P1 segment gut microbial communities from Petit-Saut dam, French Guiana - Lab288 P1 (version 2) (version 2) | ecosystem: Host-associated > Arthropoda: Insects >... | reverse complement strand
TTGTGTTGTGTAGGCTGACTTGAGGCGTGCTGTTGTTATGTAGCGGGATTGTCTGTTGGTGATGTGGTATCCGGATAGCTCCTGAAGATGGACGTATTAACGTCTGAAACATGTTGAGCAGTAGATAATAAAGCAAGTGTCATCTAGTTGGTCAACCTTTATTCAAAGGTGAAGTAATTTATTCATACTTTAGAGAGAAGATTTGATCAGGTTAGATATTAGGGGAACTGATTTATTCAGACTAAGATTTTATAATCTCCGTTATGACATCGATAATGTTCCCTGTTTTCGTGACCTTACTCAGTCATTCTAGGCGAATACGGTTATAACATGGCAGACAAGGGAAGGAAGAACTTCATAAAGTGGTTATGTGATCACTGTGTTCATATTCTAACACGTGCACTTCATTCTAACTCTCCAGCTTCCCTTCAGCCGCATTAGAGATGTCATTAAGGCGCTCGTCTACGTCACTGGCATTCAGATGGGCCTACACGGAAGCTAAACATGACTGAAATACAATGGCGCAATTGATTAAACTGTTCTAAAATTCAAATTTCCAGTACATTTGTTTAAAGTTCGCGGTACTGCTGAGCGGAGAATCTTCCCCTCTGGTTCTTCCTTGATCTCCCTCAACACCATGAATCAACTCAATAGCAACAAAAATTCATTAGTGATGAAAATCTCACCTCTACGTGATGAGGTGACGTCACAGCTTACCTGCTGCCAGGAACACATTATTATTCATTAGCCGCTCACCCATCTGCACTAATTACAGTCTTTCTCACGTTTCACGGCTAAGACCCTATCCTTTGCTTTATATTCGGAATAATTTCAGGATATCCTGGTAACAGTAAAGGTCGTCAAAGTTGGTAGACTACATGACAACCGTTCTCAGTAATTACAGTTATACAAAAAACAGCGAGAAAATGAAAGGTAGAGATGAAATTCGTCCAACTCTGTCTTTTAGCTTGCTAACTGGAGGAAAAGTGCGCGAAGTTACGCTGCAATACGTTATAAGTTGCCGTTCTTTCGGAACACACACGACAGCCACAAAGCAATCGAATCTGTAATGTTACATTACAAGCATTACTAGCTGCTTGTTCAGAAAATAGCAAAGTGTATAACCAATTATGAGAAATCGTGAACGAAATAGTCATAAAGCTTCGGCCAGCAGTCACACTAGCGGAGAAGTACGCAGCTCCTGATACCATCCCAACGACCACCCGACTAGCCGGTACATTCGCAAATATTTGAAATGGAACATGCATGGGAAGGATATACAATATTATACAGTCCATATTTGCGGCAACCGTACGCATAAAATTAAAAAAAAAAATGCATGAAAATTGTCATGTAGTATAATAGATTAACTAAACTAACGCCGTGGTCGAGTTGTTTAGTACTTTAGCCCCGTACTCGGGAGGTTGCGGGTATAAAACTCGCTTCACAAGTAGAATATCCTAATGATCTCCATGGATTTCCTCAGTCGCCACAACAAATGCTAGGATTGTGTCTAACAATAAGCAATAATCGAACACGTTCTTGCACAGCCTTCACAATTCATCGATTACAAAATAGCGTACTAAACGACAAAGTAAATTACAGCCTAGAAAAGCGCATCACGAAACTCGACTGCCAGAAAACCAGTTAAACTTAAAATGTGTCATTAAATCAGAGAAGAAAAGTGGGATCTGAAACTCCAGCGTCACTTGAGTTTTCCACAGGCACGCCAATGTATTAATCCGCCAACAATCAATTCACTACTAAGTAGCAAAGTGTGTAAAATACGAAGAAAATGCAACTTAAAATGATAAGGGACAGAAGAAGGTAAGACAGCATCGTGGACTGTTGCAAACTCGGGCCTCGCGCTCCATATAATCTGAATAGCATCATAAACGGGCCTGAAGATACGCGTTCCCGACTTCACGAGACGACCTCCAACATCAGCCCTCGACCGAGACGTTTCATTCATGGAAGGATAATGACCTACAGTGACAGCTGGCGACGCTGCTGCTACGATGAGAAAGTAGTCCTTTAACAAGTAAAGAAATAATACCCTTGCCCAGAATCGAATTCCAGCAGCATAGTAGCTGGTCAGTACCTCGGCTCGTCAAAATACAGATGAAACTCGATTTCATGTTGACGGTTCAGTAAAGAAGACCGGCGCCCGAGCAACCTTCACAGTGACAGCCTGAAAACTTACACGGTCCAAATAGCGTACAGAACGGCGCTGACGTCAGCAATTCAAAATTCAACATTCGAGGCATCCTTCGTATAGCCGAAAATCAAAATTCATTCACGCTGTTGGTTGCCTGTATGTATTTCGTATAAATCGGTAGGACGCTTAGGCTTACGAGCTGTTAGAAAATGGAATATATATTTTTCGAATTCCTTCTCTGAAATTCTGGATATAGCAAGGACGATATTCACATATTGCAGACACAAAGTATTTGTTCTACACGCCGTACAGAGTCAAAAATTACGCTTCCTGTCGTTTTGTCTTTATCGTATCAACAAATGTTTCAAATCTCAACTGCAGAGCGTAGCGAGAGATGCGTGCTATACTCGAATATTGGCATATTTTTACGTGCAAACTGCAGTTTTGAGGAGTACAAACCAGTTACATTCAGACCTCGTGTAAAGCAGAGGAAGTCCGTTTACCGTCCATCTCTCTGCAGGAAATTACAAGACAATGCAGACCCGGACCTCCCGTTTTCTGAGTTTATCAGTCTTCTTTACAGCCACTTCGTAGGACCACTTGGATAAGCAATCGGACCGTCGGAAGCCTGTACCTACATCGAAAAACACAGCTGCACATCATTACCCCAAGCAGAAGGTAAGCCCATGCACAGAATATGATACAGGGCCTCAATCCGCGCGGCCATTGTCGTTAGTACTCAACTAACAAGTACGCGTGAAAATTAAAAGTAACAGACTATGTAATGACAATGCGCCTTGAAGAAGGATTAGTCAGATCCGCAAATATCTTACTGGCCAAACTAGAAAAGTGGTCTGTTTTCTAACCGTTAATTAGCTATACATACAGGAAGGACTGGAGGAATTTTTGCTGGTAGTAGCAAGGCCACCACACAAGTTTGCAGATAGTAAGACAAAGGAACTGAGGTCTAGATCAGCGGATCCCTAAGGGCGATCTTACGGTATCCGCGAACAGTTCCCAGGGAATCCGTTGATACGTTTCTGTAATCGTTACTTTGAAGTTTACTCTTTTTTTTTTAATTAAAGGAATAATGTTTTATTCTTATAATAAAAGCCAACGAGATGCACAATTTCTCAAATTTATTTCATAAAGTACTCCACATGTTTCGGACAGGTCCACTGTCCATCATCACGAGTCTCAAAACTGTATACACAGCAACAGGTATTTTTCATGCTGAAATTTTAAAGGTGGATAAAATCACAAGTGTATATACATGTATATTGTAGTTGAGTTGTCGAATATGTTACAATTCAACTACAATTTAACTACAATATACATGTATATACACTAGTAATTTTATTCACCCTTAACATTTCAGCATGACAAATACCTATTGCGTGTATACAGTGTTGAGATACTCCTGATGATGGATAGTGGACATGTAGAGTACTTTATCAAATAAATCTGAGAAACTGTGCATCTCGTTGGCTTTTATTATAAGAATATATCATGATGCGCGGTCATCCGATTGCCGAATGTTTTGTTAAAAATAATCGTGGATTGGCGATATGTTTACTTCGTCTGGCAGACTTAAGAAACCCACTCTACCCAAGAAGCGAGCGACAGTTATTTTTAATTATGGTCAAATCATACAATGCATTGTTACGCATGCTATTGGTATGTATTTGCAACTACCTACAATCTTTGGGTACATATCATCCGGACAAGTGAGCAAGAATGTGAGAATCTATGGCAACTTTTCGAAGCAAAAAGAGGTCCGTGAGCAAAATTTTGGGAAACACTGTTCTACTACATGCTCCTCATGTAGACCTCCCGACTTAAATCTAGTAGTAACCAATTTCATGTTTTGTTTACATGTAAAATAACCACTGCCACCGGGTAACAACCCAATTGCAGTAAATAAATATATTATATATTAGATGAACATGAAGATTAATATTGAAAGATGCTTAAAAAAAGGCCACTGCAAATTACTCGCATCACATGGATACTTGAGTTAGAGGTAAATGGTATTGAATGGGGTGGCAGATATTCAATTGTGTAGATAAGGGACGTTTTTAAGTACACAGAGTGAAGGTAATGAGGAAAAGAGTTAAATCAACCGAGAGCAATCTGCAGAGCATTCCTATTCATGCATTATACATATATAATTATAGTGCAGCAATAACGTTCTCAGCTAATTATAACATCACCAACCACGGTCCAGAGAATTATTAATAACACAAGTGCAGTAGCAGGTAGTTTGCTGAAACAGCAAAAACAGAGGATGAAAATAACAGTCGAACCTAATCAGGTTACGTCATCTACCCCAGTAGGCTGGACCCCCTCAAGCAGATGCCAGATGAGGATGATCAGGTTGAACGCTATAATTCGTACCTTGGACCTGTCGCCAGCTAGAGGCCGTGTGGTGTGAGGTCGGGCTCTACCGGGATCCAGCAGGCGCAGTGTAGAATTATTGGCAGGGTCAGAGGTCGAGTTACTTGACTTAACATTGGGGTCACTGTTAAGTGACGGCCTCAGGAAATGTGGGTACAGACACCTCACGTGACGACAGCGGTCGTGGGTGTCCGCTCTCACGGCACACAATTTTTAATGCACAACCAAAACAGAAAACTTAACGAATCAGAGCATAACCAATTTCGACATAAAATTCGCGTCCTTCCACACTGTGCGTTTTAATGTTAGGCACTATCAGGAAAGGGGGACCGCGGTAGAACAGTGGTTAAGGTGCTGTGCTACAAATCGGTAGGTTGCTGGTTCGATCCCAGCTGGTGTCAGTGGATTTTTCATTGACTATGGCACTGGGGTCGACTCAGCCTCTAAAAGAAATGAGTACCGGAAGTATTTCCTGGGGGTAAAGGCGGCCGGTGGGTAAGGCTGACAACCTACCACCATCCTGCGCCGTTGTCACGAAATCTGGGGGCCCTAAGTTCCTGGAACCCTCTGGGCCTGTCCAGGCCTGTAATGGGACTGCTTTTATTATCAGGAAAGAACGCATATCGTTATCTTTTAGCAACATTATAAATGGTATAGTTCAAAATCATTTCTGCCCAGGCTCAACAATTTCATCAGAACTCGTTCAGTAATGGTTCAGTAGATTTTCAACAAACGTCACATTCCAGCACATAATTACCTGCTGATACATAACTGACTTTCTTCATTGGAAACAGTGTCTCTCAGGAGGTAAAAATTAAAAACGTCGCCATGGATGTGAAGCATGCAGCGAGAAGAATACTATACATATAAATGAGTAAAGCATATTAAGTGACGAATGGCGAAAAATAAAAGGGAGCCGAATTATTGCGATAACCAGCAGCATAGCATCGCGCGCTTAATTAAGTAAATTGAAAGCATTTCTATGTCTGATCGAACGTAATTTTAATCAGCGAATGGGGTGGCGGGGGGGCGTCAACTCGCTTCGTTCATACCACGGCCTCTGTATTAGGTAAAAACACTAACCCTGAATTTTAACACGATTAAGTTCGGAAATTTTGTATTAAACAACGCGATAAAGTATGTGTAGTCTTTTGAAGTTCCATGGGTACCGATAGAAGTCAATTTCTACTGTTCTTGCTGACGCAATAACTTGCACAATTAAACAGAATATCGTAAAAAATTAAAAATTAAAATATTTGCAAAGTCAGCGAAATTTTAATTTCATTTCGGAATTTTACCAAAACCCGTATCGTAGAACTTGCAAATACGACGTAGATTTTTCATTTAAATATTTTTGATTTTGTATGTTTCTTGTGAGCAATACCCCGGCGTCTGAATGTTATATGCCGACGTTTCGGAACACTGTTCCATCTTCATAGGCGGGTATCTATGAAGAATTCTTCATACTTACCCGCCTATGAAGATGGAACAGTGTTCCGAAACGTCGGAATATAAAAGTCAGGCGCCGAGGAATTACCCAGAAGAAATCATACAGCATTCAGAACACGGCGAAAGTTTGAAATCAAGAATATTTTTGATTTGGTTAATATTTAAGTACCTGTACACAAACTATTTCTTAGCCACTTGCAGTGTGGTCTCTGCCTGCCATGACCACAAAGGTAACCTCACAAATAATGTATTTGAAAAAGGAACTATGGCTTACTCCAAATTGAGGTACACCTCACAACTGGTTTGACTAGGAACAGAAGAGGACAAAAAATTCATAAACGAATGAGTGAATGAATGAATGAATGAACTTCTGTCGAAGGGAGGCGGGTTGCTTATACAATTCGCGTGAACCACAGGCCAGTACAGAAAGTCTATTTGGTGAATGATAACAGACACGAATTCGCTTTTTGGCTTAATTATATTTCCCAGTAATTCCATTCTAGTTGTCGGAGGTACGGATAGGCGACTAAGTGGCATTCTTTTATACGCTGGAATGTAGAAAGAAAGACAGCAACAGCATTTCCACTCTCCCCTCCCCTCCTCAACCTACCACTGATTCAGCCACCATTCGATTTCGAATGGACGTATCGTCTCCGTTTGAATCACAACCGCAGCTTGGAAACGACAACGTCCGCCTGGTACGTTTTAACAGCAGCCTTACCTTCTGCCTATTTCGTACTTATTAAGTATGTTTTCACCGAACGCACTTCCGTGCATCGAACTCAGTTTCATCAAGCATCAAATATTTTCATCCCAATCACACCTAAGTGGATCACGTATGACGGTTTCCTAGGTTCACAGATTAGTATAGGTAGAAGCAAGTTCAAAATGTAGCTGCGTACCTTTCAGGCAAGACAGGTATAGCCTTCGCACAAGCGTAACGTGGAATTCTCTCGACCAGAGTGTTGAAAATGTTCAATACTGAAGCCGACTTGTAAGACACCGTCTTGAGAACTTACGACGCCTAAAGCCCCTGAAATGTTTCCGCCATCTTAAAGAACACAGGTAGAGCACGTTTGAAACGTGATGGCACACGCGCAGAAACCAGATTTTGTCTTTCAATGAAACGGACGAGTCCATTTAAATTGGCCGGGGGGGGGGGTCCGTTCAGCCGACTACTGGCAGCCGAGGTGTGCGCATCGCCAGTAGTAATGGTAGTAATGCTGGATACACCATGTTCTGAGGTAGAGTGCAAGACTACTGCTGAGATGGTTCCCAGGATTCCAAGTTGCCACTACATGCTTCTCATGCAGCTCTCCCGACTTAAATCTAGTAGTAGCCAACTTCATGTTTTGTTTACATGTAAAATAACCACTGCCACCGGGTAACAACCCAATTGCAGTAAATAAATAAATAATATAAAATAAACACTGGCTACCCACTCCACTCGCATGTTTCCCCTTCACTTCCCCTACCGTGCGTCACCGTGTGCCATCAGGTTTCAACTGAGCTCTACTAGACTTGCATTCGGCACGTTCGAATCTCATCTACACTACCGGCTATCCTCTCTTTCATGGTTCACATCTTTTGTCTCTTCAAACGAATTATTAGGACAGCGACTATAGAGACCGCCGATTCCGAAGGCCGTGCGACCTACGGCTAAGGTCTGAAACCGCTACATTGCTGGAATCGCGACTTCGAATCCCGCTTGGGGCATGGTTGTTAGTCTCTTGCGTTTGTTGTGTGTTTTGTAAGTAGCGGCCTCTGCGACGAGCTGACCATTCGTTCAGAACAGTCATACCGGGTGTGTATGTCTGTCTAATTGTGTGTGAACTAGAAACATCAACAATAAGAGAGTTTAGGCCCGATTTGGGCTGTAGCGCCACACAGAAACTGCACAGACGTCATTATTACCACTGTCATATCAGCACATCAACAAAACACAGCCACCTGATATAGAGAATTTTAAATCCCCGTAATAAAATATAATGCAATTAGCAAGTAGATGAAGATCTTACCATTATAGTAATTTATGGTATATCACAATAAGTTTACATTTTTACCTACTTCGTAATTTTCACTGATTATTATATTACAATCAAAAGTAGTATATAAGATATTATTACAATTACCATTAACATTGAGGTGATCCAGCCCCTTTTGTTGAAATGATAATAAAACCAATACTTACCCGTCAAACATACTATATATAGTCAAGCTTGCATTCATCAATTTAAGGATGTTAAAGAGAAATTTATTAAAATATATTGCTAATATTTGTTTTAATCAAAAGTGATAAGCCTAAATATCAACTTGAATATTAATCATTACAATTTAAAATTTCAACTCAACACCTTTGAAATCTCAATTTGAATATTAAGAACTGTAGTTGCAGAATTTTATATTTTTAATTTCGATACATAATCCGATAAAAGCTTAACCATAAGCTGAATATGTAGCTTATTTCCTTACTTTTAAACATACAGTTGTGTTTGACGCCCGAGTATTGGTTTTATTAAAATTTCGAGATTTTTTATCTCCAATTAACCCCGTTATGTTCATATAAAATGAAACTTAAGAATTTATGCCACATCTTAAATAATAAGAATATAGCATTAACCCTTCAAAGCCAGGTGGTTACAACTCGTACACCGCCAGGTTCCACACAGAACATGCTGCGTTATTAGAAATGTGCTCTTCTGGGCTATTACGTAGACAGTGGTGGTAATTTCTTACCGACGTTTCGGTACAACCTACCGCTGCGTAATAACCCAGAGGAACGCGGATCTCGCCTATTTCGCGGCGGACGCCTGAAATCACGCACTGTGTGTTTTATCACACAGTGTATCTATATGCTCCGTTAAGATTCTTACAACACGTAAAATAGCGATAATTTTCCTACACAGCACTCACCGAGTGTTGTTAATAATGAAAGCACACTGCGTTCTCTGCGTACTAAGAAGCGGAACTTCAAATATGGTATAATATGAACCAACAAGATGCACTACTTTCTATTAATTCATTTCAATAATAAGCCTCTACATGTTTCGAACACGCTTGCTGCTCATAATCAGGAGGATCAGTAAGCCTGCTCGAAACATGTAAAGGCTTACTATTGAAACAATTAATAGAAAATAGTGCATCTTGTTGGGTCATATTATACGGATATATCACGATGCAGGGTCAACAATAGTCTAAATTCAAAAATGATATACATTTTTTAAATTTGAGGTTCGTCATTAACTTGAATATTCCAAGGGTTAAAGGGCTATGCATCCAATAAGTCAGATGTTCTCGTCACGTCAATATACCAGGACGGCACCTTCAAATACGTCATAGCCACATCCTCCTACTCATTCGCATTCATTATTCATTACCTTCGACCCACAGTGCCTCTATAGGACTAATATGTGTCGTTCGGCAGCTTAGGAGTAGAGAGGAAACAGTTCATTTGAACGCAGCAAAACCAAAATAATGGGAAACAATCAAGCACGTACAAAATTACATCTCTTACTTAATACCGGGAGATCAATGCTGTCACACAACTTCCAACTGTTACCTCTGTTCGTGCAAGGTATTTAAAGATACGTGTTGTAACCTACAACTGCAAGGAAATAATTTCAGGTGTCTTATCAAATCTGCAAACAAAATATGCTGTTTCCCATTCTATACAATAAAAGGTGCATACTTTGCAAACATCCATTTAATCCCACATTTGAAGCCGCAAGAGCTGATAGCGCTAGGGTTGTTCTCACTTTTGAAGTTTAAATGGCTGACGTATTGGTGGATGGGGATTAAAAATCGCGTGGATTCACATGCCTTAAATTACGTTAGGCTATGCATCAAACCGACGATCGCAGTGGCCGCGCGGTCTAAGGCGTGAGTCTGCGGCCGCTCGCTTCCTGGGATTGCGGGTTCGGATCACACCGGGGGCATGGATGTTTGTCTGTTGTGTGTGCTGTGTGTTGTCAGGTAGAGGTCTTTGTATCGGGCTGATCACTTGTCCAGAGGAATCCCACTGAGTGTGATCGTGAAGCCTCGACAATGAGAATACCCTGACCCAAAAGGGGCTGTCGTGCCACGAAAAGAAAATGCATTGAAAGTGAGCATACGCTTCGAAAATTAGTTAACAATGCACACACACACACACACACACACACACACACAAACCCTCAAACATGCCGACGTAGTAAATTTTACTTGTTTTAAGAAATACTGAAGAGCATGTAAACAAGTAACGGGCATTTCACATCCTATTCACAGCTGAATGGCAGCGAAATTCTAAACACGGCCAGACACTAGTACAGCCTATAGGTTAACAACAAGATGCTAACGAGTGATAAAATTATAGTTATAATTTCGTAAAACTTTTTTCTAACTTGGACGTTTAACATTTTTACGATATTACGGACGTACAATACTATCTAGATCAGTAAATAATTTCCAAACTGAAATAATGTATGCTATAGAGCGATAAAAAAAATTTAATTACATAGTACAGATCAAACTGTGGTCAAAGAACTATTAAAATATTAATTATAGATTCATAGAAGCCGCTATTCCACATTTTCCAAGAATGCATCCATAATCCACTGCAACGTGATCGCAAAAAGCAACCTGATCCCGATGACTACCACACTGCAAGTAAAACACTCCGACGAAAAACTACAGCGACGGGAAAGACAAATTAAGATTAAGTAGACAAGCGTTTCAACGTGATTAAATTAAAAATGTCGGAAAATATGTAAATAGCATAACACCAAAAATACTGACATTTTGAAACAAATTATGAGTGCATTGCGTATAGAAAAAATCTTCCTCGAGACATGAAGAGGTTCTTCTCGAGAGGAAAGCGGAATACAAAATATGCAGGTACGAGGATGCCACGAGAATAAAGTGGTTAAGGTATTCCCTTTGTTTGCGGACCGAACCGTACGCAGAATACTCGGTACACAGAATATGTTCAAGACCGCCTGGCTTATTGAGAAAAGTTCAAAGGGCCACGCCCACACTAATGAAAACAAGACAGCCAGTATACCATGCGGGATTGCCTACATCATTAATGAAGTTACCCGTCACTTCGCAGCGAGGCAATTCCATTCTTTTCACATTTCCAGCTTGAATAGGACACACCCGTGCAAGGCCACATATACAACTTGCATTAAAGTAATAAAATTTATCAACTTACATTTCTTTAGTTATTTACATTACTTCTTTCCCTCCCACCTTATCTACTTTCTTTCCCTTTCTTTCGATTCACGCAAACAGACGTCTCCCCTCCCCGCCCACCGCCAACAGGTACAGAACATCCCAGATGTGCGGTTAAGTCGGCTGGAACTTCAAGCTGATCATATGTCTGTACCAAGATCCCGAAACTAAAACAATGAGAGTTTAGCTTCGTTTCATTTATCGTCTACATTCAACGCCCAACGTCCTTCGTGTAACTTTCATGCAGATAACAGAGACGAAAAAACACAACTATCCTTCATGGGAAGAGGGAAGAAGGAAGCTATATGGAATCCCTGCATTCAGTATCTCTTCAAATGAATTCCATTTTATGTCTGTCTCTGTCTTAAATTTCAATAAGTTTTTCAAACAGATTACAACAGGAACAAATTTATATCTGCATTATGCAGTAAACGAGAAAAGATTCTTTCCATTTGAAACTTTAATAAAATATTCAATCCCGAAGAGAGGAAATAAGTATCAGTAAGGGCTTTACATCAGCGTTAGGAAAGGATAACAGATGTAACTAGACGCATATCCCGGGTTTCACGACTTGGCTGAAGGGGAAGGTAGGCACAAGAGATTTCTCTCTTCACACCAATATAAATTCGAAGAAGACGAAGAAGACGAAGAAGAAGAAGAAGAAGCCAGAGGAGGAGCAGAAGAAGAAGAGGAAGGCGGCGGGGGAGGAGAAGGAGAACAAGAACAAGAAGAAACAACAGAAGTGGGGTATGAAATGAGGTGTTGACAGTAATACGATCCTGGTACATGCAGAGGTACGACATCTCGAACAAACCGAAGCGAAAATTGTTTTCTAAGTTTAGTTCACCCGAAGAGCTAAGGTCGTACTGACTCTCTTACCTAACATACCCCTAACCACGTACTCCCCGAAAACAATTCGCTCCACGCATGAGGCGGGGGTGGGGGGGGGGGCAGACGAAACCTAGCAATCAGGCAATCACTTAGAACGGCAGGAGTTCCGATCTATGTAACTACAGGGCTGAACGGCATGAGAACTATTTGCAACAGCCGATCCTGCGATCGAGACTCGACCGAGTGCCTCCAGGCGCTTTACTGCTGAGAACAACTAACAGGTGTACAGTTTTAATTTCGAAATGGGCAAATGCATAATGTGACGATCATTAGTGTAGGGCTACTCAGCTAATCAACTATCCGACGACGACAACGACGACAGCAGAGTCATCCAGCTGAGCAATGGGCTCAGGACTTCATAACTTGCATCGGTTTTTTGTTTCTTTGCTGGTCAGTTAGTTGAGGGCGGTACTAACTGCAACAAACATTACAGTAGCACATAACCTCAGCATTGTCTTCAAAAATTTATACATGAAACAACACAAACAGACGAGCCGAATAAGAAAATCAAGACAGGCGATGTAGGTAGAATTCGTGTAACCATTATTGCAACGGAAATTTGAATAAATATTAGACTTTGTAGCCTCAGGTAACCAGCATGTAACGCGCATGCGCCATGTTGTCATCCGTGGCCTTCCCGGCTGCACAATATTTTTCTACATTATCTCATAAACCGCACGATTTTAGATAACAAAATATTGAACATAAAATGTGTCCTTTCATTTTATCCACAACTTTGACCCAAAAAATTCTCTTTCTAGGAAGAATTGAGTGAGATATGATCAAAAAAAGTATATTGGTCTTCATGTAAAGTACCTATTATTCAGATATCAAATAAACTTGGTTTCTCACAGATTTCAGAAAAATACTCAGATATCACACTTCATTCAATACGTCCGGTAGGGGGGGGGGTCAAGTTGCTCCATTCGCAATTTTCCGAACCCGCCTAACAACTGGCATTAGGAATGAGAACCACCGAATGAATGACTCATTTCAACACTTTGCTATTAAAATGTGCATGCAAAAGAATGTCAAGGCATCATGTGGATCATGCAGCCCTGTTTGATTTAATCAGAAAATGTACCCCGCGACAGGCAAGTAATTTATCAAACAACAGCAGCATACAAACACGAAATGCTGCGAAGAAAGCAGATAAAGTTCATGGGATGGGAATGAAAATTATAGTTCAATTTCTCTATAGATTACCGCAGTCTTTGTGTGGAAGACGAAGGGATGAAAAAACGAGGAAACGGGGAGCAATTCAGCTTTACACGCAAATTGTCTGTCTGATCCATAGTACACACGGCAGGTCACAGTCAACAAAGTATAAACAAAGATTTTCGGGAGACAAATACAGAATCTGCCTTCATATCGTAAGGACTTATTGTCCTGCATATCCTCCATTGGTACATACCACATCTGCATCATTTAATTCTAGAGTCCAACAATAAAATTCAATGTAGCTTATAAGCCAGCGTGGACGACTCGTGAGTAGATGGTTATTATTTTTATTATCATCATCATCATC
>Ga0131853_10016164_pt1 | contig 13632 bp, 8 predicted proteins | sample TergutLab28metaG_FD_92764 | JGI IMG/M metagenome (GOLD analysis project Ga0131853, IMG submission 92764) | Labiotermes labralis P1 segment gut microbial communities from Petit-Saut dam, French Guiana - Lab288 P1 (version 2) (version 2) | ecosystem: Host-associated > Arthropoda: Insects >... | reverse complement strand
TCTCTCTCTCTCTCTCTCTCTGGCTAGATCCCCCAAGCGGTCCTTCCTGTACGTGCTGAATGCAGTGCCCATCTCGTCGTTGTTTATCTAACTATCCTAATAGAATTTGGTAAACGGTAAACATTAACGAGTTTTCCTATTACACAATTTTCTGCACCTTCTGTTACTTCCTCTCTCTCTCTCACTTAGTAAAGTTTCCTTTTTGTCACCGTTTTCACAAAGGCTCTCATTCCTGTTTTTGACTCTTGCCTAGGAGACCAAGTTTCACACACATCGCTGTGACAGTTACATACAAAATTCTGAAGGCACAGGTAAGACTAAAAATGATGCGATACAGTTGCGCTGCAGGTCGGATTTATAGGGAAATTAACATTGAAATCACATGCAAATGCTACTTGTAAATGCTAAACCCGCGCTGTTACTTATAAGTCCAGAATTTCTCTGTTCTTTCCTGAAATTATTTACTAAATATTTAAATTTTTTACAGTGCAATTCTGTTACGGAAAGTCTGTGTCTGTCCTGACGACACGACCGAGGTATTTGTTATGAAAACGAAAGTATATTTGGTCTCTGCAACAAAATTTGCCATGTGTCATAAAAACCATTCACTTGAATTCTGCGAAGTTTTTCAAGTACATCCAGTAAAATACAGGCCCCGTATGTTTAGCGTATTTCATATAAATAAGGGCTACTCTCAAGATATTATCTTTGTGTATGTGTTGATTGGAAACCACGCACTAACAGTGCTGCTTTATTTGAGAATACATCATCGTAGTACAAACGTAAGCTTATCTCCTTTATTTATCCATATATTTCTGATCTGTTTCCGCCTTACAACTGCCGTGAGGGAGATTATAATTATCTCATTATTAGAGGAAGAATACCGAAGGTTTTAACGACTCAATTACATTGTATTGTTTAAAACTTCAGTATTATTTCCCTATGTATATAGCAATTTGATTTCCCTTATGATTTTCCTAGGGCTGAACATGTCGGCAGTTTTTATGTGAATAAAGTTTAGATGCTTTATTGTAAACTATTATGATGTTTTGTTAAATAAAGTACATATTTGCTTCTTGACTTTCGTTATGAGGATCAAGAATGTACGGTCACAGCTTGTAATGTTATACTGTTCTATTATTGCAGCAGAGAGTCTGAGTAAATAGGGCATTATTTTGGACACTGTCCAACTTATTCTTTTTCTTTTAAAGACAGCGTTTAAAAAGCTGGGCATGTTTACATCATCTGGTGTACGTAATTATTCCTGTTTATTAGAGGCTTTAGAGAGAGTTGCTGTCTATAACTGAACAACCGTATGAGTTTAGATCCACAGGATTATTGGAGAAGTCTGAAATATTAGTGGTTTTCGCTGTAACACAACATCAACTGAAGCAGCTGTGTTTATTGTAACACACCATCATCTAAAACAATAGTAAAGTTTGGCGTAAAACGCTATCTGAAATAATAGTGATGTTTAACACGCCATAATCTAAAACATGCGGATATTTACTTAAGAGACCACCATGTAAAACATTTAGGCTTAATTTAGAGTTGAGAAAAACCGGAAAGTATGTTTTATCAGTCAACCACGTAATGTGAAATGAACGCCCTTCGATGTAAGATAAATGCACTCGGAATATCTGGCAAACGTTTGTTAACTGAACTTCAGACCATTCTGTGGTAGATATGTAGCAGATGCCACTTCTGAATGCAGTAAAATTATCCAGGCCACCCGACGCCTCATGTACGCTCGGCGCCGCTGTGACGACGAGGAACAGGAATTACTAACAGCACGAGTCACTTATCGGACACGGCGTCGCGTCGTGACGTCAGTAATGAAGCGCCATCCCTGCAACTGCTACAACTATCAACTTTATGTACTTAATTTTAATGAACTTCACTTTTCACCATCTGCTTACGGCTCTTGCGGTGCTCAGGTTGCAGGAGAACAAGTGAACAGCTAATTTTCATGTTTTGCTGACCCTGCATCTCAGTATAATCGTAGTAATTAACCAACTTAATGCACAAAATCTTGTTTTATAATAAGTATATTGTATGCCTCTACATGTTTCGAGCACAATGTGCTCATCATCAGGAGGTCAAAATTGTATTACACAGCATATAATACACTTATTATAAAACAAGATTTTGTGCTTTAATTTTGTTAATTACTAAGATTAAGTGAACAGCAGTTAGTTTAGTTGTAACTGTAGAATTACATTCAGTTTCAGCTTAACCCCTTACCAGCTACTCTGATTCGTTTTCTTGCCAGGTTTCTTCAGTGTCCCAAAATAGTGTAGTTTTCTAGATCGTCGTGTTTCCGTGCACGATTACCGTCCCATCACATTCGACGCTACTTATATAAACTTCAATATTGAAACAATGTTATTAAATATCCTAAAATAAAAACCATTCTATTTGGGAAGGGGTTGTATTGCAATTTGTACGTCTAAACCATTATGGGAGAAGACAAATAGAACAATTCTTTAAGGAAGTGGATTTGAGGGAGTGACTGGGGTTAATATGGCGGAGGATAGGGTCCAGTGACAGGCTGTTATTAACATGAAAATAAAGTTTCTTTTTCAATAAAGGACCGGAAATTTTCTGGCTTGTTGATCCATTATAATGTTATTAAAAGAGGAATATACTCTGTAGAGCTTTGCGGGGTGGTTTTTGACTTTGATTGACCGTGGCCGATTGTTTCAGATCCTGCCTAAAGTATTCTTCATAGTGTGTTTCGCACGTAAACATCTAGTAAGTCATGTACGGTAAAATTCTGTTAATTCCCATCATCTGTACGCATCGTAACTGGTTGTAAGTTGCCTTAGATCTAGCGATTAATCTTATCGCCTAACGTATTCTGTGATGGCTGTGACATTAATAGAAGGTAATATATTTGTTATGGCTTAACAGCTGTAATCGGCCTAGACCTCACTGTTGAGATTTTGAGATCACAGACACACCACATTTGATAGGACTCCTCTAGACGTATGATCGGCCCCATCGCAGAGACCTCAACCTGCTAACACACAACACTCTCAAAAGACAGACATCCATGCCACTCGCGGGATTCGAACCCGCAGTCCCGTCATCTAGCGGCCGTAGTCCCAGGCCTTAGACCGCGCGGGCACTGGTATCAGCAACGTGTTATAGTACCGTTTTGTATTAGTGTTTCAGAAACACTTTTTTATCCTCTTTTAGAGAATATGACGTGTTTCACTCCGGCATGCTTGTGTGTGCCACCAGTCACGAAGCATGAGATAAACTAAATACTTGACCCACGTAGACAACGTTTCTTGGAGAATCAGCCCAGTGCAAAGGCTTTGCTTTAGCAGAAGACAAAGAGCAACACAAGCTGCAAGTCGGTACCGTACTGTACCACAAATGCTTCCTAATTGTGTTCGTCTTCTTGCTACTCTCACAACGAGTAGAGGCCAATTGAAATGTGATGGCACACGCGCAGAAACCAGATTTCGTCTTTCGGCGAAACGGACGAGTCCGTTTAAATCGGCGGGGGCGTCAGTTCTGTCGACAACTGGCAGCCGAGGTGTGCGCATCAACGGTAGTAATGCTGCATACACCATGTTCCGAGGTAGTGTGAAGAGCACTGGCTACACACTCCATTCGCCAGTTTCCCCCTTCACTTCCCCTCCCGTGCGTCACCATGTGCAATCACATTTCAGCTGGAGTCTACAACGCGGCGAAGCCTGGGAACTTGGAAAAAAACAAAGCTGCTTCAGAAATACGGGGGGGGGGGGGCATTGGACAGGAAAGTCTTTTAGCTTTCACATTGATATAAAACTGCAGGTAACATTATACGTTTCACATTTAATTTACATTTCTAGATGGGAGACAATAACGCAGATACCTTGCAATGACAGTTCCTAACGTCCTCGGCATGTATTCTGTCGTAATGTCTGGATCACTGTAGCTGTACTGTGCTGTACGCTACATAAAACACGTTAAGGGTCAAGGTAAACGTTCATTCCTGTGGTTGGGTATTCATTCCCTGTGTGCTGTAAACGATGCTCTCCATCATTTTTTATTATTACTTTACCACCAAATTAGCTCGTAGACTATCTAACCGAAGTCCAATCAGTTGAACAAAACATTCCTGTGGCTGGCGTTGAAAATTTGCTGCTACAGAATTCATTTTAACAATTTTCGTGTGTATGTTATCTGTCCTGTATTCGTTACGTAATCACCTGTTACTCGTTCCACGAATGGGAAAAAAAAATTCCGAATCTGTTGGTTACCTGTTCGTCTAAAAATAATGAAAAAACTACATAATAAAATAATGTCATTTGCACTCAACGAAATCTGTGTGCAAGAAAATGAATCCAATTTACTAACTATAGTAACTGCTTTCCCAGTAAATCGCATTTTAAAAAATTAGTACATTGACTGGCAATTTTCAGCCGAATTGCTTTGTGTGATTATGCTTGTAGAGAAGACAGTACTTTACGAGAATTTATAAGGTTATTTAATACTGTCGGCTATAATCAATTAGCATTACACGAACTTACGTAAGTTTGTGTAATACTAATTGAGTTTCAAGCACATCGTGATGCCTTCATTCAGAAATGTCGGCTATAATATTTAGTACAATATCCTGCAGGTTTATCTGGCCATTCTGGCTCCTTCAAGGACATTGTAAGGCATAACACGCGGAATGCTGTAAGATTCGGAAGATGTGTTGAAACATTTGCAGTTATTCTTGGACGCACTTTTTCCATACACCCTAGCTGAAAACATGTAACATCATTTTGTCACGACAGGATAGGTCTTGTTTTGAGGAAACAAAAAAAGTTCAAAAACAGCTAGCTTTTTTCTTGAAGTCCAGAAGTTTAAAGTCGGCTCAAATTGGTGGGTTTCAAGCGTATTTTTGTCCTGAGGACTGGGATCGATCCTGTTTCCATAAAACATAACGCTTTTCATTTTAACCCCGAACGATGAACGCAGTTCATAATGTGAATATTTCCAAATAATACATAAAATTTATCGTAACACAGCAATAAAGAATAAAGTTATGTAGTTGGTAATTACAGGACGTACAACTTTGGAACACATCTGACGTAAATAACTCATTATATGCCAAGTTCTGTCATTTTTTACATACCGAATTTAACAAATGAAACTGGCCTGTTTGTTGTGAGCGATGATGTTTTAGAGTGTGTTTTTATTGTTGTTGTTCTTTTGTGGAGTTTATTAACAATTACTTATATTATTGATATAATCTGCACCCACTTAAAAGCGTAAACCGTTAGCTTGTTTAGGACGAGTTATACCTGAAGTAGGATTCTTGTTTATGTCGTTAAGGAAAACCACGTAAAGAAATGACACTTCAGTCAGTGACAAATTCAATTAGGAGTCCGTATACAAAAGGTATTGGACTGAGTAGAAAACGAAATACACAATTCAATTTATTGTTCGTTTTTGTCCCGTTTAAAACAAATGGTCTTGAGAGTTTATCCCGAGGGTCTAGCTTTTCTACTAAAACTGGTTTAACCGCTCGAACTGACATTTTGGAATGCGCTCAAGACGGTCAGCGATTGTTTCCAATTTTAGGGACATACCTGAAAAGGACATTTTTGCAATTTTTATTTTGTTTTGGAAAAAGCAGGAATCATATTGGGCCACTTCAGGCGATACTAGGAAACCACAGTCTAGTTTTGTGGCGGTCAGAAATTACAGCTGCTTCTTCTCGTCGTTGAACAACCGAAGGACAAACTTAGCAAAGATCGCCAAATGTTTAAGTTGTTCCCCTGTCCCAAACGAGAGTCCTAACCTGGCATCGACCTCCGAAATGACACTTCTTCTCTCTTCTTTGGTGAACTTTCGAACTATTCACGTTTTCTTCTTTGCTACCTGCGGAGAAACGGTTGGAATATTTACGACCCGCAACCGCGCTGACCCAAAGTATGAATGAATGAGGAAAGCCATTCAAAATTACGTGTTACGCCCCTGGCATTTTCACCCTATGCTCTTTCGAGCATGGTATGCCTTTTCGATGCAGTTTCCCCGAAATCGAAGCAAACTGTAACACAAATGCCTTGTTCCTTCCAGTCAGCCATTAGAAAATCGCGGATTTGCTTTGAACCCACAACAATAAACACCTGCTGCGAAGCAACGCTAGAGGGTTCGCTAGGGAATTAAGGCTGCAAAACTCACTATAGTGACTAATTAGAGAAAGGTAACACACCACATCGTGGCACAAAGCTAAGGGTGTGTTGGGGAACTGGAATTTTAAGATGGAACTTTGTACGCTACAAGCAATAAGTTTGTCAGTGTTTTCACCAGCATCCCCCCAAAACATGTTGTATTTTTTATTTTCCTTGTTACACCGTGCATGTTGTTGAGTTACTCAATTATTATACCAACTACTGCACATATATAAAATTTACAAAATTTACATATTAAAACATTAAAACGCTCCGACATGTTTCGGTCCTAGGACCATCATCAGGGACCCGTATAGTCCTTGCTAAAGTCACACTCTTCGCAACATAACATTACATAACACGGCATGCTGCCACAATACCCAAATGGTACAGCGAAATTAATGTGACTTTTTATAGTGAGACTTTAGCAAGGACGATGTGGCTCCCTGATGATGGTCCTAGGACCGAAACATGTCGGAGCGTTTTTAATGTTTTAATATGTAAATTTTATAAATTTTATGTATGTGCAGTGGTTTGTATAATAATTGAGTAATGTTGTATTTTGTTGTGACAACCTGCCCTGGTAATGTTTGTCACGATCTAAACATGTACAGTTTGGTGGTTTTAAAGGGTGTTGTGCTCTTACCATAACTGTTTTAATAAGAGAACTTCACTCACGGGTTCTTAATACCCTGACACTGTTCTGTGTAATGAGCCGAGGTCTTATTTTCACATTTTGCAACAGGCTTCCTTTTTAGGTCAGCTGTCAGTAACCATTCCAAAGCCAGAGACCGCCCATATACGACAGACCTGGACGGCTTACGTTCACATCTGTCTAGAGTCTGACCTCTCCAACGTAACCTGAGAACTTCACAAGTTCGGATAATGGAACCACGTAACGTGTTGTTTGCCCGTAGTGTTAATTCACTGTACCTGTCGTGCATATTTTGTATTTAATAGAAGAATACGAAAGCAAATGGAACTCTGCGAGAACCTATCTGACTAAACCGGACGGTGATGGAAGTAAAGCCGTTTTCTTTTTTATCTGGATTTTGATTCAGAGAATAAATATTAGTTAAATTGATTCGTCCTGTCCGCGCAGTTCCCAAACGCTATTCATAAAATCGACCATCAAAGTACAACACAAAGGAGCTTATTTGTCCAAACCTTCCGTTGGACACGCCTTTATTGTGTGATATATATAGGTTACTCAGATCACATATTTCGGCCCAATTTCCGGTTATCAAGTCTAATACAAAAACGTATACCATAGCTGTGCATTAATACATTCAGTATGTAAAGACGGAGAAATGGATATTTTTACATAATGTTAAAGACGCACCACTCAAACCCAGCCGCACCAAATCTCCAACACACAACGAACCGAGAACAAAACGACCGATGTGGTAATTCAACAGCACAGTCGCAAGCTCCTAATGATGGATATATTAATATCCGAAACATGTTGAGTACATAAGAAGTGAAATAAAATAGCACGTGACATCAAGGTGGTCTTTTATTCTTCAACTATCACAATGATGCACGGTCTAATAAACAACAGGTTCACATGTCATGCTCTTATGTGATTGGGCTTACGTGTGGAGTAACTCTTCACCTTCCTTTCCTGAGCTATAAATTGACTGTGAAGCAACAGCCATGTTTCCCTGCAATTCAAGGCGTTTCTTATAAACGTTTGGTGGTTTTGTGCTTTAATTTGCAGGTTAAATAACAACTAAAGAGCTTCTCAACGATTTCATGTTTTCACCTCTTCACGATACGTCCGACTACAAACTGTGATGGTCGTGTGTGTATTTAGAGGCTCTAATTTAAACCAAAAGCACTTACGTGGTTTAGTTTGCATGTTCAGTATATATCAAAATAATTATTGAACCGCCTCTCAGCATTTCCTGTTCAGTTTATATAACGCTTAATTATATGACAAGCTGTGTTACGGTACATTTGAAAGCTTTTAATTTTATTCAGATACCTTCCACCTTCGCTACTTAAGCTCAGGTGTTAAGTGACTGTTCTGTTGCATATCATCCTTTCTATCGTCAAGTCTCTTGTCCCTCAGTTTTACTAAACATGAACAGGTAAAGCGTTATTGGCATGATATGGTCATTAAGGGTTTGAGACCCCGTAGCAACTATGGCATTACATATCGTCTGCTGGAACAAAAAAAAACTCTGCGTTTTGCCACGCGATATATTTGTGCGCTTCGTTCGATTTTCACAGCAAACACACCTTATTTAACGATTGGTCTTGATCGAAATTGCAAGCTGTCTTTCTGACGGAGGCAGAAACTAACGTTTCAAGACTGCCTTCGAAGTGTGAAATCACTTTGTAATGTTGTCCCACCTTTTACGCTTAGTTCTTCCATGTGTTATCTTTCCTCTTTATCATCTGAATAAAATTTTTATGTATTTCTCATCTTCCCCATACTTCCAGCTCATCTACATTCATTTTATCACCATAATACTTCGTGAAGAATGCTCCGTTGCGTGTAATTCTCTCCTTCCGTTTCTTACCTGCATATTCGTGCCACATGTTCTTCTCTTCCGTTTATTCTCAAAGACCTTAAATTCACCGCTTATCTCTTAGTGTTTAGAAATCAGGAGAACACAAATTGAGAGCTTATATTTGTACCTGCTCTTCTACTGTATGGGGGGTACGCGGTGGCGCATTTGGTTGAGGCACTGCGCTACAAACCGGAAGGTCGCGGGTACGATTGGAATTTATCATAGACATAATCCTGCCTGCCGGCCTATGGCCCTGGGGTTGACTCAGCTACTAACAGAAATGAGTACCATGAATATTTCCTGGGGGGTAGAAGTGTCTGGTGCGTAAGGCTGACAACCTTACCACCTTCATGTGCCGATTGTCTTGAAATCTGGGAGCCTCAACCTAGTGGAACCTTCAGGGCCTGTCCAGGGCTTTAATGAGATTGCTTTAACCTTTATTCTACTGTATGTCGTGAAACTTCTTATCGAAACGTAAACCTTAGAGTGTGGTACGAGTTTACATTAAGGTACACAACAGCCAGTAAAATTTAGTTTCACTTGTAAAATTCTCTAGGTTTTTAGCTAGGAGAAGACAAGAATTCTGAACTTCTTCCAGGAACTGAATCTGTTTTTTTAGATTTAATTTTGATTTTTGGCTGTGGATTCCAGAACTTTATTTGACACTATTTGGAAAGGATTTATTAGTTATTCGTTTACAAAAATCGTGTTATAATTTTGTCCCGTATTCTGGTAAGGGAACATTACCAACTACATAGTTTTATACAATAAAGTTTTAATGGTAGTAACTAAATACATACAGTGCCCCGTGGCAGGGGGCCTCAGAGCACTGGTTTCTTCTAATACAAAGAGGAAGATTTTTTTTATGTGAGAAAGCTGATATGGTGTGTAAGTGTTGCCTTTTGGGGCAGTTCAATTGTCCAAATGGACTGCATGTAATAAGGAAGTGATAAAGTAATTTGGCAGCCCAGTTTACGTCTTCAGAACACACGGCAAATACCACTCTCGCCGATTAGGTTTGGTCGGCCCTGTTCCACTCCCAGATGGACTTCTCATCCATTGTCTTTTTTTTTTTTACTACTATCCTTTCCTTACTCTTACATCATGTCATCAGTGTTCCGTGCTACAAACGTGACCCCGACCAACTCTGTGGAACAATCGTACTGCAGCATCTTTGTACTTACTGTACATCTACTGCGGACACAAGTAAAGACATTTCGCGAATCTTCATATCATAGCGATATAGTACTTAATGTCTATGCTGCAGACTGATTGAAGGTAATATTTATTTGAGTTATCAATTAGATTGATGATTCGGAAAAAACAAACATAATGCTCTGACGTTTTGTTGACCGTGCATCTCAGTATATTTATCTCAGTATTTAACCAACTTGATGCACAAAATTTGTTTCACAGTAAGTTTTATTTCATGCCTCTACATGTTTCGAGCACACGTGCTGATCATCAGGTGGTCAAAATTGTATTACACAGCCTCTGGTATCATCACATTACCCTATAGGTGGCCGTCTCGTGCACGGGTTGAGAGACGACTCTCAACCCGTGCACGAGACGGCCACCTATAGGTGTGATGATACCAGAGGCTGTGTAATACAATTTTGACCACCTGATGATCAGCACGTGTGCTCGAAACATGTAGAGGCATGAAATAAAACTTACTGTGAAACAAATTTTGTGCATCATGTTAGTTAAATACTGAGATAAACATAATACTCATTTCATCATCGTCTTGTCTCTTGTCACAAGCCATTTTTTCCCGTACTTCTCCTGTATAATCAACAGCGATCCCCACCGCTCAGGCTTCTAGTTTCGGGCTGCAATGCTTGTTATCATTCGGTGCAGAATCTTTTGTCTTCCAGGATGCTATCCAAGGATATAAATTTTAAGATATACAGAATTATGATATTCTCTGTTGTTTTTTATGGGTATGAAACTTGGTCGCTTACATTGAGGGAAGAACGGAGGATGAAGGTGTTTGAGACTAGGATGATGAGGAGAATGTTTGGGCCTAAGAGGGACAAAATACCAGGGGAGTGGAGAAAACTACATAAAGAGGAGCTTAGTGATTTCTACTCCTCACCTAATATTGTACGTGTGAGCAAATCGAGAAGACTGAGATGGGCGGTGCATGTAGCACTTATGGAAGAGAAGAGAAGTGTACATAGGATTTTGGTGGTGAAACCTGAGGGAAAGACACTGTTTTGAAGACCCAGGCATAAATGGGAGGATATTATTGAAGTGGATCATCAAGAAGTGGGATGGGGACATGGACGTGATTGATCTGGCTCAGGATAGGAACAGGTGGCGGGCACTTGTAAATGCGGTAATGAACTTTCGGGTTCCGTAAAATGCGGGAAATTTCTTGACTAGCTGAGAACTCTTTAGCTTCTTGAGAAGGACTTTGCTCCATGAAGTACATAATTAAGTAAGTAAGTACTTCCGGTATTATTTTATGTTATGTTCCAAGTATAGCTGTTTTTTTGTAGTAAATCTGTTGAAAGTTTTCCCGGCACGGCTTCCAAATTTTTTTAAACATTTTGTTACTGTTTCCATGGCTCTAATTATTATTGGTAAATCATACATTTCATGTTCCATATTCGTTTTATCTGTTTACATAAATCTTGTATTTTAGTTTCTCTTATGCTTCCTTTTGCGTGATATTTTTGTCCGTATTATTATTATTATTATTATTACTACTACTACTACTACTACTACTACTACACGTAAGAGTTCAAGTGCCTAATGCTATTTTTACTGAACAAATGTAACTTTATCCCAATACCAACTGAAAGTATCCCATACTAATAACCTTAGATCTACTTGTGTCTACCCCTCGCAGCGTCTCAGGTACTGCCATACGTATTGAGCAGTTTTTGTGTTTGTGCAAGGCTAGATCCTGTGATAACTGGGCGCAGTATTCTTGCTGTGTCGTGTGTGGTCATGCTGTGCAGATATTTTTAAAGTTTCTTGAAAAAAGTTTTACCTTGTATAATAATTAGTTAATTCCTTCAGTACGCTGAATTCTTTACCGTCTGTTGATATATTGTATGGCAAAATAAACAAAACGTAATCGAAGTTTTGTCGTGCCCTTTTCATGTCCTGTCAAGAAAATATTTTGCGCTGTAAAATGAGGTGACACATCTACCTGATAAAACAGTGAGTGTGTCGCGCACATAGTTGCAGAATATAAGTGACTCAGGTTCAAACATCCGAACTGTATGTTCAGATCTCTCACCGTGGATTCCGACTGCTGCCTCGGTGCAATCTGAGATACACGTCAACTGCAGTTCTCACAGCGAGGTTATGTCGTACGGACGTTAATTGAGCTTGCTGCTTTATGTTCAGATCCGGTTTTCAGTACATATTAAAAAAAAAACATTTGACTAAACCTCATCGCTTTTGCGACGTTGATGAGTCTGGTTGGCATTTAGATCCAGAGGTCACAGGTTCCTTTTATCTCTTAACTTCCGACCTCTTTCCAAACGCGGTAATGAAACCGTGTTCCATTTTAAGCTGCCACCTGCAATTAATTCTTTTATGAGAATCTTAATAATAGAAGAAAATTTATTAATCCCCTCCCTTGTTTAAACTGTTGAGGTTCTAAACTTCCCTTCCTCTTTGTAGAAGCGCATAACAAACGCCCGTCACACCAGAACGTAAAAACATTTATAAGATGTGAAAAATTCAATTATTTCTCTTTCGCGTCTTGTTTGTCGTTTCTTCCCGGAAAACTAATCGACTGGTCGCGTGTTGGCGCGCGCGTTGGAACACAATTTGCTTTGTTTTCAGTTCGGATTTTATTTTTTTTCTCCCATATTACATTATGGTAATGGTACTGTAGATTTTGCGGTCACATATATCTTCTGAGTTAAACTTTATTTTCTCTTATTATTTGTGAGAAAATTAATTTGAACATATTTGTTTCCAAGTACTGTGGAAGTGCAAAAACGAATTATTCCATTTTGGAGACTGCACTCTGTCACCGGCAGAACTGCACGATTCACTTTCATATTCTCGTTTATAATGGCGTGTTGGGTAGATATTCTGAACAATGTAAGACGTGAAGTTAGCAGACATTTCAGGAACAAGAAGAAGGCATATCTGAGAGCTAAAATTGAGGAACTGGAAACTAACAGTAAGATCCAAAACATTAGTGACTTGTATAGGGGCATCAATGACTTTAAGATGGGGTACCAGCCTAGATGTAATATAGTAAAGGATGAGAAAGGCGACTTGTTTGCAGACTCCCACGGTATTGTGGCTAGGTGGAGGAACTATATCTCCCAGCTATTCAACGTGCATGGGGTTAAGGATGTTGGGCAGGTAGAAATACACACAGCAGAACCACTAGTACATGAGCCAAGTGCCTCTGAGGTTGAGCTGGCTATCGACAAGCTAAAAAGTCACAAATCGCCAGGTATTGATCAAATACCGGCAGAACTGATTAAAGCAGAGAGTAGAACAATTTGCTTGGAGATTCAAAAACTTATTACTTCTATTTGGAAGAAGGAGAAACTGCCTGAAGAGTGGAAGGAGTCGATCATAGTACCGATTCATAAAAAGGAAGATAAAACAGATTGTAATAATTATAGAGGCATATCACTTTTGCAAACCACTTACAAAATTTTATCCAACATACTGCTCTCAAGGTTAATTCCATATGCGAAGGAAATTATCAGGGGTCATCAATGTGGCTTTCGACGCAACAGGTTGACTATTGATCATATATTCTGCATTCGCCAAATACTTGAGAAAAAATAGGAATACAATGAAGTTCATCAGCTCTTTATAGACTACAAGAAAGCTTATGTTTCAGTTAGGAGGGAGGTCTTATATAAGATTCTCATTGAGTTTTGTATCCCTAAGAAACTTGTAAGGTTAATAAAGATGAGTCTGACTGAAACATATAGCAGAGTCCGGGTAGGCAAGAATGT
>Ga0131853_10016162_pt1 | contig 13634 bp, 7 predicted proteins | sample TergutLab28metaG_FD_92764 | JGI IMG/M metagenome (GOLD analysis project Ga0131853, IMG submission 92764) | Labiotermes labralis P1 segment gut microbial communities from Petit-Saut dam, French Guiana - Lab288 P1 (version 2) (version 2) | ecosystem: Host-associated > Arthropoda: Insects >... | reverse complement strand
GTGGGGTTTTTTGTGGGGGAGGTTTGGGGGAAAAATCCTTACCCCAAGCATTTGAACGGGAAAAAAAAACCCCTCCCCCCCCCCCCCCCCCGCCCCCTGTTATTCGACAGAAATTCCTCCCGAAATATCTACAGCACTTGACTCACAAATTAGAGCGTAATCAGCCCCGACCGTGTCGCCTTTTCAATATATCCATGACAATATCATACCCATTTCGCATCTTTATAGGGATGTGGATTATATTATATTCACTGCGTGCGTCGCCGCATGAGTATCTCCATATACACATGCTACATAGTTACCAAGCCTGAGAACTTAATTAGATTATTCGTTAATGAATTGGTGGCTCCTATATGTGTGCAGGACAACCGCCGGTGCTGTGTGTGTGCGTACGTGTGTGCGTGTGTGTATTGGAACATGTGTTATTACGGCCACCATTAATGTTATTAAAATTTACTTTCATTTGATTAGCAACGAAATACAAAATTGAAAAGTAATCCCAGATTTAGACTTGCATAAACACCATAATAGCGGACAGTACGTAAGGATCTTCGTAGTTGCACCGTGCATGTTGGTAATATTAGTTATGTACTCTCCAACTATTGCAAACAAACTGTTATAAAATTGTTAAACTGAAATAATTTAAAATTATAATAGTTGCTCCAACATGTTTCGGTTTACGTAAACCATCATCAGGGAGCTCTCAGCTTGTGCTTCGCTCAGGTTACAATGTTGACTTCGGTTACATATCGTTATTTGAAGTTACCGGTAATGTGGCTGCGTATGCAGCTGTAACTTTAGCGAAGCAAAGGCTGAGAGCTCCGTGATGATGGTTTATGTAAACCGAAACATGTTGGAGCAACTATTATAATTTTAAATGATTTTAACTGTTTAACAATTTTATAATAATTTGTGTGCTTTAGTTGGACAATAAAGAACTTACAGTACGTAAGGATGTTTGGACTGCATTACCGTAGCAACAGAAAATCATAGATATAATATCGCTCATTTGCAACAGGAGTGTCACAACTCAAAATTTAGCATTTTTGATTTATTGGTATAGAAAGAAAAGTTTACAGATGCCCTTTAACAGGTATAATGTCATAATTCAGTTTGAAAAACTCGCCGCTTGAGAGCAGTTGTGTCGTCGTTGCTCCCATAGAAAATTGTAGCACTTCAAAACCTTTAAAAGCCTCTTCTAAAAAATCACGCAATTTGAGTTGTGGCAAATGAGCGATATGTACACCATACACCGCACTGTTACTCGTAGATTTTGCACGAAACAAAATATTATGAGATCGAATTTCCTACTAAATACTGAGTGAGTGAAACAGGGAAAAATAATTCTTAAAATTTAAACATGTTAGTGACAAAAATATTATATGGATTAAAATAATGTGTAGCAACTAAACATTCCATCAAACAACGCAATAGCCTGTCTATCACAGGTTACCAAATCGAAAATATTATTCAGAAAGATATAATCCAGTAAGAAGTTTTAATACTAACTAGTATTATAATATTAAAATCTTTAAATCCCCCCCTTTTTTTTAAATTACTGGCTGTAATGAAAATGATAAACAACGTGGACCTTATCAGATGTGAAGCCGGGCTCTCAGCTATTGGACACATTACACGCAGTTTGTGTGATGATGCTGGGCTTGAAGGTGACCAAGATCTTTCAAAACGTGTTGCCTGATTAACATTTTCTTGGAAATACATAAAACGAAAAGTTGTGTTGATGGTATTAATTCCATTATAGAAAACTGTGGGTGTTGGCTACTCGCTCCATTCCTTCTACTGTACGGATAAAAGTAATCAGTACACTTTACACAGCTGTACATTACACTCTAAAATAGGCCAAGAAACTGACCTAAAAAAAAACAAAGACCATTTCCTATCTTTGTATTGTTGTTGCTTTTCAATATATGCACTAAATATCACACTTTCTTTGCCATACGTCTGCAGTTTTTCATTTTTATTCTTCGCTATATTTGCTGCGTTCCGATGGGGGTGAGGGGGAGAGATGTGTTATTTAACGACGTTGTCATTTGATAAGATTATTCTTGTATTTTGTTAGTGGTTGATGAATGGATGTGAGTATGTAGCTTTGTTAGAATGGTGCTGACAGGAGAATATGGAGACACTAGTGTTTGGGATGGTTAGGTGTGCTGATATTGTGGGATACCAGAATTCTGCATACAGTGGGCTAAATGCGTGTATGTATGTATGTATATATGTGTGTATGTTTGTATGTACACATGTAATGTATGTATGTATGTATGTATGTATGTATGTATATATGTATGTATGTATATATGTATGTATATATGTGTGTATGTTTGTATGTACACATGTAATGTATGTATGTATGTATGTATGTATGTATGTATATATGTATGTATGTATATATGTATGTATGTATGTATATATGTATGTATGTTTGTATGTGTGTATGTTTGTATGTACGCATGTAATGTATGTATGTATGTATGTAATATAATGTATGTATGTATGTATGTATGCATGTATGTATGTATGTATGTATGTATTCTGAAGTGTCGAATGGAGTAAGCGGTGCATTCGGCAATATATTTCTTGTAAATGAAATAGAAGGATGTTACGTGTACCACATTTACGCCTTGAACACGGAACTGAGGTGAGCGCTGTGTGGCACACAGAGAAGTTGTGAGAAAGTCATGCTTGGCTTTAATTTAAAAATTGCAGGGAAGACCTAGTCACTCATGAGAAGACGGTATAAAAATTTACCTTTAAGTAACAGTCCGCAGTACGTTAACCCGTCTCAAGTAAGGGTCCAGCAGATGGATACTTTTAAGAGTGTATTGAATGCTCTGATTCCATAATGAAGGGAAATTTTTGATCATTTGAATAAGAATAAAATTGTTATGATGTCTTTGATGTTTGTGTGACCGTGCATCATTGATACAATAATAGAAATAGCCAACTAGATGCAACAGTAATAATTTTATTAATATTTACAATCAACTCAACATGTTTCCGGCGATAATTTCGTCCATCCTCAGGAGCACTAGATCGATGAAACTGAGAGTTCCACCTCATCCTGGTCACCAACAGGCAGTACCGTCGGTGCATTATGCCACAAGCTGCAAACACAGTCTAGTACTCCTGAGGATGGGCGAAATTATCGCCCAAAACATGTTGAGTTGAATGTAATTATTAATAAAATTGTTATTGTTGCATCTAGTTGGCTGTTTGCATTATTTTATGGTGTCTTATCTGTTCAGTAAATTTCGTATTTAACCCGCTTTATTTTATAGAGTGTTTTCCCTTAAACATTCAGGAGCAAAATAACAGTTTTTGAATCCCGTACGAATCAGATTCACGTACAGAGCAGGTCAGAGGCGACTGTGTCACATACAACCGAATGAATACAGCAGCTTAAATGTCACCGATTATTGACAGTGACAGAGATGCCAGAAGATTATTAAAGCATTGATTTTGAAGATGGCTGTAGAAAAACGGAATAAATTCTTTTATTCAAACCACAAAAGACCATATCTTTCCTTATAATTATAACAGCGTTGAAACTACAGAGGACGCCCCTGCAATTTTCGTCTCAGGAAGATATTACACAGCCCCCACATTTGTGTTTGAGCCTATAGTATCATCACACTGGGATTCATAAATGTTTAAATCTTATTGTAGCACCGTGCATTTTTGTAGAATCACTTCAATTTATCAACCAACGAATGCACATATAATTTCAAATAAAACAATTTTAAAACATTTTAAAACACTCCGACATGTTTCGATCTTGTCAGATCATCATCAGGGAGCTTAGTTCCTTGCTAAAGTTATATTATAGTATTCACAATTCAATTGGTATTTGCAAAAGAGGTGTTGTGGCAGCATATCATGTTGTGTAGGAATGTGTTATGGAGCAGTGGCTAGGTGTGCGTCTTATGAATTGTGAATACTATAATATAACTTTAGCAAGGAACTAAGCTCCCTGATGATGATCTGACAAGATCGAAACATGTCGGAGTGTTTTAAAATGTTTTAAAAGTGTTTTACGTGAAATTATGTGTGCATTCGTTGGTTGATAAATTGAAGTGATACACAAACCTTTCTTTCCACCTAAAACACAAAGTCTGCAAACCTTCCTTTCCTTTCCTCCATCTCTACTCCGCATGGATACTTAGACTCGAAACCGTGGTACGAAAATTCTGCATTAAAATTACTTCCTACCCTCCTTTCACAAGCAGCCTCGCTTTGAGATTCATCCCAATCTTCGGAGACTTAAGACCACCCAAAATAACTACGTCCTCGAACATTTAGAGCACAGTGCACATGGTGAGAGGGGAAAAACGGAATAGTTTGTACAACGAAGGAAGGAGTTAAGTAGTCTTCACTTCTCTTCTGCGTATGTGCATTTAGTACTCCACTTTTCACAAGGGATTTCAAGTTGAGACGAGGGTTTTCTTACTCTGTACGTGAGCTTTTCCTTTGGCCTTCCTCCCCCTGAATTCTTTTCTTGCAAAAGATTCTTCTGCTATGCTACTTGACACCAAATACAGGGGATATAGAGAGGAGCATTTAAGGTTTTGGTCCAAACTTCTCATTGCTAACAAAATGTCAGCCAGAAATTTGAAAATTATATATGTTAGTGCACGTAGACCAGAGAGTGGCGTCTCACCTTTTTAGGACGCCAATGTATTGATCGTGTTTTCATCGTCTGTAATTTCATGCCAAGGATGGATTGTGAAAAGGTTGCTTTAAGATGGATGATTAAAACTGAACTTCATATTTACGGAGGGGTCACCGTATTTTCTAAGCTTCATCTCGCCATTCGTGTTTGCTTTTGGGAGGCTCAGGTTTGTGGATTCAATTTTTACATCTAACGTAACTTTCAAAAGTGTTCACATAGATTCAGGGTTTTTACAGCGGAACACCAGGGGAGAACCCACTGTGCGATTGACACTCAGAAATGATATTCTGAATATTTCTCCTAAATCCTGAATTCGTCTGTGTACATTCTGATAAAAAAATCTGCACACAGACAGATACTGCATACAGACGCTCCCCGACTTCGGTTACTTCAAGTTTGGCAATTTCAGGTTTACTCGAATTTAAAAGGGTATAAAAATTGAAATAACAACATTTTCGAAAGCCCTTAATGTATATTTTTTTTTACTGGAACGATGGCGCAAAGTGTCGAAGTTGGCGGAAGAATACTGCTGGGCGATTACATTGTCGGTGGGGCGGTCACGCTGCGGCAGATCGCATTTCGGCGTACTGGAGTTTGAATTTCAACTGGACTACCTTTTCTTTCCACCTCCATACAGTGCCGAGGTTAAAGAAAGAGTACAGCTATACCTCTACTCCACCTCCGTTTCTTCGTGGCCTGTTATCGGTTGAACTTAGCCTTGGCCTTTGCCTTCCTTTTCTTACGATGACTCTTGTGTTTATATATATATATATATATATATATATATATATATATATACGTGTGTGTGTGTGTGTGTGTGTGTGTACTGAATTGCGACTTCGCGCAAAATTCTACTTGTGCCGCACGTCCCGAAACCTAACTACTGCGTCAGTCGTTGAGCGCCTGTATAACCGATCACATCTTTCTCGTCGCACATAAAGAAAGAGGTTAAGGCGTCATGACAGAGTGAAGTGTCGTTTCAGCGTCTTCTTTGTCTGCTCCTTGTGATCACGGCATGGCGCGTCCGCAGTAGGATTCCGACACCCGTCTGTGCCGAATAAGCAGTCATAAACAAAGGACAAAGGGTGGCCGTCAGGACTGTGAGTTATGGTAAAGGCTCATAGCTCATCATTCCTCGCCACTAACATGTTACGAAATGAAACGCAGGGTCTCGTCTGACCCTTGTGATCAAGCAGTAAAATTTCTGGTTCTACAAAATGTGGGGAATGTGTTAACTAGCTTAGTCACACACCCTGCACGTCATAACCCAGTTAACCCTAGCGGTGTCTGTATGGCGCGCTCTAACATGCAGACCATCTGCATTGTGTCGTGCAGTGTTAACGTGTTGTTTATGATTCTCACAATAAGTACCAGTCATTTCACTGAACACCTTTATTTGGTCCTCACAACAGGCGGATCAGATTGTGTTTTCTGCGCGGTACGGGCAGAACCTTCATATGAAGTTTGGATGACCGCCAGTCCTCGAGAGGTTCAGTGAGGAGTAATAATTAAAAAAAAACCTTCGATCGCAACAAAGAATGTGTAATACGAGTATATATATATATATATATATATGTGTGTGTGTGTGTGTGTGTGTGTGTGTGTGAGAAATTTGCTTACAACATGTTTCGACTAAAATATACAGCATATCAAAAAGTATTCAGATTAATTATTGCTCTTAAGCTCTTTGAGTTTAAATGATATCTCATTGTACAATGAAGATATGATTGTAAGAGAGTTACATTAACCTTTTTGCGCCGAATTTATTTTATTAATTTTAGCACACCCTGTATATAAAATGTGAAAAATACAGGAACCAAATACGTTAGAATTATGAAACAAACTGCATTTTGAAGGGAAAAAAACGGAGAGTATACATCGTGTTTAAAATATTCGGAAACTATATTTGTTGAATAAATATATGAAATGCAACTTTGGAGGTTTGTGGTGCGGTACGTCAACTATAGTTGACGTTAGGCGTCTAAAGGTTAATGTGATCTTGAAGTTGTAGAAAAATGAGTTGGAGTAATGGAATGGTATATGGACAAATTGTGTTGAGTTCCGATGTAGTGTGACCACTTCATATTGAGGATATTGAAATGTGTATGTAGATAAATGTTAAGTTATAGTGCTGGATGGACTTAGTTAAAGCGATTTGTATTTGAGCATTCTGTAGATTTTGAACCGTGATAATCAAGATAATCAGAATTTGTCATAATTATCACTTTCATAATCTGCACACACACACATGCACCTTCCCAGACATTACTCCCACTTACTGTTCTACAACTTCAAGGTCACGCTACTATATCCCTCTTAAAATGACATCTTCCATGTAAAATGAAATCTCATTCAAATTCAAACTACTTACACTGCAGTAATTCTTATTAACAGACGATTAACTATTTAGGCCGAAATACGTTGTAAGCAAACTGCTCATACAGTGTACTATAAACATCATTAGTTTTGGTCGAGAGAATTATTTTCTCTATTATTTATTATCACGACAGTCTGAATAAGGTTAGGTTCAAATAGAGCTGTATTGCATGGAGATTGTGTGCTTTATTGAATGGAGTTTGTGTGTTTTATTGCATGGAGTTTGTGTGCATTATTGCATGGAGATAGTGTGCTTTATTGCATGGGTGTTTGTGCTTTATTGCATGGAATTTGTGTGCCTTATTGCATGGAGTTTGTGTGCCTTATTGCAGCATTGTGGAAACAGTTCATTTATGTCTGCAGTTATCAAATCTGATGAAATAAAGGCAGCATTCTTGTGTAAATTACTCCAGTGATATTTTAGTATCAATATAGCACGAGTGTGGAGAACAGTTGGAATAACAACAAAAGCGGAAATATTAATTTAGATTTTTTAAATTGCTGTCCGTTTGTTATGGGACCCAAGAAATTTATTGTTTATTGTACATAGACAATATTTATATGGACAGTATTTATTTGCGCAGTTTTAAATATAATATTTTCTGTGTACGTAACGGTACAGAAGTCACATCCTATCTGTACGTAACAGTAGAGAAGGCACATCCGGTCCTTACGTAACGGTACAGAAGACATATCCGATCTGTACGTAGTGGTACAGAAGGCACATCCGGTCGGTACGTGATGGTACAGAAGGCACATCCGGTCGGTACGTGATGGTACAGAAGGCACATCCGGTCTGTACGTAATAGTACAGAAGGTGCATCCGGTCGGTACGTAACCGTACAGAATACACATCCGATCTGTACGTAATGGTACAGAAGGCACATCCTGTCTGTACGAGGCACTACAAGAATAAGGCCACAAGGAAACTTCATCACAGATGCTCAGTTTGTAGTTTTTAGGCGCTTTCGTTAAAATTGCGAAAATCAACTGTTAGCTTCGTCATGTCTCTCTCTCTCTCTCTCTCTCTCTCTCTCAGCCGTTCTGTCCTTCTTCATGGAAAAACTCGGCTCCCAATCAACACATTTCCATGAAACTTGACATTTGAGTATTTTTCGAAAATATATCGCGAAAATTTAAGTTTGATTAAAATCTGACAAAATATCGGGTACTTTACATGGAGACCTTTGTACATTTATGATAAAGTCTGGCTGAATTCTTCTTAGAATGGTAAGTGTTTCAGACGAAATGTGTAGAAAAGTAAAAACACATTTTGCGCTCAAAATTTTTTTCCCGAAAACCTTGCATTTTAGTAAGGCAATGTAGTAAAGTACGGCATAGCCGGACGAGCCACCGACAACAAATACGGCACAAGAAAGGTGCAATTTGTATGTCTGTTAACTAAGACAACTAAGGCAAGAACACAGACACACCCTCAGAATATTTTTGCAGTTCCATTAGAAACACTGGACAATTTATGTTGTTGACAGCTACATCAATGCCAACAACAACAACAACAACAACCCAAAGGGACGTATTGTTGCGTTTCTGTGGACACAGTGGTTACACGAACGCGGCACGATGTGACTTGTACGTACAGTGTGTGTATTGTTCCAGTTAGCTGCCAGTCAGCAAAACCGCCAATGTCTGGTTTTGATTTAGCGACCATGTCAGCTGTAAGACAACATGCCCTCTATGGCAAATGAATAACGGTGAGTATGATATAACAGTGGAATGATACTGTTAGGATAAAAAGAAAGTGCTTTGAGAAAGAACTATCACGTTGCCACTTTGGCCACCACAAATCCTACATGTATTCCCCCCCCCCCCGAATCACACACAGTACTCCGCTGTGTGAAGTAGGCGACTAACCGCCTGAGTTGGCCGTTTTCTAGTCACGACTATACAAATCAGCATAATTTTGAATTAGAATTTCTCAGTGCTTGTATAAGATATGGAGCAGTGCAGATGTACCTAAAATTCAGCAAAAAATAATTTTTATCAAGGCATTTAAGGCATCGATTTGCTAGGTTTTGTGACGTTTGCCTAAACAAAGTACAGTTGTGAGGCTCATTTCCATCAAACAATCGACTGTCGCTTTGATAGAAGTTTTTGTGAAGTGTCATTACGCTGTGGGCATTGTCAGTCCATTGCAGTCCTGATGAATCTTTCTTTTTTTTTGATGGATATTGTATGGCGTGGCCTCCCATTACACACCATACAATATACACCATAGAGAACGGGATCCAATTTGGATCAAGGAAGAATAGATGTTTGTACACAAAGAATAATTACAACGCAGACACGTTCAAATTGTAACCGTTAAAAGAAGTATTATTACTGTTTCACGGACATTATATTATATTATAATATATTATATTATATTACATTACTTTATATTACATTATATTATATTATATTATATTATATTACATTACATTATATTACATTACAACCTTATATTATATTATATTATATTATATTACTTATCAAGATAGATGAATACAGACGGAACTGGCTTTCACACTTGCAAAGAATGCTGCAAAACCGAGTTCCTTTGAAATCATACCATTACAGACCACAAGGAAGGAGAAAAGTTGGAAGACCGAAGAAGCGTTGGCGCGAGCAGCTGTAACTCTGGAGATGGAACGGATCAAAGGGTCCAATCCCTGATGTTTATGATGATGATAATGATGATATTATATTTATTATTATAATAATATATTTATCCTTTTAACCAGAACTCATAAAAATGCAGCAATATTGACACTGCAACATATGTACGAGTGTGTTTGTCATAGCTTATTATATTGCTACATGCTTTAAAGACATTTTGGTGTCAGCTGCCCGATGACGGCGACATAATAGCGCCGAAACGTGTAGGAGCTATGCAAAAGATTGTAGGCATAAATTATAGAGTAGGGCATTTGTTGGTGTTTGGTGAGTTATTTATTACTGTACGATATTCATGTTTCAAACAGATTCGTAAAATATTCAAATATTTTCAAGGAGGCGTCTGTTTGTGTGTTGGTAGTTGTACGTAAAACATATGCAGTCACTCTTCCACTCGGTACCACTATTTTTAATGTATTTTTAATTTATTGTATTTATTGAAAAAATGTATTTTTACCCACTGCAAGAATAATTGCATTTATTCTATATGGGTTTCCCGAGAATGATAATGAGGCTAACTTGTGGTACATGCATATGAGAACAGAGTTTGCTCTAGGAATGAACTGCGATCTCAGGTGGTGCTGATGTGCGTACATTAACGTATAACGGTGAGAAATTAAGCTGTCGATATAAATACACGCAATGTTTGTATCCGCATGATATTCATGTTTCTTGGTGGAATCCGAAAGACGAGAACAAAGATTTCAGATGTATGCTTGGGATTAGTAGGCAATGTCGTCCATGATACAATTTCCTCTGAATGTCGTCACCACTTTACTAAGTAAATCACCAAATGACCACTTGAAAGTATCTGTTTACTGACCCGAAGTTTCAATAGCCACGCGCGACGTTGGAACTCGCTCCTTATCTTTTTGAATCCTGGCAAGTTTTCATGCCGAATAATTCACCCAGTCGCAGAGTCCTTGTACATGCCTCCTAATGAAGTACACTTTCCTCAGAGAAAGCTTGTTATTTCACATCAGAACCCACAGCTGTAGCAGGCTATGACATCTTGTTGACGTTCTCAAATTTTCTGTCCTCTACTGAAGTTCGTATCCTCCATCCGCAACAAGAGGATGCAAAGTCATAAGTACCCAATTAAAGGTCTCTTTTGTTTCAGTACAGGTAGCAATACCCAAGCACAGAAGGAATACCTCGATTAAACTCATTTTTCATAAAGAAAAGACTCGTCTTGATGTGTTTTTATTCCGTACACTTGTTTTGGCACACAGTTTACCTTACACAGCATAGGCGGTCCGTCTCAGCTACCCCAGCACATTTAACTTTGTGTAACGTTAAGTCGAATGTGTTTGCGGTCTGTCTGATGTATTCAGGCACATGACAATTGTATGTGGTTAAGTTGTCCGTGTATTTAAATGACGAAAGAAATTCGAATCTTGTGCGATGTTACGCCATGTCAACAGGTAAATAAATTCCAACTTTTCTGAGAGCCTGTGTCTTCAGGAATGTAAACCAGTTGTGTCACTCTTCTGCCACCTCTTAAATGTTTCAGATTTGTATAATTGTGAATCGTAACTTATGATTTTTTATGGTATAAAATGCTGCTGTCTAAATGTAAAACGAAGAAACCCAAAAGACCAGAGTCATTCGACAAAGTCTGCTGGGGCAAACAGACGCTGCAATGTGTAAAGATCTTCGGACGTTTCAGGGACTGATCCTGTACCCATCTTTACGGGGCACCCTGAAAAGTTCGAAGATCTTTACAATTTGACGCGTCTTAATCTTAGTAATTAACCAACTTAAGGCACAAAATCTTACTCAATTATTATACCAACTACTGCATATATATATAAAATTTATAAAATTTACACATTAAAACGCTCTGACATGTTTCGGTCCTAGGACCATCATCAGGGAGCCATATCGTCCTTGCTAAAGTCACACTATAATAAGTCACATTAATTTCTTTCTTTATACCTGACAGCCACTTAGCAGTTTAAAATATTTCGCGCATTTATGGGGCTTGAAAATTGTATATCGTATTTCCGAGAGCGCCCCACTAGTCTCAGTCCCAATCACAAATGATGCAATTCTGCTTCTCTTCAGAATCATGTTAACCTTTTGGCGCCGGAAATTTTTTAATTTTAGCACACCCTGTATATAAAATGTGAATAATACAGGAAGAAAATACGTTAGAATTATGAAACAAACTGCATTTTGAAGAGAAAAAAAAGGAGAGTATACACACCATGTTTAAAATATTCGGTACCTACATTTGTTGAATAAATATATAAAATGCAACTTTGGAGGTTAGCGGTGCGGTACGTCAACTATAGTTGACGTTAGGCGTCTAAAGGTTAATATTGTTGTACCTTCGATGCTTATATGTTTGGCGGACTGCCGTCTACAATTAGGTAAGCATTTCTACGCGTTCTACATGCCCCACCCGCCTAACCTTCCTTTATTTGTTTGCCCCATTATTGAGTCAGTTTTTTTTCGTTTTTGGCACAACAGCCCCCAGTGGGCCAGGGCCTCCTCATTCACGAGGTTTCTAGATCACACACAACGACGCAACACAGTCGGTAGGACTCTTCTGGACGAGAGATCAGCCCGTCGCACAGAACTCTACCTGACAAGACACAACAATCACAACAGACAGACATCCATACCCCAGTGGGATTCGAACCCGCAATCTCAACAGCGGCCACAGGACCATGCCAATTGCTGAAAAGTACAAATTACAGAGGCCCTTGTTGCACATTTCTTCCCGGTCTCTCTTCTTCGTCTATTACGTTCAGTTTTTCTCCTCAGCACCAAATTCTCAAATTCTCGCGCCATATTTTCTTTTTTTATTTTAAAACACTGAGCTCCACAGACACACATAACAGTTAAACTAGAGTTTGTTATGTTTCAAAATGCGTCGAACTGTACATTATACGTAAACAGCTGTTGTAATGTGTTGCATGAACTCAGCTTTTAAAAACACGTTGCATTGTATCCGTGAGTTACTTTTGTATTCATTAGTTTTTTTTATCATCGGAAAATATTGATTTGGAAGTAAGTTTGTCTCATGTAGATTCAGTCTTTCGTCTGCTGAACTAAATTTACTGCGACTTAGCATTGTGCTCTTCAGTTGCATTCCCACTTTTTCTGTAGCACTGTCATCTTGCACCTGCTTCCAGCTTTAACGGTAATCGTGATCCATAACCAACACCATAACCGCCATACACATAACCAACACCATACCCACCATACACATAACCAACACCATAACCATCATACACATAACAAACACCATAACCACCATACACATAACCAACACCATAACCACCACACACATAACCAATACCATAACCACCATACACATAACCAACATCATAACCGCCATACACATAACCAACACCATAACCACCATACACATAACCAACACAATAACCATCATACACAATCAACACCATAACCACCATACACATAACCAACACCATAACCACCATACACACAACCAGCACCATAACCACCATACACACAACCAACACCATAACCACCATACACATAACCAATACCATAACCACCATACAATAACCAACATCATAACTGCCATACGCATAACCAACACCATAACCACCATACACATAACCAACACAATAACCACCATACACATAACCAACACCATAACCACCATACACATAACCAACACCATAACCACCATACACATATCCAACGCCATAACCACCATACACATAACCAGCACCATAACCACCATACACATAACCAACACCATAACCACCATACACATAACCAACACCATAAACACCATACACATAACCAATACCATAACCACCATACAATAACCAACACCATAACCACCATACACATAACCAACACCATAACCACCATACACATAACCAGCACCATAACCACCACACACATAACC
>Ga0131853_10016161_pt1 | contig 13635 bp, 9 predicted proteins | sample TergutLab28metaG_FD_92764 | JGI IMG/M metagenome (GOLD analysis project Ga0131853, IMG submission 92764) | Labiotermes labralis P1 segment gut microbial communities from Petit-Saut dam, French Guiana - Lab288 P1 (version 2) (version 2) | ecosystem: Host-associated > Arthropoda: Insects >... | reverse complement strand
TCTTCTTCTTCTTCTTCTTCTTCTTCTTCTTCTTCTTCTTCTTCTTCTTCTTCTTCTTCTTCTTCTTCTTCTTCTTCTTCTTCTTCTTCTTCTTCTTCTTCTTCTTCTTCTTCTTCTTCAGGCTACTGAGGGTTGCCTACAACCAGGTGGACAATTCAACCTTAGTGTTAGTGTAGATAGTAACTGACTACTCTGACTGATGTTGCTGTTATTTTTGTCAGTTATAAGGCAAGTGTCAGGGTAAGGAATACACGAAGGGCAAAACCTACTTTCCTCAGTCTCAGTGGTCTTCAGCAAATGGAATTAAAACCCCTACAATTTCACCCCTCTAATTTACAGTCACCCTCCCAGTGCACTAATTGCCACATTGGGGCATCACCTATCCACAGAAACAGCTATTAGAATGACCAAGTGAAGGCCAGCAGCCAAGGTATTAGCACAGGCATGCACCCTGTGATAGTTTATAAAACAATTTTTGCACACTCCAGCTGTGCGCTTCTTGTGCAACACCTGTTTCTTGTAACAAGGGATAACAATTTGTGTTTTGTGTAAGCCACAGCTATTAGTTTCCTCAGTACTTTGTTGTTTCTCTGTCTGCTGAAGAAGATTAGCATTATGTAATAGACCCAACTGAATAGAATGATTCCCTTTTTGTAGCTGAGGATGGATAGAGCCAGACTCTGAAGCATCATGCTCTGCAAATGTTGTATTTTAATGAGACAGTGGACCAGTCTTTGAAGAGCCTTAATTGGACACACACACACACACACACACACACAAGAATAGATTTGAAAATTAAAGTAGGTGGTGTAGTGGTATAATGAATAGTTCAGTTTAATGATATTCAATTATTGCTCATGTTCAGATGACACGATATGTTTCACAGGATATCCTGATTTTGGACAGTACTTGAACGAGACTGGCCGCCCCATGGTTTACTCTTGTAGCTGGCCGGTGTACCAGGAGTTTGCAGGCATTGAGGTATGTCTTTCTGTGTGTAAATAAATTCCATTTACATTCTTTCTACTGTATCACTGATTTTAAACTTTGTTGTTGCCTAATGACAGATTTACTTCATTACTCAAGAAATGGAGCCTCTTCCTTAGGTACTGCCTAGTAAACCTAATAAAATATTTTCTTTCTGCCCATCTGTACACAGTCAGTCAGTTCTTAGATTGTGTGTGGTTTTCCGAACAATACAAACCGCATTCACTTCATGTAGCAAATGACTTCCTAAATTTGACTTTGACATTCAAGCTTCAAAATAATCTGTAAGATAAATATTCCTCAGTATTCAGGGTGGGCACATGAAATAACAGCTAAAGTGCATCTTACAAAACATGTTGCGGTTTTCTGAACCATTGCGTTATTAAGTGGTCGCAGATTGTTTCATTAATATAGGTCAAATCACTTATAACAGCTAATATTTTAATTAATGTCAAAACTGACAGCTATGGCAATTGTTAATCACCCCTATCCTATATGATAGTGTGAAAGTTAAAATCTGTGATGTATAAATCCACATTTATATATAAAAGATACGGACTTATACTTTTTCCCTTAATAGTGTTGAAGAATGTGGAATTGAGAATTCTGAAATGCAGTGTACAAATTATCTTATGTAACATCAAATTTAAATTTTGAATCACAGCACACACTACCACCTTTGTACACAGCTGTTGAAAATAGTCATTTAAGCATGCATTTTATCTGCCACTGATATATTTGTGTAACTGCATTCATGTAGAAGCATAATGATATTGTAAAGTGTGTGTGTGAGCGTATGTTTGTGTGTGTGTGTGAAAGATGTTATGTGCCAGTAGTCACAAGATTGCATACATGTCACATATGATGAAAGCAAATCTTGGTAATGTTTTGCCTTTCATTACAAATTTTTGCCTAATTATTATATACTTGGATTAGGTAAAAGGTGATATTTAGGAATTTGTGTTTATTGCAGCCCAACTTTGAGGCACTGAAGAAGACATGCAACTTGTGGCGCAACTATGTGGATATAGATGATTCATGGGAAGAAGTTACAACTATCATGGATTATTTTGCAGAAAAGCAAGACAAAATTGCAGAACATGCTGGTCCTGGACATTGGAACGACCCTGACATGGTATGCTAAGTTGTGAACCTTAAGCAAATACACTAGCATTAGCAGTCTACTCCTTATGTAGTGTTACTGTGTTGTATATAATTCAGAAGTAATTTTGAGCAACCAGTGTGGCTGGTGTCAAAACTGTTTCTGGTTAAGGTTATGGGGGAAGAAATAAGAGGAAGAAGAAACCAGTGACTGCCTCAAAATTACATTTACAGATTGAAGGCCCTTGGGTGTAAATACTGGCAAAAAAATAACCTAAATGTACACAGACAAGTACAGTGCAAGATATTCCTTATTTGTCTAAAGGGCTCAAGGGTGATTAGCATGTATTCATTTGGCGTAGTCACATGAACTTAAGTTATATAAACTCTGGTTGGTATAAATTTTCAAAAGAGTCATGCATATAATAGATGTAATTTGAATTTCCGTACTTTCCTTCAGTAAACTAAGTAAGTCTAGATTACAAAAGGAGTTTAGAAGCAGTTCAGCCCATTTCATTACCACCTTGCACCATAGGGTTACAAGATTTGCATTCTGTGCACAAGTTAGTGTATCATATCTATATTGTTTGTTTCATACTCCATTGTTTGTTGTTGTTTACAGGGAGTTGTATTGTTTCTAAAATAGTGACTTCCGCATAATGTGGGATTTAATGCACCTACCTTGAGGTTCCATGCATGAAACTACCATTTATCCGGATGACTGTATTGCACTTCTTCAAATAAACACACACACACACACACACAAATAAAAGCAATGCACGGAATTACTTACATAAAACATGCATCAATGACACTTAAGGACTTTTGTTAAACAGCAGGTGAATCAGTGTTTCCAGCCTAACAAATACAGACTGTGCTACCACAGACGCGCAGTTATTCCAAACTAGCATTTGGTTCCGTAGTAATAAACTGATAAGAGATAATGAATGGGCCAATTCTTATTAAATTGTGACGCTGACAGTCAGTACTGAAATGTATTCATCAAAGTGAATTTTTTCCCCTGAAATAGACAAGAATTATTACTGCACTTGCAGGCTGCAATTCAGTTGTGTGTATTTATTAATAAATTCAGGGTAGACAACACTTTTTGGATAAAAGTTTTGTCATGTATATTTTTCTTCATATATGTGTTGTTTTTAAGACAATGATATATCACCATCGTTATCATCATCAGCAGCAGCAGCAGTAGCAGCAAAAACAAAAACAAATACAAAAACAAAATAAAAAAACAACAACAACAGCAACAACAAGGCGACAATAACTGTTTATGAGATCCTGTGTTTTTTATTGTCTTAAACTTGTTCAGTGACTACTGTAATAGTTACAGTTTACCTGCTTGCATCACAATAAAATTATTTACACAAAGTTATGTGCAAATAAAGGAAACGGGATTTTTTTTTTAATAAATTCTGTTTAACGTTTATTTAATTCAAACTCATTCAATATAATCATTCGTCAAACTCAATGTTACTCCACTTTCAGCTAATTATTGGAAACTTTGGATTGAGTTACGACCAGAGCAAGGTGCAATTGGCCATCTGGGCAATTCTGGCTGCTCCACTGCTTATGTCTGCTGAACTTCGGGATGTGAAACCTGAATTCAAAGCCATCCTGCAGAACAAGGCTATTCTTGCTGTTAACCAGGATGAATTGGGCATCCAAGGACGTCGTGTTAACAATGTAAAGTACTTACTGTTATAATACTTAAGGTTTTACGTTGAGTATCAGTGATAAAATCTTCTCAGGTTATCAATCACACCAGATTTCCCAAAAAACTTCCTAAACAACATTATATTTTTTTTTGTAAATTATTGTAACTTAGTCATGTCACATTAATGTCATGTCATATGTATCATATTTTCCTTCATAGCACAAATCTTCCCCCCACCACACACACATGCACGCACACACACACGCACACACGCGTGCACACACACACGCACACACACAGAGGTAAATTCCGAGCATTTGGTTTACCCTAATCAGTGATACAAAAACATTTCTATTTGGATTAATTACTTGGAAGCATAAGGCTGCCACTCACAAAATACTGGCACCACAGAACGTGACATCAATGAAAAAGCACACTGTCTATTTCAGTGGGCTGATTTATTTTCCACTGTTATTTAGTTATTTAATAACTGTTGGTGTATAGAATTCTTGTTATCGTAGCCTGTTAATAGGTGACTTTGACTGAATGAAGAAATTTTTACCGAATAGCATCTGAAGATCAGTACTGCCCACGTAAATGGAATATGTATATCTTTCTGCATGACATAGAATATTTACTTGCAAAATATCCACACTATCTTCATGGTCTGAAATTTTAAAACCTAAGACAAAATGTTGTGTGGCACAGGTTTGTGTAGTGATATATACTGTGTCTGCAGGTTTGAAATTTCGACTTGAATGGTTTATTATACAAGTATTTAAGTTGCAGAACCCTCAATCTGCATGAAAAACTTTAAATCAAATTGGTTTTCAAATGCATTAACAGGTCAACTTCGTTTTCTTGAAGCCTAAGGTATGATTCTACTGAAAAAGTTGCTGTGCAAAACAACTTAATGAGAAAAAAGATTTTGGGTTTGTCACCTATTGCTCAATCACACTTCTGTGTGGGAAAATCTAACTTCCAAACAACCTCTCTTCACTATGCATCAGAAGGAATTAAATTTTAATTAATTGAAATCAATACAAAGATCTGTGTCCCCATCAAAAGCCCTAATTGTACCTTCTTCTCAGTTTATATAAACTGGACAGATAACTAAAAACCTCAATTTTATGGAAACATTTCTGGAAGCACTATATAACTATAAAATATTGTTCATATTAATGCTAACACTCACTGCAATGATGAAAAATACATTGTAATGTTAATTTATGAAGCACTGATTATGGTCTGTTAATGTTTCTATTATACTGCACTTTGGTACCTGACCTTGTATTTTAGACAGGTGGGATTGAAGTGTGGACTCGTCCCATCAGCCCTGTGGTGAATGATGAATATTCATATGCTGTGGCATTTGTGAGTCGTCGAACAGATGGATATCCATACCCTAAATCTGTAACCCTGGCTGAAATAGGGCTTACTAGTGCACAGGGATATGAATTCCAGGTAACCAAGCATATTTCACACACTGTGCAATTATTTCATGGGAAGTATTATCTATACTGATGAGATGAACATTTTGCAGGACCTCTATGATCCAGAAAGCCCACCTCAAGTACTGAAACCTGACTCAATCATCAGTGTTCGTGTCAATCCATCGGGTAAGTTGTTCTTTTTTTAATTGTATTCAAACCCAGAAGGTTTTATCAGGCTTCACCTTTATTCTAATTATCCCACAGTAACATTGTATAATCTTAGAATGAAAGTGAGCAATGTCTTGTCAGACTGTTTTATAACTTGTGGTTAGTGTATTAAATGGTTTTTCAAATGTTATCTCTGCTGATCAGATTGAGAAATGAAAACAAACTGCATTTTATGACCAAGGCGATGTTGTAAATTTCAGTACTACTCATACTACTAGGAGATGTGAATATAAAACATCACCACATACAGTGCTCAAATCATGTTACCATAAATTTTTCCATTCCTCAAAGTAATGTACATTTTTCATATAATATGTGACATGTGCATGTTCTGTACAGGAAGCAACAATTCACACAATTTCATATACAGTCCTAGTGAAATTAAATAAAATTGCACTTTCAGTCATAGATATTGTCTGTAATATGAAATAAAAACAACACTGAAGTATACATTTCCACTCATTTGACATGAAAACTGGTAATGAATTATATGTGGCTATGTAAAATTCTGCCTGACAGAGGATAGTAGCTGTATTTATGAAGTTTATATGAATTTTTTTTGGGAGGTTGAGGTTAGTAAGATGGCTATAAGTACGATTCAGAAAGTATTCATATTTCTTTATCCCCCTGCTGCAGAAGAAAGCTGGACTGCTGACAGTTGGCAGTATTTAAACTTGTGAGCTGACATGGCAAAAATTAAAATTATGAAGAAGACACAACTGTATATCTGAAGCACCCTTGCACACATAAAAATATATAAAGGAAGTGTAAGTTGTCCTTGTCCACACCAAGAAAGTGTGTACCTTCGTCCATTCTTACTCTCCATACTAGATGCATGTTAGTGGTAAAATTCACACCCCAGCTGAAATCCAGGAAAGAAATTCCATACCCAATGAATAGGAGGCTGGTTGGGCCCCAGAACAAGTGTGGACATTATGTGTGAGAGAGAAATCTCTTACCCTTGCCAGCTCTGAAACCCTGGATTATCCAACTCATAGCGTAGTCACTATGTATAAATGTGAGAAAAAATATGAAATTGTTACTGATAGGAGTTAATTTCCAGAAACTTTGGTATGCAAGTCACATCATTAATAAATTATAAATTTATATCCACCCTCTATAAATGAAAATTTATATGAAAAGTTTGTTGTATAAGTTACCTCCAGAAGTTTGTGTTTTTTGTAATCATTTAACAGCAGCAGCGCTGTGTCAATACACAGACACCAGATGACTTGATTCAGTTTTCATGCCTACCATTGCTTGTGCAGTCACCAAGAAATTTCATGTTATAAATATGGTGAATAATTCGGCAAAGTAATTATTCCCATCTGCGAGATTTAATTTTCTCACTGCAGTGACAACACAGATTGTAACCTTATTATCTGTGATGTGATGCCATGTTGTGTTAGATACACAACAATATTTCATAGAAACCATGAAGATGGAGACAGCTGGTTCTTGTGAAATAATGTTATATATCCACCAGACTATGCAGCTTCATGCATTAATGTACACATATGTTTTGTTAAGACATCACGCAGCTTTGCCGGATACTGGACATGCAACAAGTCATTTGACATAAAACATGTTCATGTACTTTCCAAGGTCCATGTTACAATTTGTTAAAACATAATTAATACGCAACTAGTGGTCAATTTCACAACAAATAAAAACTAAAAAGTCATAATAACAAAAGTCTGCCTTACAGTAAATGGTCAATATTACAATAGCTTACAACATGAGTAATAACAATTAGTGATCAGTATCACAATGATTAAAAACAACTAGAAGCAGCTAACAAATCATAATGCTAAAAGTCTTTCCTATAGAGTCATCCTTAATCTTCACCATAGGTCAGTAAGTAAATATTTGTCAATTGAGTACAAGAATCTATCAATTGAGTACCTTATCAGAGCTGATACAAAGTACTGTTTGCCTGTTACTAATTCAGCAATAGATACTGGTGAAGTGTTAAATGTCTTTATTCTCATATAATGAACACCTGGCTGAAAAAATTGCAAGGTGTACTAATGGTCTATGTTGTTGTAGTTTCTTTCTTATATTGTTACTATGAAATGAAGAGTTAAAAGTGAAATATACAAATATACATACAAAATGTATTTAAAAAAATTAATTGAGGTTAGTATATACTGAGATGGTAAAGTTAGTAGTTCTAATGTTTGGAATAAAGATTTACATGAATCTCTGGACTGGGACCATGTCATAATTCATGAAATTTTCTTTTGCAACTGAAAAACTTTCCTAGTTTCTGATGATTTACTCCAGAATATAATTACATATTCCATTATTGAATGGAAATAAGCAAGGTAAATCATTTTAAGTGTAGTTTTGTCACTAAAGGAATATATAGATCTGATTGCATAAAAGGCACTGCTCATTTTTGGTATTATTAGTTTCATATGATTGTTCCGTTAGATACATCTGTCAAGAGCCGGTCCCCAAAATTTATATAATTTCTTTAGCTTTATAAAACAAATTGAACTGAGTCATTTTGGAGATGTTCAGATTTAAAATGTAATGCATTTGTCCTCTCCATATTTTGGGATAATCCGTTCACTGTAAAACATTTATTCATAAAAGTCAGTATGGATGAAGATTTTGTTTCAAATTCATTTACGTTATTGGCAGTGATTAATACACATGTCATCTGCAAATAACAGAAGCCTGGAATCAGTGTTTATGCCAAGAGGAAGATCATTAACATATATTATAAACATTAATGGTTCCAAAACTGATCCTGGGGGAACTCCACATCTTAGTGTTCCCTAGTCTAATGAGAATTTTGTTTACAATTCTGAGACATTGTGTCAACCTTTTGCTTCCTACCTACAAGATAGGACTGAAACCACTGGACATTAACTCCATATATTCCATAATAAAACAGTTTACCTAAAAGAATTTTGTGATTACCATGATCAAATGCTTTGGCCAAGTTGCAGAAGATACGTTTCAATTGCTGGGTTGATTTATTCAGTAAGAATATTGTTAGTTAGAGTAAAGATTGAATTTTCTAATTGTAATACATTTTCTACATTCAAACTGCTCTGTTAAAAATATATTATTTGTTTGTAAATGCTGATTTGATCTATTAAAAATCGTGGTTTCTAAAATTTTTTGAAGAAAAGTTATTAGTAATTACATTGGCCTACAAATTGTCATTTTGGTTTTTCCACCTGTTTTGTTTATGTGCCTAACTTCTGAATACTTGAATTGTTCAGGGTATATATACGACTGCAATGAGGAATTATATAAATTGCTAAGTGGTTTACCTATATCATATGCACAGTACCTTAAATATTGCTAGAAATGTCATCATATCCTGATGAGTTTTTAAGTTTGAAGGATTGAATTATGTTTATTATATCTACTTATGTTACTGGAATAATTTTCATCACTGTAGCTATATGTAAATAAGATACCTTTTGTAACTGTGTTGCCATATATTTGAAGCCAGCCAGTAATATAAAAACAAACCTTGATTGTTTTTCCCAGGTGTGGTATTCTACCGTGCCACCATTCTTGGATCCATACAGAAGATACCTCTTAAGGGTCTGAAGCTGAGAGAGAGAAAATTGCATGCCTGAGGAATATGAAATAAAAAAAAAAAAATTGTATCAGTATTAATACATTAAGTTACATATACAAACAGATATATTTTTATCTAAAAAGTAATGACTTTTCCTTCATAATGCAGAATTTGGACATGGTATGAGTATATTTTCTTCTGTTCTTTGGACCTTTACAAAACTTACTATGTATGTTAATGTATTTATTATTCATAACTGTGGAAACTATTAACTTGAAAGTATAAAGTTGATGGATGAAGTGTGTGTGGGCTTGATAGTATTGTAATGTAAATTGAGTGCCATGGCTTGACTTTCTGTGGCAGTCTGCTGATCTAATAGTGTCTGATACATAAGACACAAGAACTATTGAAGACAGACGAATATATATATATATTGCAATTGAATTCACATTTTTATGGAAATGTATTGCTGTGAATAATATTGGAATGTTAGTGAATAACACTTCAGCATTATCACACAATAAAATTTTGAAGCTCCAAACAAACACAAATTAGGTCTATATGTTTATCTGAACATTAGAAGAATTGAATAGAATTTATTTACATTCCATAGATCCTTTTTACTACAAGGATGTAGAACATGTAATAAACATGAATGTAATGCCATATAGTACAATACAAATATGAAATACTTTGTTTGTACAGCTGTAAAAATATCATGTAACACAGATAAAAAATACAGCAAGGTATTTGTGTCAGTAAATATTCAATAATGTGCACACTTTCAGTTAAAAATTTATCTAATGCAGAATAGGCATGGAGTAAAAGCTAATCTTTCATTGCTGGCTTAAATATTTTACACCATAAATCCATGGTTTCATGTTACATGGAACAAATGCCTTTGTTTTTACATGTTACATCATTTTGTGAGGTTAGCATTTGGCACATGAAGGCCATTTCTTTGTCCATATTGATTTCTGGATTTCTGAATTTGATATTTTTCCATGTTGTGTACAACAGAAGACAGTAATGAGAATAGGTAGTACCTACAGAAGTTTATTCAGTTTCTTAAATGGCTTCCGACAGAAAACTTCCCTTAATATTGCCATCAGACTAGTAACTTTTTTTTGATGGCCAATACAATTTTTCTGTCTGCTGATATGCCACAGATGATAATTCAGTGGACATAATGGAACTGAAACATGCAAAGTGGGCTAACTTTATGGAATCTTTGTCATTGGTGGTGCAAATTATCGCATGATGAAGCATTTTAAACTAATTCTGGGGATTATATATTCAATATTTTTTCAAGGAATTCTTTCAAACTGCTTGTCTGATTGTTTTGTTACTATAACCAAACATCCAACAAACGAACGAACAAATGAACCAACCAACCAACCAATGAGCCAACCAATGAACCAACCAACCAACCAAACAACCAACCAACCAATCAACCAACCATCCAAACAACCAATCAACCAACCAACAAACCAACCAACTAATTAACTGAAGGACTGTCTACAATTAACAAACCCCTGGAGCTGAGTCCTTCTTGGCAATTAAATATTTCCTCAGTCAGTCCTGTAGGTCCCTATATTCTATAGACCTGAGAATTCATTAAGGCATCACATTAATTCTTATCCTGAGTGAGACCTAATATTATTTCTCTGAGATTCATTTATCTTTCAATCTATACTTCGGTCTTGTAAATGATCTTTCACATACCAAATAACCCTCTGTGTATTTGTCTTCTCCCCAATACATGCCACATGCCCTATCTAACACATCTTCATTGATTTAATCATCTTCATAACAGCTGGTGCCAGTCCTAATGGCCGTACGGTCTAAGTATGGGTTGGGTCTGTGGTCACTCGCCTGCTGAGATTGTGGGTTCGAATCCCACCAGGGGCATTTATGTCTGTCATGAGTGTTGTCTGTTGTTGGTAGAGGTCTCTTCTACGAGCTGATCACTCGTCCAGAGGATTCCTACCGACTGTGGTACTTTGTGTGTGAACTAGAAATGTCGTGAATGAGGAGGCCAGGACCCACTGGGAGCTGTCATCACGAAGCTCCTCATTATGTAATTTTCTCCAGTGGAGACTGGAGACAATTGCATAATGAGGGGCTTAAGAGGGAGGAAATAATAGGATCCTTCCTTCCTCCCTCCCAGGCCCATATAAATTCTGCAACAACCTATTCTAATACACTCTCAGTGTGAACTGGATTAATCTCTATGGGGGCAGGGCCAATGACTGGGCCTTGTGAACAGAGTAATTAACGTTAATTTTCTTGACAACCCGAGGAACTATAACTTCTCCAGAAGAACTGTTTCCATAGACACAGTATGTTTCAGCTCAAAACATGACAGGAATAGGGAAACAAGGAGAGGGTCTATTTGACATAGGGCTTGTAAACCAAGAAATGAATGGAAATAAATGCAATACACAAAAATCTCATTTGAATATTATATTACAAAATAACATAAAACATGACAGTAATATGTAACAAATAACATTTTGATCAGTTGCATCATCTTAATAATAGTGACAATCACGGCATTAATAACGAGGTATATTTGCTTACATAAAAACACACGTCTAATGTGGCTCAATGGCTGCCAGTACATAGACCTGGGATTCTCAAGTTCAGGGTCGCGAACCAATAAACCATGAGCTCCCAAATGATCCAAAGATCTTTGTGTCTTAAATGGTGTATTGTTACTGTTACTGGTACTGTTGGATTCGCTGGTTCAAAGTGATTGAAGATTTTGGATCTGAAAGAAACGTGTGATGACCGTTGCTGTAGACTTACCCTGTCCAACCGCATTCGCTACACATCTGCGAAAAGCGGCACTCAGATTCGTTACGTCATTTCGCACGGAAAAACCCTGACACCATTGGAAGGATTTCCGTGGAATTTTATATCTTGAGATTTATAAAAAAATATCTTAACGACCAGACTAAAGTTTTAGTAAAATCTGACAACAGTAACATGATCTACATAAAGATATCGCTGAATTTTTCTTGGATTTGGAAGATCTTCAAAAATAAGCCAAGAAAAAAATATAATAATTGCGACAAACATTTTTTTCCCCCGAAATCGTGACTTTTACGAGATTTCTACACGGAAATAGTAGCCAGAGAAGCCTAAGAAATAGTTTATGACCTAAACATAATATGGCACCACACAGACTTGATTAGAATATCGGGTAATTAAGGTGTAAATGCATACATACAGTATGATCTGTGGTCAGACGTATGAGAATTGAGTCATTACGCACCGCATTAAGTCAGCATCTGCCTAGCCGCATGGTATGTATGTAATGATTCATGAACAAGCAAGATTGACATTGTGCGAATGTTAGTACAACACATACAAGCAAAACTGAGTGTGAAGAGTTACGAATTAGTTATGACCATTTTTTTAAGTAGGTACTTATAATTCTTAGAAAAAGTTCAGTAAAAATGCACTGTACAAAACAGGATGCAGGTTTCCAAACTTACATTTCCTGCCTTCTTAAACGCTAAAGATGAAAAGATGAATGTGAGATCTGCAGTTCTCATGACAGTAATTATAAATTCCATAAATTCTTTTTCCTTTAACTGTGTTTGGTATGCTTGGATAGCTTTCATGAAGATTCATATGCAACTTACATCATGTGTTTATCCAGCTGTCACAGGTACCTTGAATGATGTACTGTACATAAGAAAATGTGGCAAGTCAGCTGCGTGTGCAGCCGGTGCTCATACCACAGATAGAGCGAACATTTGGTACTGAATTTGAGCGGAAGCTGTAAATGGCTCATAAAATATTTTGCATAACATATAACCGTTGTCAGAAGAATATCGCATGTATAATGTATAATGGGAAGTGAAATCAATGTATCTTTAATGGTGAATATAACATTAAAGTGGGTTATGAAGGTAAACTGGTAAGGATAGTGTGCATTGCTTTGCCCACTGACGGAACACTTTGGTCTCATTTGACTACCAATGTGATTTTAAGACAACCTGTTCTGACTGCCTGCTGTTGCTGTCTTGGTCTGTGGCTGGTGATATTGCAGTGATGCTTAAGATTTTCAACAGCTGTTGTAAATCTGTAACAAAGAAAATGAGTATGACTTCAGAGTCTGCCTGTCTAGTGGCATGTGGCGAACGCAAGCAGAGAAAACTGCGACCAGAGTGAACACAAATATAACTAAATAAATACAATAGGGCGAAGAAAATAATAAAAAAAACAGCCAACTATCCCTAATCTAACCGAGGAAGGAGACTTGCTGTCCATTTGGTCCACAGTTAAACCATTCCTACATATGAAAAGCAAAACTAATACGCGAAAATTGTGCCTTAGAAATTTTAACTTTAAGTGTCCTTATGTTAGCGTGTTTGGCGTCTTGGCTGAGGGCGTGCACGTGTTCATAATCAGGACTGTTGTTGCTGGCAGGGGAAGTCTGCAACTGCAGTTAGTTCCTTTTTTTTTCTATCTTTCTTTATTTATTTCTTATTCTGACCTCTTCTACCTACTCACTACACGTGCAGAGAATTATTGTTGCTCTAAATTACGCTCAATGACACACACACACACACCACACACACCACACACACACACACACACACACACACCACACACACACACACACACCACACACACCCCACACACACACACAC
>Ga0131853_10016160_pt1 | contig 13635 bp, 16 predicted proteins | sample TergutLab28metaG_FD_92764 | JGI IMG/M metagenome (GOLD analysis project Ga0131853, IMG submission 92764) | Labiotermes labralis P1 segment gut microbial communities from Petit-Saut dam, French Guiana - Lab288 P1 (version 2) (version 2) | ecosystem: Host-associated > Arthropoda: Insects >... | reverse complement strand
CACACACACAAAAACTGCTTCACAAGAAACCGCACTAAAATTAGCATGTTGACGCTAGCGAGTTGAAACTCATACTAGAAGTCTATGAGACTCTTATCTAACCTTCATGTGAAGGGCAAGCCCACAGTATTGCCAGATCGTGTGATACGCAGGCAGTCTCATTACTTTATTTACAGACCTCGTACATTTTATTCATTACTTTGGTGTTCATTAACTGTTAATTTGTGACATTACACAATATCCAGCTGGAAGGAATGAGTGATCTTGTTCTGTGCCTTAATACTGGAAACTCTTTTGTTTCAGAGTTGGACATCATTTCTGAGAATTATGTAAAGTAGGATTTTATTTCACTGTAATTTCCAAATTGTTAATAATTTTCAGCTTCCTGGTATTCCATTTATTCTAATAATTTTCTATATATCACACAGTTGCTTGTACTCTGCTGTCACAGAGGTTTATGATAATTTTGCTCTTTATCAAGTGATACCTTGAAGTACCATTTTTGTTTGTATGTACATGGTTATTTGTACTTGTTAAACAGATACTCATTCTGTGACAAGCTAATTTAGTTTAGCTTACCTCATATGCTGTTGGGTTTTGGTTGGGTGTAAGTTGTTTATGTAAATGAATTGTGTGACTAATTCACTGGTAGGTTTTACATGGGAATAAAGTAAGAAGAATTGTTCCATTTGGTGACAGCTTAGCTTATGGTGGTGTAGTTAATTTGCCTAATAAATTGTGAGTGATGTTATAGAAAATGTAACTGACTGCACATGAAATGTCACAGAACCGACTGATCACATTCATCCATAACATGGGTGGCAGTATACGGCGTGACATGGTGTCAAAAGTTACCCATCTTATAGCCAACACCTGTGGAGGTGAAAGGTACCAGTATGCCGTGACATTCCGTGTACCTGTGATGAGTGAAACATGGGTCTATGCCATGTGGGAGAAACGAAATGAAAAAGCTCTTTCAGCTGTCAGTGAAGAAATGGTTTGTATAACAGCAGTGAACTGCATGTCATTTGTTCGTTAGTTCGAATTGAATCCTTCAGTTGAGTTCATTTACTAAGTGCCGGATTTTAATCATAAGGTCTTCGCCACTTTAATTGTTTACTGACAATAAAGTATTTTTTAAGGAGCCAGGGGTGAATTATGGTGGTCAGCAATTGCTCATGCATGCAAAGTACCAACGGAAGTGTCGATGATCCTGTTTAAGGTGTGATCTCCATTCACATCTCTTGGCATATCTTGGCCAGAGCTCAGACTGGGAAAGCAGACAGTCGTCCAGTCCTTTATTGATTCAAATCCTGCAGTATACAGTAAGCCTCATGCAAGCCATTAACCTGGTCATGAGATTAACAGAATTAATGCATCACTGTTTTCGCCTTAAAGATATATTTATTTATCTCAGTGGGAGAAATAGGTCATGCATTCTCTTTGAAAAAGTAATATGTGTAGAACTGTCTTGTGGTGTAATGGGATGCCTTTGTGTAGCGTAATCTTGATAAACAATCCACAGCAAAAGAAAAGTGGCGTATAATTTAGTTCAAGCGCAAAATGAGAATACAGTGCCTTTTCATACATGTTTTTCATGTTTCATCCACCGTAAAGAATCTCATTCTCTCAGTCACCTCCACATGTGTACAGTAGCTTGTGTAACAAAATGTGTCTACTCAGTATGTCTGAACAAATGTTCCTGAGGCTGGCTCAGCTGTCAGCCTTTGGCACAGTTTTGGGGCTTAAAAATGTATTTAATGTCAGTGGATGCATAGAGGAGATGGACAACAGGATCAACTACTGTTGCACTGAATCTCTTATTGATTCACATATGCTGATGTTGAGAAATGAAAATCCCATTATGAGATTGGCACCCTTTTCTTAATGATAATTTGATGATAAAGGCATATGTGGTACATGAGTAAATGTGGTAGTTGGTTAAATACAAATAATAGTTGAGTGATTCCATGTCTTAAAGTGTAAGGTAGTTGCTTCTGTTTTGCAGATGTGTTACAAGCTGAAGCCGTTCCATGGTGCTCGAGTGTGTTTGTTTGGCTTCCCAGATGATGAAAGGCAACACATGATTGAAGTGTTACAGGAGAATGGTGGAACTGCCACAGACCTGAAAGACCCTGCTTGCACGCATGTGGTAAGCTGTGTTTGTAAAGGTGGGGAATTGGAACAGTGTTGAGAGCTTTAACTTGCATGATGTGGGTGATGTGTACCTTACCCTATTGCAGAGGTGGAGGTGGGACTACTCTGATCACTTAGTACTTGAGGTGTAGCATGAAGATGTGGTTGGTGAATTGTGGTTACTGCTTTGTGATTTCATCCTTGAACATTTTTTTTTGCCATTCTTGTTCTTGATTCCATGTACAAATGTGTATGGAAGTGTGTTCTTAGCATAATTCTTGTTTTCCCTCTTTTGCATATAAAGTTGCTGTATTCTTTCACTATGACTGCAGTATGTGGATGATAAGTTTGTGGTCTGGCCTCATTGACCCCACAGGTTACAGGATGTTTTCAATTAGACTTTTAGTCTAAGACCTACCCCATACCTTACCATGGAAATATAAATGCATAGTGTAATTTATTTTCTGGATGTTTTGCTGATCAGGAAATGACCTGTGCTGACCACAAAGGTTGGCTGACAACCCACTTATACTAGCCACTATCTCAGCTACCAGTCAAATTATCCATGTCATGTAAAAAAGAGAAGTTATTTAGAACTTACATAATAGATCTTCTCTCACGTGACAACACCAAGATTGAAGTCAGTGAAAATGGTGTCAGACATAGCCTTTACTGAAGTGCTTTTCCATTATGTTTCATGATTCAGCTCTTACCTCTTTCACAGGAAGACGTCTTTCAAAGAATCAAGAGTCCCTTTTTTTTCAGTATTTATACCATATGTGAAGGGAGTTTCTGCATTTAAATGTGTCAGGAATGACATAACACTTAGAACAGTCTTCAGGGTGCAACATCTGTACTTTTCAGAGTTTGCATGTGAGAACCAGATGCAAAGGAAATCCACAACCAATGACATTTTGTGTTCAGCATTCTGGGTTGCAGCAGCTACATTGGTGAAATAAGCAAAATACTAGCTGTGCATCAGTTCTCATGAAAATGTCTTAGATTTTCATTTGTTTTACTCGTTGCTATCTATCTTGAATATTTGGTATTGTTAACTGATGTCACTGCAGTGCTGAATTTAGAAGACCTGTCAGTCATGTGAGGTATGCTTCTTGTCTCCTGTCCAAAAGCAAGTTTTAACATCTTATAGGTTTCTGTGACAGTTTTTCCCAGTTTGAGACAATTCATGTACACATATAGTGTTCTTCAAATCTGCTATTTCTGAAGAGTTGTGTCTGTTTTGGTGTATTATGTTGTGTTGTTGGGTAGATAGTTTCCCTTCTTGGACTGCTTGAACCTGAAGATGAAGGCACTGTAATTCTCTGAAACATCAGAACTGCAGATTTACCTGATACTGTGTAGCTTTTTTTATTGAAATCCTGAATGTTCAGCAACACTGCTGCGACAACCGCAGTTCTTGCCCTGTTGTTTGTTAAAACACTGATCACATACGGTACGGCATATGACCTCGCTTCACAATATGTTGTTTTTGAGTGATACAAGCTACAACTTCACAATGAATGGCCAGTGACTCAGCAGATTCTAATTCGCCTCCACCAACAAACAGAGGATTGTTATCCTAATTTTCATATTGTCATATTGAAGCCAATCCAGAATGTTATTTATCACCCCCATTATGTATTACGTTTTAGTCACAGGGAGAAAGGAATAACAAAATTGCAAGACTGCTGTCCTCCTCCTTTTCCTTCTCTTCCTCTTCTGCCTCCTCCTCTTCCTCTTCTTCATCTTCTTCCCCTTATTCTCTTCTCTTCTTCTCCTCCTCCCCCCCCCTCCCCTCCTCCTGTTCCTCATCCTGTTCCTCTTCCTCTTCTCATCCTCTTCTCCTCCTCTTCCTCTTCTTCCTCCTCTTCTTATTCTTCTCCTCCTCCTCATTTTTTTTTAATATGTATAGTGATATAGTTCGTTGTAATGCTCTTGTGTGAAAGAAACTCATGTCATTCATTTGCTTTGTCTGTGTTTTTATTGATTTCTGTTTCTTTGCTAATGTAAGGAACAAATTCCTGTTTTCTGTTGTTTAAATATTGAATTGAAACTGAGTTGAAGTACTAGCTTACTTGTTTGAGTGAAATTTGCTAAGGACTTAACAAAATAAAAATTATGCTTTGACTGTACCAATATTTTACAGGTGGTGCACAGTGGTTATACTTACAGCCTGTTGAAGTCTAACATGATAATTCCTCAGTCAGAACACTTTTCCTCTTCTGTTTTGACTTCCTTGTCCCACATTTCTGTGACTCGAACATGTCAGCAACATAACTGGACCTGTCCTTTGTGCAAATCAGATACGGGAACGTCAACATGTTGCCCATACAAAAGTGGATTTCTTTTAACTTCCTGTACATCTGATACAGCTAAAAATTCTGAAAAGATGGAAGTCTGTTGGCATGATAACGTGGCCCCAATTTCAGAAAGTCAATTAGACCTTAATGTAAGTGTCTCTCCAAGATGCAAAATTCGGAAATTAGCTTCAGTACCACAAACCAGGTCATCAGGCATGTGTGATACACCACGTGGCATATCATCTGATCCTACAACTGCACAAAGTTATGATTCTCCACTGCCTCCTGCAAATTGCATCATGGAGTACAGAGAAGCACATCCAGTTTCGGATTTTCCACACAACTTGTGGACGTGTAAAACTGATGAGCTAACCCTCTACTCACAAAGTTGTGGGAGTTCATTTAAAAGACGCACACCCAGAAAACTGAGCTTTAGTTTTTCAAGAAGTAGACGTTTACAGAAGAATTCCAGTTTTTCAAATCAAGATTCATTATCTCGAGTTAAGCGCACTCCGTTGTCATCTGTTAACATCATCTCACAGCCACTGCCCTCAACAGTCCTTTCCAGTCACATCCCGATGAAGGCCTGTGAGAAACAGTCTGACATCAAGGAGGAACAACCAATAACTGCTCTGGTATTTGCAACTGTTAACAATTTCAGTGTAGCTACATTCTATTTGAAATGTGAATTCCACATACTCAAGTCATGTTTGTTCAAGTTCTGCATGGTATCTAGATGGAATTAAATTTTACACACGTAGTAACAAATTTCAATATATATATTTCTCGTACAAGCAAAATTCTTTGTGAAACTTCGTAGTCTTACACTGTGAAATGGCATCATTGTAAAATACTTTGATTTGAACATATGTTTGCCTACAGCGGACATACAGTGAAATCTAGATTTTATGTTTCTGGAGGGACCATATAGAATGAATGTAAAATCTGTGAAATGAAAATTTATGTGGCTGTTGAAATAAAATGCACTAAATTAATCCTGCCAAATTATAACACATCAAAACAAATTCTCCACTGCTCTGTTACTCTGGTTCTGTTCATTAAAACATATTCAGGTGTTGTGCAAAGCAAGTAGATGCCACTAGTCTGTGTTTGTTAAGCTGTCTGCAGGGAAATAAATTTACTAAGCCACTGCTGGTGGGGTCACATGGGAAGTTCTGGAAGTGGCCAGGCTTATGGTCTTCACCCTTGTGGTGTGACCTTAAAGCTATAGAATAGTAAGCATGCATGAGGGGAGAGAGAAAACTACATTTGAAAATCAATTGGGATTTCTGTATGAAGCACAAATATATATTCCAGGAGAATTTAATGTTTATCTTATGGAGGGTTAGGTAGGATTGCTAAAATAGAGGATACATAGATTCAAGGAACATGAAATCCAAGTTTAACTGTATTGTAATGTAGGAAGTTTTGTGATTTCTGACCTGTTGCACTTGTAGCTTTTCATCCATTTGAGGCTATGTATATCTGTTAATAGTAGATTCACTGATACGAAGAACTGAATTAAAATAGTGTTTATGTGTGGTGTGGATAAACAAGACGCGTGTCTTGTTCTGATAGAGAAATTTTGATATTTTAAAATTTCAACAGCCTTTCTATTTAAATACTTCGTGTGATTACTCTTTGTGAATGTAGTACAGACTGGTAAATGATGCAGACATTTTAGCTCTTCGGAACTGGATGTATATCAGTGTGTACTAAGTCACACATCCTGCCTAGGTCTTTCCCCTTATCCTCTATCTGCATTTTCTGGTGTAGTAAAGTCTGCTTGACAGCATGTTTCTTACTATATCTATGTGAGCTTAGGGAACCTGCATGCACATGAATAATGGGAAGTTAGAGAATGCACGTTGTTATTATTTTACTGTATGAGTATTTATAAGCTCTCTTCAGCCTATTTCCAGCTCAGACTTGATAGAAACATGCACAGAATCAAGGAATAGGTATGCTCATGTTGAAGTCTTACCATATGTGTGATTGTGAGAGAATTACTGATATTTGGTTTTCGGGTGAAGACATAGTTTGACGTGAAATTGATGGGTGTGGATAATGAGTGGTCGTTTTACTGTATGCTTCTAACTGGTAAATGAGGTATTGTATTTAACCTCTGAATTTAGGAGTAGACATTTTCATTTTAAAGTTTTTTAAGTTTATACAGATATTTGTTTTAATGGTTTTGTTGTTGTTTTTGCATATTTCTTTGCTTATGAACCATTATTGTCCCTTGTTGTTTGTGGTTTTTGTATTACAGTGGTAATGTATTGTAACTTTCTCAGGTGGTAGATGAATCAGCAGTGCAGTGTGTTCCTGAGAATGCTCCTATCAAGGCTCCTATTGTGAAAGCTGAGTGGTTCTGGGTATCAGTTCAAAATGAGGGGTGTGCCGATGAGAAGGATTATCTCTTTGAAGATGTAAGCCATTTTGATCGCTATGCATTGAACACACCTAGAACATGTCGGAAAACTATAGTACAGGGTGTTCATGGAGTCTAGAGGTATAAAGAAATTGTTATAGGTAATTGGCTGGATGAACAGTTTCATAATGATTGGACTGGACAACATGGTGCTGTGGATTAGGCACAGCCGTATGTATCACACTGATCTAGATTCTTAAACATGAGCAAAATTGGAGGGGAAATGAAAATATACAAAATTTTAGGAAATAAAAGAAAAAAACTTACAGGAGGAGTCCATGTGGTGGACCTAGGCATAGATGAGGAGAAAATACTAAGGTATATTTTGGGAAATTAGAATGTGACACTGTGTAGTGGTGTCTTATACAAGGGCTACAGAATATTGTTATTCCTCATGTACCTGTCTTTCCAAGCAGCTAAAATTTTGAAGCCTAATAAGTCAGTCTTGCCATTTCATTCTAACATGACGGAACATATTTGTAAGGGTTTAATCCAAGCTCACATATTTTAGTGACTTGTTGGTATTGATGTGCCACTTTTTCCTTTATTTTTTTGCGCAGTGAAGAGGGATGTTTGCATTTACATAAGGCTTTGGACGTGGAACTTCAAAAGACAAATTTATGGGTTTCTTTGAAGGAATCCGTCATTTACATGTGACTGCCGTTTTTAAATGAAATTTGTGTTCTGTAAGCTGTCGTATAAAATGGGCTTTTATATGACAAACTACAGATTCCAGCAACTTACGATACAGAGTTGTAATTATCAGTCAGAAGTATTTGCTTTGGTAGCATTAAACTTAGGTATTTTGAATGACACTGTATTTCACTTTAATAGCAAAAAATTCCAGTTTTCAGGACATGTTGTTGGATTTTATGTGTGTAGAAATAGAACAGTTCCTTTTAGCTGTTTGTATTTTTTTTAATAGTATCTTGAGACATTGCTTAGTCCAAGTGGGCAGAGTAGTTCTCAAACACCTACCGCCTCATCCTCAGCACGCGCACGGAAGAGGAAGAGGTTACGTGAAGCAGTCTGTAGACTAGTACAAAATGAATCACCAGCACTTCACAAGAGGCGGTCATCTATCAGTGACGCAGGCCTCCTGAGCATGAGTGGTTCCTTCCTAGACTGTACTCTCAGTCCTGAAAAACCTCCTGATGGTACGTTTCATGCATGTAGTCTCTTTACTAGATTCTGACTGGGTGATGCTAGTTTACTTTCTGTCTGCTCTTGCTTTAAAAAACACCATCAATGTGTTGCATATTATTCCCACAACTCAATAGAAGGCCTTGAGTTGAAGGTACATTCTGCAAAACTGAATATTAAATTGAGTATGAAGTGTTGATATCTGTCAGTGTACAATTAAGATGGACATTCCATGTTGTCACAAAACTAATCAGGAAGGTTCATTGTATGCCACTTTAACTATAAACTATCAAAGGATTTAGACGTGCATTGCTTGGGACACAACCTATAGAAAACAGTAAGAAGTTTGGGAATTGATGTTAAAAAATGAAATTAATGACATCTAATTGTAAAACATGATATACTGGCATGTGTATCAAGGTTTCCTAAAATAATAATTTTTCAGCTGAAGGTAATACATGTAATTTTGATTTTTTAATACAGAAGTGGAAGCAGTGACAAGTGACACACCAAGGAAGATCCAAAGTCCCAGGCAGCAAGTGTTCATGGAACTGTTTCAAACAGAGTCTAATTATGTGGGCATTCTTCATACTATCATGTCTGTATGTATCAACACTAATTTCCTTTGCATGAAGAGCCCCACCCATAATTATTTTTTGTAGGTTGTATCCATATGTCTTGCATGTTAACAGCTACTGTAGTAATGTTAGCAGAAGAGCTAAATTCAAGCGCAGATGGTGGGTGATATTTTCACTTTACAGATTAAAAAAGGAGTGTGGGTTGTAGACAGGTTAATTGTGATAAGTACATTTGTATGACATCAATCAGATGTTGGACAGACCAGATGCATGCCCGCCTGTTATTATTGAAGTTTGAAACATATATACAAATAATGATATAACATATATACAAATAATGATATGTGTGCAGATTTTGGAAGTATGATATGTATTGGAAATTTTTAGGTTCGGACTGTAGTGATTGTTTATATTGGTGTTATAGCTTGTGACATTGTGTTGTTGTGGATGGGTGTCGGTATTTCAAAGGAACTTGGTACCTTTATCTTCAGTGTTAACTGTGCACCTGTAAGACAACACCGTATCCCTGTGCTGAGCTTGTTTGGTTGATATGTAATGATGTAGTATAATGTCACTAGGACTTTCATGGGCTGTAATAGTGGAGGTATTTAAGTTGTACTTTGGTGGACAGATGTTCAAGACGCCATTGGAGGACTTCAGTGTTTCAGAAGGTCAATTACTAAACAACACAGAACTGAAGATAATCTTTGGAAATCTTCCTCCCATATATGAAGTGCATAAACAAATGCTGGAGGAGCTCTGCTGGACTTCATCTCATTGGAAGGAAGACTTCAGCATTGGAAATGTGTTCCTTAAATATGTAAGTTGTGGTTCGTGACCTATCAGCATGAGTAGCACTTTCATCACACAGTTCACATTTTTCAAAGTCTAATGCTCAGAATACGCAATACTTTAAATGTAGTGACAAGAGCCTCCATGTAGGAGGTGCTGTCAGAGCTGTTATTCCTGGTATAAAGCAGCTGGGTTGTGGCATTATCCACTCACCCCCATCTAGTGCTGAGGTTAAAGGAAGAGTACAGTTATACTTTTGCTCCCCTTCTGGGCCTTCATGGCCTATTCTAGGGTGAACCCGACTCTTCATGTACTGTGTAGGAAAATGGATTGTGCTAGTGGTGCCTCAGGCTGTGAAGTTTGCCTTTGTTGTGAGAGTTTTTGCAAGAAATATTCCATCAAACTTAACTTCTAAATTGACCTTTTATATAAAAAGAAATTTGTATGTAGTAGTATATCCACTTTGAGAGGTGTATTCTTGATCCAGAGCAGATGGAATTGTCAAAATCAGATTACTTGGTCCATTGCAGTTTATTTGCTGCAGTACAGCAAACTAAACATGTCAGGGTAACAATAATCAGCAAAGGATCTTACATATACGCAAATTAATGCCAAATCCACAGCCAATATGCACAGCAAAATAACCATGCCAAATCCTAACACTGTAATTTTCCCACCTCCCATTTTGACCTTGAACAAAAGGAAGGAAGCAACCGGGTAATGAAGTGAATCGTCATGAGGGTTTAACTATAAAAATATTTAACAAGGAATATAAAAATGTGAATATAAAAGAACATGAATGAACTACTTTTCAGTAGCTGTTACCCCTTTTATAACATAGCTCACAGAGACAAACACAACCTGTCTGACGTCATGTTGAATAAAGGCACAACACAATGTGACAGAAGTGAAACTTCACTGAAGACATAATGCAGGCATAGGGGTCCTGACATGTTTTTTTGTTGGTGGCTGAGAACCAAATTTAGAAACTTCAGGCAGAGATGAAAATTTAGACAATATTACCCCTTTAGAAGCACACACCAGAATCAGTCTCAGGCTTGCACAGGTAATGACAGGTGGTCTCAAGGAAGGAAGTTGGAGAAGGATGGGCAGTAAAGGTGAATGGCACTATGTAAACCAGGACAGTGACATTGTTTCAGTGACAGCACAAAAATATTTTCTTGAAACACAGCACAGGGTGGTGGTCCAAAAGACACTTTACATGTAAGAATCTTAGATATTTGTGTATGTATAAGTGTATTGCCAGTATTAATGTTCAGTCTTATTTCTCGTGGAAGTTTAAATTGATTTACATAGATTTCTGGTGCTCTTTCAGGCACCTGACTTGGTAAAGGCTTATCCACCTTTTGTTAATTTCTTTGAGAACACGAAGGAGATGTTGGTGAAGTGTGACCAAACAAAGCCACGGTTCCATGCATTCCTGAAGATCTGTCAAACTAAACCTGAGTGTGGACGACAGAGCTTGCAGGAACTTTTGATCCGCCCAGTCCAGCGCCTTCCTAGCATCAGTCTGTTACTGAATGGTGAGTGTTACATGGAGGACCATGCATAATTACAGAAGATGTTTGATTGGCGGGAAGACTGTAATTAATGTTGACATTGCAACTGAATAGTAAATGTGGAATAAAATTAACTTTCTGTTACTTGTTTTTCAAAGTGCCTTGTGGATGGATAACTGCTGTTGTACTGTTTGAGCATGTGATTGTGTATGGACAGCTAAACAAGGAGAAGATTCAAGTCTCCTGACATAGGGCACTGTTGACATGGCCTCATATCCTAGAAGACTTGTGTTATCATGAACACTGCTGCGAGAACTTCATATCTCGTAAATACGACAGAATTTCAGATTGCCCTGAAGATGGAGGCAGCAGGTTCTTTTGCAGTGGAATAATCTTTGTATGGAAATATATATATATATATATATATATATATATATATATTATATTATTTGGCCAAATTGTTACACCATGCGTACATTTCCTAACTTTCTTTTGTAATATTTGATCTGCTGTGAAGAATTTCCCTCTGTCTGCCTGCCTATTATTTCAGTTAGTAATAAGTTAATCTCACATTGTATGAGTGTTTTTCTTTGTTTTTCTGTTGTGACAAGCATGTGTAGGTGACATTGGTTGTCACATCTGAATTTCAGACATTTTGAAGCACACTAGCAAAAGTAACCAGGACTATACTGCACTTGAGCAAGCTTTGAGCAGTATACGAGAAGTGATGACACACATAAATGAGGATAAGCGCAAGACTGAGGGCCAGCTTGTTATGTTTGATATCTTCAATGATATAGATAACTGCCCTGTGAGTAGCCTTTTTTATACCTATGCATCACGTATTCAAATTAATTACATTAACATTTAAAGGACCTAGAAATTTATTGTGTCACTTTTGAGTGTGTTTACTTGTTAGCAGTATTTATCTGATGTGGTGGCCTTTGCCTCTAGCTGCAAAGTATTAGTGCTTTTCTCTGTGTAATGTAATTGAGTGCATTAGAATTAACTAGCCAAACTCTCTTAATGCAGTAGAGACAGCCACCAAATGAAGTGCTAGTTATGTCACTGTAACTGCAGAACTGAATACACATCCTTTCAGTGGTAGGTGGAGAAAACAGGGCTAAGGCCAATAAATGTACATGCACCGAGTGAGGAAAAAAGTGATAAGTCAAAGGATAGTTTTTATGAGGAATTAGAGCAGGTGTTTGATCACTTCCCAAAATATCATATGAAAATGTTACTATGAGACTTTAATGCAAAAGTTGGGAGAGAGAATATTTTCAACCCAACAACTGGACAGGAGAGTCTCCATCAGGATAATAATGATAATGGGGTTAGACTAGTTAACTTCGCCACATCAAAAAATCTGGTTGTTAAGAGCACGATGTTCCCTCACCGGAACATTCATAAATACACCTGGACCTCCCCTGATGGTAAAACTCACAACCAGATTGACCACGTATTGATAGATAGGAGATGGCATTCAAGTGTACTGGATGTGTGAAGTTTTAGGGGAGCTGATTGTGATACATCACCATCTGGTGATTGCAAAGGTTAGGGAAAGATTAGCAGTGAGTAATCAGGCCGCACAGAGGTTTGATAGGCAAAGATTTAACTTGGGGAAGCTAAATGAGCCAGAGGTTAGGGAACAGTATCAGATTGAGATTACAAACAGGTTTGCAGCTTTGGAGAATTTAAACAATGACGAGGACATAGATAGGATTTGGAAGAACATTAAAGAAAATATCCAAACCTCAGTGAAAGAGAGTCTTGGTCTGCACGAATTGAAGCAGAATAAACCCTGGTTTGATGAAGATTGTTTAGGTTTTTTGGATCAAAGGAAGCAGGCTAAAATGCAGTGGATACAGGATCCAAACCAAAGCAATGTAGATAAATGAATAATGTAAGACGTGAAGTTAGCAGACATTTCAGGAACAAAAAGAAGGCATGTATGAGAGCTAAAATTGAGGAACTTGAAACTAACAGTAAGATCCAAAACATTAGGGACTTGTATAGGGGCATCAATGACTTTAAGAAGCGGTACCAGCCTAGATGTAATATAGTAAAGGATGAGAAAGGTGACTTGGTTGCAGACTCCCATGGTATTGTGGCTAGGTGGAGGAACTTCTTCTCCCAGCTATTCAACGTGCGTGGGGTTTAGGATGTTGGACAGGCAGAAATACACACAGCAGAACCTCTACTACCTTAGCCAAGTGCCTCTGAGGTTGAGCTGGCTATTGACAAGCTAAAAAGTCACAAATCACCAGGTATTGATCAAATACCGGCAGAACTGATTCAAGCAGGGTGTAGAACAATTTGCTTGGAGATTCATAAACTTATTACTTCTATTTGGAAGGAGGAGAAACTGCCTGAAGAGTGGAAGGAGTAGATCGTAGTACCTATTCATAAGAAGGGGGATAAAACAGAGTGTAGTAATTATAGGGGCATATTACTTTTGCCAACCACTTACATAATTTTGTCCAACATCCTGCTCTCAAGGTTAATTCCAAATGCGGAGGAAATTATCGGGGATCATCAGTGTGGCTTTCGACGTAACAGGTCGACTATTGATCATATATTCTGCATTCGCCAAATACTTGAGAAAAACTGGGAATGTAATGAGGAAGTTCATCAGCTCTTTATAGACTTCAAGAAAGCTTATGATTCAGTTAGGAGGGAGGTCTTATATAAGATTCTCATTGAGTTTGGTATCCCTAGGAAACTTGTAAGGT
>Ga0131853_10016158_pt1 | contig 13636 bp, 5 predicted proteins | sample TergutLab28metaG_FD_92764 | JGI IMG/M metagenome (GOLD analysis project Ga0131853, IMG submission 92764) | Labiotermes labralis P1 segment gut microbial communities from Petit-Saut dam, French Guiana - Lab288 P1 (version 2) (version 2) | ecosystem: Host-associated > Arthropoda: Insects >... | reverse complement strand
TATTTTTGGTGAGCAGATCACTGTGAGAGTTGTCTATTGAGCCGACAGCTAGAAAAGAGTTTAGTGAGCACCCGCCCCCCCCCCCCCCCCCCGTTGAATATTTTGCGGATATTGCACTACGCTGTAATTATTGACCCCACATTACTGCCTTTTAAAACACACGATGTTTGTATCGGCACACAATTCTATTCATAATAGAATCGTGTTTTTTAATTAATATAGTGTTTTTGTGTGCAAATACAGGATCATAATCACAAAGTTACCGGTTTTCTTTGATGTATTTAATAAACAAACTTACTGGGAATTTATTTTATTAGCAACGATTCAACAGGCTGGCCGAGAAGAGAATAAAATGAGTTTACTTTACCTTGAAAGTCATGTCACAAAAACCTTCACCTACATAATAGTAAAGTCATAGGAGTGCATATATATTATAGCACTTAACACACCTTATGTAGGCTGCTGAATTTTTTTACAGAGTGGAATATTTACGTACATGCTGAAGATCACAGTTGTGCCAATAGGCAATCCTGCCTCGCATTAAAATTTCTGGGTCAAAACCAACCCTGTATACTGCACACTTTTGTGGCGTTCCTCAACGATCACTAGCGCACTACCGTCTAGAAAACAATGAACGTTTGTGTCTGTAACACGAAGAATTTTACTAACCGGGCGACTGTCATGCCTTCAAGTGGTTGGAGTTTTTTGCTAGTGTCTTAGGCCGAACTGAGGTACAACGGATACACTAACATTGACCACGATTACATCCTGCCAACTGTCCATACTCATCTTCACATTTAATTCGGTTCCATAGATTCTGAAGTTGAAAGAACTTCGATAAATAACTCATGAATCGGAATCGGTATGGGCCACCTAGAGGTGCAACACAATTTATTTTTATTGAAATTTGCAGTTTTTGAATATAGTTTTGATTTGGTAGATCTTAAGGGAATTACAAACTGGTTTACCCTGTAAGTGCATTAGATTTGTATGTAAAATTTACGTCAGAATTCAACATTTCTTTTCCTTTAATCTCTGTCTTTACTTTCGTTGTGGCTCAGAAGATAAGCTGTAATTGATGGGTGCTCCTAGCGTATAGTTGGTAGAGAAAACAGCAACATTGATGACAGTAATAACACAGGGAATCCCTCACTAGGAATTTCTGCATTGAAACTTTTTGAACTAACTTCACGCACGCGAAGATGGTGGCACTGCCTCCACCTCATCCACTTATTTCTTTTTTTTCTAATATGAACTGTACTTGATAACCATCGCCAGACAACGTTTTGCTTGCTTACTGTAGGTTTGAAATATCGCTATGGTGCTTTTTAATCGTGGTGAATTATGAGACGTGAAGCCACACAGAGAGAGGGAGAGAGAGACAGAAAGGAGGGTGGAAGAAGGTGGAACGTGGAATATATGGAGACAGCAAAGAGATGATGATAAGACTTGATGATTATAGTTAAAGCTTAGTAGAGGGTGCCTTCCTCTACGTTTTGGCAGGTCACGTGCCACTTGGTTGTGACGTCACGATAACTTTGCATGAGACTGTAATTAGAAGCGGAATACAACAGCTATACAGAACTGCAGGTTTGGTTAATTCATTGGTACAGGATGTGCTTTAAAAGTTAATGGTTGTTAAGCCAGTGAGGGAATTGACTAATATTATGGAAAACGAAGTTTTGTTACTGCATTCTTAAAAGCCTGGTACAGGTATTTTTAATGTATTTATCTAAAACCATTTAAATATGATTTTCTGTTTATTTTATATTAAGTTTTCCGCCAAAAAAGTTGTATTTGTTATATGTAAAAGCGTGCTACTTGTCCTCCCCCATCTTACACAGTTCGGTCTAATGACACTGACGGCATAAAATGACGAATACGGAGCAAGAAGTTCTCTATTATGCGCTTTCTGTCACTTTCATTTGGCTTTATGTCTAGCAAGTCCAAAATTCCATGAGCACTCTGTTGTCACCCTCTGTGCTCATCGCGGTAGCCTAGTTCGTAATTCTGTTTCGATTGCTTCATCCTACAAATATATGGAAGCACTATGAAAACGTGTGTGTGTGTGTGTGTAAGTGTAAAGGTTTGTTTAAGGTACTTGTTTATTATAAGTGAAGAACTTACGGGAAATAGACATTACTTACATATTGCTTTGCCGTGCTCTGACAATGTGCACACGTCTGAAGGAAGGAGCGTTACGATAATCAGTTATTTTAAACAGAGTTTTTAGGTTATCATGACAGTTTCACTTTGTGTAATTTTGTGGTCGTCTGGGTGGAATAATGGTGTTTCGGAGGAGTATTCTTTCTCCATCTTCAGGGTCTGCTCAGCCTGTGAAGATGGATGGAGGATGTTATACCGAGACCGTGATATTTACCTGAATGACCCGTGTCACAGAGTGTGAAGCTATGGGAAATGAGAAAATGTTGTTCAGAAGTGTGTTATGATCTAAGAGTGTAAAAACGTTCAGGACTAGGCAATATTGTATAGTATTACGTAACGAGGGACTTCGAAATTTGTACAGGGTACTTAGTGCATGATAGAATAGTCACGCACCGGAAGTACAGTGATTTGAACATGTGGCTGGAGCGGAGATGTCGAAGGATGCTTGAGAGCTGAAGCTGGAAAAAACTGCTTGTAGGCCGAGCAAATTACGGAGAGTCATCACATTCTGCATTCCGTGCAATATTAATTAATTTATTACAGTTCAAACCAACAAAGGAACGCAGTTTTATCAACATTACAATAAGATTATTAACCACCAACTCCTACACGTTTCGGCCTTTATTTTCCCATCATCGGGGAGCACACAATTGCATAAAACAGTTGTTTAAACTTTAAATAATTTTTATAATATTATGTTTTAAAATTTTATTCTTTTTAGCGCACAACTCTATCTTCTACACACGTATATATATATATATATATATATATATATATATATATATATATATATTACACTCTGAGGAATTTCCGGCAGTTCTGCTTCATGCAGGAAATGAAGACGTTAGGCAGTTGTATACAATTGTGTGGTCTCTGATGATGGGCCAGTAAGGCCCGAAACGTGTAGGAGCTAGTGGTTATAATATTATTGCAATTTTAATATAATTTTATGAATTGTTTTTGGTTTTAATCCCATTAATACGGGGACACCATTGCAAAAATGTTATATAAGTAGTTATTTAATTATCATACCAACTAATGCACATACATAAAATTTCACATTAAAACACTTAAAATCGCTCCAACATGTTTCGATTCTAAGATCATCTTCAGGGAGCTACACTCTTCCTTGCTAAAGTCACATTTTTGAAAACAGTCACCGATTATTTCCTTATATTAACATGGTGCTGTGGCAGCATGTCGTATTGTGTAAGAGTACGTCGCTGAGAATGCGCCTGACTATGTGTGTGCGTGTAGCTCCCTGAAGATGATCTTAGGATCGAAACATGTTGGAGCGATTTTAAGTGTTTAATGTGAAATTTTATGTATGTGCATTAGTTGGTATGCTAATTAAATGATTCTACGAAATGCACGGTGCAACGATAAAGATAGTTATATAATTAATTTATGAGTATCATTCGTACATGATATTGGCTCAGGATCGTGTCTGATGACAGAGTTTGATATTAAAAGTGTTGAACATCCAGGTTTTGTTTGCAGCTAATAATCGGAATTTCCTGAAGGAGTTATTACAAAAATATTACTCACCACCTGAAATTATTGTCCCCATGTATACGAATGTACATTTACGCTATGTAATATAAACCACATTTTGAATTATTGTTGTTAGTTTTGTTGTCTACTTTGTTTTCATTCCAAATTTAACTACATTTTATGCCAGAATATTGAAACTCGTTTATTTATTTTCACGTTTACACCAGTATTTTGTTCACTGGTCGCCAAAATAACTTGCTCTGTTCTGCGTTCTATTTATATTAGCCCCAGTTTGCAAGCGCGCCTTGTGAAAGGCATGGTTTTATTCAATAAACCGAAAACAGATCCTCGGAACTGCTTGTCCTATTCTGCCATGTCCCTTGTGTGACTCGTTCCACCGAACAACGCCAGCAGCAGCACTAGTTACATTCGTAATATTCGTTGCACAACCAGTACTTCAGAAACACTGCAATTTGGTCATGGTGGCGTAGAGCGTATAACTGCATGAATTTTTAATGGTTCAGTGGACCCTAGAATATCCTGACAGGATCATGAACCTGTCAGTAGGAATATATCTCACCACATATTAGTAGTTACAGCATGGTTTTTGGTATGTGATTTTATTGTATCTAGTGTTTCCTCATTTGGATTATCCCATTATTTCGACTTTGTTTATCACCTACGTTTCAAATATAAAAATTAACCCTTAAACGCCGAGTTAAATCCCGTCTGTCATCTGTTGGCATTATAAGGAGCTCACCATATTTTCCACGTTATCGGGTTAAGGGTTAATACACAAATTTTTGAGGATAGGAGCGACTCCTGTCCTAAGAAAGAAGATAAGGTGAACACCTACTCATTTGGGCCCAAATGAAAAAGCCATTTCGGACTTGTGGTCCTAACGTAAGTACAATGAAATGAGTCCCCTCTATCAGTCATATTGTTCCTGTCTGTGGGTTGGATGATTATGGTTCGTTTCTAGGCGAGGCAGAATGTATTCCTTCAGCTACCACTATGTCCAGACAGGATGTAAATCATCTAAAACTGACGCCGGTTACTCTTGCCTAGCAACAAAGCGGCGGATGCTAACGATGAGCACTCATATTTATCTAGCTTCGAGGTTAATTATCCCATGGCTTCTTACTTAGGCACCATAGACATTACGTTGAGCGAGATGGAAAGATAAGAACGTATGATGCATGGGTTATAATTTGTAACGAAACGATGATTGCATGTTTAAAATTAGTTTCCCAGAATTCGCGTAGGCAGTGTAGGTGAAGAGAAAGGAAACATCACTTGGGATAATAGATAGCCTTGCCGAGCTTCGACATGTGCACTTTTGGAATACACAGAACCTGAGCATCATAGATGTACCAACTTCTACAGTTTGTTTTCCTTTTTGAAGAATGACAGTTATTAAGACGGCATCTACTTATACTCTGATGCTCTGAAATTGTAACTGGAAAATGCTGTCAGCTGTCTTTTATCAGCCTGTGACTGGGAACTCGAAAACCCTTTTGCAATTCAGTGAATTGTTGGCTCCAAATTGATCTCAACTGTTCATTACACTTTTTTTTTTGGTGTGCCGAATGCTGATGTGAGTGGAACTTCATTCTCACGTATTCAGTGCTTCCTCATGGTGTGGCATTTAGGTTCTGTGGACGTTCTATCTTTTCTTATAGTTTCTTCTTCGGAAACATATTAGCAAGCTGCATTTATGTCCTTGTGCCCTAATTAAAATTCAGACACTGGTACCGCAGGCGCTAACTTCCAAATTTTAATTGGCCTTTTAAGGAACACGGTGTCACTAGTGACAATCCCTTATTAAACACTTTTTGACCCTTATCATGAAGGTGTGCGTCTCCCGTGCTTTGAAGTGGGAAGCCCATGTCACTGAGGACAGTCCCCGCTAATACGTTGTGTCTCCTATCATGAATGTGCTTCTGTTTTGCTTTTCGAATGGAGACAACGCTGGTGGAACACCGAGTTGATTCATTGAGGTTTTGGATATACTAGTAAGCGTTCGGACTTTGTGTGTTTACTTCATTTTAGTGTCGAGATATTCGTAGAGAAATATAATGTATTTGCTTCGGAATACTAAGGTAAATAATAAATTGATACTTGTTACGAGACGAAAGTTACCAATAACTGAATAACCTATGTCGTAATTTTTATGTTTTGTTGACCGTGCAATCTTGTATAATCTTGTAAATAAAGCCAACTTGGTGCACAATTTTTCTTAGTATGTTTATTCCTTTTCTCTACATGTTTCGGACGACCACGTGCCCATCATCCACACAGAATAAAAAGCACCAAGTGTCGCATAAATACAGTTGTTTCTCCTGATAATGGGCACATAGTCGCCCGAAACATGTAGAGAAAAGAAATAAACATACTAAGAAAAATTTTACACCATATTGGCTTTATTCACTAAAAAACCTATTTCATATTTAACACTGGACTCTTTAGTAGCGTAATTATATTTTTGCTAGACTTCCGTGTTCCTTATTGCTGTTGACACACTTCAGAGATATGGCGAATATGCAGATAACTGTCACTTGGTGTTTTTGAATAAGTATAACCCCCATATCTCCATAGAAAATTTTAACATTCCTTCTGTTTTGGTGTGAGACTTTTTTGTTTCGAAAAGTGTTTTGTTGTAGTTATAATATCTCACGTACAATCCTTCGAGACTATTAGATACACTGACGGCGAGTATTGTAAGTGCTTGTCACCCATACAATAATTTTTGTTCTGTTCCTGGCTTGCTAGTAGCAGCACTCAAACGTGCCTCCTCCCGCCATAAGACACATTCCCGTCGGCACAAATTCTTGCCACTGAGACGCATCCCATTATTCTGTGTCTCGCTTTTAGAAGTAGTCGTGTTTCAATAGACTTCTTTGCCAGAATACTATTTACTTTTCCTGCTCCACATGTTAGGTCAATTCCCAGTCCATCCTAACCTTCTACGCTTTACTGTCGAATCGGTATTAGGTGACCTGTATAAAACACGGAGGTCTTGGTTAGGTAATGTCGTAAATAGACCTGTTGGTATATTGTTGCTGCTTAATATTGCAGCCCTCCTGTGTTCTAACTGCTCGTGTGCGTGGTACTGCTCTTCCTTCTGGGGCCGTGCGAGTAACAAAGGTCGTGTCTGCTGCCTGGAGATTGCTTGTGTAACAATAAGTCGGTGTTATTTTTATGCGGAGTAATTTTGCAGGCCTCAGGGTTGTAAGTTACCTTATATAAGGAGGAGTGGTTTAGTTCAATAAATCACAGGCTGGTACTAAATACAAGGTGCGCACATTGTTTTGGGTGGGCGCCTCGATTGTTCGTTAGATGTACAGAATGCACCGTACAAGCTGACATGCTGTACTCCGTAACCTATCCTGGTTCAGGAGACGAGAGAATACACTTCACCTTCATCTACCTCAACTTGCCCGATAAAGTTTTCCTTATTGCGGCGAAAACATCTACGTTATATTTGAGAAAATAGGTAAATTTGAGGGAGGAAATGGTATAAATTTTCCTAAAGTGAAAGTAGTGCTTTTCTTTATCAGAATTTCACCACAGCGACTCCTGCATTACGCCTGTGCAGGTATGTAAAGCTGAATTAAACCGTTGTAAGCTCGTTAGAATTCATGTTTTACTCTAAGAACGTCAATTGTTACGTCGTTACAGGCTGATGAAACCTTTAATATTATCTGAAATAAATGCGTTCTACGTTCACGAGGTACAGATTTTTAATGTTAACAGGACTGAAGTTGTAATGGACAGGCGTGAACGTCGGTGGTCGAGAAAAATGTACGGAGTTTTACTGTGTGGATTTCTCGAAAATTTTGCTCCTTCAAATATCTCGAAGAAGGAAGGATGTGACGCGAAACTGGAACTTGGGGTATGTAATGAGGAATGGGGATAGTTTCAATGGTCAGCTTTGTGTTCGGTGGTAGCCGGAGATGAGCTTTCGAATTTCACTAGCGGCGGTTTGGTCACTCCTACGCCAATATCTAGCGTTATCGCTTTGCTAAGGCAGTTTTACATCCTGTGTGCTGAAAGAAACAAAATATTCATCCCTGGGGTATGGTTATAATAAGCACCGCCTATACGATTTGCCCATACTTTCCCCAGCCATACACATGCACACACGCCTTAAGGTATATTGGTATAGATGTATTTGATTTTAAGCCCCTCTATTCCTAACCATCGGATTTCCATCCCCCATAAAGTATGTGACTTACTGCTCTCACATGCAAGCATTCTCTCTTACCCCCAGGCTTACCCTCACTCGCCGTCTCTTCCTGTATCCTGTAACTGATATTCATCCGACAGCCAATAATTTTCAGCTCTCTGTAAACATTACTGTTCTGAAACCCCCCTCCCCCACTCCACAACTCGCAATAAATAAACTTCAGTCACATAATAAACATTATCGGATTTATTACGCATTTTTACACAAGGGGAAAGAAACAAATGCGCCCACACTAAGAGGTTAAATGCAAGCCCGTCGGTCTTTTTGAATGTTCAGGCCCCATCCACCGCAGAGAAAGAGTTACGTTTCAGTCAGGAGTCGGTCTAATATTCTTCACTGTGTCTAAGTAGGAGTGTCCATCTAGCAAAATCATTCAACGCACGATACTAATACGAGCAGAACTAGTTTAATAGGGAGAGAGAATATTTGCCTTTGCCTCGGGCAAGCAATAAAGCGTGCCCGTGTTTGTGTTCGGGCCGTACAGTCTCTGAGTATTTAAATATTTATTGGTAGCATATAGGGCGCTACAATGCCAGTAATTTATTTGTTAGATATGAAGTCCTCACAACGGCCCTGATTAAGTTTGAAGGAAAGGACTTAGGTCTCCTGTGAGATTACGCCGTATAGATTGGTAAGTTCCGACATTTCGAAGGCACTTTGCTCCGTCGAAAGGCCAGTAACTATTTAACAGGCGATATGACGTAACATCCCATAAAATTTGAATCTTTCCGAACATGTCTGTCAGAAACCCAGATATTCCAAAGCGCAGGTTTCCTGGGATACGACGCCATGTCTATTGGTGAAAAGTTAATTGACGTCTCGGAATTGAGTGTACCCTGAAAATGGGAACAAAAAGTTCTTCCAGAAAATCTGTAACCCTCCACGAGTAGAGACGGTGTCATCGTTGAAGACTTGAATCTTCACTGTTTTTTGAGATTGGAGGTTCTCCCAGTCTTGCTTTTAAGGCTTCAGGTCTTCAGGGATAGGACGCTATATCAATGGGCGGGTTTCTCCCGCCTTTTCGACGGAACTTATTGCTTTCACCGTCAAGAGCCAAACAGTTCGAGAACATTGTTCAAAGCCGCGGTGTGTCTTGTTAGTGTCTTAAGGCCAGGCGACAGTATGTAACACCGCACTTGTATATCGCCTCCATTTAAACAACGTTGGCTATTCATCTTGGACTGCTTGACTTCTGAAGATGCAGACACTATTTTCCGTCGAAACGTCCGGAACCAGTCACCGAAAGACACAGCGTCGTATCCCAGAAGACCTGAACTTATTTTGGGCCGAAATTTTCTACAACTGAAAATATGACGTGAATTTTTCTGTTTCATGCAAGGTGGTACTGCCTACTGCTAAGTTCCTATACATGCAGTAATAATATGGATAAAATTAGTGTATCAGTCGACATGCGAACTGCCAACACTATTGTTCTGGTGGCCCGAGATCGCAGTCATAACAACCGATCTCTCTTTACTTTTTAGTCGCGTTCGCAAGATTTCGAAACGCGACTATTAGCTTCGTCATATCTGTCTCTCTGTCCGTCCGTCCGCCAGCATGGGACAGTTCGGTTCCCACCGAACGGATATTCGTGATATAAGATATTTGAATTTTTTTTTTTGAAAACTTCCGAGAGAGTTCAGTTTTCATTAAAATCTGACAAGAATAACGAGTATTTCAGCTATATCAAGACCAATACAGATTGTTATCATATCTCACTCCATTCTTCTTGGAATGGTTAAATGTTGTAGACAGCGTTGTAGAAAAAATAAAAACAATTTATATTCAACAAATTTTATTATCGAAAACCTTGCTGGTTATGAGGTAACGCAGGTCTACATGGTAGAGCCGGACAAGCCACACATGACAATATGGCACATGCGCTCTGCATGCTGGATACCTAAGGCTACAAACACACACTCGCAGTGTGTAATACGTATTGCTTTTCCACGGCATTGGTGGTTGCGCGAGCGCGCCTCAATGTTATGTTATACGTACGTTGCCTGTCTTGTGTGCTTTGTGTTAAAAATAAAGAGATTTTGTGTGTTTGGAACAAAGAGTGGGAAAGAGATGAGAGAATGGAAAAGTTGTGTTCAGGGGCGCTTCATAATCTGCACCATTTACTGTGAATAATAAGTGCATTAAATTAATGCGTAGGAAATGAGCTGGGGAAGACATGTAGTACTGTTTGGAGAAAAGAAGTAAAGAACTTAGCACGTGTCGGACTGTTGGAATATCTTACAGAAACAGATGCGAAAAAATGCCTTGACATAAGAAGAGGAGTGTCCATGTGTGAACTTGAGTTAGGCTGTAATAAACATATGTATACATTTATGTATAATAAAGGCATTGTGAATACATTAATGCGTTGCTCGGTTTCAAGAGTCAGGGCATTTATTACCCTTCTGAGTGCCTATTAAGTACCCAACAAAGACCTTGCACCACGCTGGTAATTTGTTCGACAGAATGGACTGTTATCTTATTGACCTGCTACATATAAGAGTGTAGGCAGTAAAACCTGCCAGGATCTTAACAATTTAGAGTCCTGCATTCGTACTTGTGACTCAATTGCACTGGGTTCAAAAATTTTCCGAAATACTGACAACTTTGATTGAAGACTTTGATATATTTTTTAAGAATTTCTATGGGCTGAATTTGCGATAGCCTATATGTATGTGTGTAATAGAGTTGACGGTGTTTTTACGGGCGTTCGCAAAATATCGAAAAGCGACTATCAGCTTCGTCGTGTCTGTCCGTCCGCCTGCATGGAATAATTCGGCTTTCACTGGACGGGTTTCCATGAAATTTTACATCTGAGCGTGTTTAGAAAATCTGTCGAGGAAATTCGAGTTTAATGAAAATATAACGAGAAAAACGGGCATTTTACATGAAGACCGATATACATTTGTGCTCATACATCGCTTATTTATTTTTAGAGTAAGAATTTTTCGGACAAAATTTGTAGAGAAAATCAAAACATGGGTTGTGTTTAGTAACTTTTTTAAAAATAGTTTTGTTTATTACATAACGTGAAAAAATGCTGTGGAGCCAGAGAGGCCACAAATAACAATATGGCCCATGCGCATTTCACGCTGGGTACGTAAGGCTGCAGACACACTCAGACAGTGGCGTACCGAGTGGGGGTTGGGGTGTTCAACCCCCCCGCCCCCACGAAATTCCGAAGGCCCTCCAAAATCGTGCCAAACTCAACCCGATTGTGAAAACTGTTAAAAATGGCTGAATTTAGGATGCCAACACTCCAAGATGTTCGGAAAAAAGGCAGTAAAATTCTAAAACTACCGCCGGTTCGCAATTGTTTTAGATTAGCAATGACAAATAAATGGGTTGTCATCACATATAGTCTTAAAGGACCAAAAATTAAGAAACTTTTACTATATGAAATGAAATTTCTTGTACCAAATTACAGCTGCCTCCAGAACCCTTGACTAGGGGATCTGGGGGCTACCACTCCCATATCCCCGTTCTCTGTCCTCTGTCCTCAACTGAATTTGTTGAACCCCCCCCTCCCGAAAAAAATTCCTGGGTACGCCACTGCACCCAGAATATGTAATACTGCCGCAATAATGTTGGCACGATCGCACCTCGATGTTACGTAATATGCGCATTGTTGTCTTGTTTCTTTTAAAGGTAATGTGATTTTATGTCTCTGTGGAACTTCTGCTCCTATAGCGCCCTTTCCCCATACTTTATAATAGATGAAGGAATGTGGAGCGTTAGTTGAATGACAATTTACAGGAGAAACAAAGAAGTACTCGGAGAAAAATCTGTCCCAGTGTCTCTTTCTCTACCACCAATCCCAAGCGGAATCCTACCACTGAATCCGGCAGTAGAGGGCAGGAAACTGTCGCCATAACTACGGAATGTCTCCCCAGCGCTGTAGTTTTCATGTACATTTATCATAGACAGTCATTCAACGTTTTAGTTCGTGCCCTGCGGTGGTTACATAAACCAGCAAGTAAACAGATATAAAGCCAAAGCTTGCGATGTCCTGGCGCTAAGGCAATGTTTCTTGTGTGGACAGACGACTGTGACGACATGCACATATTTTACTTGGACAGCACAAACCACTGCTGAGTGAGTTCATGTTTCGTAGTGCGTTAGGAGTTGCTTGTCATATACACGGCCCCTGCTGACGTCGGCGCATGTCACGGGTGATGTGTCCTATTTCTGCGGAAACAAGCTTAGAGTCCGTTCACTGCGCCTCATGACACACTGGGCACGGTCGTCTTTAATCGAGCGCACAGTATGGGTATTGCTTGCAGCATGTTTACGTACAGTCACTACTGCGTGCATTTGCAAGTCTGTACTGTAGAGGCAAGCAATTAAGAATGTTACGTATTGAAAGATTCGAATCTTTTACTATCCCCGCAATTGTGTTCGGTGTCTTCAGTAATACAGGATTAAATGCGCTATACGTCAAACACCCATGTAGAAGATAGATAGATAGATAGATAGACAGGTAGGTAGGTAGGTAGGTAGGTAGGTAGGTATATAGATAGATATAATTAGACAGATGATATAGATAGATATAATTAGACAGATGATATAGATAGATATAATAAGACAGATGATATAGATAGACAGATATAATTAGACAGATGATATAGGTAGACAGATATGGATATAGACAGACAGACAGACAGACAGACAGACAGACAGGTAGGTAGGTAGGTAGGTAGGTAGTTGTATGGATGGATGGATAGATGATAGATAAATAAACAAATAAATAAACAATCTTTGTCTGAAACTCTCAATAGAAGAGGCTATTTGGGAGACGTCTGCCAAGAGAGGAAGGTTACTCTAAAAAAAATTAGTTATTGTGGAGCGTCTCTAATTGTGGGGAAGCAGCTGGCTCAGGATGGGTTTGAAAGGCGGGATATTATGAACAGATAAATGAAGCTTATGTTCCTTGAAGACAAGCAGTTGTTGGCCATCTGGAACTTTTTAAGAACGACCCTGCATTGATTAATTAATTTTTATCCAGACCTAAGCATTTGCAGCATCAACTTCGACCTTTATGAGCATTGTTATAATGTAAGATTTCTATGGACGAGGTGTTCGTTGGCTGTCACCTTCTGAGTCGTTAGCAATCGTGTTTCGCTTCAGGTGGTTTGGGGGTTTGATTCTCGTCGAGAAGGCCAAGGTATCTTGGCTGAATTTTCTTAGTAAGTCAAGGTTCATTTATTAAAGCGTACCACGACCTATTTATTCCATATCATTAGTTCGTTATTTACAGTCCTTCCTCCATATAAATTATGCTTTTGAAAACATGTCGTGTAATTCGTTAACCTACGCTCATGTTGAGTAATTAAAATGATAACTCATTCCAACTAACTTACAAATTTAAGGCACTCAGTCTACTGCAGACCTGTGTGGTGCTGTGTGCCTGTTAATCACGCAACAAAATATTCAGCGACCGTAGAAGGCAATGATAATGCTGCATCAAAGTTTTATTGTTTTCTCTTTTCCTACTTAATTAGTAATCAGAGTTTTTATTTTTTTTAAGTCGTAATTGTTAAGGTAATATTAGGATGGATCTCCAGGAAGTGGAATGTGGTTATATGGACTGTATTGGGCGGGCCGAGGATAGAGACAGGTGGCGGACGCTTGTGAGTGCGGTAATGAACCTTCGGGTTCCGTAAAATGCGGGGAATTTCTTGACTAGCTGCAAACCAGTTAGCTTCTCAAGAAGGACTCTGCACCATG
>Ga0131853_10016157_pt1 | contig 13636 bp, 7 predicted proteins | sample TergutLab28metaG_FD_92764 | JGI IMG/M metagenome (GOLD analysis project Ga0131853, IMG submission 92764) | Labiotermes labralis P1 segment gut microbial communities from Petit-Saut dam, French Guiana - Lab288 P1 (version 2) (version 2) | ecosystem: Host-associated > Arthropoda: Insects >... | reverse complement strand
TTAACCTTTTGGCGCCGGAATTATTTTTTAAATTTTAGCACACCCTGTATATAAAATGTGAATAATACAGGAACCAAATACGTTAGAATTATGAAACAAACTGCATTTTGAAGAGAAAAAAACAGAGAGTATATAACATGTTTAAAATATTCAGTACCTATATTTGTTGAATAAAGATATAAAATGCAACTTTAGAGGTTAGCGGTGCGGTACGTCCACTATATTTGACATTAGGCGTCAAAAGGTTAATACGAAATGTGAGTCCCATTTGGAAATTATACTGGCGTAGGTATATACACGTGTTTTCAGCCCTTACATAAAATATTTTACACACATTATTTAAAATGCTCGATATTATTACTGGTTGATTCATTTTTTTTCGGTTATTTTACTACGATCCTCAAATTATAAAAACTGAATAGCGTTGATATGGATGAAAAAATAATCATGACTTGGAAGTAGGGAGTAATCTGGAAGAATGATAAGTTAACCAGTACAACAACCTGATCGAGATGATGGGTTTATAAGAATGTGGGAGGATACTGATGCGGCCACTTTAAACTACTGTACCGGCACTAACCTAGATATTCTCAAGAGAAACCGCATCTTTTATGTTTACAGTCAGTTAAGGAGTAAAATCACTTTTCCAGCATAGTGGGACCATTCACCGGCATTAGCCGGCTGCGTATGGGAGCACAAACGGTCTCATTACGCATGTCTTATATAAAGGTAGCCTGAACTGTAACACAGTGACACACCTATAATGATCCATTTTGAAGCTGCCAAGGTGCGTATGTGGTTACACGTTACACACGTGTGTTACTTGGCTGACAGTGCAATTGAGCGAACAAGTAAATTTGACACGTGGGTTCACTTACCTCAGTGGGACCGCTGAACACATACATACATACACCGCCACAACAGTAAATCGAACAAACACACGGACACGATTATTTATTTGCATATAATGAGTGATCCAACTAACGAAAATTATACTGTGTGCTATTTTTTAACACGCAGATCACTATACTAGCACTTGCAGGCGAGATTCTAGCATGCAATGAGTACACTTCTGCTTAGAAGAGCCCATGTGATTTACTCTTATAACTATCCCCCCTCTCTTGGCTGTTCCCCGCTCTGAACCCCTCCCCTAATCCCTCGGAACGTTCCCACCTACTCACTGCGTAGCCACGTAAAACACCGGGCTTCGTGTTCAGGTAAGAGTGGCATACAGACGACCAGTAGCGAGCCCGTTTATCGATGACAGTGTTATCAACTGATGGCTCGCAAACTGGAGATAGCACTTTTGACAGTTTATCACTGCTGGAAATGTTATGGTAAAATTAGTCATTTCCTTCGCTTTTTTTTTGTTGGGGGGGGGGGGGTTGACTAAAATGTAGTGTGTTAAAATTTGCCACTTGTCTTGCACAAGTTTGTTACTTTTTGTTTGTTGCTTTTTAGGCCTAAAATTACACTGTTTTTACTATTTTTCTACTGACCCGACAATATGGAAGATTTGTGATAAATTATTCCATACACGCTTATGCGTGTACGATGCAGCGGACTGTGACGTCTCGACGAAATTAATGTCACAAAATACTATATTTTAATGTTAATACCGTCAGTAAGTTTCGTTTCGGCGTGCAGGTAATGCTTGCTCTTGCAGACTGTAATACACAGTATATTACTGCTTATAACAAGGCCACCTAGCATCACAAAGCCCTTTTCTGTTTTTCCCGGTTCCTGAATCTGAAACGTTTGAGATACACAAAGGATACCAAATTTATTTGGTGCATCGTAATGTTGTTAACTGCGAGAATTTATAATTTTATTTTCATTGTGTCTTTAATTTCTTCTGCATTTATTTCATACATTCTTTGGCTTTTCTTTCTTTCTTTCTTTCTTTCTTTCTTTCTGACGGTAAATACAACTTGACTGCCAGATGTTTTTGTCTGAGGCTACTGGCACATACCCGCACAGTGTTCACTGCACTCCACTTGTACACTGTGTGTAAAACAAATGGACCTATGTTTTGCAGCATCTTACTGAGTCAGACTGGTTCGACTCGACTAGATGCGGTTAGTTGTAGCTCTCCCTACGACATCCGACAACGCTAATTTGGTTATGTGAATCTCCACCGTCACATACAGGTTTGGCACTTTAAAACCTAGTTGCCAGTACACGTATCACCCACTGCGGCATTTAAAAAACTCGGGATTTTGCCTTTACTGTGTTGGTCTTACTGGTGGAAGCACATCCCGTTCTCTGCCAGGTGCAAACTGAATCGTTGTACGTAACGTAGATTAATCTTTTAGTCTCGACACCGTGCCCTGGTTGATGTGGTTGCTGTCAGACCGCTCACTGCAGATTATTGGGTTTCATTCGTGGCCAGTTCATGTGAAGTTTGTTGTGAAAAGTGGCAGTGTGCGCATTTATGTTGGTATCGTTGCGCCAATGGTTCCGCGCGGGTCCAAGATACTGTCGGCCAGAGCTGTACAAACAGAACGCCTTTCCTTGAAGCAGTCTGTACTTCTGGAATCTACGGTCATGTTGCCTGAGAAGATATAAATATCGTTCCATTTTTATACAAACCACTCCTCTACTTCCGTTTATTCCACCTCTTACTTCCTTCCTCACTTCATTCTTTATCCCTTCCTCATCCTTCTCCTTCTGACCTGTGCGATTAGTCTCAACCAGCTGCAACTTTGCATCTTCTGTTAATGATGTCTCCGTAATGTGCTTGCTGCCTGTTATTGTTCAAAATCACATTCTGTAACATTGTCACTGTCCGTATCATTGAAGATTTCTTAACTGCTCTTTCCTCAGTACTGCGTATCCTTTCAGATATTTGGCTTCTTCCATGTAAATTCAATTTTAGGGTTCCCTAATCTCTTACATCCTTAAAACTTCGTAAAAACTTCGTTTCCGCTGCTAAAGTTCTACAAACTTCTTGCTCTTCTGAATACAGCTTTCACTTTCGTGCGAATACAAAAGCGATAAGACCTGCCTTCACTGCATGGAACTTTAAATTTATCTGCTTCTTCATTTATTTCAATTCCCCATTTGTGGCTCACACATTTCGCGATATCCATATATTTTATTATTTACTTACGCAATTTCTTAGGAAATGTCATTTTACAAGTAGTTAAAATGTGAAACTTGTTTTGTGATTGAATCTAAAACAATTTTTGAAGTTTAACCTCCCACAAAGAATAATATACATTTACCATTTATCTTTCTTTCTGCTTTTACTTCCCTTCTTTCCTTTCCTTTCTACGTTCTTCACAAAACTTTCTATCCTCAAATTATTTTCATTTTATTGTTTCTTTTCTAGGGCCTCTCTTTTTATTTTATTTTTCTCCTCTCATGTTTATGTTTATGTTTCCTCGCCGAAAGCGTATACTTGCTACCTTCTAATGTAATGACGTGATGACAGTATAAATATAAACAGTGTGTTATTATTTCAAGAGAACCTACAGTAAAAGTGTCTCCTTACATGAAAGTGTTTATTCAGGTTTATAATATTCCTTTATATCTGGCCAGTTTGCTTGGAAGTATACCTAAAATGTAATCTTATTTCGCATGCGCAAAATGGATTGATAAGTTTAGAGTATGCAAATGTTGTACCTGTGCCTGTGCCTGTAGAATTGGCATAAAGTTTCTTCTGTTGTGAGTTCCTTACCGCCGTCTTTGTAACGTCGTGGGCTGTAGTAGTCGTACTTCCTTTGTAGCCTTCTAGGCTATAAGAAATTTAATTCCCTTTGCAAACAGTTTTTTCTTAGAATTACCTTTATTCTTCCTTCGTGCTTCAGAGATGGATCAGAATTATTCTGACTTCATAACCATCATCTCAATCATTCTTCTGTGACTCTATATTTTGTTTTTGTATTCCAGGGCAAATTTCTTGCACGTACCAAGTAAATATCTCAGTTCTTTTGGTATGTGTTTTTACTTCTAATTTTCCTTATTGTGCTGTACGCGTCGATACCGAGCAGCTTAATTCCACCGTTTGTACAGATACTTTTGTTCTTGACATCAGCTTCACTTCCACATGTACATTTATGGCAGGTCAGTTACTTTTTAAGAGTAAAAGTTAAAGTTCATGTCTTTCCATACTTCTTTAACATTTTCATATTTTAATTAAACTCGAATTGTCTCGACAGATTTTCGAAAAAAATATTCAAATATAAAATTTCACGAACATCCATTCAATAGGAGCCGAGTTGTCCCATTCAGACGGAAAGACACACAGACGCGACGACTCCAATAGCTGCTCTTAGCAATTTTGCCAATGCGTCTAAAAGCTCAGTGACTGAGAATAAAGCAAACTGCAACAGAACACTCAATAGAAATTTAAGCTATTTCATTATAGCCCAAAGCATGCCAGAAAATTGCGTTTTTCCATGTAATTTAAAAATACCTCGCATTTAATGTTCGACAATAGACCGTTCTGTTGCGAACTCGGCTGCCACACGCACTGCTGTATGTTCACGGTACGCAGTACGCTACGTGAAACTCGACTCGCACTTTTAAATTGATCACAAACTGAAAGAAATATGAGCTACTGCCTGAATTAAAATTTGTTTCACATAAGTAATTCAAAATATCTAGGTGAGAGTCCATCTTAAAAACCTGATAATCAGTGAGACAACCACAAATTTTATTGCTTCCAAAGAGACCCAAATGTTCATGGCGGTAAACTTTAAATTGTCCATTCCGTGCATTGTCGATAACAAATTCATGGCACTAAACAAAATAAAGGACACGTTTATACGTTTTTTTTTGGTTCAGTGTCGTGAATTAATTCAATGTGTTCTTTACAAATTCTGACCCTTATCCCTACACTGAATCATATTTATTCAGTCCACAAATCCACACCGTAACTTTCTAAGGTACTGTAAATTTAACGTTATTTCCTCACCAACAATTAGGTCCGGGATAGACTAGTCGAGATTGTGACTACGCCACAGGGTTAAAATCTCAACAGGAATTTAAAATATCTCTTCTTCATATCGCCCTAACCGACTCTGGAGCCCACCCAGCTTCCTGTCCAATGCGTACTGGTTTTCTTTTCCCGGGCGGTAAAGTGGCGTGGGTGACAAAGACGGACAAACACAAGCTGATAGCGCCGAGGGTAAGAATAAGTGCAGGTGTGCATCCACTGCCCATATGTGTCTTCACGGTGTCCACAGGAACAACCTTATGCAAACTTACGTCCTCCAAATGATCTCTTGACCTCAGGTTTCCTTTTGTGTACTCGGGCTATCTTTCTCTTATGCATTTACATTCTGGTTTCAGCTCAGGCGTCGTAGCCATTTCTTCTGTGACTTTTTATATTTACAATTAAAATTACACACTTCATTTGTCTCTGGCGTCTGTACTTTTTTTCTCGTCGTCGAGCCTTGTGATACCCAACAAGGTCACATCAATCTCGTTTTTTATGTGTCTGGGCCTTCTATTCTAAACATACGCAATTTGTGAAGTACCTTTCGATCGCGGTTTTCACGTGACCGACTGAAGGTTTCAATGAACACTACATAAGTCCATTGTACTCGTAGTATGACGGAACGTAGTATCATGGTAGCTGCAGACTATAATTACATATACAGAGTAAAATCACCGCCTGCCACAATGAATACACGTCGGATCATTTCGGCAGACCGAGTGAGGTAGCTGTCTTTCCGCTCTTTAATCTGCCACTGCAGGTCATCCATTTGCACACCATTAGGGCACTCCCAAACAATTTAGAAATTATCTTATTTATAACCTCTATATTTTAACCCAGTATTGAATATGGTAATTGAACTTAACAATAAAGATATCAAACATAAGAGGGACGAGACAACAGAGGAGTGGAAAAGACTACGTAACAGGGAGTTTTATGATCTCTACTCCTCACCAAATATTATTCGGGTTCTCAAATTAAGAATTATGAGATAGGTGTGGCATGTAGCACATATGGGAGAGAAGCGATGTGCATACAGGCTTGTGGTGGGAAAACTTGACGGAAAGAAACCACTTGGCGGACCTCGGCCTGGATGGAAGGGTAATATTAAAATGGATCTTTAAAAATTGGAATGGAAGCATGGACTGGATTGATCTGGTTCAGGATAGGGACAGGTGGCGGTCTGTTGTAAAGGTGGCAATGAACCTTCGGGTTTCATAAAATGAGGGGAATTTGTTGACTAGCTGAGGACCTGTTAGCTGCTGAAGAAGAATTCTGCTTCGTGGTGCCAGTCAATCAGTCAGTCCGTTAGTCAGGCAGTTAGTTTAGTTGGTTGGCTCTTTAATTATTTAGCTAGTTAGTTAATTAGTTGGTTTGGTTGGTTGGTTGGTTGGTTGGGTAAGTAGGTAATGAAGATATCACTATGTTATTTCTTATTGGGTTCCGCATTGCTGGTGGCAGCCTGAACTGGTATGAATGCTGTACATGTTACTTGTGTCATCTTGGGCTTAGAATGTCTCAGCGTTTCGGCCCACCAACTATCCAGAGGACTCCTCGTGGTTTTCCTAATTCCCTGGAAGCGAATATCTGATTCATATAATCAAATAATCTGATATCAAGTCAGCACTCCAAGTTCGTAATCAGAAGTTCTCGTGTTTGATTCTTGACCATGGGTCATTCAGTCCGACTTCATTGTCTGTGATTTTTCTCAGTCATTCTGTGCTAATGCTTCTGTAATAATTCAATAAAGACAATGAACTTTTCCTTCTGAATCCTTATCAAGTTCATTCATCATATTCATCCTCCTGATAGTTTTCACATAACCCATACGTTTAGAAGACGCTAAAAAATTTAAGAGACCGTCAACCTTATAAGCCCACTTCAATTGAAACTGATAAGGATCATAAAAACAAATTCGATGGTCGTGAAGTAGTGGTTAGGTCTCATTATTACTGTGAAGAGTTCCAGCTTCCAGTCTTGAAAGACACGTCGCCTATGCTCTTAATCTTCTCAGACCCTCTAGAGGAACTGCAAACGGAAGCTATAGGATTTACAGATATGAGTTACAATTTCAAATCGAAATAAACTTTCTTGGCGAGAATACTGATACGTTCGCAAATACGCCATCCTATATCTGTTTACGACGAATATCTCTGTCTTCTGGCATGGAATTCCACGTCGTCTGCTCCGTCCCGACGTTAAAGTGTATTACTCTCAAATGTCGATACATGTCTTCCATATTATGTGGTGTCGCATACCGGAAGACATGTGAGAGAAAGTAGATGTACGTATAGATTGGCCTCAGGGATGGATAAAGTGTGTGATCGTTTAAAGTTATGGATAATGTTACGGATTTCATTAGTTCCGGAGATAGACTGATAAACAGCGGAAGGATTGCTTTGAAGTGTAAGTAGAAAATAGTGTACAGAAAAGCGTACCGCAAGAATAAGGTGAAAACTAGGAAATTATCATCGGATTTCATTATTTCCCTGCTCTATAAAGGAGTCGGGATAGCGTAAAAGGTGTAGAGACTAGTCTACGGGCAGTAGAGTCCGGGATTCAAATCCCGGTGGAGACATTCTCTTTAAAAAAACTGTCCAGACCGGATGTGGCGTTCACCCCGTACCCTATTCAATGGGTGTCAGCCCCCCCCCCCCGCCCCGGTGATAAAGCAGCTGCGCTTGCAGGCTGCACGACTTCATGGCTTGGACGTGTAGGAATTTACTTTTATTTTACCTTTATCCTGCCCAATATAATGTGGCTTTCTTGGTACGGGAACCACCCCATCTTTCAATGGAAATCTGAAGCAGCGGATACGTGAATGAAATTCGAAATTTAGCGAGGGTTTTTCTCTATTCAAAGTGACTGAACTGGCAACTTATCCGGCACATGTGTGTAACAAGCAGTCTCAGTTCAATGTTACATGCTTACTGCTGTCTTCATTTATTTATCGAAAGTAATTTTATTTGTGGCATGTTTTGCAAAGCTGCTAGTGTCGCGGCCTGTTGGGTGACTTTGATTGTGACGGTAGCACTGGAAGTAGATACGAGGTGCTACCCAAAAATTCGGGGAATTTAAACAGTGCGCCCGAACCAGTTGTCGTATCCCCTTCCGCCGCTAGATGTGGTTAGCAGTATGCTTTGTGAATCAGTGTGCCAACAGTTGTCAAGCTGAGAGGACGTGTTACTAAGCTCAGTGCATTTTTGTGATGTTATGTTTTAGTGATTGGACGATTTTTTACAGCTGTTATGGCGGATTTTAAGGAGCAAACAATTTGCATCAAATTTTGTTTCAATCTTTAAAAAAAACTGCTGCAGAAACCCACCGAATGCTACAGAAAGCCTTCGGAGATAATGCCATGAGCCAAAGCAAAACCTTTTATGGTACAGACGCTTCGAAGACGGACGAACGTCTGCCGACGACGATGAGCGTTCTGGCCGACCGTCGACAAGCACAACGCCGGAAAACATAGCAAAAGCTCGCGAGGCTATCCTTGCAGATCGTAGGCAAACTATCCACGATGTTTGTGAGATAGTAGGACTGTCATACGGGACCGTTCAACGCATTTAGACGGAAAATTTGAACATGAGACGTATTTCTGCAAGATTTGTCCCAAGACTGCTGATCGACGACCAGAAGACCCATCGCGTTTCTGTCTGCAGGGAACTCAAACAACAAGCCAGAGACGACCCCAAATTCATCTCCAATATCATGACCGGTGATGAAACATGGGTGTATGGTTAAGCCCCTGAGACTAAGCAGCAGTCGTCACAGTGGAATTCGTCAAATTCACCGCGGCCGTAAAAAGCGCACGTCATTTTCGCAGCAATGTTAAGTCCATGTTGATCGTTTTTTTTTCGACATCCAAGGCATTGTCTACAAGGAAGTACCTCTGGTCAAACCGCCAATGGCAAGTTTTACTGTGAGGATTTGAAGCGACTGAAGGAGGACATTCCGCACAAACGTCCAGACAAGTGGAAGAACAACAATTGGTTTTTCCACCATGACAAGGCGCCCGCCCACACATCACTCGTTTTTCGACATTTCCTGACTTCCATAAACATCATAGTGATTCCCCACACCCCTATTCGCCTGACCTCGCCACCTGCGACTTTTTCCAATTCCCCAAGATGAAATTACGGCTGAAAGGGCGTCTTTTTGACAAGAGTGAGGAGATCCACGCAGAATCGCAAGAGGTTATCGACATACTCACATTTGAGAACTTCCAGAGATGCATGAAATTTTGGGAAACACGCTGGGATCGCTGTATACATGTCCAAGGGGACTATTTCGAAGGAGACGGTGGAAACTAGGAGTTACGGTAAGAAACTTTTTTTATGGTCAAATTCCCCGAATTTTTGGGTAGCACCTCGTACATGCAAAATGGGAACATGTTCCATGCTTATCTGGCATTGTAAAAAATGTTCAACGAATTACTTTCAGTGGCCGATATCGGAATTACTATGTTTCAAGAGGACTGTCTAGACATTTATCTTTATTTTTAAAAACGTGTTTTTTATCTACAAGTACTCGACTGATTGCGCGTCATTTTGAATAATTAAATATGATTGATTTCACCAAAACTTGTGTTACGTCTTATTTGCGTGGCTCTCACACCGACATCCCTCAAAAGACCGATAGATTTTTGACGGCCTGCACAAACCTCCCGGAGTTCCAGGCTGTCTCTTTATCCAGTCGGGGTCGGGCGAGAGCTGTGCACGTCGTTGGTACAGCTGCTAACTCCCACGAACTCTTCCTGCTGTCTTATTGTTATCTTGATCTAGTCCCGTGTGGACCCTGGATGTGTCTGATTTAAAAGTATTGGCTGCTGGTTTTAACCCTCTCCAGGACGTGGGATTAGGAAGGCAAAGGAAGCTCTCTGTAGTCCGACGATGCACTTAACTGTTGATGGACACAATCACAGAGCTGATAACCTATAACTAGTATTTAGTTACGATAAGAATATAATGAAAATAAATTTTGAATGAATCTAACTAGCTAACCTCTCGTGATTTTAGGCTTCTGCCGCTTCGTAGATGAGAACTGCTCTTTGCAAGAATCAAGAACCAAAAGGAATCTTGATCCTTGAAGGTGGGACCGATAGGCTGACCCAAAACATCTGTAATAAATTACAATTACTTGCTGCATGATAACCCAGAAGAGTGCAGTTCTGAGCTAACAACCCAATTGACACGAGTTTACTGACACTTTCAGTCACCCCTGGTCACCGGAACCTACACACGCAATATACTAGTTTCTCTTCATGACTCATTTGGCCTCTTCTCCTTTCGACAAAACACAAAACACTACTCACGCCATGAGGTCCCGCTGCTGGTCGCTAACACACAGAGTAGAGTAACCAGTCATATCGGATGGCCGTTTCGGCTTCACGTCTCCATATAAGCTCGTGAACCTCACCATGCACCCTCAACGGAATCTGTTTCCATACTCTCTCACTCCAACTCTGTTCTTACAAGAGTCACCTCAAAAACACCATGGTTACATGTTTCTCTACTATGCTTAGCTGCGGTGTGAAATGCTAACCACAACAATAAAATTGCCGCTTTTACTGGCCGGTGACCTCAAGGGTGCATGACACTACAGTGTAATCACTGTTTCATCTTAATAGACTAATTGTAATCGGAATTATGAAGGACGAAGAGCGCTATGTATAAAATGTTTGTAAAATATGTCTTCACTACACAAAGTCTACTACCGTTTACAACATGTCAGTTAATTCTCGGGCTGTAGGTCTGTAATATGCTGATCCCAGTAGCCGCGCGATCTAAGGCGTGGGTCTGCGTCTGTTCGCTTGCTGGGATTGTGTTTTCGAATCCCACCCGGGGCATGGAAGTCTTTCTCTTGTGAGTGTTGTGTGTTGTCAGGTAGCGGTCTCTACGTCTGGCTGATCACTCGCCCAGAGGAGTCCTACCGAGTTTTGTTTGTCTGAGTGTGAGCGTGAAGCCTCGATACTGAGGAGACGTTGGCCTGCTAGAGGGTGTTGGACCATAAGGCGAGGTCAGTAAGGTGTCGTAATGCGCCGCATTAAGGATCCGCCTGTTGTAATCTTCTATAGAACACGTAGGTATTGTGGTTGAGTCCTGCGATGGTATCAACTCTAATATTCTCAAATTTAAATGTTTACCTAAATATTGACCCCGCCTTCAAGCTGGGTAAACAAAAAGCCTGAGGTTTGAATTCTGTTACGCTGAGAAGACCTACGACGCCGAGCGCTCCAGACACTCGGCTGTCAAGTTCTCCATGTGCCAGCTGTTTGCTCAGTACATTCGACCGACACAAGGTAGCCAGTAATATCCGGAAGCTCGGACCTGCAGCTTGTTGTTCTTCCCAAATAAAGCTGGATGGATCTTCAGAATTTCTGTCTAAGAAATGCCAGACAAAAAAAGCAAACAGAGGAGACGGTTAGCAAAGAATACAACAAGGCAATGTAAATAAAGAAAATAGTAAAAAGGCATAGGCAACGTAAACAAAGAAAACAATAAAAATATAAATATCCTCAGACTAAATTGCACTCAATTCTCCTCCTAACACAACTAATTAGTCGGAGTTTAGTTTAGCCTGCATCTCAATAGCGCACTGCGGAAAGGAACAATTTAAAACAGTAAAATACACTTCAATAAAAACCTTAATTTTTAATGTCATTTGTTGTTGTTATTTAAAAGTATTTAAATTTTTCTCGAATCCTAATAAAAACGTATATTTTTACCTCCTAGTTTTTATTGGTCTCTTAACAAACAGTGGCATTTTCTGTACAACAGAAGCAGTATGGCCATAAATCTGTGTTCCTGACTTATGTACTGACACTGTCTCCACACCACGTTGCAAGGTTATGCCGCCAGTACGATATTTCAGAATCTAGATTCAAAAAATGAAGTATAGCATGTAAGTTTCCATTCCCGCTAATGTCGCAGAGATTAATACACTGACCTGACTCACATAATTTTTGTGAAAAATTAGAATTCTTAGTTACTTTCATAGAAAAACAAAACGTTGAATTATTTGTAATCGCCATATAAATTACAATAAATGAACGGGGGATCAAGAATGACGATTTGGTAAAGACGCCGGTTGTTGAGTGCTTTTAAGGATTTGCTCCACTCTGTGTTACATAATGGCGCTGTCAGATATAAAATGTGTACAGATGAGTGAATGAGAATGGAGCATTTCTGGAGTGATACTTGCTGGAGAGAACCGAAATACCCTAAACAAAACCTGCCCCAGTGTCACTTTGATCACCACAAGTCCCACTCGTACCAGCCTAACATTAAATCCGGGCCTCTGTAATGAGAGGCTGGTGACTGACTGCCTAGCCACGGTACAGCCTGAACTACTCTACCGCTTGATAATTGGATGGACTAGGGAATGCGAGACAAGTTCTATAAGGGTATTCACCCTCCGGGCGGAGATTCGAACCCTGAGACCTCCCGAATATGAAGTACGGATGCACTGTGCAATATGTGGCTCTAGTGTGTTCACAGCTAAACATGTCAAAATGTTCGTTAACGTACGACAGGCTCGCTCAGCACTGCTACACCAATGCTGTGAGGTTAGCAGCTAGGTGGCTTCGCTGTTGTGTCCGGTCCTTCTCTAGGAAGTAGCATGTAATGGCAACGAATAGGAACAGAAACGTTGGATCAAAAAGGAGACATGAAAATAAAACTTATCCTACTAAAAATTTCACAACTGTCCTTCATTGAAATTTTTCCTTAATAATTTCTTACTAACTCGACAGGTATTGAAATCTTGATGGTTTACCACCATATTTATTTAAAAAAGAACATAATTTTGTCCCATTCTATTCTATTTAATCCATTGTATATTTCTGTACCTTACTTCCCAAAAATATGTTCCGTATTATACTGGTATCGGCGCCTAACTACGCCAAAATCGTATATCATGACTGCAATTCTAGTACTATTTTCTGTTTAATTACATTCTTGTTTTTATATAGATAAGTTGTTCGCCGCTCCAGAGCAAGATGACCACCCCTTGCCGGCTTCCCGCATTTGCTTATTCACTTAGATTCTTTAAAGTTATTCTCCATATTTGGAAATCATCTCTACCATCCGCAACGTGATGACGCACCGCACTGCGCTGACAGGGACTGACTGTGTGGCTGTTGCGCCTATGTATGTGTCTAGCTGGCAATAGACATATAATGAACGACAAATAAATCATACAAAACCACTGCCATCTGCGCTAAAGTCTGCTTTCGACATGCGTTTGATCTTCTCTTAAAATTTCCGCATGAGTGAAAAAATACACAAAACTATACGCCCACAAATTTGTCAAGGTACACTACATAAAAATTCACTGAGTTTTTAGTGCCGTTGAAATTGAGCACAGCTTTCGCTTGTGTCGCACTGAAGATAAATCTGCGCTCGAGTGTTTTACAGCAGACGGAAAGTTCGTCCATATGTAAACACTTGTTCCGATAAAATTCTCTATCCTGACATTCTCGCAGTCCTTCTGGTTTTCAGACGCTTAAAACACCACTGCATTAAGAGGAACAGAAAATCGTGTGTCTCATATCTAACAATTATTAGAACGCCCAAATCTTTAGCTTACAACATAAATGTAATGACGCGTGTGTGTGTGTGTGTGTGTGTGTGTGTGTGTGTGTGTGTGTGTGTGTGTGTGTGTGTGTGTGTGTGTGTGTGTGTGGGTGTG
>Ga0131853_10016156_pt1 | contig 13637 bp, 15 predicted proteins | sample TergutLab28metaG_FD_92764 | JGI IMG/M metagenome (GOLD analysis project Ga0131853, IMG submission 92764) | Labiotermes labralis P1 segment gut microbial communities from Petit-Saut dam, French Guiana - Lab288 P1 (version 2) (version 2) | ecosystem: Host-associated > Arthropoda: Insects >... | reverse complement strand
TGGTAAGCGCGGCAACACGCTCTTCGATAATGCCGTAAGCCGAAAAAATATCAAGATTACGTGCCTTCATTTGGTTGCGCAATTCGTGTTGGCAGCATGGCACAGCACAAATTAAATCTGCATTCCAGTTTATCGCGTTAAAAATAGCATAATCTGTTGCCGTATCACAGGCGTGCAATGATATCATTATGTTAAATGTTCCCGCTTTGCCCCACTCGGGGATAGGGGGTGCGTCCTGCTTGGCTATGTCGCCAAGCTTGAAGGTTAGTGAATTATATCCGTATTTCACCGCCGCTTTTGTGCAGGTTTCTATTACGCTCTCGTTTGAATCCAAGCCGCAAATGTTTACGGGCAGCTTGCGAACCTCCGCGAAATAATAGTATATCAAAAAGGTTAGATATGATTTGCCGCAGCCAAAATCGATGATATTGATAGTCGTATCGCTGGGAAGCTTTTTTGTTTCGTCTGCGACAAGTTCTATAAACCGGTTAATTTGCTGGAATTTATCGTGCATTTGCGTTGCAATTTTATATTCTTTGGTGAAGACGCCCATATCAACAAGAGCCGGAATACATGCACCTTCTTGGATAATATAGTTTTTTTGCTTGTCAAATGTGCCGCTTTTAAAATTTTTTGCGATTGGCGGCTGGACGGTTGCCTTTGACGATGTAAGAAGCTTTCCTTTTTTTGTAACCCTTGCGGAATATTCCCGCTTTCCGTCCCAGGCGGTGTATTGCAGAAAAGATGACCCCAACAGTTCCTCAACGAAACATTTAACATCGTTAGTTTGCAAATTTTTATGAAAGACTTGCTTTTGTGTGAACATGCTTGCCTGAAAACTTCCGCTGTTTGCCAATATTTCTGTTCGGGTGTATTGGGCGGTTTTTGTGGGGTTAGAGAGAATTATTTTGTAGATAGCGTTGTTGAAAGGGAGTCCATTCATTGATGCACCTCGTTTTTGGGTTGAAATCATGAACCCATTATATAGGAAATGCACCTGTTTTGCCAGTGCCGTGGGAAAGGGAGGTAAAGAGTTGTACAGTAAAGGAAGGTTATGTAACCAGAAAACGCAGGCAGAAAGAGCATTTTCGGCATGCGTACAGCTACACGCACAGAAGAACAGACATGCCCACAGGGTTTGTTCTAAGTAAAATAACGAGATCGTGTTTTAACATGACATATAGCTGTCCTGTTTCATGTGATAAAATAAACACAATGAAAAAATAAGGAGATGATACTATGGTCTGTTTAGTTCGTGACATCCCAGTGTACTACGAAGAATACGGCAAAGGAAAGCCTGTACTTTTCATTTCAGGCTATCGCCTTGATTATCGTATGATGGCTGACCCATTTGAGTCTATTTTTAGCGAAATGCACGGTTATCGCAGAATTTATTTAGACTTGCCTGGTACTGGCAAAACGCCATCAGCGAACTGGATAAAAAATGCTGATAATTACCTCGAAGTTGTGATTGATTTTATAAATACAGTAATTGGCGAAGAAAATTTTTTGCTTGCTGGTCAATCTCATGGCGGATATATTTCACAGGGGCTTGTTTATAAAATGGGGGATAGAATAGATGGTGTGCTGTTGCTATGTCCTCAAGTAGACCAACGAGAAGAAAAAGAAGAAAACTTGCCCAGCAGGCAAATTCTATACAAATCAGAGCATATGGATTCAGTCGAGATGGATTCTGACACAGATAAATACTACATGGACATAGCCGTTATCGCCACGCCAAAAATATATAAAAAGTGGCAAGATGTAATAAGTCCCGCATTTCAAATCGCCGACATGGATTTCTTTGCAAATCGTAGTGTGTGGTATAGCGATGAACTCCACAAAGCAGTAAGCAAGACGGTTTTTAATAAGCCCTCCTGCATCTTAACAGGAAAGCAAGGCCATATTACAGGGTATAAGATAGCTTATGAACTTTTCGAAAGGTTTACAAGAGCAACATTTGTTGTTGCAGATTGTGCAGGGCATATCATGCACGCCGAAAGAGAGCCGCTTTTTAAGCAGCTAGTTATAGATTGGATTGAGAGAGTAGAGCGGTGTTCCTAATAGGCATGTTGCCATACCACCCCTTGTAACGCCAACGGATGTGAAAATTTTTCCTTGACAAGCGAGTAAGATGGTTCTAGCATTGTATTAGCGAATGAACTGAACTGAAAGGAATGTAGCCCCGATGACATACGCGCTTATGAAAAACCCTGCACATACCCGTGTATCATATCAAGATTCGGACATGCTGGCACTAAACGAACTTACAATTTTTGCAGATATTATATTTGCAAAACATATCCGTCATGCCTATATTGGCGATGTGCCGTATGTATTGTTTGACTGCGAACAACCATTTTCGGCAAGTGCAAGCAGTATATTGTCCCGCTTGTCCTTCGTATATGCGATATTCGAAGTTTTGCCATGCGAAGATACTCCAATTCTTAAACCAATCGCTTTGACTCCAAATTACTTCATAGCCCCAGAACTTAGCACCATCTTGAAATATTCCGGTAAAACCAATGAGCTATTTACGCGCCTAATGTTAAACATAGCCCAAACTCAAATCAAAAACCCGCCCGAGAGCTTAAATATGAACCTAAACATCCTGGACCCTCTGGCAGGTAAGGGGACGACTTTGTACGAAGCCCTGATGCAAGGCCACAATGCCTATGGGGTAGAGATAGATGCTAAAATTGCGGGCGAAAGCGTTGTGTATCTAAAGAAATATTTAGAAACCGCAAGATACAAACATGAAAACCATACCGAGAAAATTAGCGGCCAGTCGTTAATGGGCAAGTTTACCGCTGTGCGTAACCAGATAAAGATTTCCCCGCCCAAAGCAAAGCAAGATACCCCGGTATCTCCAAAGCCTGTAGAGGGCTACCGCCATTTTGAAATTGTTGCCGGGGATACCCGCAATACTTCCGCTTATTTTAAGAAAAATCACTTCCACGCCATTATTGCAGATTTGCCATATGGTGTGCAGCATAGCAGTAAAAAGCCCCAAAACATTGGGTTTACCCGCAACGCCCTAGGGCTTATATCCGAAGCAATGCCAAGCTGGGTGCGTGTCTTAAAACCCGGCGGTGTTATTGTGCTTGCATGGAATTTGTTTCTCATATCAAAAGCAGAAATGGCAGAATTGCTAACCCAACATGGTTTTGCCATACCTGATTTGGGCGTGGATTTTTCCCACCGTGTAGACCAGGCAATTGATAGGGATTTTATCGTTGGAGTATTGTAGACATCGCAGTAATTATTAAAAACTTCGATATAGTCCTTGCTGTTATCTGCTAAATTTTTGCGAAATCCAGGTTCGTCGGAGTTAGCCCCGCCGCTTGCCAGATGTTCTTCAAGGCTTTTGCAAATAAGAAGAATGTCCAACTCATCAACCAACAGGTGGGTTACATATCCCAAATATAAGTCCCTATGCTCTTCCAGTGGTAGACAAAAGTTATTGATAAATTGGTTTAGCCTACGCTTAAATAGTTCAGCTACTTCCGGGTATCCATACCCGTATAGACGTATCCCTTCGCATAGATGGGAACGCTTTTTGTCTGCCCTTTGATAGCCCTTTCTTGCATGTATGGCATCTGGAGCTATATTCCCCCCAAAAAACAAAGGGGCATTTTTAATTATGCCGCTGCCTAAAATTTCGTATATTCTGTCTGCAACAGCAACATGAATACCTGTACTTGGCATAAAATCAATCTCTCCCTGGATTCCGGGCAACAAACTCTTCCAAGCTTAATATATGATTCTCGTACATGTACATAGAAATATCCACCCCCACATATGTTATATGCCAAGGCTCATAAATAAACCCGGTTATATGTGTGGTGTCTGCCCTGTAGCGGATTATAAACCCGAATAAATGAGCATTCTGCGCTACCCATGTGCCTGTGCGCGTAGGGCCGTGTGCGTCAAGTAACCCGTGTGGCCCCCACAGGTCTAGGGCACGTCCTGTTTGGTGTTCGCTATGGTATGGGCGTGCTACCACGCCGTCTACAAAGTTTCTGGCTGCAAAAAGCTCTGCCTGATGTTCTGCCGTGCGGAATGCAGACGTTGCGGAAAGGTCGAGATAATTTTCTCTTGCATATTCCCGCATTGCGCGAAAGGCAGTAACCGTTTCCGGTGTTGCCAACAAGAAGCAAGTCGCGCTGTTGACAGGAACGAGTGAGTATGGGGCGAAACCGGGCGGAAGCCTATAAAATGCATTGACAAGCAGTGGGTTTGGGCCGTTATTTATCCGAATATATGAGAAAAAAGGTATATGTAGGTGTGCATTCACCATCCATACTGCTGTTTCCGGCGAAATATCCGGATTTTCGTAATAAAAATATGCGTAAAACGGGGCATTTTTTGGTATGAAGAATGGAATTTCAGCAAATGGTGATGCCATGGCAAGCAAATAGTTCTGCTCCGAGGTGGCGGTAGACGGGAAAAGCGAAGGCGGCGGGCTAACAGGCTCTATTGGCGGAAGTTGCGCCTGTTGCGCTGGCACTTCAAGCCGTGGCGGGTTAGTGGTCGCGGGCGTATGATTCTCGGCAGAAGTAGTTTCAGGCTCTGCAAATGCTATAGTTTCGGCGGTATCTTGCCTAAATGCCGGCAATAATGTATATAGGAGTCCGCCCCCGGTTGTAGAGCTGTGTTCAAGCATAAAAAGCACTGCAACAGCTACACATACGGTTGCAGTTATTATCAGAATGGTTACCGTAAATCCTTTCAGGAGGCTTTTTACTGTACTTTTATGTTTATTTGTGCGCACGTCTTCCTCCGCAATATTCAAGATCATTTTTTCAATTCGAGTATATCACACGGCATTGGCAATAGCACGCTTTATTGCAACTTTTTCTTAGAATATTTTACATTGTACTTGACGGTTTCTGTGCTGTGGTGTTAATATAAGAAGACTATAATAATGCAGGTGCCGGAGGGAGGGTAGTCCAATGTCAACAGTGGTTATAAAAGATAACGAGACTCTGGACAGTGCGCTTCGGCGTTTCAAGCGCGATTGTGCAAAAGCAGGAATCATGGGAGAAATCCGTAAAAGAGAGCACTATGATAAACCGAGTGTGAAGCGCAAAAAGAAATCTGAAGCCGCGCGTAAGCGTAGGTATTAATTTAAAATTTAGGCCATGGTGTTATTCCGTGGTCTTTTTTTTCTGAATGGGGCTCTGCCCCAAGCCCCGCCGCTCCGCTGGACAAAGTCCAGCTCTGCTTCCTTCGGGAAGCGGCGGTGCCGCTTCTTTATCTCATGTCGGAGGTCTTTATGGCTGTGGTGTTGGTGACAGGCTCTAGCCGGGGAATAGGTTTTGGTATTGCCGAAGCATTCGCAAAAAACGGCGATATCGTAGTGTTAAACGGCCGTGAAGATGCCGGTCAGCTTGCAATGTCTGTAGAAAATTTGCAAAACCGCTTTGGCGGTAATGTAATTGGCTTTTGCACAGATTTATCCGACTACACCGCGGCGCAGGAAATGTTTGCTAAAATTGAAGCGGCATATGGGCATGTTGACGTATTGGTGAATAATGCGGGTGCGGCGCACTTTGGGTTATTCAGCGATATGTCACCCGATGAAATGAGCCGCGTACTTGCGGATAATTTGCATACAACGCTTAATACATCCCATTTGGCAATTCCTCATATGGTGCGCGCCAAAACGGGGTGTATCATTAATATTACGTCTATTTGGGGCGTTTGCGGGGCCTCTTGCGAAGTTGTGTATTCGGCAGCAAAAGCGGGGGTTATTGGTCTAACAAAGGCCTTGGCAAAGGAAGTTGGGCCTTCGGGCGTGCGGGTTAACGCCATCGCTTGCGGGGCTTTTGAAACCCGCATGAATGATAGGTTAACAGCGGAAGAGATGGCCGAATTTACTGGCCAAATTCCTTTGGGGCGGTTTGGTAAGCCGCAGGAAGTAGGGGATTTGGCGGTATTTTTGGCATCGGATAAAGCCAGTTATTTAACAGGGCAGGTAATTTCATTAGACGGAGGAGTAATATAATGGAAAAGTTAATCTACAAAGGCAAAACAAAAGATGTATACGACCTAGGCAATGGTCTATACAAAATGTTCTTCAAAGATGATATGACGGGCGTAAACGGCGTATTTGACCCAGGTGCAAACGAAGTTGGCCTAACGGTAGATGGCGCGGGTGATGCGGGTCTTCGCTTGTCTGTACATTATTTTGAGCTTCTTAAAAATGCCGGGTTTAACACCCAATTCATAAGCGCAGACATACCCGCAAAGACGATGACAGTAAAACCCAGCAAAGTTTTTGGTAAGGGCTGCTTGGAAGTTATTTGCCGCTATAGGGCATTGGGCAGCTTTGCGCGCCGTTATGGCTCGTTAGTCAAAGAAGACACCCCCCTGCCGGCAGTGGTAGAGGTATCGATAAAAGATGATGCCAATGGTGACCCAATGATTAACCAAGAAAGCTTGGAGGCATTGGGAGTGCTACACCCCGGCGAATATGCGCAGTTGTCGAAATTGACAAAGGATGTATGCGGGGTTATAAAAAATGATTTGGCAACAAAAGGGCTGGAATTATGCGATATAAAGCTGGAATTTGGCCGCGATGCAAACGATGAAATCATGGTAATTGACGAATTTTCTGGAGGCATAATGAAAGTGCGCGAAAATGGCAACCTCGTATCCCCGCTAGACCTTGCGGCAAAAGTTCTGAAATGAACCCGAAAGAAGTCGGGCGGCGTGAGCCGCTTTTGCGAAGCAAAAGTTCTGAAATGAACCCGAAAGAAGTCGGGCGGCGTGAGCCGCTTTTGCGAAGCAAAAGTTCTGAAAATAGGGTGACCGTATTTATAGATGGGGATGGCTGCCCGGTTGTTGACCTAACCATAAAAATCGCGGGACAAGCAGGCGTAGCGTGTGTGATTGTTTGTGATACCTCCCATGTTTTTGAAAAACCAGGGGCTACGACCATAACCGTGTCCAAAGGCAATGATAGTGTGGATTTTGCCTTGGTGAATATGATTAAAAAGGGCGATATTGTTGTCACGCAGGATTATGGGCTTGCCGCAATGTGTTTGGCACGCGGGGCAATACCCATTAGCCAGGATGGAATGTTGTATACAAACAGCAATATAGACGGGCTGCTTATGCAACGGTATACGGCCAAAAAAATTCGCATGGCAGGCGGGCGTTTAAGGGGTTCGTCAAAAAGAACGCATGAACAGAATTTATTGTTTGAAGCGCAGTTGCAGAAATTATGCGAAAATGAATAACTTTCGGAGAAAAAAGAGATATTTACAACGGAGGGGCATACATGGCAATTGTAGGCATAGACCTAGGTACAACAAATAGTTTGGTTGCGGCATTTATTGACGGTGAAAGTATCCTTATTCCCAATTCATACGGAGAAGTGTTGACTCCAAGTGTGGTTGGCCTTGACGAAAACGGCGATATTATAGTTGGAAAAGCAGCAAAAGATCGCCTTATTACGAAGCCAAATCTTACAGCATCGGTGTTTAAGCGAAAGATGGGCATAGATACAAAAATAAAGCTTGGCAAGCAATCTTTTCTGCCCGAAGAGTTGTCGTCTTTTGTGTTACGTCAGTTGCTTGATGATGCAAGAAACTTTTTAAATGAGCCAATAACGGAAGCTGTTATAAGCGTACCTGCATATTTTAATGCAAGCCAGCGGGTCGCAACCAAAATGGCCGGAAGTTTGTCTGGCGTAAAAGTGGAACGGCTTGTAAATGAGCCTTCTGCGGCGGCATTGTCATGCCGTAATTGGGATGATGATGAGACTTTTATAGTAATCGACTTTGGCGGTGGTACGCTGGATATTTCTATTGTGGAAACCTTTGATAGTATAGTAAATGTCTGTGCCATATCCGGCAATAATTCGCTGGGAGGTATCGATTTTGACCAAGCTATTGTAGATGAGGTTTGCAGAATACATGCTATTGATGTAAATAAGCTGTCCGATAGCGATTATCAAATTTTGCTAAAAGCGGCAGAAACCGCAAAAGTACAGGTGGGTGACGACGGTGAGGCTACTTTTAGTGCAATAATACAGGGCGAAAGCCTTAAAACTAAGCTTACCGACAACACGCTTTTTCAACTGTTTAGGGATATACTTGAACGGATTAAAATACCCATACAGTCGGCCGTGCGGGATAGTGGGCTGGCAATTAGTGATATCGACAAATGTGTTTTGGTAGGTGGCTCATGTAAAATGCCGGTGGTACAGGATTTTTTAAGCAGCCTGTTGCGTGTTCCCGTAACTTATAGTAGTGATACAGATTTAATTATAGCCAAAGGGCTTGGCACATATGTAGGAATAAAACAGCGCGCAGACGAAGTTAAGGATCTTGTATTAACCGACCTTTGTCCATTTTCGTTAAATGTTGGCCTACACAACCCAAACGACCCGCTTAGGGCACTTTGCCACACAATGATACCCCGTAATACAGCGTTACCAACAAGCCGGTCTTCGCCATTGTTCACTGTTCAACTAGGGCAGACAAAAATACAAACAGGAATAAATCAAGGCGAAGAGCTGTATGCAGATGACAATATAAACCTTGGCAAATTGGATATAGTTGTGCCGCGTAACATGAAAGAACATGAGCAAATGGATGTGACATTTACTTATGATATTAACGCTATACTGGTGGTGCAAGTCAAAGTGGTGTCTACTGGGAAGCAGTATCAGTTGGCACTTGGCGGCAAAGGCTTAGATATCCCGGAACATCAACTGGACAAGTATGTGCAAAACATACAAAATTTTAAACTTGCACATTATGAACGCCGCGATATGCTACTGGAACGTGCCAAACGAATTTATGCAGAGGTGGGCGAAAACTCGAAAGAGTATATGAAAATCGTTATTCTTGAACTTGAAAGTATGCACGGTAGTATTCGTAAGACAAATGACAATTTGGACGAAATAGAAATATATTTGAATAATATTGAAAAAAGTCTTGAGGCTGATGATATTTTTAATGAAATGCCTGTGTTCTTGCGCCTAATAAAAAGCGAACATAAAGAACATGAATAATTGTTGGGAAGTTTTGGGCATAGCTCCCACGAGCGATAAGTGCGAAATAAAGCGAGCCTATGCTAAAATGCTGGCAAAGTACCACCCGGAAGAACATCCTGAAAAATTTCAGGAAATAAACATGGCGTACCGGTCAGCACTTAACCCCGGTTTTTTTGACCCCAGTTATGCGTTTGACGAAACGAATGCAAACAAAGCCGGTATTAACCTTGAAAAGTTCGACCCAGAAAAATTTTTTCATGGTACACCGCCACCATTCCCGGATTCTATTTTTACAACCAACACTACAACCTATGAGGTAACAAATGCCGAAAAACAAGCCCAAAAAGTGTTGCATGAATTTGCATATATTATGGGTACGGCTTTAGGCTCTCTAGCTTCAAAAAACAGAGACACGCCTGCTTGGCGCAAGCTAGATATATTTTTAGCTAGTGATTTTTTTGCGTTTTCAAGATTTGACTATGATTTTGTTTTTACATTAGAAAGGTTTGTAAAAATTTTTTTCCTCACAGCGCACCAATGCACGTTGCTTAAAAAAACAATAAATATTTACCAGGATGCGTATGCCTACTATTATAACCTCGAGTTAAACGCGGCTTTATCAGGGCTTAATAACCATCTTGATGAAAGAATAGCATCTATCCGCAAGCGAAGAGGAGTAAAGACTGATGATGATAAAAAATTGCACAATATAACTTGGGAAAATGTTGATACTGCATTTTCTCCTGAAGACAGTCCACAAACAAGAATAGTACTTTCGTGTTTGTTTGGCATTTTGATGGGTGTACAACACTATTCTTATTTTAACAAAAATGACATAATGCTAATGTTTGCAGGAAGCAAAGCGTTTCAGTCTATGAAAGCCAATATATTTTTTGTAAAAGGGCTTAGGCAGTTTTTATTGTTTATGCCAATAAGTAATAGCAGGATTCGCATCCTAAAAAATGCGCTGGATAAACACAAAAGCAAACACTTGTCACAACATAACAACGAGTATCATGCCGCACTGTTGGAGCTTTATAGTCTGCTAGGCAGGCATGCGAAGGCACATCGCTCAGATATTTATGCAACTATCATTACCGCCGCGATATTTTTAGGTGTTATAGCTTTAATCGTTGCAATTATTGTTTTAATTGTACGTTTTAGTCCAAGTATAGAATCTTATGAAGCAAGCGGGCTGAGTTTATACTTGAACTTTTACAATTTGTAAACGGCTCAAGAATTTGCCTTCTTAACTTTTGAAGGCCAGATGTTCTTACAATAAAAACCGCTTTAGACAGTGAGGCTAAAGCCCACTATCCAAAGCGGTTTTTACATATTATAACCTGTATTAGTCTGTAAGTTTGGCTGGATTAATTTTAATGCCAGGCCCCATTGTGCTTGCAAGGGTAACACTTCTTAGATACGTACCTTTCGCAGCGGCAGGTTTTGCTTTTATAACCGCGCTAATTAAAGTTTGGAAGTTATCTTGCAATTTTTCTGTACCAAATGAAACTTTGCCCAGCGGTACGTGAATAATGTTGGTTTTGTCCAAACGATACTCGATTTTACCGGCCTTAATATCATCGATTGCTTTTTTTACATCGGCGGTAACAGTACCAGCTTTAGGGTTAGGCATAAGCCCTTTAGGACCCAGCACGCGTCCTATGCGCCCTACAAGGGCCATCATGTCAGGTGTGGCAACAATAACGTCGAATTCGAACCAGTTTTCGTTTTGAATTTTGGCAACCAAATCTTCTGCGCCAACAAAGTCTGCGCCAGCGGCTTCTGCTTCAGCAGCTTTTTCGCCTTTGGCAAATACCAAAACACGAACTGTACGGCCTGTACCGTGCGGTAAAACTACCGCGCCGCGCACTTGCTGGTCAGCATGACGAGAATCTACGCCCAAGCGAATATGCGCTTCAACAGTTTCATCAAATTTTGCTACGCTGGTTTTTTGTACTAAATCGATAGCATCTTTGGTGTCGTATAGCATTTGCGCATCTACAAGTTTAGCTTTGTCAATATATTTTTTCCCACGTTTCATATGTCAATACCTCCCTTAACCTTCTACGACAATGCCCATACTGCGGGCTGTGCCGGAAACCATGCTAATTGCTGCATCAAGGCTTGCTGCGTTAAGGTCGACCATTTTTAGCTCTGCTATTTTTTGAACTTCTGCCCTGGAAATGGTTGCAATTTTTGTGTTGGGGCCGGGTGTGCCCGCTGCTGCTGTAAGGTTACATGCTTTTTTTAGAAGAACCGCGGCAGGTGGGGTTTTAGTCACAAAAGAGAAGCTCTTGTCTTGATAAATGGTGATAACAACAGGGATAATCATGCCTGTGTCGTTTTTGGTGCGTTCGTTAAAATCTTTACAAAAACCCGGAATATTTAGGCCGTGCGGGCCTAATGCAGACCCAACCGGCGGGGCTGGTGTGGCTTTTCCTGCTTCTATTTGCAGTTTTACATAAGCCGTAATTTTTTTTGCCATTATAATTTCCTCCTAGTGGTTCATTCGAAATGGGGTCAAACCCCAAACCCTCTTCGTGGGCTTAGTCCACTTCATCGGGGTGCGACAGAGTCGCTTTCTCCCACGCAATTACATACGTTGTAGTATGTGATAATCTAGTTCTACTTGCGTTTCCCGCCCAAATACGCTTAGCGTAATGGATACGGTTTTCTTTTGATAGTTGATGTCTGTAACTGTACCGACAGAGCCCTCGAATGGCCCGGTAATAACACGTACAAGCTCGTCAACTTCTAAATCCAGTTCAAAGTCGGGCATTTCAATTCCCATAGCTATAATTTCTTCGTCTGTAAGCGCCACAGGTTTAGATGCCGGGCCCACAAAGCTAGTTACGCCTCGGGTATTTCTTACAATAAACCATGTATCGTCGGTTAGTACCATTTTAAGAAGTACATATCCGGGATAAACTTTACGCTGGACAAGTTTTTTTTGCCCGTTTTTAACCTCGACGGTATCTTGAATGGGTACTACTACTTGGTCGAATAGGTGTTGCATATTTCGGTTTTCGACAATTTTTTGAATGGAAGATTTTACTTTATTCTCGTAACCGGAATACGTATGCACAACATACCATTTAGCTTCTTCTGCCATAATAACTCCTAGTAGACCAGTTGCACAAACCGGGAGAACAGTGCGCCGAAGATACCATCTGTAATAGCAATATAAATGCCAAACATGAGAGAAACGGCAATAACTGTAACGGTGTGCTTAATCATGGTGTCGCGGGAAGGCCATACGATTTTTTTAAACTCTGCCTTATAGGTGCGATAGATGCCTTCTACGGCATTTGGGCCCTCGTGAGCTTCCTGCTTTTTGTCTTGCGTTTTCTTGTTTTCGTTATCCATGTGACTACTCCCTTACTCGTTTCGCGTTATTTTGTTTCGCGATGTGCTGTGTGCTTGTTGCAGAAACGGCAGTATTTCTTGATCTCCATACGATCCGGGTGGTTCTTTTTTTCTTTCATGGTGTTGTAGTTCCGCTGTTTGCAGTCCTGACATGCCAAGGTAATTTTTGTGCGCATCTAATATCCCTCCTTACAATTTTAGCATTCCAAAAAAAGCACCTTTTTAGTGCCACAGATAATATAACACATATTCTGAGACTATGTCAAATAAACTTTGACAATTGATACTGGATTTGATTAAATGAGTGAAGCTGAAGGAATGGAGTTGGCAATGAACGTAGTCGAAATTTTGCTTTTGGCACTTGCACTTGCAATGGATGCTTTTGCGGTTTCCGTCTGTATTGGGTTGACGGTGCCAAAGTTTAGGGTGAAAAATGCGATAATCGTCGGGTTGTATTTTGGTGCATTTCAAGCGATAATGCCACTTATCGGCTTTCTTGTTGGCGATATTTTTGCAGAAAGGGTTGCGGCATACGATCATTGGTTTGCTTTCGCACTACTTACGATCCTGGGCGTGAAAATGATTATCGGCAGCTTTAAAAAGGATGACCAGCCAGAAAAAGAGGCATCTATTGGGTTTACAGCCATGATTCCATTGGCATTTGCTACCAGTGTTGATGCACTTGCCGCCGGGGTCTCGTTTGCATTTTTGCGGGTTAATATTGTGTCCGCAATTGTATTAAAAGGGGCTGTTACCTTTATTTTATCTGCAGTGGGTGTAAAACTTGGCGGGATTGTTGGTGTTAGGTTTAAATCGAAGGCCGAGCTTGCCGGGGGCGTTGTTTTGGTTGCGCTTGCGGTTCGGGCTTTGGTGGAAGGTATATAGGAGGAGAAAATCATATGAGCGAAACAAATGTAAAGCTAAGCGAACAGGAAATGATTAGAATCGAAAAATTGAAAAGCCTGCAAGACTTGGGCGTTGACCCCTTTGGTGGGGACGTATTCATGCCTACGCACAGGTCGCAATCGTTAAAAAGCGAGCTATCCCAATATACAAGAGAGATGCTTAGCGAAGAGAAAATTTCGGTTTCTGTTGCCGGAAGAATGATGACAAAAAGAGGCCAGGGAAAAGCAGGTTTTGCGACGATTCAAGATGCCGAGGGGCAAATTCAGATATACGCAAGGAAAGATACATTACCGGAGCTAGAATTTGAAATATTCAGCAAGGCTGATATTGGTGATATAGTAGGGGTTACGGG
>Ga0131853_10016155_pt1 | contig 13637 bp, 10 predicted proteins | sample TergutLab28metaG_FD_92764 | JGI IMG/M metagenome (GOLD analysis project Ga0131853, IMG submission 92764) | Labiotermes labralis P1 segment gut microbial communities from Petit-Saut dam, French Guiana - Lab288 P1 (version 2) (version 2) | ecosystem: Host-associated > Arthropoda: Insects >... | reverse complement strand
TTAAAGAAAAATTTGGAAACTATACCAGGAAAACACTCGATAGATTCACTACAAAAGACAGCTATACTTGGAACATCACACATAATACGGAAAGTACTGCAATGTGAAGCTTGAAGCCTGAGCCGTGGGGATCACTGCTGGTTCAAGAGAAGTACCAGGAAGAAATGCCTGTGACAGGAGACATACATATTGTATAATAATAATAATAATATAAAGTTGAGATATAACTTTATATTTTCCGTACGATAAGCCAAATGCATTAAACTTTTCTAAGCAGCTACAGAGGCCACACAAAGTGATAAAATGACGTGTTTAAAGTTGAACTGTTGAACAGCTGAAACTAAAGTCTAGTATTTCCGACAGAAAGTGAAGATTCCGTAATATGTCGTTGTTCGGCCTCGAGAGGGACGGTCTGTATTTTTGTAATATCTGAATTGTGTGCTGAGTAGGCGGTTTCCTGGACGTTAAACCGTTCCTTGTCTTATTCTTATATTATACTTGTTCTTCATAACGACGCGTACGGTAAATACAAGCAAGAGCTCTTAAAATCCTCGCTGGACTGTTGCCCTACTTCCCTTAAAGACACTCAATGGTTTCGAACAACCACGACAAACATTTTCGGTAAAGGTACCAACTAAATGCACTTATAACATGCATTACACTTCACCGCGACATGTTTCGGCATGTTGAAGCAATCTTCAGTCAGCACACATCAAGCTTAATACCGCTTAGAGCACAATGGATTACGTTTATGAATATCATAGCCCACGATAAACTCTGCAATTAATACCTTTCATATGGATAAAATACTTGGATTTTTATTGTATTGTGGACATAAATGTGTAAGTCACATTCTAAACACTGAAATAAGAAACATTCAAAATATATAAACATAATTAGAGACAATATTCTAAGCCGTGGCAAAGTATATCCGAACACCTACTGCAACCCTCGACCCAATGCGTACCGTGTCCCTGTATGACATGTAAGGGGGTTTGTGCAACAATTAATTGCTTTCCAACAACAATGACGAACAAGGGATTCTGTGCAAGTAAGAAAGGGTTTCCGACAATGACCAGAAATTACTCAAAACTCAACAAGGATACGATAATAAAATAAGGAAAAAAGGGTTTGTGCAACAATTAACTGTCTTCCAACAACAATGATCAATATTTAAAACATAAACGTCATTCTCAGCCTTGTCGCCATTGTGTAGGCCCACACTATTTTGTAGGTAATTCGGCTGGCTTCCGGTTCAACAGTGACGAAAAAGAGATAGCGTCTAGTCTGGAGATAAGTTTCTAGTTGAGGGAACAAGATTTATGACAGCAGTAAAAGTCCGCACCACAGCAATTGAGATATGGGTGAGAGAAAGGGCAAATCTAATTAGTGTCAAGACCTTAGCAGTATCAAACATATCATAATAACCGTACTACGGTTAGCAGCAAAATCCGGCACTACTTTGCCTCACGGGTCTTCCATATTTCAAGAACGGCCTACATCGGGATTCCCAAACTGGCGCCGCGGCGCCACGGAATATTTCAAAATAACGTTTTTTTTTCTTCAATTTGTGTGTACTGTTCTTTCGAACGGCTATTAATTTGTTAGACAAATGTTTACTAAGTTGTTTGGAGTTAAGTACTTAATAAACGAAAGTGTTCGGTATTTCTTCTGGTCTAGGGCAGCCGTAAAATGCTGGGACACTAAAAGCGCCGTGAGCCGAGAAAGTTCGGGAACTGCTGGCCTACACAGCTAATTGAAGGAAGATCTACCTCCTGGGAGCAAACTATCGGAAATAAATCAATATAATAAAAACGAGGCAAGTGAAACTATGGATATCACATTGGGAAAGTACTTTTGGTCTTGTCAGATGGCGCGCACTTTCATAACACTGTTGTTCTACGAATTGTTGTACTGCCATCACCACTACCAACATAACAATGCCAATGCCAAAGCAGTGCTGCTGCAATCCTCTCATGGCGTTACCCTGCTCCCTCTAGAAGCAAGTGGAACTCAAAACAGCCGGATCAAGTTTTCAAACGTCTCGCAGTTCGCCACTATAAACACGCAAGATTGTTCTTTTCATTCTTTTAATGCGCGCACTGGGAGAAAAAGAAGGGGGAAAACAAACAGTGACTGAGACCCCCTGGGGTTAGGACCCCCTTAGGGTCAGCCAATTATCTGGGACCCCGCTGGGGACCGACTCCGGTCTGGCGGGAACTACGCTGCTCTCGATGCTCCTCTCCCCTGTTTCACGGAACACAACAATGCCTAATCACATCTCATCATAATCAATTAACAGCACAGCTTTCTGTGACTATTCTGATTACAGTGGAACCTAAGTAGCAGAAAACTGTCGGTAGAAAATTCAAAGAAAATGTGGACAATTGCCGTCTGCAGGTACGATGTGCACAGTAACAATTCCACTGAACCACTACTGTGGCACATGAATGACAATCTAGTGTCAATGTCACTGAATATGGACCCCGTAAACCCGAAACGTTCAGGAAAAACACTTGGTATAATAATAATAATAATAATAATAATAATAATAATAATAAACACCTGCTGCAGGAACAACAACAACAACGAGTTGCTGTGCTTAATTAATGCATACAACCAACATTACCTGCACCGAAATACACACATCAGACGTCATTAAGTCTGCCACATGTTTCGGCACGTCATACAGCCATCATAAGGGAGTTGTCTGAGTAGCTAACGTAGCGCCCTCGAAACGGTCCGTTACGCAGGGGTGGGTAAAGACAGCCACAGACCAGCACACGCATTAATATCTCAGTGACAACACAAGTTTCTGTTTTTACGTGTAACAGTATTAACGACAGGAACGCTGTCAAACACTTGCAGGCCGACATCGAGACTGACCGGCTGAACTGTACATACGGGTCACTGATTGGCAGGTTATTGGCGCGGCAATGGGAGGTCCTGTGCACGTTCACCGCTACACACGTACCGTCAGTGCGGAGCGGCCACGTCACCCGCAACTGATGGCATGTATATGTGTGTGTCTGTGTGTGTGTGTGTGTATACACACACACACACAGACACACACACACAGAATCTGTACAAATCGCCGGTACCTTCAGCAACGCAAGCAGGACTGTTGAACGGTGAACCGGAAGGACATACATGCAAGTGGTTGTGGCCTAACTGGAAGTACAGTAGCAGCACGGCACTCTGTTCGGACAGCGTGAGAAATCCCCGGAGCCCAGAAATGTCAACAGGCAGCGGTGACATTCGCTGACTGAGAAAAGTACAACGTTTACGAACGGACAAGAAAGGGAAAGTCGCAATTTTAGCCGAAATTTGTGAAGTGGAGGAGCCAGTGCCTAGACGTGGACACCAGCAGAAACGAATGAATACTGCAACAATGAGCTGGGAACATAGAATAAAGGACGACAGGACAGTTCAGGAATTGAACATGCACGGTAGACAACAGAAATGCATACAGGGCTTTGTGAGAAAATCTAAAGGAAGAAAGCACCTTGGAAGACCTAGGCATAGCTGGAAGCATGATATTAAAACAGACGAAGCAGTAGCACTCTTCGTTATTAGGGTAACAAATCCTCGGATTCCATACAAGGAAAAAGAACTCTGCTCAATAGAGTTAGTTAGTCAATCAGTTGGTTAGTTGTGAAGACGTCAACCAGACTGATTACTCGGGATGCGAATCAGTCATTGCTGAGCGTCCTCCATATGGTAACGGTTGATCAAAAACACAATTTCTTGAATATTATATGCTTAGGATACGTCTGGTACCTCGAATTTACAGCTTATTCTTGTCAGCGATATTCCATTTTGCACAAAAGAGCCTGCAGCGGCAAGTTTGGCAGCAACAAGGCAAATGTACATACTGCCACCGCAAATCATTTAGTCTGAACTAAAACTGTACAGCCTACGGGCGTTTCATCAGTAAAGGATTAAATTACTGGCACGTGACCAACTAAAGGTAGCTCTACGCACACGTTGGATTAGGCAGTCTGAGACACAGGCAACTTCAACTCTCAGAGAAGGCAGTAAGCATCCTGAAGAGGACTGGTGAAACAGCAAAGTATATAAGTTATACCGGACGATGAGAACTCCTTCCCCCTCGTGAACAAACAACACACAGGCCCATAAGTTGTCGTATTGATCACTTAATGTATACAAACAGATTGTTAAATGGTCCATTTACATGCGGTCTAGAGACGTCCAGTACCTAGGGGCGGAATGTTTTTCTCTTTTTTAATGAATGCCCATCGTCAATGAACTTGAAGTTATTTGCTCTCCGCCCTGTCCGTAACTCAAGGCAAGGTTTCCACAGTGACGTTGAAAACGACGACGGCTGGTGTGGAATGGTAATAGCGTCTGACAAACTGTGCCATAAAATATAATTACCCAAAGAACGATGATGGAAGGCGAACCTTATTAAATTTCACGCAACAGAACAAGGTTAATTAGGTGATGCAAATTCTGATGCCATCAAAATCGGCACTAAAGACATTCGCCAATGGCACAATGCCTTTCAGCATCCCGAACGGCTGGCCAGTCCGGTCCAGTCCAGTCCAATTCAGTCCAGGTACAGGCAGTGTCGGAACGCTCTGCAACATGTCACCGCATGAACTTCGCATATCGCATTATGATCCGTCCCTGACAGTCCTTGCATCAAAATATTTCACGAGGTTACATCGTTGTTCCCTCTTATTTTCCCGAATATACCGCAAAAAAAAACCTTCGCATTTTAAAGATAAACTACGCTGAACAGCGTTCGTATCATATGTCGCAAGTTCGCGCAGTGGCCATATTGCTACTGCCGACAACAGGAAGCCGGACAGCATGGAGATTTTGGGATCTAATGTCATAATGTTTTCGCGCGGTGGATGTGTCTGTGATACTAACGTTGGTAAACTAATCACAGACGGTCACAGAGTTTGCTAACAGGGCTGACAAGACGCAATCCCACAAACGCTCATAAAAAGCTAATGCACCAAAACATGAAGACTTGAACACTTCCTTGATTCGCCAGACGGTGGTCCGATGGAGCTGAACACATGCGCAACTCACCACTGTCACATGGGCAGGCAATAACGAAACACACTAAGTATGTCATTAAAAAATAAAGCTTCTATTGCCGATTGGCCTACATCCTCCCAGGTTTAGCCACATAAATATCACGGCATTACTTGGTTACGGAGACACGCACGATATGAGGGGGTGTAAAAAGGAAAGAAGTTGCACGAATTATGAATCTGAGACTCAACGCTGAATATGGACTATTAGACACAACCAGACAAAACTGGGCACAACCAGACAAAATGGGACACAACCAGACAAAATGGGACACAACCAGACAAAACTGGACACAACTAGACAAAACCAGGCACAACTACACACAACCAGACAAACTGGACACAACTAGACACAACCAGACATAATTAGACACAACTAGACAAAACCAAACAAACTGGACACAACTAGACAAAACTAGACACAACCGGACAAAACTAGACACAACTGGACACACGTAATTACGTAAGAAAAATAAACGACAGGAACGGAACTGAATACAGGTTTTGGAGGAAGAGGAATGGATGAAGACAGGCGGTTGACGATAACATGAAGTTAAGAACGTACATGGCGAAGACTGAGATACAGACAGGCGGTCGAAGACATAACGGAATGTAATGCACTAACAGTCAGACAACAGAAACAGACACTTTCAGGCGGGAAAGGCATCCGTATTTTCCTAATCAGTGAACAGAATGGGAGACGACAAAGTAGTGACACGTTGAAGCTGTCATTATGACGGAGTAGTGGCACATTTAATGTCATAAAGTATGGAAAGTCACAATTCCTCAGCGTAATAAGGAACCATCCACAAGAGATGATCACCAACACATCTCCCGGTACATGATGCCGTGCTGACTGGTAGAAGGCACCATGGTTCCCGAGCTTGTTGCCGTCACTCAGGTAGTGTAAAAACAGTCCATGTCTCTATTCCACGCGAACCACCCTGAAGAGGGAGGCATCAAGTTCACCCAGAAGTCTGTTAATGTTTACCACTCGGCAAGGCATCACATCCCAGAAGCTCCGACTCTTCACCACCGACATCTTTGTGAGAATCTTCGCTCAACCGAACAAGTCAGTAGCAGACTGCGGTCGTCCCGTTTACAACAACTGCACTTCAGGGTGGGCAATGATACAGACGTTTACGATCGCACAGTCAACATATCTGGCTGTGTGCCTCTTTTCAGTTTAACAGACTAGTATGATATTTCTGTTGCTTTTCGTCTGCCTTCTGCCCCGCCGTGGGGGTTCTGTAGTGCTCCCTGATACCCAGGCACAGACAAACTTGATGGAACACTCCGATTATTCATTACAGGTAAATTCCTGAGCACTGTCTTGTACTGTGTAAACAAAAAATGCACCCCCTGTCATCCCCCGTCACCTGCTGTGTGTGGCTCGCAACTTATTTAATGCGTCTAATTGATATTCAGGGTCTCTTGTTCCTTTCATAATGGCTGCAAGTGACGTACAGCTGAAACAAAGGCAGTCCCGTACTTGTTTTAGCCTTCTTCAGTGTAAGTCCAAGTGTTAGGTCGCGGTTTCGAGTCCCTCCTACAACACTGATGCTGGTGTGCGTGTCGCACTCGAACGTGACCATGCGCCGGTGGGCAACTTCCTGAAACAGTAGCGCCCTCCTTCGCACAAAAACGGTGGAATAAAGTCGACAAAGAGTGGCCTTTTAAAGCAGAGTTGTTTAGCATTGGCAAATCTACACTGTGCCCACACAATGTATTGATTTTGCACGAAATAACAGACCGTGTGAATGCCCCCGTCATCACTGGACACCGCAGGTAAGCAGGCCTACAACACAATGCGGCACTTCCTTCGTAGCCAACAACAGCCGGATTTGAGTTCCGAGAACGGCCAAACCTGACTGCTGGTCCTCTGCAGTCATCATGTGGGTAGACGCTTAACATACTTAACTTCATCAGCTGATTGAGCGTTTTAAATAATGGCAAACGTGCTTAATGAATGTTACAGTCTAGCTAACCGTTGTGTTATAAATCAGTAGGGGGAAAATGTAAGACATCAGTAGAACACAACTTTCAGTCTCTGTCAGTGGCACTGGCTACATGTTTCGGATTAAATGACTCATCACCAGGCCCTATACAAGACAAACAGCAGACACATGTCATCACATTGTACCTGCTGTTTGTCTGATCACTTAATCCGGAACATGTAGCCAGTGAGTCTGACACAGTGTGCAAGTTGTGTTGCCACTGATGTCTTGCCTATTTTCTTCTGTCGTTACAATACAGAGCCATCGAGAGACGGCAGGTGTCTGAGCGCCTAACACTACAAACTGCAGTGGTATATTGTGCGTCCACAGAAGTAACCCGCCATCTTACCCTAATTGTTTATAGGTAGCGCGTAATGCGAAAAACGACGCATCCAACCACCGCACGGTTCATCCTGCGCAGATCTAGCGATTCAAGTTTAATCTCTCTCTTAAGAGGTAAACATAAACATCACCCTCGAAGATGACAAGAAGGCAGAGAGCGGGAGTAGAGGTATAGCTAGATAAGGGTGGGTGGTCAACGCCACGCACCGGTCACTTTACCCCCCAGGGAAGAGACCCAGTACCCACTGTACAGAAGATAGAGTGGGCCCCAGGGTCGGTCTGATGGGTACGGAAAATCTCGCCCCCACCAGGACTCGATCCCGGCCCACTCCACTATCTCTTGCAATATAAACACATGGTCACGCTCTTGCTTGTTCTCTTCGAACAGAGGTAGGCGAGCTCATGTTGCGTCCTGCAAAATGTGCACAGGTTGGCTGTCAATGTGAATCAGCTGAAGTGGAATTAATAAATCAAATGGCATCAGTTACTAACGAGTATCGTGGGCTGTGAGTCGGCAGCTTTCAATTACGGTCCGGCGTGGACAAAAACTGCTCCAGATTGACACTCGCTAAGAATGTTAATTGTTCCAGACGGTGTCGGCATTACGAACTGCAGGGCGGCAGCAGGTGCGAACAGCAAAGCCGAAAACTGGAAACAGAATGTGGACGAACAAAAAATCACCTGCGTCGACTCCGAACAAAACGAAATGTTAAATCACAAGAAGTCACGGATGTACCACGCACAATATCACTAACCGCGGACTGGTGTTTCTAGACACTGCTACGTGAAACGATGGCCTGACAACGCTACTGCAACACAACGTTACCGTCTGTGTGACGTAAGTGCGGATGATTTAAAGGTCTGCTGCCTTGTAGGAGCGCATATTTTGTTCAGTATCACGATCACAATAGCCCGCAAATGAATCCTACACTCAGCAAGTTAATCCAGACCATTTCCTTACGATCCAATTTAATATTATCCTTCCTGTATAAAACCAATAAGCGGTCTCTTGCGTTCAGACTAAGATCTTATCTACCCACGCGTGCTACGTGCCCCGCCTATATCGACCTTCTTGCTCTGAGCACCCTAAAAGTACTTCTTTAAGTTAATAGTAAAAAGACGCCGTCGCTGCGCACGTCACGACGTCAATGGTGCACTGGAAGCACAACGTCACACATCCTTCAAGACCAGGCACTTGAACCCCGGTGGAAGTGTCGCTGGTACCCATCAAACAGGATGCTGGGTGGATCCGAGAGTTGGTCTGGACGTACTGCAGACGACGAACACGTAGCGCCCCCCGACCAAGGAATTTAAGAACGATTCCTCGGTTGTCCAACCTGTAGCCTGCTCGCTATACCGAGCGAGGCTCTGCCGGTTCTATTTGGTGAAGAGTTCGTTTCACACAACAACAGAACATTAGCAGGACAAGCAGGACAATCACACAGTGCCACAGCTGTCCACGCAGTTCGACTTTGTTATTCTGACTGTGAATTTTGCAAATGTGAGTTAGCGGAGATCCGTTGTGTCCTCAGAGGCCCGAACACCGGTCAGACACTATATACTACGGGAGGAAATAAGTACTTCGTTTATTTGCTGTCGTATTGTGTTCAGTGTAACCGAACACGGCTCGGTCACGTCACAGTTATTTAAGATTCGCAAAAAGTGACGCGGTGGCGAGACCTGATAGAAAGAGACCACTCGCAAGACCTACGCGTAGAGGGATGATATTAAAATGGACCTTAAAGAAATTGGATGGAGAGGCATGGACTGTATTGCTCTGGTTCAGGATAGGAACAGCTAGTGGCCCCTTGTAAATGCGGTAATGAACCTTCGGTTTCCATAATATGTGCGAAGTGTCTTGACTATCTGAGTAACTGTTAGCTTCTGAGAAGGAGCTCTGTTCCAATGAAATCAGTCAGTTACACACAAATCACGCACACGCAACAACACACAAGCCACTGTTGCAGTACTACTCAGCAAGCCTGTCACACGATACATGCGTCACATCACACAAAATTATTACTGTACTGCAGTTGTAAAGTTAAATGTTACTTTCGTGGAAACGTGACTTCTCTCCTCTCCACCAATAAAACACAACGACATCTCACATAGCCAGCATTCTAACAACCCATCGAACACGATTCTCTGCATTTCAGACCAAGCTGCGTCCTCTGCAACCAGAACAGCTTTCCCACTAGAATTTAAAATTTGTAGCATAATGTAGCAGAAGATATTTCAGTAGCTCTTGCTGCAGAAGGTATCAAATTGCTTCCCATGTGTGTACGCCACATGTACAAAGATGCCCATCAGGAAGACTTAAACTAGATATCATAAGAACATCTTCTAGCAGACTTTGTGTGTTGTAATTACACGAGTTCTGAGTAGCTTCAGCCCAATGAACTGTTTCATCGGCCACTTAATTCAATCAGTATGCTTACTAACACCAATTTACTTCAGTGTACTTAAACATCGACTGGCTACGGGCTGGACAGTCCGAGGATCGAATCCCGGTGAAGGCGAGATTTTCCGCACCTGCCCAGACCGGACCTGGTACCCACCCAGCCTCCTTATACAAAGGGTACCGGGTCTCTTTCATTAGGGTAGGGCGTTGACCACCCACCCCATCTAGGGCCCAGGTTAAAGAAAGAATACAGCTATACCTCTACTCCTCCTCTGTGCTTTCATGTTCTGTTCTGGGCTTTACCTTTATCTTTTAATTGAATGGAGGACATGTTGCGGCTACAGAATACATAAAACAAAACGCCTTTTCCCCCGCGGAACACAAGCAATGATTTCCTTTATTTTAATACAGCTACATGTTTCGGAAAATAACAATCACCATCGGGCCACCAAACGAAATCTCAAAGTAAAGTAAAATATAATGCAGACATATTGACTTATGGGATCCCGTAAGTTTACAATAATCATTAAAATATAAATTGTACAAAATTGTAAAACGTAAAGATTAATTGCAGACTTTTTAATTCAAAGGCGAATGTTAAACCTTGAAGGAATTAGGCACTTAGAACATGCAGGAGACATGATGACTGGTCATCAGACGGCAGGAGTCGGATACCTAGAATGATCGGGCGCAGTGGCGACAATTCGTGGCTCGCATTAGGTTGAATACTGGTTAGACACACACACACACACATATTTAGTGACGGTTACGTACAGTAGACGTCTGAACACTGGGTTAGATCTACAGAGAGTGAGAAGCCAGATACAGAATGTTAGAAACCAAGATCGCAGGCAGACACGCACATTTAGTGATGTACAACACGGGTCTACCGGTACAGAGCATGCAACCAGGCAGAAGGGCATTGTACAGAATTTAACGGGGAACGCATGATTTCGCACGTGAGCCAGAATATTGCGACGGAACTGAAACACGTGCAAGATGTCAGTGCGAGAGCAACTTGGGAAAATCGCATGAACAAACACGGAATGAAAACAAGATAGTTCGCAGAATAAAAATTTAAAAAAAAAAATTAAATTTTTAGATAAAAATAATCAACTGAAAACAAAAGACTAGAAAAATTATAAACTGGAAGGGAAACTGATGATCAACTTCGAGGATCAGTTCACACTAGTGGCACGACGGTGTGAACTCAACCGGGAACTTGACAGTTCCCACCAGCGCCGTAACACGAGCGGCGCTATTTACGTGACGTCAGCATTCCTTTCACCTGCGTAACAATGCCTCTGTTCAGTGCCACACTAAATCGTTGTGTGTGTGTGTGTGTGTGTGTGGGGGGGGGGGGGGGCTGACAGAGTAAGTCTGCGGAACGCACACTTCAACTGAACAATACGAGTAAACACAGAATCATGCACGCAGTTACGTGACGAAGGAGCCCACAGCACAAAATTACTGTCACCCGTCACGTGACAGTGTCTTAGAATCACTTACATATACTGTAACTTCAAGCACAAAGTCAAAGTAATTTCGAAACCAGTAACGCAGAATGGATGAGCAGGGAATGTGGCACGTATGGGAGACAGGAGAGGTGCATACAGGGTTTTGGTGGGGAGACATAAAGGACAGAGGTCACCTGGAAGACGAAGGCGTGGATAGGAAAGTAATATTAAAATGGATCTTCAAGAAGTTGGATGTGGGCATGGACTTGGTTGATCTGGTTCAGGACAGGGGCAGGTGGCGGAACTTGTTAATGCGGTAACGAACATTCGGGTTCCATAAAATGCGGGGAAGTTTTTGACCGCTAAGGACCCGTCAGCTTCCAGCAAATAAACGTCATGCAATGATACAACAACAGAAGTAGCTAGGTGATCAGACGGATATTTTTCAGCAACTAACCACAACACGTGTGACGCTGCTGTTAACTGCTGCCATACTGGGGTGACATCATAGCTGCCATCATCACTCGGTTTCCATGGAGACGACAAGCAAACCGATAAACACACAAAACACTACAAATAATGCCACGCTCACACTTATCAAGCAGTCACGTTTCGATTCCCTCCCTCTAATGGGCGATTCCATTTACAACCACACACCAACAGTGAAAATGGCCTGTGTTTTGAACTGTTTAATGTCCTGTATTCCTGCGGAATCTGCAGAAACTAATCGATATTCAAGATGAGCCCTCTAGGTCGACAGGTCGATTATCTTTCGACACATGCAATCTTACAGTTTTCATAAACTGGCTAAATTCGTTCCGCTCGCGACTCCTTTCAACGGAGTACATCTGAAACGGTTTAAACTGATAACGTCTAAGACTTGCTTTATGTACGTACTGTACCACCAGCTTGAACGTACAGAAATTCTGTGTTCTACCCACAATGCATTTACGCGTTCTGCGTGGATCTCAGAACAAACAGCGATTATTTCTCCATACAACATTAACTTACCCGTTTTTATAATTGAGGAAAAGAAAGTTTACTGCGCGGTACGGACTGAGTCTTTAAATCAGACAGACACAGTTTCGTCTTTAAAACGTCAGACCTCAATGACAGCTCATTTTGAAGCTAATATTACGCACTCTAAGACAGAACACACCAAGCCCCTTTTTTTACGCCCTAGTTGTGTTCGTGAAAAATGAGCGTAAATCAAAAAAGATATTACTTTAAAAGATGGAATAAGCAGGGGTTAGTGTAAGAGGGCAGCCAGCCAAAGGTCGTTAAACGGAAAATGAGAGCGCCTAGATTAAGAAGTTGTGTATATCGCAAGAAAAAAAAAACGTAAAGCCAGGGTTTTGTGGACACACATTTTAAATATCCTATACATAAGCAGACAAATTTGCAATAGAACGTTGAGAGGTCAGTGTTCACCGTCTTCCCAACGTCGACAGCACGGATCGCCATTTCGTACACTAAAAAATGCCGTTTACAGCAGCGCAGGGCGACGTTCAGAACGCTACACCAATCATCTCGCGCGCGCTGCGAGCCGTAAGGCGGATAACCAGGCGGCTGTTTACCACTCTGTCAAGTGTTCCGATGGAAATCCGTATCACCTTGTGGTACTAGCGGTGCACACTTATACTCCTACGAGTTGTCTTGAGGATGAAAAGCGCAGATTGGATAAAGGCAGACACAGCAATAACCACCCTTTACAAAATCATTAAGACACAAAATAACCAGCCTCAGCTGTGTTCTTACGTCTCATCCATAACATGCTCTGCCGGCATTCCGCTCCCACGTAATTAACTGCCGTGTTATGGCACTGGATGATTTACATAAACTGTACATATATTTTGACCCAGAAGACGGTGTAACTTTTCCAGAGACTCAAGGAACCCATATCTCCAAGAATCACTCACAGCTCCCCTCCTCCAGTCAACAGCCGGCCCCACCCAACCGACATGACTACATGCAAAACCGCGCTTAAAAATCAATTATCCAAATCCAAGTCTTTATGCAGCCAGCAAATGTAAGGAATTACAATCCGTATGAAGACCAGCTACATACATTTACGTCAGGCCGAGCCCAGCGGCCGCGCGGTCTAAGGCGTAGGTCTGCGGCTGGTCACTGGCTGGGATTGTGGGTTCGAATCCCACCGGGGGCATGGATGTCTGTCTCTTGGAAGTATTGTGTGTTGTCAGGTAGAGGTCTCTGCGACGAGCTGATTACTCGTCAAGATGAATCCTACCAATTGTGGTGTAATTGTGGTGTGTCTGAGTGTGATCGTGAAACCTCGTCAATGAGGAGGCCTTGGCCCACAAGGGGATTTGTGCGCCACAGGGGGGGGGGGGGGGGGGGGGTTTAAAGGGTT
>Ga0131853_10016153_pt1 | contig 13638 bp, 9 predicted proteins | sample TergutLab28metaG_FD_92764 | JGI IMG/M metagenome (GOLD analysis project Ga0131853, IMG submission 92764) | Labiotermes labralis P1 segment gut microbial communities from Petit-Saut dam, French Guiana - Lab288 P1 (version 2) (version 2) | ecosystem: Host-associated > Arthropoda: Insects >... | reverse complement strand
TCATGGGTAGTCGTCATTCATTCTCTACATGTTTCGAGCTTTCAGGAAGCTCATCATCAGGAGATCATTTTTCCTGTACAGTCAGCCTCTGGTATAGTGTATAATCTTTGCTGTAGCCCTCCCGTTCTCCTACGTAGGAGATAGTCCACAAATGACATCGTGTTGTTTATTTTTTAAACAAACACAATACACTTCATACACTTTCATCTTTAATATTCTTTTTATATTTTATTTTTTGTGCTTCTCTTCTTTCTAACCACAGCGGTAATGTCCGGCTCACTTCTTCACCTGTGAAGTTCAGACTTTTATTCCGGAAAGTAGAGTGTCGAATACCAGCGACTGTAAGTAAAGTACTACAGCGACTGACAGCGGTCGTGATGTTCATAAGCCTTTGCAACTAAATGCTGAGTTAGCAGTTGGTAGCAACATCTTTACACATCCATACTTTTTCACCACTCATATTAACCTCTCACTTAACTCGATGCCACAGAACTCTACAACCGGAAAATATAGTCAAATAACCTAATAATAAATCAAACATTATAGCTGAAGTTAGAATATAATGAACCTGGCGAGAGGTTTTAAAACTGTGCCTCATTGTGCAGTATATTGACTTTGACACGCAACATGCCGTATCAATTACGCTAGCTTTCTATTTTCTTTACTGCATTTGGCGTACGTCAGTTTAGGAGACAACATAAAAGGCTAAATGTAACGGTTCACTGATGCCTTGTTTTGTTAGACTTTGCCGGCAAACGGACATAAGAAGTGCGAGAACAGGCTTAATGTTACAGACTATGAAGTCTGGACACTATCAACGTGTGAACCGCCTATTACGACAAACTGGTTATTACCTTTGGGGAAGACATTCCGTTCTGTTGTGTAACTATGCAGTAACATATAGTCAGTCAAATACAACACTTTATTACAAGCAAAAATGTGTTACTTACATGAAGTCTACTTACGTAAGTAACATAGTTTTCCTTACACTAAAGTATTGTGATTTAATGACTTTATTTGTCACTACAAACTGCTTACTAATTATCCGCTCCTAACTGCAAGCAGCAACCACATAACACGGCCCTGACTGCAAGAAATTACAAGACAGTCTAAGAGTTCTTTATTGTTGGCATAAATCATCGCTCTCTTTATAGAAGGAGATCCGATGGATTGTCAGGCACGTCTATTAGACGATGAAGACATTTCTCCAAAAATTATATAGGAAACTGAGTATTGTACCGAGGCTCTAAGGTTTTAAAACAGTCGTCACTCTTGGCGATATGCTAACCTTTGAGCATTAGTTACGTAAGCTAACTGTTAGAAGGTAGTTGAAACAATAACGAGTTAAAAGAAAGAACTGAAACTTTGTGCCAATCATTACGTAACGAATTCCTAAGAATATTCACGTTCGACTTAGCTTAAAATTCATACCTGCAGTGTGATGATCTGTGGAAAGATTAAGGAAAAATATAATCTGCAATAGACAGAACTTCTGTAAAGAAGGCAGGAAAATTTGTTGCTTTGTTTCACGTTCCGATATATTAAATTCCAACTGTATGTATGTATGTATGTATGTATGTCGGTTTCAAAACGTCGTTCTACGTTGTCCGACACCTAGACTCCATTGCTTCCTATCTTTCCACTGGCCTTCATTTAGGTTTCTTTCGTTCATGACCTTCCTTATATCTTCCACCCAATTTTTCTTCGGTCTTCCTCGTGTTCTCTTTAAATTCCAACTGTAATGAGAATTTTCGCACCTTACAAAACTCGGTTCCTGCAGACCTCGGGCCACTGTACCGGCGGACAGTTATATTTACACACAAACACTGTTAAGTGTCTTGCACAAAAGTACTGCAGTGATTACGTCAGTTTGATCCGTCCAAAAATTTGTGAAATAGTACTGGGCGGGAAAGACTTCCCCAGTAAATTCCTTTCTTCCACATTCCCCTACTGAAGGCCCACCAACCCCGTTGCACTTGTGATTAGCTCCTCAAGTACTTCCTTTCGAGTACAATCATAAATCGGCAGTAGACAAGTATTCATGTGGTGCCTGTATTTCACATCGCACAGTTTCTTATTAACTCTATTTTTTAAGCATGGCTACGGAACTGCTGTCTAATTTCTTCATTTTCATCTTTTCTCTTCTCGCCGCAACAGACTCATATTTCTGTAACAAACAGCCTGTTGTACGTTTCTTCTATCACAATGTGTTTACCGGCTTATAGTCCTCAAGATACTTCACAACAGAACCCACATATGAGTGTAGCCTATTTAAACTCCAGGTCAGTGACATTAATTTGGATTACATAAAAACAATCGGATACTTGCTTCACAGCGAACACAGTGTGCTTCCGTCAGAAAGAATAATCAGTGAATGCCGTACGTTGAAATAATCGCTGTTTACTGAAACATTCAGAAGGAACATCCAGAGAGAGTTTGTGAGCAAAAGCTGACTCGCCACACTAAACTATGATAATAAATGTGTTTGTGTGTGTGTGTGTTTGTGTACGTGTGTGTATATATATATATATATATATGTGTGTGTGTGTGTGTGTGTGTGTGTGTGTGTGTGTGTGTTGTATCCACCAAAGAAATGACTCTGATCGGACGTATCTCAGATGTTGTCCGGTCAGGGCGTGGATCCGACTTCATTGCTTAGCAGCAGTGAGGGAGTGTGATGGCTATGCAGTGTAACTTTCATAGACTTCCACTGATATTCTTCACTAATAATTAGTAGTTACACACCAGAAAGAGGACACTAATTAAGCACCACTGCTGCCGCCGTACTCGGCAGATGATGGGATGTCTTAACCCAGAGACTGCTTGATTGGGAGTCTGAGTAATGCAGCGTGAGGTTTCAAGTAGAGTAAAAAGGATTTACTGTCAACTGACGGGTCCCGCGATCTCTGGTCGCCTTAAGGTGCGTCCACACTTGTAACAACGTTACACGGTAACGTTACAAGTGTGGACCCACCTTTAAGTGCTTAACCTTGTACCACCGGTCGCTCTGATTTCGCGACAGGCGTGTGCGTACAGAGTTCTTAGAACTATTTCCCTTGGCCAGCGTAACATTAAATCTAGAGCTGCAATAAACATACGGCAATACACATCAATAAAATGATTACAACAAAACAGTAACACAATGCACGTGGGCGTAACTATAAAACAAATATATATACGCATATTTTACAACCTGCCTTAACATTAAACAAGTCTGAGTTTTCCATAGCACGTACTTATACGCTCTGTATGACATTAAGTAGCCCTAAGCAGCAGTATCCATACACTGCTAGCTTTTCTATCGAGCGCGTAGTGTTTATGTGAGGCAGGAAATTAAATTTTAAGTACAGTTCAGGTAAATATATCATGCTTCAAGGGTACTTGTCATTGTGGTGTTTATTGTTTGTCCTCATTACGTGCCAAAATGTACGCGTTAACTCTGTGAAATGCGTTTTGTGTTTAATACACAAACTCTTAACATCTATATATTCTAAGAAAGGTGAAGTCATCTAGCGAGGATGTTAAAAGTGATACGGACAAGTGAAAATGTTTACATCACCACTGTTAGCAGAACAAACACAAACAATGGATGTCCTAATGAAAAGGCAAGTAGACCTGACATAGGCCGCAACTGACAAAATTAGGCGAATGTACCCACCTACATTGAAGAGTTTTCTTCAAACACAATAATTAACAAACAATACTTTAACACTAACAACTGTATTGATCGCACCTTCGAAGAAACCTTTTCTTCAAATGGAATATCCGGTTCTGTTGCGGTACAAATATTTAGATACTAAATGCAGTCAAACACAACTATTTATAAAGCAGCCACAAGTTACACATACATGTCTAAAGTTTCGGTTTGAATATATCTAGCCATTTTCAAGTTGCAGGAAAGATTTTCCTCTAAATAAATTTTTCACTGCAGCCTGGGGATGGCTTCGTATATTCAAGCCGAAACATGTAGCCGTATCATCATCATTATCACCATCATCATCAACGACAACAACATCATCACGTAGTTTGTCTTACGACAAGTCCATAGCCAATTCCAAAGCCAGTACTTCACACAGTGCGATCTACTACTTCCTATTTGAAAATCCAGAACCTTCTTGTTTTCTCCAATAGCTGCCTACGTCTTCTTCCTCGTCTTCCCGTCCCTTCTACCTTTCCTTCAATAACTTGTTTTAGAAGACAGTTTCTACGCAAGATATGACCAATCCAGTTAGCCTTCCTTCGTTGTAGGGAGGGATGTTATTTTCCTCCTCGACTCTTCATTTTTCACACGATCCGTCCAAATGTTCTTCTCCTTCCTTCTCTAATAACCCACTTCAGTAATTCCAAGGTGTTTCTGATCTAATTTCCAAAAGTCCAACTCTCGTAACCAAACAAAGCTATGTTCCAAATGTAGCATTTCACTAGTTTGTTCCTTAAATTTCTGTCCAATTCGCTGGTGAAAAGCTCTTCGTCTTCTTTGTTATTCTTGTCGACAGCTGTTCTTGCCATGGCAGGGTTTAATTTCCCGTGTAGCGAAATATATATGAAAACAAAATGTCTGCAGTGTAAGTAGCTGTTTTTCCCAGCTTTCAATATCTAATATAAACAAGAACGAGGCAGTAATCTTGGTTTAATTCTCTTAAGGTCGTGAAAATGGTATCATGCTAGCAACCGTCCATTATCTGGTGTACATTACACTTAGTTACACAACGTTTCTCTAACCGGGCCCACTCTAATCCTCAAGCTTATGCTTCTTATTACACTGACAGATTTTTATTGCAATTTCATTTCATAATAGTGAAGGCGATAGTTGGCATCAAACTCCGGCCGCCCGAATTCTAGTCTAGTACTCTAACCACAAAAGAATACAGGTACAACGACAAATCGCCTGAAGCCAAGATCAACGTCTACTCGCGAAATGTCGTAGATATTAATACGCCTACGAGAACAGAGTCCTAGCACAGTAAAACTTGTTAAACAGTGCGTTGCTCCACATACCTGATTTTATTAAGAAATGAAAACTTATCTTTGTATATAGCAATCATGATATTTTCATCCCTAACTGATGTTACCCAAACAAACTGAACACGAGAGTTAAACAGCTATTCAATCTTAGGAACATATGACTTGAGTACGCACACATACCACAACGAAAGACTGTTTGAAGTTTGTTACATTAGCAATATTCTAAGGCGATCACAAAATTTAGGTTCCCTTGCCAGTTAAAATATCTCTCCAACGACAGATCATCCTGCATGAGGTGTCAGTGGTTTTCCTCAGTCTCCGCTGGAAAATTCTAGAACAAATAAACTGAGTAAACCACGAACACTGCCTTCCACATCCTTTCCAAATTCATCAGACGTCCTGCCTTTGAATCCCATATAATCTAATGTGTCGTTGAGTATATGGGAAATCAATAAATAAATACATAAAGTATGTATGGTTGAACTCGGTTATAATGACCTCGGTTTGAGCGACAACTTGTTTATAACTTTATACACTGAGTGGTACCAACTAATTCACCATAAGGCACGTGTTTTTCTGCCTCGCTTATGAAGACATACATAAAAGCATTTATCTCGGATATAACAACATTGCCAGTCATCGTTTCCAATGTATTTTCCAAGAAGTAGGCAATTTTGAGAATTCTACTATATCATCATCTTTGAAAGGGCAAACCCTCTACGATTTCAGGTAGCTACATCAATTCCAGGCCTGGAAAATGACATTAGTAACGGTAATTCGCTTTGTGTGTAAAGCTGTTCTCTACTTTTCTACTCCTGCAGTTAACAAGAGACTGATAGAGTGACAGCATGGATACAGTCACGAATAAAAGTTATATTTTGAGAGTCGACGGAGAAGTTACAGTGATATGACAAGCAGAACATGTAAAAATGAAAGCTGACGTGTGTCGGGAATTTGGTCTCGTAAAGTCTACTATCCAAATGTTTTGTAAAAAACATATCGAAATTACTAGTGTTTTTGAACAGAACGGATCGAGAACAAAACGACTTCCAAATACTGAAAGACGTGACGACGATGAGGCGCTGTTTAAATGGTTTAAGCAATACAGAAGTGAAACTGTACCATTCAGTTCCCTTCTCATGGTAACTTTTGTTCTCCCTAAATTTTAATTTTAGGCTCTGTACTTTTAGCGCAAACTTGCACGGAACTTTACGGTTACAGAACTGTAATTTTTGTTATATCACAGTTTTGACTGTAATATAAATCTGAAATAAGTCGTAGCGTCAACATTAATCAAAATGCCTGCGGGGCTGTATTTTGTATCGAAATATTTTCTTTTACTTCAGTCATAACACCTCGCTTAGAGCGACACTCATTATGACGACACAATTAATTCGGCCCCTCAATGAGGTCACGACCCAATGCGACTGCATATTTAGACTACTGGTAATTTTACCTTTTCAGAACCGTTCATCATGCCACATATACGTGAGAAAGACAAAAGAGGTGCACACTTTATTTCTTGTATTTGTTTCAATTTTACTGTCCTCTACAGTTGGTACAATTCCAAACATAACGTGTTAGCTACTAGACATCATACACATGCATGAAAAATGCTATATGCTGCGTGTTCAGCAGTAACCCCTGATGATGAACTTGTTTGTTCGAAACATGTAGTGGATAGTATAAATGAAACAAATGAAATAAATAAAGTGTGCATCTTGTTGGTCTTTCTCACATATACTGCTGGTGATATTTGTTATGTCTGCAGTTGTCAGTTTGGGGTAATAACAGGTAATGTAATATTAATGTACGTCAGCACAACCACTTTATTGCTCAAGGTACCTTGAGTAATAAAGTGGTTGTGCTGACGTACACTATTTAGTATTATATTACGTTTATAAGAACATCGTGATGCTTCCATTCAAATAAAAACAGGTACCTTATGATTCACAACAAAACCAAAACTGAGTTAAAATCTCCATGTAATTATGCATTAATATAAACGTTTTCATGAATTTTCATGAGCATATATATATATATATATATATATATATATATATATATATATATGTGTGTGTGTGTGTGTACATACATACATACGGTCAAGATAATGTCCAAGCAACATAAAGGCTGACAGCTACTGGACGGATTTCAAATATTGAAATGTTCTCTCTAGTATGTACAAAACAATTGCCGAATAAAAATAATTCCCCACTCCTGTACTGCGTACTCGCAAGCACGCGCATAAAAGCACGATCTCATTCCTGGGAAGGAAATATGCCTGTCGCGCTCTCTACTGCCTGAAACACTAACTACACGAAACGACTGTTTTAATCCTCGATGCGTAGTGCTGCGATCTATACAGAATTGCTGGAACTATTTACACTAACTTGAAAAGATCAACAACCTGCAAGATCATGTCTTGATCCAGGTGACAATTTCCGCCAGACGAACATCAGCGGCAGCGCGTTTCAGTTCTGTTCAGGTGTCCTAACAGCACTGTTCTTCACCGCCAATTTACGTAGCGTGTTACGTAACTTTGTATGAACACTTCATATTTAATGTAAACAACATTATGATAATATGTTTCAAAATTAAAATTTGTGTCTAAGGTAAGTCCACACTTCTCTTCCCGTTGGATATGTAGTGATCGAAAGTGTTTGTCCTGAATACACAGCAATTTATCACTTGTGCGCCGAATTTCACCTTGTAATGTTACAAAACGCGTTTTCTATGCGTCGGTGTGCCTGTACAGAGTGCTAAATATTCACTGAAGATTATGAACGTGTTGTCGTATATTTTCTGTACTACATATTGATATTTGTTTGGAATAATAATAAAATGCTACGTCAAATTCATATTCATAATATCAGAACATTCGGGACAAGAAGTGTATATAATGAATAATTTTACATTTGAGAAACAAAATATGAGTCCCACAAGTGAAGCAATACGTACTCGTGTCTTAATAAGAATGGCCTATATGCAGCATAAAATCAACCATTTCTTTTAAGTAATTTAAGGAAGCTTTAATTTAAGTGCAGTAAAAACAAAGAACTAGGGAATCGTGAAAACGAAAACTCGGCCCGTTTTTTTACACTTCATGTCCGTTGAATCCAACCGGTATGTGACAAGTCCATCCATACTAAACATGGATGTATAAAATTTAAACACATGCTTATTACAAGTACTGAGCATAAAGCACAGGAGATTATTCCAAGAAATGTAGCGAATCACGTTTAAGATAAAAATATTTCGGCAGATAAACACACCGCCTCGTGACATACACAAACCATGCAATTAAATTTACAACTTCGTTTCATGCTAAGGAAATAAAATTATATTACAAATGAAATTCTTCACGAGTCCTTCAGTTTTTAACTCGCAGTCTCTGATACCAGCAAATTGTTTGTCTGCATTATCTTCCATTAGAGATAAGTCACTGTTTTATAAGAGAGACAGTCCAAAATTTCTCAGATTTGTCGTAGTTGGGTCTGAACGATTATATTTTGTCCACAATGTGCCAAAAATAAGCACATTTATACCGTATATTATTATTCGTGTGCTCTATTCAAAAGGTCCGAAGGCTGATACATTGATATAATCTAAAAAGAATTCGAAAGTTAAAGTAACAACGTACTTTCTTTCACCGTGCTGTTTTATATAATTAGGTAACTCTGTCATGTAATATTTCCATTCTAATTACCACCCTGAAGACACAGAGTAGAATAAAGCTCTAAACTGTTAAATACTGTTTCGGTACAAGTGTACCACCTTCAAGGACAAAAAGTTCCAATTCTTAAAAACCAAGTGCTCCTAAGAAGCTGTCATTTTATGTCTTGGTCTGTAACAGCTTCGTCGTTGACCCTGATTATATGTAAAAGATACAATTGTACATATTTCAAAACTTATGGTTACTATGGTTAAAACATTCCTTATCGTTAAATAAGATGTATATACTATATTATTAATGTTGTGTTTGTCCGTGGATGCTGCTACTGCCGTGGCAATATATGTTCTTTTGGCAGTACATAACAGTCCGAAGTGGGCTGGGTCCCTGTGTTTGTGATGTGTCTTGTACCGGAGCCAGTAGGGCATTATCACTACTTTGAAACAGGCCTGCACTCTTCCAGTTTCAAAGGATATTAAAGTAAATATGTCAAATAAAACTCACAGTAGAATCATCAGAATCAACCAAAACACAAACAAACATACTGCATGCACATTCAAGACAAAGGAATTTAGCTGGGATATTTCTGATTATCTAGGAGAGATGGGGAAAACAGGTCACGAATGGCAGAGGTCGGCAATCAGATCCAGGGATGGGGAAGAGGAAATAAGACTCCTACTTTCATTTCGAATGCGCCGTTTCCACGTCGCATTGCCTCGTAGAAGACGTCAAGACTATACAGGTTTTCACCTTCCCTACCCCTGTAGACCTTCTTCTCCCGCATCTCAAAATAAGTAACACTTAACTCACTTCTGCCTTCAAGAAGGAGGAAACGTTTTCGTCTGAAGAGCTCGGGCCCATCTACGAAACTGTCAAAATGTACGAGTTCACATCATGTATCTTCACCGTTTAGGGGAACCTTCATAGTCAGGCGTATGAGCGAGATTTTGGACAGTGGTTTTGGCGTCACCGAAACTACTGCCAAACTATTCGCTGGGAAACACTCAAAAAAATGTAAAAAGTGCCTTTCCCTCTACATTGGAAAAAAGAAACTTCGGAATAGAAGTCTTGAGCCTTAACGCCACATCAACAAATGTCAATAACGGTAGAAACAAACGGAAAAGACCGTCGGAATTTGGCGTGAATTCGGTTTTCCTTCTTTGTTAAGCAACATTCCATCTGTCTAAATAATTGGATGTACTTCCAAACGATCAATGTATCTATCATGTGGTTTTGGCTTTATTCCAAAGAAATGACTGCAATTAAAATGCTACTCACTATGCAACATCTCACTGTTACGCTTCCATGTAAGGAACTTCACAACCTGTAGTGGTCTCTCAAAGTAGACCAGTTTTATTTAAAGCCCTGTGTTCCGTCCTGACACTCCACTTACAGCGTCAATACTGCCGTACATGGGCATACAGATAGTCGCCAAATATCTAAATAATTTTACTCGATCTTCAATTACTTCTACAGTAGAAAGCATGTATCAATTACTGTATTTTCTACAGGATTTTTTGTCCTGGAAGACAGGATCCAGAATGTCGACAAGTAGGGCTCATGCGGTAACAAAGCTACGTCAAACACGGCTAATTTTTCTGTGCCGTCTCACCTGACTGACCGAAACGACTTCAGTACGATATTCAACAAACCGATTCATTAAATGTTTGGTATTCTCACAAGTAACAGATTTAAATATCACAAATTTATTTCAATCACGTCGACACACGCGACACGTCAGATCTCGGCTCGAGAAAATGACGACGTACAGACTAGACGGTCAGGGTTCAGTCCTCAACGGGGATTTTCTTCTCCACCTTGTCGATGTCTGCTGTGGGAAATCTCCTTCAGAATTAAACGCGGATTATTTCCCAAGAAGATAAGATGGTCGGGCCTCGAAGCTCATTATTCAACCCTGACTAGTACGAAGCTAACAAGTCACATAATAACCTCCACATTACGTACACACCTTCCTATCACAGTGTTTAGCTACAGGGTATTTTTTGACTTTGATGTTTGTGTGACCGTGCATCTCTGATACAGTAATATAAACAACCAACTGGATATAACAAAAACAACTTATTAATAATTTCAATCGCTCACCATGTTTCGGGCGATAATTTTGCCAATCTTCAGGAGCACTAGACTGTGTTTACAGTTTGTGGTATAATGCACTGCCGCATCGTCACCGCATTGAAATTATTAATAAATTGTTATTGTTGTATCCAGTTGTCTGTTTATATTACTATATTTTTTAACATTTCCTCTGGTGCATTTTTACAACAGTCAGTCGCTACTGACCTCAAAGAAGTGCGGCTTCTAGTAAAGCCAGAATATCTCCAGAATGGAGAAAGAAACTCGTGTCAAACTGGCTTAATTCTTCTAGTCCATATAACAAATTATGGAAATACAATTAAAACTGTCTATAATCAAATAAAATTGCTCCACACTGAAACTGCAAATAGCACAAGAAATAAAGAGCAACAACGACATTCTGTGCTTATTAATATACAACCTTATCCCATCGTTTCTGATAAAATTGCTGCTTATCGCTTCAGAGAATAACACCTCTTATATTTTGAAAATGGAAGAAACAATTTCTCTCGTAACGCTGCTAGTTTACTACGAATCTACACAGTATTATAACAAATAATACCGCAATGATCCGTACCAGGATTCTTGGAATTTCTTGTAGAAGATATAGTTCAGTCAAATACGATACAAATTAAATTCCCTATATGAAAAAAATATGTCCTTATAACAGTGTGCCTGTTATAAAGGAGGTGAATGCAAATAAAAAGACAGAGAAATCCTCAAAATAAATAGAGCTGTTTCTCATTTATACGCCTTCGTTTGATGTAACGGTTAGATTCTTGAAAACCTCACCGCAGAACCAAACAACACAGATGGGAATATTTTGCATATGCGTTTTAATTAAAACAACAGGCAGTTTGGCCGTCGGACGCCTTACCAGATGCCAGCGAAAAAATGTCAATCCAGGTCCGGCAAAATTCGTCGAATATTTCGTCTCTAAAATCTGTAAAAGTTACGGCTTTGTCTGGAAGGATGTTCAACGTGGGCAGGATTCGAGTTACACGAACGGTGACTTCCTGTTTCGAAAATAAACGCATATGTAGGTATATATAAAAACTGTAAAGTATTATCAGTTTCAGCAAAAAGGTTGTTGCAGGGAAACAGCCTAATGCCCTCCGTACCATTTCAGGATTCCTCCGTAATCACTCATCACGCAAAATACGTCATACGCAGTAACACGTAAATGCTTCAGAAACATACGTGGCAACATTCAACAGCATGCGTGACTGCAAGCTTCCGCCAATATGCAAATTAGATCTGCGCTCTTCTGGTATCTGAGGCAGCGTAGAATGGAAATTCAAGCAGTTCAGGAAGATTGAAGAAGGAACATATGAGTTGTCCTGAAACATCTTTAAGGAATTACCATTCTACGCTGCCTAAAATACCAGAGCGCAGATCTCACTAATCAACAGAATCCGTCTCCCAGGACCATTTCTTCAGTACCTGCTGTTTGAATAAATAACTCGGTATTAAATAAACAAACAATTGAATTCTTTTTGGTAGTTATTGTCGTCAAGGTATCAGTTACTTTCCATGGAAAGAGACAGACTCAAACTCATGCATGTGACAGTCATACTAGCAAATTTCCCTGTTTTTCCTTCCTAAAGAAGCAGCTTTTGTAATACAGTTACCCTTTATTCTAACAGTTTTCTGGTTTCCAAAACCCAAGAAAGACATAAGGTAAGTGTAAATTACACAGGTCCTTATTTTACCTAACAACTATTGTTTATCAGTTCTCGCCTCCACTTCGAGCCGCGTGAGGGAAGATGCGAGAGTGAATTAGGTTAATATCGTCAACAAGCCGACAGGAAGTAACAACCGACAGTTGTCAGATAAAGGAATGACGCTATATATACACCACATATACATATGTATATGAGTGAGTGAGTGAATGTGTGTATGTGTATGTGTGTGTGTGTGTGTGTGTGTTCGCGCGTGCGCGCGCTCACTGAAATAAGTACCTTCGCTAAATGCAGAAGTAAAGGTACTGGCGGTTGATGAGAAATACTGTCTTCTGTGGAGATATACTTTGATATTCCTTGAAGTGTCTCAACTCAGCTGTACAGAACGACCACATGCAGCCGCAAGCAATGCCTGTGCATTGCAATCACAGCACCGCGAACTTCTATTTCTTTGTTTCGCTCTAAGAGCCGCGTGCTTGGCGGGCCTCCTATACACTGATCACGTTTCTCAACCCGCAGCTTTCAGTAATCCGACAATCGTGGAATCGTGTAATGAAGTCGACTCTTTTACGAAAAATACAAACCAAGAATTATATCCACACTCATATAACTCCCGCTGAAAATTCAGGAGAGAAATCTGACAATTGCCATCTCTAGACACAGCAGGCAACCCTTCTATTGATCTACCATCACACGTTACAGGCCTTCGGGGACACTTGAAATCACGACTTGAATATGCACGCTACCTAACTTCATTCGGCAAAGACTGAGACTGAACTGCAGACTTAAGCATACAAACTTCTAACTTCCGTTCATGCTACCAACGTATGGTCAAATTCTTAACTACTAATTCAAAGACTATCTGACACATACGTTCGTACTTATGCACATTTATTATTATTATTATCATCATCATCATGACTTACTAATTATTAAGCATTATATACAAGTAACGTTTTCATATACAACTTAACAGTTTCTCACAGTCACCATATTTTTATTGCAGACTTGCAGAAAATATTTCAAGTTATAATACACCGGTATGTTTATAACCTACCTGCAAACCAAATTTCAAATTATATTTCACAGTTGACATTCTTTATTAGTAGCCACAGTCAAAAGGAAAGCTAAAAAATCGCACGGCGGCCATTACGTTCTTTTATACCCGACAAAAATATTAACTTAAAAGAGGGGCAGAATTTATCAAGTTTCCTTGCCATGCAT
>Ga0131853_10016152_pt1 | contig 13638 bp, 5 predicted proteins | sample TergutLab28metaG_FD_92764 | JGI IMG/M metagenome (GOLD analysis project Ga0131853, IMG submission 92764) | Labiotermes labralis P1 segment gut microbial communities from Petit-Saut dam, French Guiana - Lab288 P1 (version 2) (version 2) | ecosystem: Host-associated > Arthropoda: Insects >... | reverse complement strand
GAGGCTGAGTGGACCCCGTTCCAGACCCACTACTACTTAGAAAATCTGGTAGCGCCGGGGATCGAACCCGGGACCTCTGTACCTGTAGCCAGAAACTCTGACCACTAGACCACAGAGGCGGTCATTGCGTAGACATAGATATAATAATTAAGAATTTCTTCAGATACGTGTTAGGCTTCTTAGCGTTTTGCTGAGCGACACTGTTAATTGTTGGGACGTCGGTTGCGTTGGTGGAATGAGAGTAAAGGTGGATCACAAAAGTACTGGGAAAAGAATCGGAGCCAGTGCTAATCTGTCCACCACAAATCCAACAAGAACTGCACTGAGATCAAACCTCAGCGTCCAAGGTGATCTCACACATTACGTTGAATCAGTTTCAATTAAAAGAATAATTTTAATTGTTTGCTTTTGTCTTAAATTAAGAAGATGTGGCCTGCATAACATTTATACAATCTTATCGACCGCATTATGGTTGAGTTCAGATCCTAAACGTTGCTTCACGTCTTTACCTTGCCACCTCCAAAAGCAAGAATCTTCCAATATTATAAACCACTTTTGAAATCCATAAATGGCTCTGTAGCAAGCGATTCATTTTGCTTTATCCCTTCCTGTAATCCAATCTGCTTGTGTTATACATTATCCTATATTCCATTCTCTCTGTACACGAAATTATTACACATTCTTCAAAAGACAACATATTGAACGAGTAATATAAGATTTCGCGTGCGTCTGTTCCTGTGTCATCTCCAGAACTACTGCATTAAATGTAATAAGTCTGGTTGATGAAATTAAGTTGATACACTAATTTATTTTTATTTTTTTTTTGCTACAGACCACGTTGCATTATTCCATCTTCATGTTAACAGTAAATAAAATTGTCTTCTTTCATACGAATTTCGTATTTGACCTCACACAGTCTCGTAACGTAGCTGTTAACACAACACACATTTAGCTAAGTAACTTCTTATCCTGGCTCTGTCTTCCGGAATGAATTTAAATGAATGTCAAAATATAGACTCGGAAAATCTACGTTCGCACCATCACCACCAGCACTGCTGCTGCTGCTACTTCTACTGCTACTACTACTACTACTGCCGCCGCCGCCCTCACCCCCCCCCCACGACCACCACCACCACTACTACTGCCGCCGCCGCCCCCACCCCACCCCCACGACCACCACCACTACTACTACTGTCGCCGCCGCCCTCACCCCGCCCCCACGACCACCACCACCACTACTACTGTTGCTGCCGCTAAAATTATTCCGTAATTAATGGACAGAAATTACCGGCAGTTCTAAGGGCCAGTGAAACACATTTTGAGGCTAACACAAATTATGCAATTAAAACCCATTAATATATCTCTCAGAACATGTACTCGCGGGCCCCTCCGATGTTTCCGTGTGTACAAGTCTCCCCCCACCCAACCCACTTCCTACATAGCTGTCATTCTAAGATCACTAAATCTCTATGCGCCAGCAAGGGGCAGTGTTGGAATTACGTTCTCACTCTTAGCATTCTGGGCCACAGTAAGAAAGTCCAGTTATCGTCTACCATCATACTGCTTTGTTCCTGTCCCTTACTTTAATTCTCAGACCAAACCTGATGATACAGCAAACGTATTATACATTGTTACATAAGTGACATTCACTTACATTGCGCCATCAACAATATGACGCTTGAAAACCTTCATTTCTTTTTTTGGTTATCTTGTGTTCCATTAGGACGCAGTAAGCAACATTTGATTGCGGTTATTGTACACGCAGAGACTGAAGCAGATGTGATGGCAAGCCATGTTGCATTTTACCGTCACACCAAGGCTTAATACACGTATTACGTCCATGCAGATGGTTAGCTTCTTGTCTCCTGCTGTGATTGGTTGGATCACCCGTGGGGCATGACGGTAACAGACGCTAGCAAACGACGATGGAGACAGTGAGTCCTTGGTGCTGACAGATGAATAACAATAGCCGTGACTGGAGAGCCTATAGCTATATCATGCAGCGTGTTACAGTACGACATATCAGCACTGCAGAGGTCTTCGGCTTTTCTTGTTTTTACAGAGATATGATGGAAATTCGAAGCACGTGGTCGGCATGTCATTATGCCATTCTAAATAGCTTGATGATTATGCTAATACTTGAAACAAGCTCCATGTTGACTGCAAATATAAAACTGTCATCTTATGGGGAAAGAATATACTTTTATATTCGTTACCAGTTGTGAAATTTAGACTCTAGTCACGGTTCAATCATTTGCAGATAGGATGCATCTGAAATGATGGTTCTGCAAGCAGTTGCCACACACAGCAGTGCTGTGATGAAATGATAGCTAAGTAATCAGTAACTACATTGTCATTTGCTTTTCCTCATACCACTATTCAAATGATGAGGAACGTTTTATCGTTTATGAGACCGAAATCCACGGAACACAAAATACTGTTTCTTAACCCCTTTATGTGTTTCCACATTTAAAAATTCACCAAAAACAATCGGTCTTCAATTCCCACTGGGTTCAGTAAATAGCCGAATTCGGAAATGAAAATACGTATTCTTCAGCAGTGATAAGACTATAGCCTATGTTTTATATTCAACGGCTGTCGTTCCGTATATGAATTGATCCATACTATCATCATCGCCATCATCCAGAGCCTAGAGTCAACCTAAAGACACACGAATGACGGCAGGAGTGCACTTAAAGTCACTTTTTGTGTTGAACTGTCGTCAAAATGTGAGTACGGAGAACACATGTGACAATCTGATGTTTATTGGACCATGCATCATTGTGATAAGTGAAGAATAAAAAACCAACTAGATGCCACTTGTTATTTTATTGTACTTCTTATAGGCTCACCATAATCTCCTCTTCCTCCTCCTGATGATGGTGAGCATATAAGAAGTACAATAAAACAACAAGTGGCATCTAGTTGGTTTTTTATTCTTCACATGTGACAATAATCTCGTAGCTGACAAACTTCCATCTTCTAACGATTGTTTTCTTACGAGAACTGAATACCTTCGAAAGATCACGTTTCTTTGACGTAAGTCAGAGACCGACTGATCGTTAACGAGCAAGCTGTAACCAACTGTAACACTCCTGACTTCTATTCGTAGGTGCCCGGTTCAAATCTCACACGGGACACGGTCCCGACAAGTGACGTGTACGTTTGCAAGGACAATCGCAGAATCTCTACATACCCACGGTTTTGATGCAGTCTGTTCACGGAGGAGATGTAATATTTTTTAACAATTCTAACTTACCATAATTCATAACTATGGTGACATACGCAAGCTTTATATCACCTGACCTGCAAACGTGTTGATCAAGAAAAATCTTCCTGAAGATTGCCTTCTAGAAATCGAAACGCGCATAATTTTATCAATAAATTTTGAAGTTTTGTTATGAATGTTTTTGTGTTGTTTATTAGTGTACAGTTAAACAAGTCGTCAATAAATGTCTGCAAAAGTCTTGAAGGGATTCGTGTTTGCATTACAAAGACTCTCTCCATTCTACCTGTAGTGACTTCTGAAACACTGCTGAGTGAACATTCAGTTCGCCTTCTGGTCCACTTCCTAGTTACTCTGTCACGTTACCATGATGAAAATTGATTGTAGTAAAAAATGTCTAACAGAAAAGTTAGAAGACTAAAGTAAATAAATATGACTGCCAGAGCAAGTTAGGAATGTGTGACGTCATACCAATGTCGGGATGTACTGAAAGGAGTTAACTTTATACATGTTTGCCATCTAACCTGACGTACTGCTTGAGAATCTTCATGAAGAGGTTCGCTGTGCTTATTCTGTTGTTTTAAGAATTCGCAAAATGGCCATCTGTGGTACCGAAATACAGACGAAACATGGAAAAAGAACGCTGGCCTTTTAGAGAGCAAGCGAAGTTACCTTCTGACAGTAGCAACCCAAATACCAGTTTCGATTCTCTGAGATTGTAGTTCGGGCAAATAGTGTTCTCCCCATGGACAGAGTAAACACAGTCTGCCTACGGTAAATGTTTTCAAAGAATTAACAAGAATGTAAATATGCGTACCTATCCGACACTTCAATGTGACATTCGTTTGTGGTTTTACTTGGCACTCTTTTAAATGCCATCATTCATTTATTTGGCAGTCCGTCTTACGACAGACATTTCCATAGCTTCTTCCGAGGAGAGTTCTCCGCAGAATGCAAGCCAGTGCCTCTTCTTTCAATTTCCAGTAACCTCTTGTTTCCTTAAGGTCGTCCAGTAACTGCTTCCGTCTTCTTCCTAGTCTCCCCGTCACTTTTATTCCAGTAACTGCTTCCGTCTTCTTCCTAGTCTCCCCGTCACTTTTATTCCAGTAACTGCTTACGTCTTCTTCCTAGTCTCCCCGTCACTTTTATTCTTTCTTTATCTTTCCTTCAATAACACAGTTTCCACGCAAGATGTGAGAAATCCATTTAACCTTCCTCCTTATTATGGTATGTAGGATATTCCTTTCCTCTTTCAATCTATGTAATATTAGCAAATAAATTAGAAGACAACTAAGCACGTACGAGTATATCAGTGAATTAATTTTATGATACTTAACTTACTGACTGAGCGACATACTTACTTACTTATTTAGTCCATGGAAGAGTCCTTCTTGAGAAGCTAACCGGTTCTCAGATAGTCAAGAAATTCCCCACATATTATGGAACCTGGAGGCTCGTTACAGCATTCACAAGTGCCCGCCACCTGTCCCTGTCTTGAGCCAGCTCGATCCAGTCCATGCCCCTACATCCAACTTCCTGAAGATTCATTTTAATATTACCCTCCCATCTACGCGTGGGTCTTCCAAGTGACTCTTTCCCTCATATTTCCCCACCAATACCCTGTATACGCCTCTCCTTTCCCTCATACGTGCTACAAGCCCAGACCATCTAATTCCTCTCAATTTGATCATCCGAACAATATTCGGTTGGCAGTACAGATCATTAAGTTCCTCATTATGTAGTTTTCTCCATTCCGTTACCTCGTCCCTCTTAGGCCCTAATATTCTCCTCAACAACCTATTCTCAAATACCCTCGTTCTACGTTCCTCCCTCAATGTGAGCGACCAAGTTTCACACCCAAGTTGTATGATACAGCAGTACAAATTATTAACACTGATTTCTACTGCACATTTTCATACAGGAACCGTACATGTTGCTACCGTCACAAGGTCACCTCTACAGCCTCATTACATACAGTTTCTGTATCGGTCACATGACAGTGATTATAAGGGCCTGCTGAAAATATTTAATTCTGGAAAAGGTAAAATTAGATTTCATGTTTAAATGTCCCACATTTAAATACTTCGTAGACACACACACACACACACACCACACACACACACACCACACACACCACACACAGACACACACCACACCACACACAGACACACACCACACACACACACACACACACACACAAAACACACACACCACACACACACACATAACACAAAACACACACACAACAGAAAACACACACACACACCACACACACCACACACACACACACACCACACCACACACAGACACACACCACACACACTCACACACACACACACACACCACACGCACACCACACCCCCACACACACACCACACACACACACACCACACACCACACACACACACACCACACGCACACACCACACGCACACACACACCACACACACACACACACACACATATACATTAGACCTACATAAATATTCATATGGACTTGATTTATACATGGTTATGTGATATTGGGGATGACATGATATTTCATGAAACTGTACAGAAAAAGCTAGCTGGTGTTAACAATTGCAAACCTCAAAGGGTGCACAGTGTAACACATTATACAGTGCGTTTGGAAAGTCGCTGTGCACGTAGGCTACGATAAAGTCCATTTGAAATGTGATGACACACTGTGACGCACGGGATGTTCGGGAAGTCACTGTTCACTTATAAAAGGTGTTGGAAATGATGTTGACGAGCGTCTATACAGGCCTGAACCTGTTTAATTTTATTCGCAAACACGTTCTGTAGATGTGATTGTGCCTAAGTGCACAGCGACTTTCTGAACCAACGGTATAATGTGTTACTCCGATTAGTAAGCATATATGTTATCAGTTCCATAATCTTAGATAAGATAAAAGTACGAGAGACGTTAACCATCTTTAGACCGACATTCATCTAAATTATATACAATGTTGCAGTCATATTTTACTGGCTAGTCTGTAGCTGGTTAATGCTGTGTAGGGAAATCATTACCATTTATTTTGGTTATAACACTGACTGACCGACTGACTAACTGATTAACTAACTAACTAACTAACTAACTCCATGGAACAGAGTCCATATTTAGACGCTAACAACTACTCGGTTACTCGCGCACCCCCCCCCCCCCCCCCCAACCCAACCACCCCCCGGGAACGAGGCCCATATTTTGCCCCTAAAAACCCCCCGGTTACCCGGGCCCCCCCCCCCCCCGCAGTTCATATAGCCGGAAGATTAATTACTGCTCACAATAGCCCAGCTGTTGGGCCTATCTGGCTTAGGACAGGGAACTGCGGTTGTCTTTTGTGTAGACGGCAAGGAACATTCCAGTTCCAATGAATCTTAGCTATCTGAGCGACTGTTAGCTGCTCAAGAACGACCGTGTTCAATGAAGTTGGGTACGTACGCATGGGTGCAAAAATCCCGGGCGACTAAATTTTGTAACGCCGTTCCTAATATTTGTGGGTCCTCAATATGGAACTTGCTCCATGTCACATTCCTGTCGCCTAGAATTTTGAAGTAGATTTTTGGAAAATTCGTGCACCCCAGTACACAGACATGAATTCCACTTCCCTAAGATTCGCAATCGACGACCGATGCCATTGGCCTCTGTGCCAAATTCCACCGAATAACGGAGCTCTTGTTCTCGACGTCTTAGAATTCCTTCCTTCTGACATAACTTCTGTGTAGATCTCTAGTCGATACCTTACATGCAACACAGCACGTTATGTGACGCGGGCAGCCACGTGTAAGTCGACCCAATCTGTCACCCGACCCTCTCTGTCACCGTCACCACAAACCAGTTTGAACGACACGCTGCGAGCATAACACGGTAACAGCTGCCGGTCCGACTGCAAAACTATTGGCTTTTATTCACACTGCATTTAAAAAGTCCGGGTATTATTTGTTGTTTACATATTTTAAATTCTTAGACACACAAACGAATCTCGATACGTTTAAGCACTACTTGTATGAATTCCAGTACATAAGTTGGAATGTTTCCAGGCAGATGGCACCACCACAATGCACCCATCTTCATGTACAATGGCAGTAATATTTATGTCCTCCTCGGAAAAGTCACTTTCTTTCCCGTTCTTTAGGGAAAGCAACAAGCATCACGCGTTAACATTTTATGTCACGCTTATTACCACCTACAACAGAAACCATTCATATTGCTGTCTATGTAATATGTTCACATTCGTTCCATACATCAGCACTCAGGCTACTTTCACTTATTAAAGACATCAATTTACCTTCTGGGATCACCATGTCTCTCTATGCATAGACTGAACGGTTGAACCAGCTGACCTATTGTCACAAAACGTAGTAGGGAATACGAAATTATATCCTAACAAAAGCTGTAATTTTTCAATTTTGCATAATCAGTAATAAAAATGTGGCAGGGTCACGAATTTTTTAGGTGGAAAATATAGGGTGGCACTTGCTTGCGGTTGATAAAATGGCGCGTGATAACAGATCTCAGAAAAAATATGCAGCTTTGGTTGAGGTTATTTTGTATAATGTTAATTAACAACTAGAAAGCAGTGCAGAATTTTTCTTCCGTTGACAGTTTGACGGCAATGATTTAAAACTGTAAATATATGACATTCTTGACACAGAAAGAGGGCACAGAGAGCAATGTTACGTAATTACAAATATGAAAGGATGTGACTCAACAACTACATACATGGCGATACTGCGAAACTCACAGATTACAGATAATAATAATAATAATAATAATAATAATAATAATAACAATAAATAATTAGTAGTATTAGTAGTAGTCGTCGTCGTCGTCTCCTATGACCGGTCCAAAATTTGTTCCGTGAAGAGTTATTATTAGTATGTTATGAGCCTGGAAATAATTAAATGCCACATTTGGAGCATAGCGTTTTACGTTGCTGAAATTCGGAAACTTGGCAAAATAGATCAGAAATACCTTGAAAGTAGTGAAATGCAGTTCTGTAGAAGGATGTAGAAGATCACTGGGACCGATCGGTGAAGAATGAATAAGTAATTACGTACAGTCAAGAAAGAGGGGAATATCTTACTTGTTATGAAAGGAAGGAAAACTGGACTGCGTAAGAAATGCCTTCTAATACAAGTTACTGAAGGAAATATAAAGGGGACGGGATGAGGAGGAAGAATACGTAAGCAGATACTGGATTATCTTAACGAAATGAGAAGATACTGGAATTTCAAAGAGAAAGCGCTAGATCGCATTCTCAGGAGGATTCACTTTGGACTCGGTTGTGGACCTGTCGCACAAAAGACTACGAAACTGATGAACTGAACACAACTATTTTTACCACACTGTATCAGGTTCTTCTTGTGATACAATTTCTCTCTCCTAGGGAAAATAAATATACGTCACTGATTTTCGTTCATATGATTGTCATGCAGTCTGTAACTGTTTAGAGAGACTGCCAACTTCGCATTACCGGGTCACGTATGTATATATAACTCTTATGTTTCTGTGTTTCATGCTGACAGTGACATATTACCCTCTGCAGCTATTACTCTTACTTTGAAGGCTATTGACTGACGTACTTGATTTCTTTCTAGCTTGAAAGTACTCGAGGTTCAAAAGCTCCTCATACAGTCCACTTTAAACAGAAATGGCTTCTACTAAACTTGTATGCCTTTTCATTTTTATTGTATTCTAAATAGACCCTTGTGTGACGGCAACCCAACATACTTAACTGCAGAGCGGGTTGACATTCAACAAGTGTGTTCTTCCTTGCTTGTTCCTTGGAAAATGTCATCCCCTTATTCGCTCCCTATTTTCTGACGACACATAAGAAAAAGCACGACATAAAAAGCAAGAGGAAGGGAGAAATAACGAGGGTGGATTGAGTCTCAGGGGACCGATTCTGAGCTAGAAAGCGAGAGGTAGGGAAAAGCATGTTTATCCTGGGGGGACACTTCACTGCATCCAGTACATAGTCGTCTTTCAGTGTCACAAAAAACGGACCCCCCTCGTGGAGCGAGGTAATTGCCACAATAGCCCTCACTATACACCATTGTTATGTTTAAAAGGTGAAAAATCCCCTCGGCCCCCTGGCATTTATTCATTCATATCGGGACGGTAAGACACTTTTACCTTTCAAATTGCATGGGCAAATCATCATCATCAGTACAAGACTGGCAGTAAAAGTGATCAACCATAAACATAATGATACAGCGTCCCAGAAATACAAATGGTGCATCAAGACCTTTGATTTCTGGTCCCTTACATTTTCCGAAATTTTATAAGCGGTTGAAAACCCAGTCCACTGGTCTTTGCACCAGCAGCACTAATGCTGCTGGTGCAAAGCGTGGCCACTGTACAGACCTGTCATCTGGGGAGGTACTGAGATATGTTTTGTACAATTTCTAAGCTGCAGCAAATGTTAATTAAAATCTTTCCCCAAATGTGTTTCAGGTAAATCAGAATCACATTCATATTTTGCGTGTGTCTTCAGTCACAAGTTGAAGTCTGACATCGGTAATGATGGTACATTACTTGACAAATTGATATTATCTTGAGTGCGCCCTTTATATTTTGACTCGCTCTTTCTTGCAAATAATACATAAATATCTCAAATAAGAACTGAATTATAAAGCATTTAAAAATAAATACGCGACATAATAAGAGCACCTGAGACACATTGCAAATGAGACACATGACACCTGAGACACATTACAACTCGCTTTCTTGCTATTATACACACTGAAACAATTTTTATTCTTATTCTAACAAATTCAAAACTCAACATAACAGTCACTTTCCTGGCATTTATATAGCTGACACCTGAAGAATTTTAAGTCTCGGAATGCTTAGTCCTCTGTCTTTCTGTTGCAGGTGAGTAAGCTGCATTACAGCGCCTTTACATTCACACTATTTCGGTGCGACGTCGCTTGGTGAGTTGATAATATAAGCAACTTGTGATTACAAAACCAACGGCCTATTGTCCTGGACATATCAACACACTAGTGTTTGCATGGAAGTTTCTGTCTTACGTTATTTTATGTTACGTTACCTTACATCTACTATGTTCCACACATAGTACAGGGGTGCTGATAAGTCCTTAGCCCGACCCTGGAAGGAAACAAGCTACAACGACCAAGAACTGCAACACTCTAACAAGACTTATGGCGTAAAAACGTGTTGTAAGTCTTGGCCGCTGTAGCTTGTTTCTTTCCAGGGTTGGACTAAGGACTTATCAGCACCCCGGTAAGTCCTTACATATGTCTATAGGAAACACTATTTCAGAAGTTACGCCTAAACTGGAGCAGATCAGGCAACCTGAAGCATAAAAGTTGAGAAATAAGTGTGTGACGTCGCTATCAGTTGAGGAACTCAACTGAATAACTAATTAAATAATGTTGTTCTATGTCTTTCTCATCCTCTTCTTGTTTTATATCAGTATTGAGTTAGACATTGCCAATGTCCGCTGTGTGAGGTGTAATTCATACACGTGGCATTCGCGCGATGCCTGTACACTCCTCATCATTTCATTGGTTGCATAAACATAATTCTTATTGTTTTCAACTTGGATTCGATCACATTTAACAATTCTGCCATCATACGAAAAATCAGTCGCGTGGTAAGAGGAGCAGACCCGAAACAGTCGAAACGTACTTGCGGTGACAATTACACTCCACGGCAATCACACTGTCGTGCAATATGAATGAACGATTGACACCATCAGTTAATGAATTACTTATTAAGCTTCGTACAAACACTCCAGTTGAATGGCATTCTTGTGATGATACAGCCGGTCCCAGTAGCCGTGCGGTCTAAGAGATCAAGGGTTTGAATCCCGCCAAGGGTATAAATGTCCGTCTGTTTTGTCTGTTGTGTGTTGTGTAGGTAGCAGCCTCTGGGACGTGCTGATAACTTGTCCAGAGGAGTTCTCGTGTGGGTGTGTGTGTGTGTGTGTGTGTGGTGTGTGGTGTGTGTGTGTGTGTGTGTGTGTGGTGTGTGTGTGTGTGTGTAATCTATAATCTTCACCAATTAGGTGCCCTACGCCTGATTTGGGCTGTTGCGCCACGTAAAATATGTTCACAGTTTAGTATTCAAGTAAACACAGTGTTTCAGATAATGGATCTATTTCGTCCTGGTGTAGGAACCATCCTATTCAACTGGACCCGTTATATCGAGCTTCTGTCAATCTCCTGACCTGGTCTCAATTTCCGAAGCGCTCTTTGTATTTTTCATTTCTTGAACACTAACCAGTGGAAATGTTCAAAAGCTACACCAGTTCTTAGTATCAATAGCCTTTCCATATTGTAGGTGAGATTTGCAATTTCCCTACAATAAGTATCCAGGTTACTGCATTCTGAGATGTGACGTCATGTACGGTGGTAGGGTGGCACCAAATCTTTGCAGGCAGCTGCTACCTACATCTCTACGGTGGGGCTCCGCATTAAAATCAAATAAAAAAAGAAAGAAAAATTGTGAAAATCTTAAATCCTACGTATTCGTTCAATGTCAGGAAAATGAAATGTTTCGAGTCTACTTTCGAAAACTGGAATAAGAAACGAAATGAAACAAAATTTGTAATCTTATACCCTTTACAAATTAGTACGCATAAGAAGAAACGGCTTTCTCAGGAAGCAATACGATTCACGCCCGGAATCTTTTGTAGAAGTGTCAAACTAGGGGAGCTATATCTCAATATGTCTTCTCAATTCGTCTGGCTCTCGCTTTTGCCTTGTCCTCACCTTTTGGATCTCGTTCTTTCAATTTTACCTTCCACGCATCTTTCACTCTCCTCGTGGTGTGGGCCAGCTCAGCATTTTTTCGGCAGTAATTCCTCCATTCATTCTCTATGACCACATCATCCTAGCCGCTGTTTTCTGGGTGTCTTATCATACGAAGTAACATCCACTTCTTCACATAATGAACTCCCAACTACGAACCAAAGCGATCAGTTAAAAGTATATAGTGAGATCGATTCTTGGAACAGAATGCACGATTGAGAGCGAAAAGGGTGGGGCAGAACTCTGCAGTTTCTTCAGTTCACACAGTGGTTGACACAGGGGCCCCCCCGAGTGCGCGTCCTTTTGCTGAGTCACCGTGTCTCTGTTGCTACTTCTAACTGCACAATGATGCGGTCTGTATGAGGACGAACTGGTTGAGGCGTCATCGCAGTTTTGGCCATATCATCCTCCCGAATAGGCGTCATAATGAGCTGGAGCTGACATGTGGACCTAGAGTGATCACCAGGTACAACCATGACACGAATAAAATGTAAACTTCAAAATTCACTTGCTGTATTTCTGCATGTTGTCCCAGGCGTTTTGTTTGTACAGTTTAAGAGTTCTGCTACTTTGCTGAGAGGCTGCAGAAATGGAGTGTGGGTTGGAATTGTGGTGTGATGTCAGCTTAAAGTTTGAATGCAAGATACAGCGAGAAAATCAGCCAGCATAATAGTAGCGGGGGAACTGAACCCAAGCCACTAATTCCTCAACATCCATGCTGGATGCCCGGTGCCTGGTCTAGGCCCTTCTCTTTCCTGTACTACACTGCCGGTGTCACCACGTCTAGACACTTGTTCTAAACCAGTGGTTGTCGTAAGGTCATATTATATTGCGTATTTTATATTACATTACCCAAATTTCCAAAATTCCATAATTCATTATTATATCTTGTGTGATTACAAATTAGAGCAAATATCTTCAGTCCAAACTTCCACGTGTCTGTTGAGTCTCACTGCCTGCGTTACGCTGACTGACAAAAAAAACCGTCAAATAGTTTCTCCGAAAATGTGTCTGACGTCCGGAAGATAACAACGGATACAAACAAGTGCATTCGCTTTAAGTGCAAAAGAGAAAGCAGTATTAAATTAAATACGTGTACAGCTTTATTCCAGTTCTTCCTTCATTAAACTGTTTGCGTAATTCGCACGCAGAGAGTAGTCGAATTTCAGTACGGTACATATTGCTTCATTAACCTTTTGGCGCTGGAATTAATTTGTTTAATTTTAGCACACTCTGTATATAAAATGTGAATAATACAGGAACCAAATACGTTAGAATTATGAAACAAACTGCATTTCGAAGAAAAAAAACGGAGAGTATATACAATATTTAAAATATTCAGTACCTATACTTGTTGAATAAATATGTAAAATGTAATTTTAGAGGTTAGCGGTGCGGTACGACAACTATAGTTGACATTAGGCGTCAAAAGGTTAAGCGTACTCTTTGGAAGTGGATATAAACGTAATACTGTTGGCTACCCTAGCAGGTGCGGGGCAAGAACCACGCTCTATCTCGCCCCCCCCCCCCCAATTTAAATTATTTTCAACCACAAAACCGTCAAAAAACCGCACACCAAAACCCTCATAAAATCCACGGTTAGATACAAATTCAGAAAAATCGCTCCAT
>Ga0131853_10016150_pt1 | contig 13638 bp, 13 predicted proteins | sample TergutLab28metaG_FD_92764 | JGI IMG/M metagenome (GOLD analysis project Ga0131853, IMG submission 92764) | Labiotermes labralis P1 segment gut microbial communities from Petit-Saut dam, French Guiana - Lab288 P1 (version 2) (version 2) | ecosystem: Host-associated > Arthropoda: Insects >... | reverse complement strand
TATAATTGAAGAACAGTTGAAAGAAATTCAACCATTGGCAGAAAACGAGATAGTGTTTGGCGATTTTGATTTTATCGACTCGGAAGGTGAAATAACTTACGAGTACGTTTTTAACAAAAACGATTTATTGCAAAAAGACCCAGACAGTTTTTTTCTTAATAATTGGGAAATATTGATTTCATCGCCTTTGCATCGCAAACAACTGTTAAAAAATGTCGGTGGATTTGATGAATCATTAAAATCCGGACAAGAGCAAGATTTGCATTTTCGATTGGCTTTGAGCGGGGTAAAATTTATTTATAAAAGCATAAGAGCTTTTCAATATCGGTCGCATTTGAGCGAAACACGCATTTCAGTCAATCGAATGACCAAACAAATACCTGATTTTGAACGCATAAAAAATCGCAATAATAAATATATTTCGCTTTTATGCCAAAAAAACGGCGAACTGTCTGATGCTCAGAAACTGTATTTTGCAGATGCTTATTTTGGTAGTGCAAGACGTTTTTTTGTTGCGAGAGAACTTGATAAAGGAAAATACTGTTTAAAATGCGCAAGAGAACTTTCTAAACACGGTATTCCGCGATTTAAGAAAAATCGGTTGTTCGGTTTTGTTTATCTCGCACTTGGTTGTATTATAGGATATTGCAATATAGAGCGATTGCTGAGCAAAAGAGGAAAAGAAAAGAAAAAAAATAATGATGATTTGATTTGGAAAGTTTTAGAGCCAAATCGATAAAAAAATAGAGATAAGTTTCTTTAAGCTTTAGGACTTTGTTCTGACTAACCTGCAATGCTATTGCAGATTAGTCGGGAAAATAAAAATTGCGAAATGTTGAAATTATGTCTTTTACCGTTGAATAGAGAAGTGATGATATGCCGGTCGGATATTTAGGATAAAGTTTGTAGATAAAAAATAGTGCGATATGTTTTCCGTAATAATCCCTTTATATAACAAAGCACCATACATTGAAAAAGCCATTCAGTCGGTGCTGGCTCAAACTTATCAAGAGTTTGAGTTAATAATTGTTGATGATGGTTCGACAGATGGTTCACTGGAAATTGTAAAGCAGTTACAAGTTACAAGTTACAAGTTACAAGTTCTTGAGCAAGCAAACAGTGGCGTTTCAACAGCTCGCAACAATGGTGTGAAAGCCGCAAAATATGATTACATCGCCTTTTTGGATGCAGACGATTGGTGGGAAATGGCTTTTTTGGAGGAAATGCAGAAATTGATAGAAAAATATCCGGATAATGGTATTTGGGCTTCCGGACATTATAATTACAGATATGGAATATTAAAAGAATGTGAAATTAAGGGATTGTCCGGCAATTTTGTTGATGGTAAAATTAATTATGCCGTTATAGCAAAGTATGGCAATAAACCCATTTGTACAGGTGCTGTGGTATTAGATAAAACTTGTTTTTTAAAAGAAAGGGGTTTTAATCTGCAGTTGAAATTGGGTGAAGATTTTGACTTATACTTTAGAGTATCTATGAAATATGGAATGGCTTTGTTAAATAAACCGCTCGCTGTTTATAATAATGATGTTGATATTGCAACAAGAGCTGTAGACAGTAGCAGATTATATGAAATGGAAGAACATTTTGCGTTTCATATTCATTATGATGATATTGAGTATGATGAAAATGTGAAATACTTATTGGATTTTCTAAAATTAAATGCTTTTTTCAAGTATTACATCAATAAACTTTATCTGAATGAAATAAATAGACAGCTTGAATATGTAAATTGGAAAGATTATCATTGGTCTTACTATTTCAGATATAGAGTAATCCCAATTTCATTGTTGAAGTTATGGAATGAATTTAAACGTTTTGGAAGTAGAATTAAACAACGCATAAAAAAATGAAAAAAATAGGAATCATCACATTTCATAAAGCAATAAATTACGGTGCTGTTTGGCAAACTTATGCTTTGAGCACATACCTGCAAACAAAAGGTTTTAAAGTTGAGGTTATAGATTATTTTCCTAAGTTTTTGCAAAAATATCATTATCAATTGCCCAAAAAACCTATTAGTTTTGTAATAAGGTTACTGAATATTTTTCAGTTCAATCGATTTGTAAAAAGGAAACTACCAATATCTGCTAATAAATTTCATAGTAGCGAGGAGCTTAAAAAAAACTGTCCGGTATATGATTATTATATATGCGGAAGTGACCAAGTTTGGTCATCTCGGATTACAGGAAATGAATGGAAGCCCTATTTTTTGGATTTTGTTCCAAATAATTTACCCAAAATCTCTTATGCAGCCAGTATGGGAGATAATCATTTACCGGAAGAAAACAAAGAATACATAAAACAGCAATTAGCAAAATTCAAAAAAATATCAGTAAGAGAGCCTTTCGCAAAATCGGAATTGGAAACTATCGGAATTAAAGAATCAGAAATAGTTCTTGACCCGACTTTATTATTGGATAAAGCACATTATGAAGAAGCAGGACTTTCTCAATCGAAAGAAGATTATATTTTAATAATAGATTTGAGTGGTTCTCAATTGTTAAAAGAAACTGCATTAAAAATAAAAAAAGAAACGGGACTTCAGATTATTAACATTTCGGGTTCATACAGAAGTTATGCTAAAAATAAGTTGGCAATATCGCCTGTAGATTGGTTGAGTTACATTAAAAATGCAAAATATGTATGTATCAATTCTTTTCACGGTTTAGTTTTTAGTATTATTTTCAACAAAAACTTCTTTTGTATCGAGCAAGAAAACAATAAGAATAACAGAGCATTGCATTTACTTGAAAATTTGAATTTAAACAATAGGTATGTAAGAAATATAGATGATATTAATATTAATGAAAGCATTGATTATAAGAGCGTTAATGTGAAATTGGATTTGTTGAAAGATAAATCATTTGATTTTCTAGGTAAAGCATTAAATTTGTGAAACTATATGTCATATAACACAGAAACATTTAAAAATTTTCTTACAAAAGCAGGTATTTCTTATTCAGAAAATGTATCCCTTAAAACAAAAACTTGGATAAAAAGAGGTGGGGTAGCAAAGTTGTGGATAGAACCGTTGTCTGCAAATGACCTTGAACGTGTGTGTACATATTTGTATGAAAGCGATATTTTTTTTGAAATAATAGGGCACACTTCAAATATGTACTTTTTGAATACATACAATCCTGAAATTGTAATATCAACAAAAAAACTTGTTCATTACGATATTTTAGAAAATGAAATTATTTGTGAGTGTGGCGTTTCAATCTCTAAATTGTCTGCCGAGTTAGTTAAGCAAGGAATAAAAGGTTTTGAAGGTTTTATCAGTTTGCCTGGGACTGTAGGTGGTGCGGCTGTAAACAATAGCGGTTGTTACGGCTCAATTTTATCTTCGGTAATATTGAGGGCAGATATTTTATTGTCGTCCGGTGAGGTAAAAAATTGTAGAAAGGAAGAATTGGGATATACTCACCGTTCGTCTTTTTTAAAAACGAAACAATTAAAAGGTACATTAATTAGGCTCTATTTTAAAAAAGAATATGGAGATAAAGAGATTTTAATTGATAAGGCAGATAAAAATCGCAAAGCAAGAAAAGAAAATCAAGAAGCACCTGATGGAAATTTAGGCAGTGTTTTTGCTAATATGGCTTTGAAGAAAGATTTCATATTTTTCATATTACGTATAATAAGAAATATTTTAAAGCCTTTTGTCAAGAGAGAAAAAAGAAGAAAAATTTCCAATATATTGCTTTTTAAATTGAAACACAAGGAAATGTTACTTCCTTATGTTTCGCCAAAAAATTATAATTGTTATCTATGGCGAGATGAAAAAGCTGATGACTATTTTTTTGAATATTTGAAATTTATCAAGGATATTTCTGTGAATGCTACTGTAGAGATAGAGATACGTACGGATGGGATGAAAATAAATAATAATAGTACGTATGAAAATACACTAGGTCTTGGTGGTACAGAAACATTACTTTTAGATGTTTAAAAAATGCCTCGAAAGTGAATTTGAGTTAATTTATGGTTTAGCATAATAATTTGTTTTGTATATCAATAAATATGCGCATGCAAACAGTAAAAGACTATATAGACTGTCATAAAGAATTATTTTGGTACACACCTTCTCCCAAAAGTGAAAAGTGAGCGATGATTTATTGGTAGAAACTATTCTTAAATTATGGCACAATGGATGTTGTCTATATATATGAAAGATTTTACGAACCTTTGTGAAATTGCCGAAAACAAACGCGAAGTCTATGTTAGCAAAAGTACATTGGACAAAACAACCAAAATTCGTAAAGCGAAAATATGAACGACCTGTTTGGTACTCGAAATTGAAGTATCGGTTTGTGGAAATAGGTTCTGTGTGTAAACTTTTTTAATTAACTTATTGAGAGAATGAAGATAGCATATTTACTTGGTTCATTAAATCGCGGCGGAACGGAAACGCTGCTTTTGGATGTTTTTAAAAATGCCTCGAAAGCGAATTTCAGTTTTATCGGTATTTATCGAAAAATAGGAACTTTACAGGCAGATTTTTATGCAACGGAAATGCCGTTTTTCCAACTGTCGCCAAAGTTTCCGTTTGATATTTTTTATTTTTTTAAATTACGAAAACTGTTGAAACGAGAAAAAGTAAATGTTGTTCACGCACAGCAGTCGCTTGATGCTGTGTATGCGCGGGTTGCTTGTTTGGGAACGAGAATTAAAGTTGTACAAACTTTGCACGGCTACGACGATTTGACCGCAAAAAAGGATAAATTAATGTCGCTGTCATTCAAATTGACAGACAAAAATATTTTTGTGAGTAATTTTCAACGAGAATATTATACAAAAAAATATAATTTAAAACCTGAAAAACAAGCAACAGTTTACAATGGAATTTCATTTGAAAAATTTGACGAAAAACACGAAACGCCCGACTTTCTACGTCATTGCGGGCTTGACCCGCAATCTCCAAATAACTTGGAAGATTCTGACTTTCGTCAGAATGATGGGGAGAAACTAAAAATGGCAATGGTCGGGAATTTTGGTCGCGGACGCGACCAAAATTCAGTGTGTAAATTTTTGAAATTATTACACGATGAAGGCGTTGCGTTTGATTTTTATTTCATAGGTTTACGATTTGAAACAGAAGCGTGGCGATACGATGATTGTGTACAATACTGCACGGAAAACGGACTGAACGATTGTGTTCATTTTCTCGGAGCGCGAAATGATGTACCTGCTATTTTACAAAATATAGATGCTTTTATTTATAGTACCGACCACGATACATTCGGTCTTGCTGTAATTGAAGCGATTGCAGTAGGAATTCCGACTTTTGTAAACGATTGGGAAGTGATGACCGAAATAACCAATAACGGCGAATGGGCAACGCTTTATAAAACTAAAAACGAACAGGATTTATTGCAAAAATTTGTGTCATTTTTGCTACAAAAAGAAAAATATCAACTAAAAGCGCAAAAGTCAGCCGAAAAAGTGCGCGAAAAATTTAGTATAGAGAGTCATATCAATGAATTATCAAAAGTATATAACAAGCTGTGATTAATTTTTTTCCAAAATATATTGCCAATCGAGCCATTATGGTTTACATCGCAGCATTGTTTGCGGTGACAGTCTTATTTATGCGACATGCCATGTCGTGGTATTGGTTTGTGTTTGGATTGGTGGCAGTTCTGTGTTTTTTTCATTTTTCGAATGTTCTGACAAAAAAATGGGGCAATTATTCCCAAAAACTCTTTACGCGGAAACTTTTTACCACCGCATTGATTATTCGAGTGGTTTATGTGATTTTCAGCTATTGGTTTTATACTTTTATGACCGGACAACCCTTGGAGTTTTATGCGGCAGACTCGGCAGCTTATCACCGTGTAGGGATGTTTATGGCGCGGGCATTGAGTTATGGTAATTGGGGTGTATTCGCTGAAATTATGGATGATGTCGGACCATCAGATACCGGATTTTTCAGCTATTTAGGGGTAATGTATTGGATATTTGGAGATTCGATTCTTATTTTTCGTCTTATAAGGACTTTGCTTGGTGCTTATATGTGTGTGTTAGTTTACAAATTGGCTGTTCGTAATTTTGGTGAGACTACCGGGCGAATGGCAGCTATATTTTGTATGTTGATGCCGAATTTGATTTACTACTGCGGTTTACATTTGAAAGAGTTAGAAATGGTATTTCTCGCGGTGGCATTTGTAGAACGTGCTGATTATGCAATGCGCAGTCCCAAATTTACTGTTGGAAACATGATTTTACCGATTTTATTGGCAGGTAGTTTATTCTTTTTTCGCACGGTATTGGGTGCAGCTGCTCTGTTTGCATTTTTTGTGGCAGTATTTCTTACTTCTCAACGAGTAATGAAAATGAATAAACGCATTGTGTTGGGCATTTTGATAATAGTGACTGTTGGTTATTTCATGGGTGGACGAATAGCTATGGAAGTGGAGGGATTCTGGGCGGATCGCGATATTAACCAAGCTAATTCTATGGAGTGGCGCGCCCAACGAGAGGGAGGAAATGTATTCGCGGAATATGCAGGTGCCGCAATTTTTGCACCACTGATTTTTACCATTCCTTTCCCCGCAATGCACGAAGTACCCTTGCTTCACAAAAACCAAAGGATGATACATGGTGGAAATTTTGTGAAAAATATCACATCGTTTTTTACCATATTGGCAATTTTTTTGCTATTTTTCAAATCGAAAACGTGGAAAAATCACATTTTGATTTTGACATTTACAGGTGCTTATTTGGGGATAATTGCGTTGAGTGCGTTTGCACATTCGGAACGATTCCACTTACCGGCTTTGCCCTTTGCACTGATTTTGGCGGCTTATGGTATAAGTCAAATGACAAACAAACGCTATAAAATGTGGTTTAATTGGTGGTCAATTTTTATTTTTGTAGCTTGTGTCGGTTGGAATTTCTTTAAACTGTTAGGAAGGGGTTTAGTATAATGAAAGTACTAATTGTTTGCAGTAAAAATTCGGGCAAGATAGCACCGTTTATTTTAGACCAAGCCGAAAGTTTGGAAGCGAAAGGTATGGAAATAGATTTTTTCAATGTTTCCCAAAAAGGCTTGTTTGGATATTTAAAGAGCAGGAGAGAGTTGATGCAAAAAATCGGCGATTTTCAGCCCGAAATTATTCACGCACATTATGGTTTGTCGGGTTTGCTGGCGAATTTACAGCGCAAAATTCCTGTTGTAACTACCTATCACGGTAGCGATATAAACCATCCGAAAGTATTGCGATTTTCAAAGATAGCTATTTTTTTGTCGAAATTCAATGTTTTTGTGTCGCAAAAAAATATTGACACCGTAAAGCCGAAAAAAAAATATGCTTTAATTCCTTGCGGTGTTGATACAGAGTTATTTAAGCCATTAAACAAAGCCGAGTGTCGCGAAAAATCAGGACTTAAAAATGATGAAAAACTTGTTTTATTTTCGAGCGGATTTGATAACAAAGTGAAAAATCCTGCGTTAGCGAAAGCAGCTGTAAAATCGTTGCCTGATGTAAAATTGCTCGAGCTGAAAGGTTACGTTCGCCAAGAAGTTGCTTTTTTGATGAACGCTGTTGATGCAGTTTTGATGACGAGTTTCAGCGAAGGTTCGCCGCAATTTATCAAAGAAGCGATGGCGGTAAACTGTCCGATAGTTTCGGTTGATGTAGGCGATGTACAAGAAGTTGTTGGCGATACTGAAAATTGTTTTATTTGTTCGCATACTGAAAAAGAAATTGCAGAAGCTTTGAGGAAAGTTTTTGATGCAAATAAAAGAACTTTGGGGAGAGAAAAAATATTGCAGCTTGACAATCGGTTGGTTGCTGAAAAAATAATAGAAATTTATAACAAAGTTATAGCGAAACAATGAAAAAACTAATCCTCGTAGCCGGTGCGCGTCCAAATTTTATGAAAATTGCTCCTTTGATGCACGCATTGAAAGGGAACAAAAATATAAAACCTGTGTTGGTACACACCGGTCAGCATTACGATGTGAAAATGTCGGGACAATTTTTCGAGGAGTTGAATATTCCTGCGCCCGATATAAATTTGGAAGTCGGCTCGGCGAGTCACGCTGTGCAAACTGCTCGAATTATGGAAGGTTTTGAACAAATTTGTATCGACGAAAAGCCTGATTTCGTATTGGTTGTAGGTGATGTAAACAGTACTGCGGCTTGTACGATGGTTGCTGCTAAGTTTGACGGAATAACGACTATTCACTACGAAGCCGGACTTCGGAGTCGCGACCGCTCAATGCCTGAGGAAATCAATCGCCTTGTAACTGACGCAATTACTGATATTTTTCTAACCACAAGCGTTGATGCTGACGAAAATTTGTTGCAAGAAGGCGTTTCGCGGGAAAAAATCTTTATGGTTGGTAATTTGATGATTGACTCGCTGGTGGCGAACTTGCAAAAATCGGAAGGAACTTCTTTGACTTTCAAACTTTTGAATAGAGAAAAAGAAGTATCGCCGCTTTCACTTGGAAAATACGGCGTGATGACTTTCCATCGCCCGAGCAATGTTGATGACGAAACTTCGCTAAAAAAATTAGTGAAAATCTGGGGCGAAATTTCTGAAAAAATTCCTTTGATTTTTCCTGTTCATCCGCGCACGTACAAAAATATTCAAAATTCCGGTTTACAGGCGGAAATTGACCGTTACGAAAATTTGTATTTTATTGAGCCGTTGGGATATTTGCAGTTTATCAATTTGGTGAAAAATGCGGCTTTTGCGCTGACCGATTCGGGTGGAATTCAGGAGGAAACAACCTATATGAACATTCCTTGTTTGACCGTTCGCCCAAACACCGAACGACCTGTAACCATTTGGGAAGGCAGTAATAAGTTGATAAAAATAGAGGAAATTTTGTCCGAAGTGGAGTTGATTTTGCAAGGAAAAGGGAAAACAGGAAAAATACCCAAATTTTGGGACGGAAAATCGGCAGAAAGGATTGTTGAAATCATTGAAAATTTATAACTTTGTCATTGCGGTACTGAATCAAGTTCAGCATTCCCGCAATCTCCTGTTTTAATAGGAGATTCTGAAAATGCTGAACTTGATTCAGTATCAGAATGACGTACAATATTATGACGGTTCACACGAACATATCAGAAATAAATATCGAACAATGGAAGCAATTAGTTGAAAACTCGCCTGTTGCTTCGTTTTTTCAAACGCCCGAATGTTACGAATTCTACGCTTCGTTGTCGTTTTTGGAGCCATTCGCATTTGCTGTTTCGGAAAATGAAAAGCTGGTTGGTCTCGTTTGCGGTTATTTGGTTGCTGATGGCGGAAAAGTGAAGCAGTTTTTCAGTCGGCGAGCGATTATTCAGAGCGGTTTTTTATTGAATGAAAATATTTCGGAAAAATCTTTGCAATTATTGCTGAAAACCTGTATTAGGGAATTGAAAAAGAAAGCCATTTATATTGAAACTCGAAATTATTTGGATTACTTAAAATTTCGCTCGGTATTTGAAAAAAACGGTTTTTGCTATCATCCGCATTTTGATATTCATTTGCCGATAAACGAAAAAACAGCGCAAAAAATCAACGACAGCAAACTACGACAAATAAAAACCGCACAAAAAAACAACGTAACATACGCTGAAACAAAAGATATAGCAGAGATTGAGTCGTTTTATAGTATTTTGAAAAAACTATACAGTGAAAAGATAAAATTACCGCTTTTTCCGCTGGAATTTTTTCTGAAATTAGCAAATTTGCCGGAAGGCAAAGTGTTGGTTGTAAAACACGGTGATACTGTAATTGGCGGTATGGCTTGTGTGGAATTACCGAAAAAAATATTGTACGAGTTGTTTGTTTGTGGTGATGAAAACGCTGAAAAACAACTCTATTCGTCAGTAATGGCAACTTATGCAGGCATTGATTATGCGATGAAAAATGGCTTTGAGCTGTTCGATTTTATGGGCGCAGGAAAACCCGAAAAAAAATACGGCGTGCGCGAATTTAAAACAAAATTTGGTGGTGAATTAGTAGAATATGGAAGGTTTTTATATATTTGCAACAAGTTTTTGTATCGAATAGGAAAATTTTATATTGAAAAATTGAAATGACTACAAGTCACAGAATTACAAAATTACAGAATTGAAAAGCCCAATTTTGTAATTCTGTAATTCTGTAAAAAAATAAATACACAAAATGAATGAACTAACATTCTTAATAACAGGTGCTTCAAAAGGAATTGGATTGTTTTTGTTTGAAAAATTTCACACAGAAGGCAATCGAGTTTTCGGCACATACAACGGCACATTACCGCCCAAAAAATACGCCGAAAATTTCGCCAAAGTTGATATTTGCAGTAATGAGCAAGTTCGCTGTTGGATTGAAAAAACGGTTACGAGCAACGATGATATCGTGCTAATCAACTGTGCCGCTTCAAATTACAATGCCATTTCCCGAAAATCGGAAGTGAAAAAATGGGAGGAACTGATTAATCTTAATTTGGTTGGCACTTTTCGCGTTATTCGCGAAGTTTTGCCCTTGATGTACGAGCGAAATTTCGGGCGAATTATCAATTTTTCGTCTGTTTTGGCACAAAAAGCCGTTGCGGGAACTTCGGCTTACGCAGCTTCAAAAGCCGCCCTTTGGGGAATGTCGCGTGTGATTGCTGCCGAAAATGCGCACCGAAATATTACGGTCAACACGCTCAATCTCGGTTATTTTGCGCTCGGAATGACGGTTGATGTTGTTCCCGAAAATATCTTGCAAGACATTAAAAATCAGATACCAAGCGGCGAACTCGGCAGTCCGGAAAACATTTTTCAAGCAATAAAATTTCTGATAAATTCGGAATACACAACAGGCACAACATTAGACATAAACGGAGGATTGATATGAAAGATTATTTACCGCTCGAGCGACAACCTTTGCCAAATCACGTCGAACGCTCATTTTTTGAAGCCTTGAAACGCACGGCGCAAGAACACGGTTACACGGGATTTTTGGCAAAAACGCGCTTTCTCTATCGCCGAACGATGGACCACATTTGGCAAGTCATTTCGCGCGTTGCGCCGTATAGCGGTATTCGCGTGAAATTGCAGCGTTGGCGCGGTGTGAAAATCGGCAAAAATGTGCATATTGGACCGCTTGTTACGATTGACGATGTGTATCCGAATTTTGTGATTATCGAAGACAATGTGTCCATTGCGGGGCAAAATTTCATTCTCACGCACAACAAACCGCTCGAATTTCACAAAAATCTTTCGGAGGCATTTCTTGCGCCTGTTCATATCAAAAAAAATGCGTGGATTGCCATTGGCGTGATAATTTTGCCCGGCGTAACCATTGGCGAAGGTGCGATTTGCGCCTCAGGCTCGGTCATAACAAAAGATGTTCCGCCCTTTACGCTCGTGGGCGGTGTGCCGGCAAAAGTGCTGAAAGAATTTGAAATGAAAGACGGAATTCCGATAGGATTTAAAAAATGATTGAAGTTAATTCACAGAATTACAAAATTACAGAATTTTTGAAAATTACGGCTTGAAAAGCCCGATTTTCATAACCGCCGACAAGCGTAGCGCAGTCTGCGGACAAACATAAAATTAAGAAAAAATGAAAAATTCAAAAAAAAATCTGAGTGTTGCAATACTCATTTTGTGCTTTAATCAATGTACGGTTAGAGGCACGAGCACTCAACCTGTTGAATGCAACATATTCTTCATTGATAAATGTATCGAACTTGATATTGAAAGTTTGCAAGTAAAAACCTTATCTTTTGTTGACTCGACTAATTTTGACAATTTTAGTTTTGCCGACACACTTAATCAAGCACAAATTCAAAAATTAAAACTTGATGAAAGGTTTGATGATATTTGTTTTAGCCACTTTTTGAATTATAACATTTGTACTTTTTATTTGAATTATAGAATAGAATTGTCCGAAAATTTTACCAGCTTGGTAGTAAGTTATACAAGAGGAGACTTCGAATTATTTACTATTTTAATCAACTATGACAAAGATTTTCGTATTATTGATATATTACATATTGCGTATGATGAAGTTGCAGATTCGAGGTCAAGGAGATTAAGTGCCATAAATACAGATAAAATTATCGTGAAAGAGCTCGATTTTACATATTATGCAGATGGAAGAACTAAGACAGAAACATTTGTTTATAAAATTGATGCAGAAGGACGATTTTTAAAATATTGGAGTAATTACACTGACTACCAGTCCAAGAATAGATGTTGATGTTGAAATACAATATTACATTTACGGAGTTTTTTCCTCAATTATTAGATGTGTTTGAGGGTTTGCTGTCTGATAAAATTGATTGAAAATGAACACGGTTTGACTAAACCGTCATTGCGGGCTCGACGCGCAATCTCCCGATTATGAGATTCCGCGTCGAGCGCGGAATGACGAAGGGAATAAAAATTTTGCAAAAAACCAAAAACAATGAAACAATTAGTAAGAAACGTAAAAATCACAGGGACAGGCTCTTACGTTCCGGAAAAGATATACACAAACGAATATCTTGAAACCATTTTGCCCACAAGTGCCGAATGGATTTACGAAAATTTGGGCATAAAAGAACGTCGCATTGCCGCCGAAAACGAAGCCACAAGCGATTTGGCAGCGATTGCAGGACAGCGTGCCATTGCCGATGCAGGATTAACGAGCGAGGATATAGAATTAATTATCGTCGCCACTGCCACGCCCGACCGCAAAGCACCTTCTACGGCGGCTTTCGTTCAGCACAAATTGCGAGCGGTAAACGCAGCGGCATTCGATTTGACGGCGGTTTGCAGTGGATTTTTGTTCGGAATGTCGGTCGCCACGCAGTATGTCGCCGCCGGCGTTTACAACAATGTACTTGTGATTGGCGCAGACACTTTTTCAAAAATTACCGATTGGACACGGCGCGATGCGGTGTTTTTTGGCGATGGCGCAGGTGCGGCGGTTGTAACTTCGTGCAATGTTACGGAAGGATTTTTGGCGTACAGAATTTACACCGACACGCAAAACGAGATGCTCGGTTTCACCATTCCGGGCGGTGGAAGCGAAATTCCGCTCAACGAAAATAATTTTCACGAGCAATATTTTCAGATGAACGGAAAAATCGTTTACGAATCGGCGATAGAAGTTTTGCCGAAAGCAATTTCAAATGTTTTGGCAGATACAGGATTAACAATCAACGATATAGATTTGATGATTCCGCATCAGCCGAGTATCCGTATTTTGCAAAAAACGGCAGAAATTGTTGGACTTCCTTTCGAGAAAGTGATGACCAATATGGATAAATACGCCAACACTTCGGGCGGAACAATTCCGATTTTGCTCGACGAAGTGAAAAAAAGCGGAAAACTGAAAAAAGACGATATTGTGCTTTTTGCCGCCGTTGGAAGCGGTTGGACTTACGGCGCAGCAATTATAAAATGGGCGTGATGAAAGTGCGACATTGCGTTGCGCTTTTGATGTACAAATGAAAAACTGCGACAGTTTGTCGCAGTTTTGAAAACTAAATAAATTATGAAAGGAAATTGCTTAATAACAAATGACGTCGAAACCACCTCAATTCTCAACGGCGGTTTGCGCGACGAAACAGGCGTAAAAGTGTGGCAACAAGGAATGCCGCGCTTGCTCGATTTGTATGCAAAATACGATGTGAAAAGCACGTTT
>Ga0131853_10016149_pt1 | contig 13639 bp, 5 predicted proteins | sample TergutLab28metaG_FD_92764 | JGI IMG/M metagenome (GOLD analysis project Ga0131853, IMG submission 92764) | Labiotermes labralis P1 segment gut microbial communities from Petit-Saut dam, French Guiana - Lab288 P1 (version 2) (version 2) | ecosystem: Host-associated > Arthropoda: Insects >... | reverse complement strand
TAATAATAATAATAATAATAATAATAATTTCATTTGTGGTGGAATCGCAGCATACTTTCAGACAAAACTATACATTTTAATCGACCTGACATAACTTTTATGAATAAGAAAACAAAGAACAACTTTTTGATAGACATAGCTGTCCCAAATATACATAATCTCGCCAAAACAATAACCGACAAACGAAACAAGTACCAAGAACTGACGAATGAAATATGTGCCATGTGGAAGCAAAAGGCAACACAAGTGATTCCGATAGTAATATCATCTACAGTAGTAATTTCAAAGTCACTATCACAAAGTCTAACAAGACTTAACCTGCACCCGAATACACAAATATACAACTGCAGAAATCTGTAATTGTTAGCACATGTTCAATTGTAAGAAACTTTTTACACTACAAATGAGACTACCGAACCTAATCCTGTTGATTACTATATCCCAGGATAGGTGAATATTTCCCAACGAAAGCTGAGAAGTGAGAAATTCGATGATGATGATGATGATAACACCTCTAATAATAAAGATGACCGATTATAGAAGTGGAAGTCATCAGAAGAAATTTCGTTCTTTGCAAAAATACTCTGATATTTTATAAATTTATTTATTAAAACAGCAGTACTGCAATTTTATTTAAAAATGCGAATGTTTGTCTGCTTCGTAACTTGAATAAATTCTTTATTTGCATAATAATGAAGAAAAGGCAGGTGATCCTGAGTCATTCTTTCTATAGCTTTACGTCCTGTACTTGTATAAGAGGATTATAGAAACAGCACTGTGAAAACAGATTTGTCTATAATATAAGCACAAGGAGGTTTATGTTGAATAAGAAACAACCTTGGTATGGTCTGCTGCTAGATACTACAGCAATGCTGATAAGGGGAGACCAGGAAAACTAGCTATAGGCCAATCAGATGCTTTGCCACTGTCAGTTTCTTTCATTAAATGTATTCTAAGAAGTATAATATCAAATGTTCAATATGTATTGAAGTTTAGAGTTATAACAGCCCTAAATTGATTTCCCAAGCCTATTTTATTTTTTTATTAGGGATTTTGTTCACACTGTTGTCGTTAATATCATGTATCAAACTTTTATATGATATTTATAAAGTATTTATATCAGTATTTAACCTACTTGATGCACAAAATTAGTTTCACAATAAGTTTTATTTCATGCCTCTACATGTTTCGAGCACATGTGCTCGAAACATGTAGACTTATATAATAAAACTTATTGTGAAACTAATTTTGTGCATCAAGTTAGTTAGCTACTGATATAAATATACTGAGATGCACGGTTAGCAAAACGTCAAAATATTTATAAAGTAGTTTGCATAATTATTCAAAACTTGTATTTCAGTTTTAACATTTGGAAATCTTATTCTAAGGCTCGGAAAGTACTTAACAACTTGATGCTCAGTGATAAACGTAAGTACCAATATTTCGAAGTTTTCCGTTCCGCGCAGTCTCGTTGATAACTCCTCAAATATACCGGCTACATGCACTTGTGGCTTTGAGCAGAAATACGAGTAACCCTCCCTGAAGAAAGTGTATTGTACACCGAAGCATGTAGGAGAAATGTGGTAAATATGTGGTTATATAATTATATATGTGCATATTATTGGTACATTTGAGGAGTCTGTACCAGCCAATTACGAAACTGTGCAGTTTTCAACGAGAAAATTTACTTGTACCATACGATATGATAAACATCAGTTATTTCCGTAAATAGAAATAATGAATTACTCACTTTAATGAACAGAATGTTTATTCTCTGTGAGACCGGTTTAGAACTTTTATGTATAATTTACATGAATGTCAGACTTTAAAGAATTAATGAACATCTTTATCAATTGGTGTCACTTATGGCAGACACGACTGCTGTTGTTTAGGATTAGAAAGGTCAGACGTATTTCTTTTGTGAAAGATTGGCTAGAAAAACTTTCCAACATTTGCATACGTAATTTGCGAGCCTTATCTTCACACCAGGCTGAATAATTACATAAATTTTCTGATTAACAGATAAGAGTTTTGGCGCGGTGCAGATATTGTGGCAACTAACACCAATCTGGCGTGCAAGTGCATTTCTTTGTCAGGTGGTCACAAGTACAACTCAAAGAATGTAATATAATGTCACGGTCGTGATAATATAGGCTAAGGCAGAGTTCTCGTCAAAGATCGTCAAAGATACTCGCCTTAAAGCGTGACCATCTGTTATACAGCTTGTTTATTCGTCAAATCCCTAATATTGTGCCATTTTTGTAGTTTTGGCCTCTAAATAGGGATTATTTGAAAGCACATCATTTGTGTTAAATTTAACCAACCATAAAGTTCAGTCATTCTTGTAAATCGTTTTAGTTCGTTGATTACTTAAAGTGATATGCAATGGGGTCTTAAGAACTAGCGAAGAAATGCAGGTTTAATTTTGAATTTTACGATTAGAACTGAAGAAAAACATGTCAAATAAGACATCAACTAAGTAGAGAAATAAGGAAAATTTACATGGATTTTTTGTAGAATTTTTGAAAATTCATAAATTTTCCAATATAAATTAGGGGTCCATTATTTACGTAGGGGACAGTACCAAGTTCCACAAATGTTTATATATAACTAATTAAAAAGTGCAACAATAAAACATTTTCTTTTATGATATTTTGACTCTCTTGTTTAAACAGACGTAAAAAAAAATTAGAATTTCAATACCGGGGTGCTGATAAGTCTTTATTAGTACATGAAGTTTAGAACGGATAAACAGGACTTTAAAAACAAGTCAGTTATAAAATTACCGAACAAATGACGGATGAACAATAGAGAGAGAAGACAATGTATGGAAGGGCCAAGTCGAGGGCGTCTTGCCGCTATCAGAAGATGTAAATCAGAAGTGCGGCAGGTGTAAGTTTACGGCAGTCACAAACCTAGACATTTTGAAGCAAATCCCAATATATTTGCTGATATAAACAAACATCACTCAAGTCACCATTCAAAATTATGGACCTTTGAATAAAAGGTTTCAATTATTTTCACCTAAAAACCTTTTCAGGAAGAAAATTGTTTATTGGAAGACCCAGAGATTGGTTGCAAGAAAAAGATTACGCTGTGGAGTGACAGTTTAGAAAAAATATAATTCTTATCCATTATTTTAAAAAAGGAATTTTAATAGTGTCTTTGTATGAGACACAGTCATTATTTGAGGAATCGATTTCTCGAAGAACGAAATATCACTAATATCTCTCTTTTGAAGAAAGGACAGTGTTTAATAATATTAACATTTGGAATGGCCACAAAGATTTAAAAGAGCCAACAATCGAAAGTTACGTGATTTTTTCCGAAGAACCTTTTACTTCACACATGTCTTATGCCAGGAATGGTCAAGGCCGTCCTCAGACCGAATGAATCGATCTGACGCAATCGAGCCCCGCGCTTACGGTGGCCCGGCGTTCATGGAAGATTCGTGCATTAGTAATTTTTAAAACTACGATAGCATCACAAGAGAAGCATAATGTCTTGGTAATATGGTCAATCGAGAACGAAAAGGCAAAATGTTTAAATTTTGAGGAGATCATAGAAGATTTCGCTGAATAAAATGAGAGCAAAATTTAATTATATTTGGTTTGGTTTAATTTTTTTAAGTTAAATAAATAATATGTTTGACTGATAGATTGGATAAATGTAAATTAAATTGATAAAAATGAACCTATTATTTTTCATCCTAACTTACGCTAATATACCTAAACGTTAGTCATTTCTTCTTGTGCACAATAACTTGTAGGGGCCCACCGCAAGTATTGCATTTGGGATCCGCGTTTGCTAAGGCCGGCACTGGGAAAGGTAATATCAAAATCTTCCTAAAACGACTAGCAGTTAAAAGACCAATCTTGGATATATTTTACTCTAGAATTTTATATGTACCAAATTTATGTTAATTATTAACGTTATTTTGTCATAAATATCAGCCAAGTTCTGCAACTGTGTTCGCCAGTCTAAGGCTGTCTCTTATTTTGATAACATTTTTTACCAGCCTGTTTGTCAATGGGACACTTATGTGTGGTAAAGGCACCAGTAATGACAAAACGTTATTAACCGAGCGTTCGTGAAATACTGACCGGGCATTGTCCAGCAAGCCTGTGCACATCTCCAGACAATGAACCACATGATGATTGAGTGTTACATATTTTTCGGTCCCTTAGTAATAATGAACCACTTTCCATGGTTTCAGTACCATTATTCATGGCCACTTCATTTCACAGAGTTTAATATGTGCTATTCCTTAGCCTGTGAAGTTTAAAAGGATCACCGACAGAAATAAGAAGTTTGAAGTATTGTGGGAAGAAGTCTAATTTTGGTAACATCGATGAGGAGATTTGCAGTTGGTTCTCCCTCATTTCCGTCTAATGTGGACGTGAAAGTGAGTGGAGTGAAAATCCATTCCCACTGCACTTTTATACCATGCACAAGGGCAATTTTGCTGTAACATTAAGTACGCAAAGGTGCAGCGAGTTGACAAGCGCACATACTCAAAACATTTATATCTAACGTAAGTAGAAAAATTATAATCTTTGTAAATAACCAACTTGACGCACAATTCTTTTTCATGTATGTATATTTCTATTCTTTACATGTTTCGGGCAGCTATGTGTCCATCATTAGGAGAATTAGTTGTATCAGTACGACATCTGGTGTATGTCACTCTGTGTAGATGACTGTCTGGTATGCAGGTTTGGATGAAACCTGCATACTAGACGGTCATCTACACAGAGTGACATACACCAGATGTCGTATTGATACAACTAATTCTCCTAATGATGGACACATAGTTGTCCGAAACATGTAGAGAATAGAAATAAACGTACATGAAAAAGAATTGTGCGTCAAGTTGGTTTTTTACAAAGATTATACCGAGATGCACGGTCAAAAAAACATAAAATTTAGGAAAATTCTCTTTACTTTAACGCACTTTTTTGTATTGTGTCATGAGTATTTATTAATAAATATGGATTTAAAACTATATTGTTTATTTTTTAAATTAATGTATAATAAATAGATGTATATTTCTCACTCTGGACAATGGTCATTGAACAAATCACTTTCGCAAATTTCGCGATTCTTTATTACCTTGGCACAGATCGTAAGAGAAATTAATGTGAGTTCTGCAATACCAGGTAAGTGATACTGCTATGTTACGTTGCTTTGGCGAGTCTAGTGGACTTGCGGTTGGACGGGTCATACAGGCAATGTCATGGTGGCGACCGGCCAGACGATATATGGAGTCGGCCTTACTCGAATAGCAGTGTCGCTATTTCCAGTGCCTTTACGAGGGAACTATTCTGGTACTCACCGTTCATTATGGCAGTCTGTCTGTCTGCGTAACAAACTACCTGTTAACACGTCACATTTGGTCACTGGCTGTTGGTGTTTCGAGTGTGTGTGTGTAAATTACACGTTTGGTGTTACTCTGATACACTTCATGTGGTTTGAATAACCTGCAGTAACGTTATGGCCTTTTCAAATTGTCACGTTTGGCGTTCTTTGGATTTCATTGGCACAGTATATCCTTCCGCTTCGACTGTCACTTCCTTTATTCACTGACAGATTTTGAGTGTGTTTGCATGAAAAGCCTTCAATACAAGAATTGATTAAAACTAATTTTGAATCACTGGATGAATGTAACTGCAAATTTACCTGCTTTGATATGTAAATACTATACATGCCATAGTTATTATACTAGCAGGAAATTGTAATCGATGACTACATTATATAAAGTTGTTATTAAGCATTAGCCGACTCAACTGTTACATCAGCTGAAGGCTGTTATATTCATTGGTTTGAAGGTTCTTTGTAATTACAAAATATCTACTGTGGTCCACATACCGAACCGCTTACAATTAGGTCATGTTATAAAATCTATTTCAAAACATCGTTTTTAACATTATTACATCTGAAGCTGGGGTAAGAGGTGACGTAGTTGGTTAAGGAACTGGGCTACAAGCCGGAAAGGGGGGATTTGATTCTCACTGGAGGTATAGGGATTTTTCATTCACGTAATTCGTACTACGGTATGGCCCTGGGATCGTCTCGGCCTCTAGCAGAAATGAGAGCCGTGGATATCTCCTGAGGAGTAATAGCGGCCGGTGCGTAGGGCTGACGATCTTGCCACCGTCATGCGCCTTTCGTCTAGATATTCTGGGAGCCTTAATCCCCTGGGACCCAAAGGGCCTCTTCAGCCCTGTACGGGGATTGCTTTGCCTTTTCATCTGAAGGTGTACCAAGACTTTCTAGCCATAAACTTTCGAGATGGAAAGGTGAATGAAAACTATACAACAATTTTAGTCACTCAAGTGCAGGCACAGCAAACGGTGTATGTAGGAAGAGAACAATGGAGAGCAAGAATAGAGTTTAGAGTGTACAGTCTTGCTAACTGCTACATTAAGGACCTAAATATTTGATCGGCCGGTAGGTCCTTTTTGTCACCTGCATGTCCGCCTGCCTATGTTTCTGAAACTACTTACCGAATATCGAAGAAATTTGGTCTTGTCCGTCTACACTACAAGAATTATAAATTTATTTCTGTTTCACACTGGTACAGTGAAATCTGTACCATAAGTGAAACTCAGACTGACGGCTATAAATCTTCTGAAATCTAAAATAATCTCCTTTTCTAAAATCTTGTTTTTATAGCTAATTTTATTGCTGAACATTAAAGGATGCAAAAGTAGAACAGTTTATGAAAATAGGCAAATACAATGCCTGCAAGGAATGAATACATAGACCAGTCACATAAGAAAGTAGCAAACAACCGACTGTCTCTTACATGTTTCGGCCACTCATGTGGCCATCTTCAGGGAGGTACATTACAAAAGATAGGGATATCAAAATATTAAAGAAGATTTTGAACCAATGTAAAAATGTAAAATATTAAGTTTTAAATTAATGGATGGTTTAAAATAAACATTAAAAATTAAAATACAGATAAAAATATTTCTGATTGATTGTTGGTTTTGATAACAAATGTAACTGCTCAATGCACAGTTATGGGTCATTTAAAATTTTAACAATGCCTGCTGGCATTTGTTAAGCGTACGAACGTGAATGGGAACTCATTTATTTTATATTTTACGTTCCGTGCATGTGACTCATTTATCACAATGCGAACTAAAAAATACAGTTTTTTAGTTTGATGTTTGTTGGACTGTGCATTATTGTGATAACTGAAGAATGAAAACCAACTAGATTGTATTTATTATTTTATTGTACTTCTTATAGGCTCAACATGTTTCGGGTACTACTATGCCCATCATCAGGAGCTCGCGACTATGATATTGATTACCACATTGGTTGTTTAGTTCTATGTTTGCTGTAGGTTGGAGGTTAGGTGCGGTTAGGCTGGAGTAGTGTCCGGGCTGCAGCCCGGACACTACTCCAGCCTAACCGCACCTAACCACCAACCTACAGCAAACCAAGAACGAAACGCCCAATGCGGTAATCAATAATATAATTGCGAGCTCCTGATGATGGGTATAGTAGTGCCCGAAACATGTTGAGCCTATAAGAAGTACAATAAAATAATAAGTAACGTCTAGTTGGTTTTCATTCTTCAACAATTTGTTAAAAACAATAATGTTATAATAAGTCAGCTCATCCGGATTTCGGGCCTCACTGGCCTATCATCATCATCTTTATCATCAGGGAGCGCTCAGTTACATAAAACAATTGTTTAACCTTTTTATCGTCTCCAATATATAGCATTACTGTCGTAAATTCGTTACTATGTCATTTACAGTAGACGGATTTGTGCACAGTACGTAGAACAGCCTGTGGATTTGAAGGTGTTCACGGTACTGTACAGCTGAACAAATTCACAAATTTGCACTGCCTGGTGATTGGCTAGTGAGACCCGAAATAGTTTTGAGCTGAGGTATTATATCACTATTGTAATTCTAAAGAAGTGTATGCATAAGTGTAAGGGACTCAAGTATTATCCTAATAGTTTTGTTTGCCAAACTTCATAACCAGTTTCGTTATTTTGCATTGTTTATACGAATTTTTTTATATATTAATTTAAGCTAAATTTACATGATACGTGACGTATAAACGTATATTTTTAGAATTCGTCTTAACGGTTTTTATTAAATTGCAATCATATGATAAATATTTATGTAACAATAGCGGGGATGCTAATTCAACTTTAAAATAACGAACATGACATCATAAATGTTAAGATTTAATAACGCTAAAGTATACAAGAAATATTTGATATTTATATATGATTGAGGTAACCACATTTCTAGTAAGAGCGTGGAAGTAAATTAAGTCAGAAGAAACTGCAATTCATGTGTCTTAAATAGGGCAAGATGTGGATTTGGTATTTGAGGTTTGTGGAATTTTATTTTCATATTACGTTGCTTTAGGTGTACGTTAGATTATGATATTCTATATAAAATCGAATTACTAAAGATAGGCGCCCACAGACACCTTTAATAATTTTATAGGCTCTGAAGTACGAATATGGAATTGAAATTATGACCTCAGACCGAATAACTCAGCAGATAGATTGAGTTTTCTCAACATGTATGCAGCTAAATAAGATTCTGGCTGTTGCTTTTCTTTTAGAACACATTGGGCTGTGTAGAATAATATTCTGGAAGAAGGAATGCACACTAGATCCAGAAAACTTCAGTAAGTTTTCTTCAGAATATAAAGAGAACGGTTTTGAATATTCAGCTACTTTGAAAGGCAGGAGAAAGAGTTGGAATTTCTTTCCAGAAACTCAAACGGAAAATACAAAGAAAAACAAAGTGAGTCTTTAAATCTGATAAATTAAAACGGGGATTTAGAATGCGTTTATTCATGCTAAAAGTCCTGTGTTATATTTCGATTGAAAATGTCTTCCCTTTGTAAGTTTCACCTAAAGTGTATATTTGTGTTTGTTTCCCTTAACCCCGTTAGGCCTACAATATCGTGGATCCCTGCAGACGCCTCTTTGTGCGGGGTACTGTGTGAATAAATTGAGTCTTGCTGTTATACTTCAAACAAATGTCTCGTTTTCATGTTCAAGCCATTAAATTCTACACTTACAATAATATATTGGTTTTCTATTATTATCATTTTTATTATTACATTATTACTGCTTTTATATTAACAAAAAATGATAGTACTCTAATTTGAAATTCTGCAGAATTCTCCAGTCTCATTGGAAGCGTGCTTTATACGAAGTTCAAAGTGTGTCTTTTCATAACCAAAGACTACGAAGTAAAAGAATTATATCTCATTTGCGACGTTTAGTTGTTGGGCCTGTGGGAACTGAGGTAGACCCTAGACAAATCAATGATAGGTACTTCTGTACAGTCTTGGAGCCTCATAAAAGTCAAACTTCAGCTAATTAGCCCCGACGAGTTAAAGATATTCTGAAACTTAACTTTTCGTAACATACAATTGAAAGGCAATTGCCGTGAAAACAATTGATTTGACTGTTGTAAAGAGTAACAGAACTTCAGGTCGGAGAATATAGAAGGAGAGAAGCAGTGTTTTATCCAATAAGTAGCTAAATCTATTAATACTCTAAATGCAGCTGATTTTCCATACCTAAACGTAAGGTTCGTCATCCCCGTTGTGTTCTTAAATAAACTATATTGGAGTGTAAGTACTTGTCTAACACAACTTTATTTGATGGTAGAGATATGTATGGAATTTACTGCATAAAGAACAACTACATGTTTCGGCACTTGACAATGGCCATCTTCAGGTTGAGAAATGAAAAAACTTAGTAAGTGGCTATAGTCGACTATAGTAGACTATAGCTACTTACTAAGTTTTTTCATTTCTCAACCTGAAGATGGCCATTGTCAAGTGCCGAAACATGTAGTTGTTCTTTATGTAATAAATTCTATACATATCTCTACCATCAAATAAAGTTGTGTTAGACAAGTACTTACACTCCAACATAGTTTTCCATACCTATGCAGCTGTAGTTACTAGCCGCCACTGCCTGATGACTTGGCATTACAAGGTGACGGAATCGGCGAAGCGGACATGTCGTGGGCCAGTAGTGGTAGTTTCCGGCCTAGAGATTCAAATACTCCGCAGGAGGCGGAAACTAACTCTTCTCGACAAGAAGCAGCCATCACAGCGATCTGTAATGTGAAATCAATAGACGCACCGTGTGCACACGGATCAAGACTCACAGCACGGCTACGTATTTCCGTACTCTGTACGATCGAGAACAAAACTTTGTGATAAATGGCCTAAGTAACGTAAAAGGAGCATTTCTTGACTAGCTCAGGGTTTAATGTAAAGCCGTCATATGCTGCAGAATAGTTCGAATTTTATAAGTGGCGCTCCAAAAAGGAGTACTTCCTTTCCCAAACCACCGTAGCTACGGTATTGCATAATTCTTAGTGTTCGTTTCTGAAGTTACTAACCCGAAGAATGAGAATTACTCTTCCTGTCGAAAATACGGTGTGAAAGATTAGAAACTGCTTAATTTCACCGTACCTTTTTAAATATTAAACTTAACAAAGACGCTTAGAGCGATATACAGAAACAGTTCATATTGGTTTCTTGTACGCTACAGCGAATCTGATGGAGACAACCCAATCTCACCCATTACTCTGGCAAGAACGTGCTGTAACCGGGGATATTACAGTAATGTTCAAGTATTGCTGCAGGGTTGCCCGATGCTACTCGAAACATTTGCTCAAATTTTAGCCTCATTCATTTCTTAAAAAGGAGACAAAGGGTTTTAAATAGCTATAACCTTCGGTGCCTGTGATTCCTTTCACTGTAACGCCTTAACCGTTCGGCCGATTTTCACCAAACTTGGCGCTAATGTTGCGCCCTCGGAGGACACGCCCTCTTGCTTCAGAAATACCCTGTCGTCAATAACAACAACGTGGCAGACGCCAAAATTTTGAGGTGGGAGCTGCGATGGTGCCATTTCCTTATGTTCCTGAAATAATTTTGAGTTATTTTGGACCTACCTCGTCTCGCGTGGCTAGTCGCCGGTACCTCACCGCGAAGTCCTGGCTTCGAGCCCAGATTATTCCATGTGGAATTTGTGGTGGTCCCAGTGAAATTGTGACAAGATTTTGTCCCCGACAGCTCCATTCTGCCCTCTATACTAATATTCCTTTCACGAACCAACACTATTTAACTTTAGGAATATGTAGCTTTTTAAAATAACACCCTTGAAGATGGTACTAGATAAGGTGGGTAATACAAGCCGTAAAGTGATATTTTTGTAAGATATCCTGTAACCAGCGGCGGACTTCCGAATATCGGATATACTTATTCATATGATACTGATGGGTTATGAACCTCTTGAGCTAGATAAATAAAATTTGAGGTAGGCAGATTATTAAACTATCTACATTTTATGGGTTATCATTTTGCAAGTCAGAGGTTAAGATCATGGCGGCGCTGCGAATGTTTTAATTTAAATCTAATGGGATCTGTACTAGGGTCTTTACACATCTGTGAATCAATAATTACACAAAAGGATTAATGCAAATGTAAATATGTGTTGCCAGGGAGCAAATATAATGAGTTCTGTTCGAAACATCTTGTCTCCTAATTACATGACAAGGTATATGCTGAAGTTCTTAATTTGAGTGTGTGTAATCTTCAAATTTGAGTGTTTGTAATCTTCAAATTTGAGTGTGTGTAATCTTCAAATTTGAGTGTGTGTAATCTTCAAATTTGAGTGTGTGTAATCTTCAAAAGTTTAGGGAATCTAAGTTTGAGTGTGTGTAATCTTCAAACGTTTGGGTAATCTAAACCCATCCTGCAATACTGACAAATAAAGCAAACCCATACCGGGAAAAGAAAGGCACAATTTCTAGTTTGATATGTTATGTATCATTTTAATGTGTTCTGTTTTGAATGCAATAATCAGATCCATAATATATAAATAACCAACACAAAGCACTACAATGTTTGTGACGTATTTTGTTGACTAAATTCTCACTAACATGTTTCGGCCGCTGTTGCGGTGCTGAATGACTAAGGCTACAGACACGTACTGTGAATCCGTAACAATTATTATTTTTCCATGACAACAATGGTTTCGCGAACGCGCCTCAATATTACGTCTTAAGCACATTTCCTCCCATGTACTGTGTTATGAATGTGTGGCTGTTTTAAAAAATTCTGCAGCAGCCTTGTGTAAAACGGGGTTTGTATTCAGCTAATATTGCATTTTTCCAAAATATTTACACTAAGTCACAAATCTAGAATTTAAACTTGAAATATTTCAGAGGTAGAACGTGTAGTGAACCCCACATAGCCTCCCTCATATGTATGTTTCTATCTGGAATTTTGTTCAAAGAATACACCAAGAGATATGCTTTGGACTTTAATTGATTAATAGATAAAATGAAGGTCAGTCTATAGCATACCAGTGTGTAAAAACTGAGCGGATATATATATATATATATATCATTACCCACTTTCGACTTCGGCGGTACAAGGGGGTGGGTCGTCAACGTCACACCCTAGCCGCCTTAACCCCTGCAAGTAGCCCCAGTAGACATTGTACAGATGGTTTTGTGGGCCCCAGGAACAATCGAAAAGGTCTTTGGAGAAGAGAGAAATTTTTGACCACACCGGGTTTGGAACACCAGGCCTTTAAAAATGTAGCAATTCGCCATCATGTACGCCAGCTCCATCCCTATACTTGATAAACTCGGATAATTTTTGAAGATAAGTTTTTGAAACATATGGGGATGAAATAAAATATTTTTTTGCGAATTCCTTTTGGAAGACTTCACACCCCTGTTCACATTCTGTTCTTGTTGGGCGTTGGGCTTGTGTTGAGATAGTGATCGTGGCCTGTTTCAAAATACCGAGCTTGAAGGCTGAAAGAAAACCACAAAAATTCCAATCCTGATAATCGATTTCGAGTGGGATTTAAAACGGTGGTCCGTGGTGAAAAGAGTGGGCACTGAACACGAAACACACATCTCCGGTATTATGGTCTTACTATTAGTTCACACAGCAACGGAGAGTGAAAGGTGATTAATAAAAAGAGAGAAAGCTGTGTTGAGCTCTGCATAAAACATCACAACCTGCAGATAACACAACTTCAGTGTGAAGGGGCGAATACGACTCTTATTTCGGAGAAAGGAATAACGCTTTACCAAAACACAAAGCCACTAAAAACATATTAAAAGGGGCTTAAATCTTTCCTTTATAGTGATAAATATTCTTGATTTGGAACGTTGACTGCTTAGGTATAAAATAATTGTTTAGATATTCCTAATTTGTTCTTTGACTTTGGTTTCCTTTTTTTTGTACATCTGGTTTCTTCTGAGGCAGATATAGTAAAAATGTGACGCATTTTAAAAAAGTGGTGAACTCAGTAACAGGGGAGTATCTTAAGACTCCACAGTTGCACGGTTCGTCAATGTCACATAATTTTAGAAATGTCACACAACAAAGTACAAATAGGGAAATACCGTTACAATAAAGTAATAAGAAAGTATAATTTTAGACTGTTTTGTTAACCTAATTCATGAACTCAATTATTATACCAACTAATGCACTTATATAAAATTTACACATTAAAACACTCAAACTGTTCCGACATGTTTCGGTCCTAAGACCATCATCAGGCAGCTGTATTTCTTTGCCTTGCTAAAGTCACATT
>Ga0131853_10016145_pt1 | contig 13640 bp, 11 predicted proteins | sample TergutLab28metaG_FD_92764 | JGI IMG/M metagenome (GOLD analysis project Ga0131853, IMG submission 92764) | Labiotermes labralis P1 segment gut microbial communities from Petit-Saut dam, French Guiana - Lab288 P1 (version 2) (version 2) | ecosystem: Host-associated > Arthropoda: Insects >... | reverse complement strand
TAACCCCGGCCCACTTCTCAACAAGCGGGTGCTCGGGGGAGACGACCATATAGGTGACGCCGAACAGGGTGTCCGGGCGGGTGGTGTAAACTTGCAGCTCATCGCCCTGGGTGGTGCCAAAGCTTATCAGCGCGCCTTCAGACCGGCCTATCCAGTGTTTTTGGCTGGCTACTACGCGCTCGGGGTACTGGACGGTATCGAGGTCGTCTATCAGCCGCTGGGCGTATTTGGTTATGGCCAGCATCCACTGGCTTTTGACTTGGCGGACAACCTCGCCGTTGCAGCGCTCGCACTCGCCGCTTACGACTTCTTCGTTGGCTAGCACCACCTTGCAGGAGGTGCACCAGTTGACAGCGGCCTTCTGCTTGTAGGCAAGGCCCCGATGGAACATCTGCAGGAATATCCACTGGGTCCATTTATAGTAGGCGGGGTCGGTAGTGTTGACCGCCCTGCTCCAGTCAAAGCTCAGCCCCAGGGATTTTATTTGCTCTGTAAAGCGCTTTATATTGCGCTCGGTGACAATCTTGGGATGTATGCCGGTCTTGATTGCGTAGTTTTCGGCGGGCAGGCCAAAAGCGTCCCACCCCATGGGGTAGAGGACATTGTACCCCTGCAGTCTGCGCTTGCGGGCAACAATGTCCAAGGCAGTGTATGGCCGCGGGTGCCCGGCGTGCAGCCCTTCCCCCGAGGGGTAGGGGAACTCAACAAGCGGGTAAAACTTAGGCAGGGTGTAGTCGTCCTTGGCGGCGAATACCTGCTCGCGCTCCCAAATGTCCTGCCATTTCTTCTCTACTTGAGTAAAATCGTATTTCAACTGCGGATCAGTCCTTTCTGGGGTCGATTAGCGTTAGGGTTTTTTTGGGGGCTTATGTTGGTGCTTAAGTCCAAGGACGTTAAGGTAAAATCTTAATGTGCCATGTCACTTTCGTCGCTTTATATATGCAGAGGGTGTTGTGGCTATCTGCGGCCTTGGAGTGGGTTGGAAGCGTTGGATTTGTGAGGCAAGGTCAGGGGCTTTAAGGGCTAAGGTCAAATTCAAGGTCAAGGTCTCAATTTTGATTCTGCCTGCGGGCAGGGAATGAGGTGCCGCTCATGCCGCGGAGGCACTTACTTTCTTTGCTCCGCCAAAGAAAAGTAAGCAAAGAAAGGCGGCTGGGGGGAGGACCGACGCTACTTCGCTCACAAAGAACGTTCGCTACGCGCTAACTCCCCCCAGACCCCCCACTGGTGGGTCAAGGGCGGGTTTGTGAGGATTGGTAGGCTGGGTTGACAACCGGATTCGTCTGCAAGAACGGAAGGTTTTAGTGGGTAGAGGCACCGTTTTGTTAAGGCGGAAAGCTGCGGTTCCGTATTGGTTACGTTGGTGCAAAGGTCAAGGGCGTGGTTAGGGGCTGGTGGCAGGACTTCGTCTGCCTTAGCTGTTGGTAGTTGACCCGGCAAATGCGCTGGTGCGCAGAGAACCTGCTGTAGTCGGCTGTGCTAAGAGAAACCTACCCTGCGGCTATGCCAGCACGGGTGTAATAAAGTAACGAGTCTTCGCGGTGAGGTGCTTGCTGATGACTATAGTTAGTGCAAAACGCATCGATACTTAGCCCAGCTACCGCTACCCACAAACGTGACCTTGACCTACCAGTGGGGGGTCTGGGGGGAGTTAGCGCGAAGCGAACGCACTCTGTGAGCGAAGCAGCGTCGGTCCTCCCCCCAGCCGCCTTCTTTTGCTTACTTTTCTTGGCGGTGCAAGAAAAGTAAGTGCCCCCGCGGCATGAGCGGTACCTTATCCCCTGCCCGCAGGCAGAATTAGTATTGGGACCTTGACCTTGACCTACTCCGGTAAACACCCACAAAGCAAAGAACTCAACTCTCAATCTCCAGCTGCCCATTAACAGCCTCGAACTTCGGCGCATCCGCCCAAAGGCGCTCCAGGCAATAAAATTCCCTCTGTTCTTTGTAGAAAATATGAATAACCACATCACCGTAGTCCATCAAAATCCACATGGCAGAGCCTGCGCCTTCCACCCGGCGGGGTTCTACACCCTCGGCGGCAAACTTGTCTTCCAGCTCCTCTGCCAGGGTCTTAACCAGGGTGGTGTTCCCTCCGGAAGCGATGACGAAGAAATCGCCTATTGAAGTCAGCTCCCTGATATCGAGCGCCACGATATCCTCGGCCTTTTTGGAGTCGAGCAGGGCGGCCGCCTTTTTTACAAACTGCAGCGAATCTGCTGGCATATTAACGCACCATCCTTCCTATTCTAGTTGACAGTGGACAATGTTGTTGCAAGTTTATTATACGCCCCCCAGGCCTCTTTGACAAGTGGCAGGCCCAATTTGCAGGCTTTGGCTAGGTTGTGCCTTAGTTCAAGATGCACCGCCTTGTCAAGACTTAAGTAGGCGGCTGCGCGGGTTTCCTGTATGCCCTGGTAATCCCGGGTAGGCTCTATTTTGTCGGCCAGGAAGACCACCTTTTCGAAGTTCGTCATTCCCGGGCGGCCGGTTGTGTGCCAGCGCACCGCGCCGAGTATTTCCCGGTCGGTGATGTTCAGCTCTCGGCGGATGTACTCGGCTGCGCAGGGTCCGTGCCAAAGCTGCGGGTTTCGCAGCCACTGCGCGGACAGTTTGACCGAGGCCTTGCGCAGGTAAGATAGCTGCCACTCGGCCGGGTCGCACTTGCAAATATCGTGGAGGAGCGCGGCCAGGGCGGCTTTTCGCCAGTCTTCCCTGTGGTGGGCCGCCAGGCGGATCGCTTCTTTTTCCGTCGCCAGGCTGTGGCGCAGTCTGCGCTCGTCCAGCCGGATGGTTAGCAGGTTTACGATTTCGCGGCGCTGTATCCCCATCACAACGTCCTCATGCTTCTGGGGCAAAAGTACAGCCCCCGCTCGATTATATAGCTCCATACATCCGGGTGTATAAGCTCGTCCGGGTTTTCGCCGGCGGCTATCATCTCCCGCACTTGGGTTGAACTCAGCGGCTTTGCCTCAAGGTTGATTATCATGCATCTGGCCCCTTTGGTCTCGAGCACCTGCTTGTGGATATCCAACATGGTCTGCTCGCCCTCTTCGCGCTGGCCGCCGCAGATGGTCGCCATCTTGAATATCTCGGGGGCTAAGCGCCAGTCCTGCATGGTGATAAACATATCGGCGCCGATTATCAAAAACAGCTCGCTGCCCGGGTATTTCTCCAGAATGTGGCGCAGTGTTTTGTAGGTGTAGCTCTTGCCTTTCTGCTCAAGTTCAAAGCGTGTAACGTGGAAGAGCGGCAGATCACCCGTGGCCAGGCAGCACATGTTATACCTGTCCTCTCCGCTTACCAGGTTTTCGGCCTTTTTGTGCGGCGGAATAAAAGATGGTACTATCACCACCCGGTCCAGCCCAAGCTGCTGAGCGTACTGCTGGGCCAGGTAGATGTGGGAGTTGTGTATGGGGTTGAAAGTTCCCCCAAGCACGCCGATTTTCATTGATTCGCTCCTTATTTTAGCTCAATCAGGTTCTTTTCAGGGTTGTGGCGGTAGAGGACAAAGCGGGTGCCGATGACCTGCACGACGTCTGCCCCGGTCTGCTCGGCGATTAGCTCGGCGGCTTCACGTGCGGTGTGCTCACTGCCCCGCTGTACCCGGCCTTTTATAAGCTCCCGGGCGGTAAGGGCGTCGTCGGCCTGGGTTATGACTGTGGGTCCTATGCCGCCTTTGCCCACTTGCAGTATGGTATCTATGGGGTTTGCAAGACCGCGCAGCTGCGCGCGCTGTTTGGATGTAAGCATTTTGTATCTCCTCGTTGTTTATAGGTTGCCCAGCAGGGCCGCAAACTCCCGCAGCGCCCTGCCCCGGTGGCTGAGGTAATCTTTCTCCTCCTTGGGACGCTGGGCCATGCTCTTGCCGTCGACATAAAATATAGGGTCGTAGCCAAAGCCATCCTCACCCGCCGGCTTATGACCAATTTCGCCCTCGCAGGTACCCTTGCACTCAACTACGGCCTGCCCGTCAATTACAAGGCAGAGGTGACAGACAAACCGGGCGGTGCGACCTCCTTCGGGCAGATCTTTAAGCTCGTCCACTAGTGCGGCGATGCGCTGGGGGTAAGTCGCGTTCTCCCCTTGGTAGTAGGCGGTGTGCAGGCCAGGGCGGCCATCAAGGGCGTCCACACAGAGACCGGAATCATCGGCCAGGCTGGGCAGCCCACTGGACTCATAGAAGGCCCGAGCTTTGAGTCGTGCGTTCTCCGCGAAAGTAGTGCCGGTCTCTGCAACTTCTATGCTCACGCCCATATCGGACGGTGAGACAACGCTCACCCCCAGAGGCTCGAGTATACGGCGAATCTCCACCAGCTTGTCCCCATTGTTTGTAGCTGCTAGTATCTTCACTACTGCTCCTCCGGCGTCTGGATTTCTACCGGCTCAAAGAGGGCGCTTGCAAACTGGGCCGGCTCAAATGGACGCAAATCGTTTATGGTCTCGCCCACCCCGACGAACTTTACCGGCAGGCGGGTTTCTTCTTTTATGGCGATTACCACTCCGCCTTTGGCCGTGCCGTCAAGTTTGGTGAGCACAAGACCGGTAAGTCCCGCCGCCTGCTCGAACTGCCGAGCCTGGCTTAGCGCGTTCTGGCCGGTGGTGGCATCGAGAACCAGCAGGGTCTCTACGCTTGCCTCCGGCAGCTCGCGGCCTATCACCCTGCGTATTTTGCTCAGCTCGTCCATAAGCTGCGTTTTGTTGTGCAGCCGCCCGGCGGTATCGCAGATTATCACGTCCGCGCTACGGGCTTTGCCGGCCTGCATGGCGTCGAAGACTACAGCCGCCGGGTCGCTGCCCTGGGCGTGTTTGATTACCGGCACGCCAGCCCGCTCGGCCCAGACCCCGAGCTGCTCTATCGCCGCCGCCCGGAAGGTGTCCGCCGCGCAGAGCAGCACGCTCTTGCCCTCGCCTTTAAGCCTTGCGGCCAGCTTGCCTATAGTTGTGGTTTTGCCCACCCCGTTCACCCCGATTATCAGGATTACGCTGGGCTTTGTCTCCAGATTCAGCCCGCACTCGCCCTCGAGCATGGCGGCAACTATTTCTGCCAGCATACCCTTTAGCTGAGCCGGGTCGGTCTCGCCGGTGCGCTTTATCTCTTCGCGCAGCCTCCCCACGATAACCCCGGCGGTGGCCGCGCCTACGTCGGCGAGAATCAGGCTTTCCTCCAGCTCATCGATAAGCTCATCGTCAATGGCGGTGAAGGAGTTTACAATCAAGTCCATCTGCCGGGAGAGGCCCTCCCGGGTCTTTTTTAGCCCGTCGCTGATTTTTGAGAAAAATCCCATAGTATGCCTCCTTATGGTCTATCGGGCGACCCCGTCCCCTCGCCCCTTTTATGCTGTCTTAGATTACCCGCTCATCCCCAGCTGGCCCTCCACCTCGGAGACCTGCAGCTTTAGCAGCTTGGATATGCCTTCCTCTTGCATGGTCACACCATAGAGGGTATCGGCTTCTTCCATGGTGCCCCGGCGGTGAGTTATTGCTATAAACTGGGTGCCCACGCTCATTCTGCGAAGGTAGGTGGCGAACTTGACCACGTTTACATCGTCCAGCGCGGCCTCGATTTCGTCTAGCACACAGAAGGGCGAGGGCCGTACCCGCAGGATCGCAAAGTATATCGCTATAGCGACGAAGGCCTGCTCCCCGCCGGAGAGCAGCGAAAGATTCTTTATGATTTTGCCCGGCGGCTGGACAAATATTTCCACACCGGCCTCGAGCACGTCCTCGCTGTCTGTGAGGTTGAGTTCGGCCCGCCCGCCCCCGAAAAGCTGGACAAATATCCTGCTGAAGTGTCGGGATATCTTCTCGAAGTTCTCGGTAAAGAGCTCGCGCATCTCCTGGGTCAGCCCGCCGATAAGCTCGAGCAACTTTGCCTTGCTGTCCTCCACGTCTTTAACCTGGGCCGACATGAACTCAAACCGCTCGCTCACCTCGGCGTATTCTTCAATGGCCCCCAAGTTGACCGAACCCAGGGCGCGGATTTTCCCGCGCAGCTCACTCAGACGGCGCTGGGCATCGCTCTTGCTCTCCAGAGTTTGCGCCAGCTCGGCCGCCTGTGAGCGGGTCAGCTCGTACTCGTCCCAGAGCTTAGAGATTATCTGGTCGTGCTCCCCCTGTATGCCCGACTTGCCGGCCTCCAGCTCGGCCAGCTCCCGCGAAACAACCTCCCGCTTGGAGGAAAGCTCTCGGTCAGCGTTGTGCAGGGCAGTTATCTTGGCTTCCAGCTCACTGCGGGCGGCACCCAGCTCGGTTATCTTGGCGGTCATGGCCTCTTTATCTTCCAAGCGTGTTTTGTTTTCCTGGTCGACCTGTGCAATCCGGGTAACGATTTCAGTGTTCTCGCGGGCCAGCCGAACCTTCTTTTCCTCGAGCTGTCCGGCGCGCTCGCCCTCGCCCTGCTTTGTCAAGCTGAGCTGCTCAAGTTCTTGCTCAAGGCGCTCTAGGTCTTTTTGGGCAGTCAGGTGGGTAAGACGCAACTCTGAGAGAGCCTCCTGTGCCGACCCTACCCCAACGCTCAGGGAGTCTCTGCGGCTCCCGGCGCTGGCCGTTCCGGCTTCCAACTCAGCCAGACGGGCGTTCATCTCCTCGAGCATATTTTGTGCGCCCAGCTCTTGGTCTTTTAGGCCCTCAAGCCGGGCTATCAGGCTTTCCTGTTCCTTTTTGGCGAGGTCTCGATTTACCGCCGCAGCCTCGATGTTTTTGCCCAGCTGGGCCTGCGTTGCCCCCAGGCGGATGATTTCTTCCTGCGCGGTCTGGATATCTCCCTCCAGCCCGGCAAGGGCAGCGTCTATCGCACTGATTTCTTCGGCCAGGGCTTTGCGCCCCGGCTCGAGCTCGGCTGCCTGGGCCTCGAGCTGCTTTGCCTGCTCTTCCAGCCGCTCTATCTCTCGGCGGCGCCCCAGAACCCCGGCCCCCTTTGAAGACGACCCGCCGGTAAACGAGCCGCCCGCGTTTATCACCTGGCCGTCCAGGCTGACCACCCGCAGGGAGTAGCCCATGGCCTTGGCGATTTTTCCGGCGGTGCCTAGGTCTTCGGCCACCAACACCCTGCCCAAAAGCTGGGCGGCAACCTTGGCGTAGCGGGCGTCAATTTGTACAAGCTCGCTGGCAAGGCCGACAAAGCCTTCCTGCCTGCGGGCGGGTTCTAGATTCTGGGCGACGATGCCCTTTATAGTGTCCAGAGGCAGAAAGGTCGCCCGGCCAGAGCGGCTCTCCTGCAAAGCGCGGATAGCCCGCTTGGCGCAGGCTTCGTCTTCTACCACAATATTTTGCATGGCCGCACCCAGGGCAGTCTCGATAGCCAGAGTGTACTCGTTTTCGACTGAGAGCAGCGAGCTCACTGGACCGACAATCCCACTGAGCGCCCCCCGCCCCGCCTGAGAGAGTATGTACTTTACACTGCCCGCAAAACCCTCCATCGACTTCTCGAGGTCTTCGAGAAGCCCTGCCCTGCGCCGGGTGTCCCGAGCTTTTTCGAAGTGAGCCTGAGCCTGCTGTACTGTATCGTCCAGGGCTTTTTGGCGGCCCTCTTTTTTCAGGGTGTAGCCGGTGCGGCTATTGCGCAGGCCGGTCAATTTCTCTTCTTCCGCGGCGAGGGAAAGCGCGCACTCTTCGAGGCTTTCCTCCAGTTCCCTAAGGGCGGTATCGTAGCTGCCAGTGTGGGCGCGCAGGTCTTCCAGCCGGGCGGTGCTCTCCTCGAGCATGGTCTGGCTGGAGGCTTTCTCGAGCATGGCGCTTTGAATCGCCTGGCTGGCACTCTCTTTGCGAATGTTGAGCTCTTCTAGCTCGGCACTGGCTTTGGCGGCGCTTTCGCGCTGCTCTTCAAGCCGCTGGGAAGCGGCTTCTACCTTGCCCTCAAGGGCAGTACACTCCTGCTTTTGGGCGGCGATTTCGTTTTCTTTGGCGTCAAGCTGGGCGGCGAGTTCCCCCGAGCCTAGCTTTAGGTTCTCAAGCTCGGTGGTCAGTTGCTCAATGCTTTGCTCGTTGTGGTGGATATCGTTTTGCAAAACGGCGCTCAGCGAGAGCGCGCCGGTCAGCTGCTCTTCGATAGCCTTAACCGCTCCGCGTGTTTCTTCCACTTGGGCGCCCAGGCTCTGCATACGGCTATAGAAAGCGCCGGTTTCTCGCTCGTTTTCGGCGCTCTCGTTTTCAAGCGCCTGATAGCTGTTTTTGCAGATGAATATCTTGTCTTCCTGGGCGCTTAGCTGCGCCTTGAACCCCGAGAGAGATTCCATCCAGAGGGAGATCTCCAGGGTCTTTTTCTCACCGCTGTACTCCAAGAATGCTTTCGCTTTTTTGTTTTGCTCCTCAAGCGGGCCTATGCGGCTCTCAAGCTCGAGCAGGATATCCCTCAGCCGGACGAGGTTGTCCTCGGCTTGGGCCAGCTTGCGCTGGGCTTCCTCTTTGCGGTAGCGGAATTTCGAGATCCCTGCGGCCTCCTCAAAGATTTCCCGGCGGGCGCTGCTCTTGGCCGAGACGATCTCGGCGATTTTGCCTTGACCGATTATAGAGTAGCCGTCCCGCCCAAGACCGGTGTCCATCAGCAGCTCGTGGATGTCTTTTAGCCGCACCGCCGCACCGTTTAGCCGGTACTCGCTCTCCCCCGAGCGGTAGAGCCGCCGGGAAATGGTGGTCTCGCCCGAGCTGTCCGTCACGTCTTCCCCGCCGCCCTCTATCACCAGCTGCACATGGGCGTAGCCAACCGCCCCCCGGCTCTGTGTGCCCGAGAATATAACGTCCTCCATTTTGCCCCCGCGCAGGGTTTTGGTGGACTGCTCGCCCAGCACCCAGCGCACCGCGTCGGCGATATTGCTTTTGCCGCTGCCGTTTGGCCCCACCACCGCGGTGATAGGACTCTCAAAGGCAAGCACGGTCTTGTCGGGGAAAGACTTAAAACCTTGGATTTCCAGTCTACGTAGGCGCAAATTAAACACTCCGGGTCTTTTTTCATGGGTACTGGCATGGCAGCAAAACTTTTTTGGCGTTTTACCGTCGGCAAAGTTGTTGCTCTTAGCTTTACATTGGCGATACTCGAGCCTCCGCCTGCAAATACCCCAATTCCGGGTCGGGGCGGATTGTCGGGCGGTAGCCAAGTTTTTCGAGGGCTATGATGTTGCGGCGGTTCTGCCCGGCCATCTTGCTCTGGGAACCGGGGGCGATATATATTGCCAGGGGTCCGGGGGGTATTCCGGCAGTGTGTATGGCGGCCTGAGCCTCCTCTAGGAGGATTTGCCCCTCAACCAACTCCCTGAAGGCGGGGTGGCTCGGCCCGGCTACGATGCCTGCTTGCGCGCCGACCTCGTTGTGCAGCCCCAGGCGAATAACCCTCACGCCCTCCCCGGTGAAAAACCGAAGCAACTGTGCGCAGAGACCGGTGGCCCCCTCCAACGTCTGGGGGCGGTAGTTGCCGCTATGATAAAACTCCTCAAGCTGCGAGCCACGCAGGACCAGCGCCGGGTAAATCCGCATGGTGTCCGGGTTCAATGCCGCAAGCTCCCGGGCGGTTGTCAGGGCTTTTTGGTCGGTGTCGCCGGGCAGACCGGTCATCATCTGCAGCCCCAGAGAAAAGCCACTTGCGCGGATAAGACGGGCTGCGGCCCTTGTATGTTCGGGTGTGTGCCCACGCCCGCTACAGCGCAGGACTTCGTTATCCATGCTCTGAGCGCCTATCTCAATGGCGGTGACGCCGGCAAAGGCAAGCTCGTCCAATATACCTCTGTCGATGGCGTCCGGCCGGGTAGAGACGCGTATGCCGATAAAAATCTCTCCGTCCAAGAACTCGGCGGCGGCCTCCAGCAGAGAGCGGCGGTAGTCGGGGGGAATGGCCGTAAAGCTCCCGCCAAAAAAGGCGATCTCGGCCGGGGTTTTCAGAGTAACCCGCGCGCGCTCCAAGATACCGCGCACCTCTGCTGGTGTTGGCGGCTCCTCCCTACCCGAGATAGCCCGCTGGTCACAAAAGCTGCAGATATGCGGGCAACCCGCATGCGGAATAAAAATAGGGACGTTAGCGTGGGATTTCAATATCCCATAAGCTCGAGGGCGCCCCGGGCGGCGTCTTGCTCGGCGGCCTTCTTGCTGCGCCCCTGGCCCTTGCCTATTACGTTGGAGTTGAGCAACACCTCGGCCACAAAACATTTTTCGTGGTCGGGACCGGTTTCCTGGGCCAGGCGGTAGCTTAGCTGCTCACCGGGGTTCTTCTGGACGATCTCCTGCAGCAGGGTTTTGTAATCACTCTGGCCGGGCTGCGCCTCACCTTGCAGAGATCGCTCGGCAAAAGGGCGGATAAAATCTTCGGCTGCGGCAAGGCCCCCGTCCAAGTAAATAGCGGCGATAAGCGCCTCGAAGGCGTCCGCCAGAATGGAGGGCCGCTCCCGCCCACCGGTTTGCTCTTCGCCTTTGCCCAGTAGTAGCGCCCCACCCAGACCGATTTCCTCGGCGAACACACACAGGCTCTTCTCGCAGACAATTGTTGCGCGCAGCCGGGTGAGGTCGCCCTCGGCCATACGGTAGCGCTTAAAGAGGTAGCTGCTCACCACCAGCGAGAGCACGGCATCCCCCAAAAACTCCTGGCGCTCGTTGCTCTCACGCAGCTTCTGCTCGTTTGCGTAAGACGAGTGTGTGAGTGCTGTGGTCAGGTACTCCTCGCTTTTGAACTCGTAGCCCAGTTTATCTTTTAGGGCCAAAAACTCACTGCTCATGTACAGCCTCCGCTTCGGTGGTATCTTCGGTTTTAAGGCAGGCCAGCCCCTCGCTTATCTTGGCTATCATCTCGGTCTCCACCATTATCCTAGCTTGGCGGACAGCGTTTTTGAAGGCGTTTGCGTTAGAGCTGCCATGGGCTTTTATCATCGGCTGCCTAAGGCCTAGCAGTGGGGCTCCGCCGTGCTCTGTGTAGTCCATCGACGCCTTAAAGCGGGTTAGTCCGTCACGTATAAGTATCCCCGCGAACTTGGTTTTTGTATTTTTAAGCAAAATTCGACGCAGTTCCGTGGCCATCCATTTGCCCATGCCTTCTGTCAGCTTGAGAGCCACGTTGCCGGTAAAGCCATCGCAGACAGCCACGTCGCATCCGCCAAACGGCAGCTCTCTTGCCTCCACATTGCCTATAAAGTTAACCGGGCTTTCGCGCAGCAGAGCGCCCGCCTCGATTTGCAGGGCAAGGCCCTTGCCTGCCTCTGTGCCGATGTTGACCACGCCAACCCGTGGTGTGGGTACGCTGAGCACGTTTTCCATATAGGCGCTGCCCATAATGCCGAACTGCTGGAGCATCTCGGGGCGGCACTCGGCGTTTGCCCCACAGTCGATGAGCAGGTAGCAGCCTTTGGCGTTGGGGATGACAACCGCCAGAGCGCTGCGCCTGATACCCCGCAGCCGCTTAACGATAATCGAGCCGCCCATTGCCATTGCCCCTGTATTCCCGGCAGTTACAAAAGCCTGTCCCTGTCCGTCGGCCAATAGTTTCATCCCAACCGCCATAGAACTGCCCGTGTACTCGCTGAGAATCAGCGCGGGGTCGGCGTCCATAGGCATTACCTGCTCGGCCGGTGCGATTGTCATCCCCTCAAGGCTGAGGGCGTTTTTAGCCGCTGCCGCGCGTATCTCGGCCTCGTTGCCACACAGGGTTATGTTCACGCCGTACTCTTTGACGGCTAGAGCCGCCCCTTTTATCACTTCGGTGGGGGCGTGGTCGCCGCCGTGGGCGTCCATGATTATATTCATGAGTTTCTCCTTACTGGTACGTGTGATGTGGAAAGCCAGAGGACAAAAATAGATTAAGAACCTATATTCATAAACGAAGTGTGCTGATGCGGCGGCGAGTTTTTCGCCAGGCAAGGAAGTTTTTTGCAGGAATACTGTATGTATTCCAAGGAAAACTGACGCAGCATGGCGGAAAAATCGTTGTCGTAGCGGTGCGCTGAGTTATGAATATCGGTTCTAAGTACTGCTCAGCGCATTCTCAAGGGCTTGCAGGGCTCTATCGGCCAGAGCTTGGTACCGCTCTTGTTTGCCTTTGATTCTTACTTCCAGAGGCGGCAGCAGACCCATGCTAGCGCCCATCGGCTGGAAGTTGGCTACACTCTCATCCGCAATGTAGCCACTCAGCGCGCCCAGCATGGTGGTGGGTGGCAGCTCAAGTGGTGGCTGCCCGGCAAGTCTGCGGGCTAACTGCTCGGCAGCCAGAATCCCACTGGCGGCGCTCTCCATGTAACCCTCGACCCCGGTCAGCTGACCGGCAAAGCAGAGAAGGGGCTGCTCGCGCAGTGAGAAGGTCTTGCCCAGCAGCCGTGGGGAATCTATGAATGTGTTGCGGTGCATCACCCCGTATCGGGCAAACTCTGCGCCTTCCAGCCCGGGTATGAGCGAAAATATCCGCTTCTGTTCCCCGAATTTGAGGTTGGTCTGGAAGCCAACCAGATTATAGAGTGTGGCCGCCGCGTTCTCCTGCCGCAGCTGAACCACCGCCCAAGGGCGCTTGCCGGTGCGCGGGTCGCTCAGCCCCACCGGTTTTAACGGGCCGAAGCGCAGGGCGTCTTTGCCGCGGCTTGCCAGCACTTCTACCGGCATACAGCCCTCGTAAAACCTCGCTCCGTCGCGCTCAAAGTCCTTGAGCGGAGCGCGCTCGCCGGCAATCAAATGTTCCCAAAAGCGCTCGTACTCTTCCCGGTTTAACGGGCAGTTTAGGTAGTCCTCGCCGCCACGGCCATAGCGCGCGGCAGGGAAGGCTATATCTCTGTTAACCGAAGCCGCCGTGACTATCGGCGCGGCCGCGTCGTAAAAACTTAGGTGTGCCCTGCCCAGCATTTCGCCTATGGCCTGACTGAGCGCCGGGGAGGTCAGCGGGCCGGTGGCTATAATAGCGGGTGGGTCGGGAAGTGTGGTCAGCTCTTCGCGCACTATGCGTATGCTCGGGTTCTCTTCTATCGCCTGGGTGGCCAAGCGGGAGAACTCGTCCCTATCCACCGCCAACGCCCCTCCGGCGGGGACTGCGCAGCGCTCAGCTATTTTCAGAAGCAGGCTGCCCATCCGGCGCATCTCGGCCTTTAATAGCCCTGCAGCAGTGCCCACCCGCGCCGCCTTTAGGGAGTTCGAGCAGACAAGCTCGGCGAGGTTGTCCATCCTGTGGGCCGGAGAGCGCACACCCGGCTTCATCTCGTACAAGGTGACCGCAAAGCCCCGGCTAGCCAAGCGGCAAGCGGCTTCGCAACCCGCAAGTCCGCCGCCGACAACTGTCACTTGTGGCTTACTCATCGTCTGCGCTGGCTTTCTTCTCCACCGGCTTCTCGAAGCCGCAGCCCTCTTTAAGGCAGTGTATCTTGCCACCGCGGCCCATCTTGCGGAAGAGGGTGGCCCCGCATTTAGGGCAAAGCTCGGGCAGCGGTTTATCCCAGGTCATGAAGTTGCACTCGGGGTAGCCTTCGCAGCCGAAGAACCCCTTGCCATTCTTGCTCTTTTTGCCCACAACTTTTTTTCCGCAAAGCGGGCAGGTGCCACCGGTCTCCTGGACAATCTTTTTAGTATTGCGACACTCGGGAAAACCGGGACAGGCCAGGAATTTGCCAAACCGGCCCAGCTTTATAACCATGTTGCGCCCGCACTGGTCGCAGACAACGTCGGTGGCCTCGTCCGGCACTTTTACC
>Ga0131853_10016144_pt1 | contig 13641 bp, 8 predicted proteins | sample TergutLab28metaG_FD_92764 | JGI IMG/M metagenome (GOLD analysis project Ga0131853, IMG submission 92764) | Labiotermes labralis P1 segment gut microbial communities from Petit-Saut dam, French Guiana - Lab288 P1 (version 2) (version 2) | ecosystem: Host-associated > Arthropoda: Insects >... | reverse complement strand
CGTCACGAGTACAGAGTCAAAAACGGGGGGGGGGGGGGGACCCCCCCCCCCCCCCCCGGGGGAAAGGGGAAAAAAAAATTTTTTAGGTTAACCCCCCCCCACCCCCCCCAACTAAGTTTTTTTCCCTTTTTTCCCAAAAAACAAAAAAAAAAAAAAAAAAAGAAGATCCCACAGTCCTGCTTGTGCTGCAGAGAGGAAAAAAGAAGGAGGGGGGGGGGGGGGGGGGGGGCGATCCGCATCCCTCCATCGTGGGCCAATGTGAACACAACATTTCTGAGTTCAACTCCCAGGCATCCACCCAACTTAAGTTTTCTTCCCTTTCTTCCCAAAGGACTAGATTCCAGAGTACTAGCTGAAGAATGGGATCCTCCCACCTCCCTCGCAAAAAGGCTTGGGACCAGGCTGCACAAATCCCGGACGCCAGGTCGCCCGGACAAAGAAATTATGTACAGTGGCGTCTAAGATCTGTGGGTCCTCAGCATGGCAGTTGCTTTACGTCACCATTCCGACGCCTAAAATTTTGAAGTCGCCCTTGGTTTGTTTCGAAAAACCAAGCTTCCCTGGGTGTTGACCTCCAGCCAAGACAATAAAGCCAATAACGTAAGCCGTTCAAGTTCATAGAGCACCGTGTTCACGTTCCAGTTATACGTTTTGTAGGCAGAACGGTTTGACCTAGCAGGCGGCATCTCTAGTTACCATTTGTGTTTTTATGATTCCCGACAAAAGAATCTTGGCATAAAACTGTCACCCTTCGCTGGGAAAGTTTTCAAACCAACTGATGACAGAAGATTACATTTCCCAGCTTCAAGAAAAAGGAGGGATTTTTCTGACGGTACTGTAACTCAATACCACTCAACCCAATGTATCAGGCGCCTTCTCAGTAAATACAAAGAATTAAAGTCTATGGGACTTTGAATCGCGGAGGCCCGTACTAACAGATGCCTTAGGACCGATTACAGAACAGTAGCACGCATTTCGGTATTTACTCCGTAATACATTCGTGAAAGAAGTTCCGACAACGTTCGTGTCGTTAACTACGATTTTCACCTCGCAACATTTTCGCGGAACTTACTAGCCATCTATGGGTTAAAATTTCATCCTTCATACTGGTGACAACACCAAAGCATTAGTTTTTCTCCGCTTTTACTTCCAAACAAACCGACTGTGATTTTTTTACCGCATTTAAGTTCTCGCCCGGAAAATATAACTAGGAGCAAATGTGTTCCATTTCAACTCAATCCTTCCTAATTTACTGGGATTTCCTAATGGCGTATTCTAAAGCGAAATCTACATGAACGTTATTTGACTAAAATTTAAAATTGTTTTCAATTATTTATCAGGACGAAAATACCATGACTCTACATTCAATAACGTACGTGTCGCTTCCACTCCGTGAGTTGGTGTTATTGTTAAGTGGGGAATTAAAACTTGCTTGTATGAGACGTGCGCCTAGAGTATGATGCGTGAAGTTTCACGAAATGGATCACTAGTCACTGGGACACACATACACAATGGCACCAAACAGCCTGTTTACCCTTATGAAATAGAAAAGTAAGCTAAAAGGCCTGCATGCATCATTCGAAGCTTCGTGCATAAACATCAGCACAAAAGCTCCACCCGAACTTTATCGCCGGAGAAGCGAAATGTTATACAATCTTGCCACGCCCATTAATTATAGTCCTGTGCTTGTACATAAACCTATATTCCGGAGTACATCACACTGCACACCAGTTCAGTGGCAAATAGAAACGACAAACGGGCAGGTATCAATCAATCACGCGCCTTGGATAGGCCCAATAATAGAGCTGAAACTGTTTTGCGACACTGGAATTCGAAGTTCCTTTAAACACAGTAATAAGGCCGGATGTACATCTGCTCTCCTGATACGTAGTTCTTAGACAGTACACGTTCATTGCGATACATAACACAACACTACACACGGCCGTCCTGTACGATTTTACCTTACTTTTAAAAAAATAACAAATTTACGTCCACGAAATTGCTGTGGTGTGTGTGTGTGTGTGTGTGTCTAACTTCCACACGAATATCACAGAAACAACAAATTCGCAACCGCCTTGAACACAATAACGTCGGCCATATATGAAATGAAAGGCTTTATAAACGCAACTACACAGTGTAACAACAGGCCTGAATCCGAAACATGTATCTTATTGCGAGTGTTAGCAAACGCGAGAAGAAAACCAGTAATGCACACGAAGATTATACACCACAAACACCACACGTACATACACATTAACATATGCGTGCGCACGTATACTCCCACATGTCTGCCTTACTGCATAATAAGGTATACAATAATAAATCCACAATATAGACGTTATAGTGACAAGCAACAGAAAATCGTTTATGTACCTTTATAAGATAAGATACTATTAAGTAATCCATTGTCCGTAAGGTTCTACATGATAATGCCCCTGTTTCCCTCTGAAGGAGCAATATAAGACAGCCAACACTACCTCAGCTGAAATGCCTGGCCACATACAGTATTTTCTATGAGACTCTTTTTAAACTTTATGTTAAGATATTTTTAATTTACATTTTAATTCACATTTTACGAAGAATACGCATTATGTCCGAAATGTTTCTAACAAAACTTTACATGTACGGAATATTGCACAGTATACTTTCCGAAAGAGTAAAACGATGTATCTGACACACCATGCTGTACACACATTTACCGCCACCAAAATACTACGTTGTAATTCTGCTACTTGTCCCAAATGCTAATATACACCTCAACATACTCAGGGCCTACCGGATATAGAAGTGTTATTTCTGTAATATGTATTACAAAATCTTGGGTTAGTTCCACTCCATTCACCTACCCTACGTATTATTCACACAACTCACTGAAAAAAAAAAAAAAACCTTCACCGGACGGGAACCCGGCGGTTTGTTCCAAGTTCCCATGCGGAACTGACTTCACACGCCTGTCGCTTATCAGACTAGCGCACACTTAAAATTAGACATTCCACGTCAGTCAGTCACAGACACAACTTTCCACGACATTCTCTTACTGGTTGTCGCGCAGCGCGGCCTCGCGTCCAGCGCTTTTACCTGGCTTGTCACCTAAAAACTGACTGCACACTATCAGCTGGCCACTGGAGCAGACAGCATGGGGCAATTTATTCGTACTGCAAACAGCAAAACAAGTTGCCATCACCTCGTCTGCTTCGATCTTTGGATTTGTCACTTTCCAGTATGTTTACCCAACGTAAATTGTGTATGCTTTCTTTGTACGTTTATTCCTTCGCTTATTTAAAGGCATTTTATCAGCTGCATAAGTTACATGGTGTTGATCAGTAGTTATACTTGAATTATTAAGAAAAAATGTAAAATGAAACGGGTGTGACTTATTTTAAGGCACTTTCCTCGTGTACACTCATTACAATTACATTATTAGAGCTGTACACTTTCTTCTAAAAATGTCTTGGCATCAAATTTTATAATGCATTCCTAACACCGCATGTCATATACAGTGTTCAGCCTGCTTACTGCTACGTCCAAGAATGATATTATATACCACTGAACATTTAAAACCGAATCACTTGCTCTTCCTAACGTTCGAACGAAACAAATCATGCGACCATGTGACCGACGGGGCCACAATGACGAAATAGTGACTCAAAATGAGATCATGAGGCCAATATTGAAGAAAAGTGATAAGAGGATGACGACACTGACGGCGATAGTCAGTGATGACTCCAGTAACACACAGTCCCATGTCCTCAATCGTACTCTGTAAACGATTCAGCTGTGATAATTTTAAATCTAAGGAATACAAGGTACACACATACAAGATTACGGGGGGAGAGGGGGAGGGACTGAAGTGCGTGGTAAGTAACATTAATGTTGAGCTTACTATTACACACACGAGGATGAGTCCGTACATTGAATAGGTACAAGCCAATGATGGCATGAAATTAGAACTACGGGTAAGTTGGAATGAGGATTTGGATCCTTGAAGACACAGACGTATTACTAGATATGTCAACATTACCAGCACTCACTGGTAATTCTGTTTTGTTCGCGAAGGACTCAAAGACACTCAATTACATCAGATTTCTTACAGCTTTGGAGAGATGTAATTTAAAATAATTGATATGTAAAGCTGTTCCTGTGCACGCCATGAAGGTATCTGTGTGGATTGGAGGTACAGCTCCATCCATTCGTAACCTCGAACTAAATGCGGTGAGCGATCGGCTTCATGCCCCGGTCGATTCACCCGCATTTACCCAGTGAACAGGAGGCTAAAACTAATTTCCTAGATGCCGATTTTATTCCTATTTATTACAATTCACAATGCGCCTCTAACAACCCCATCCCTAGCTGACAAGTCTGCACATTGGTCTTTGTTTATGCCATTAGTGAAAGCCACAAACCAATCCCCCCCCAAGCAAACGAACATGCTTCCTGTGTAGGACAGAACCTACGCCAGCAGCAGCAGCAGTAGTCGTAGTAGTACTAGTAAAGGTAAAGGGTGAAGTCCCTGTACACACCATGACGGCATACAGGGAAGTGGAGGTACAGGTCCAGTCATTCCTCACCTAGGCACGTTATGGTGGCGGCGCTGTTGCTGTTGGTTGTGATGGCAGCACCAGCACCAACTGTAAGGAACCCCATAAATCGAAGCCCTGCTTGAGAAACGAATAGTTCCTCTCCTACTGAAGACATACTTACTTCATGGAATACAGTCCTTCTTGAGAAGCTAATCGGTCCTCAGCTAGTCAAGAAATTCCCCGCAATGTATGGAACTCGAAGGTTCATTACCGAGTTTACAAGAGGCCGCCACCTGTCCCTATCCCAGGCCAGATTAATCCGGTCCATGCCCCCACCCCCACCCCCCCCATTCCAAAATGAAGACATCCCCGCATTTTATAGGTCTGAAGCGTCCTTATGCCTTCACAAGAGGCCGCCAATGACACCTGTCCTGAATCAGACGAATCCAGTCCACATCCTCTCAGTTTCTTCATGATATATTTCAGTATTATCCTTCCATTCAAGCTTAGGTCGTCCAACAAGTCTCCATCATTCAGGCTTCTTAACCAAAACCCAGTATGAATTTCTTATCTCTCCTATACATGCATACACACGCCACAATCATTTCATCTTCCGTGGCTTCATCACGCTAAAAATTAGTGGTAAGAAGTACAAATCATGAAAACTTTTCTTACGCAATTTTCTCCTGGTTCTGTTACATCCTTCTTAGGTCCAAATATTTTCCTCAGCACCCTGCTGTCACTCACACACACACTCCGTCTTCATATTCGTCACGGTGTATTGCGTACTACAATACATTTAATATTTTTAATAATTCTTAACATAGTACAACCACATTAATAACGTATGCTTCTTTATTTACAACAAAGCTTCCTATGGTCATCTGACCATCTTCGTGGAAACATACTCCACTACATTCTATTGAATGTTACTTCAATAGAGTATATATTTAAAAATTGTTAAATTTAACACACAAATGTACTGTAATAACCCAATAAACAACAATGCTGCCTAAAATTACACACGTTAGATATTCGCCGTATCCTGCTGCTCGTTCTGCTACCTAGCTGCAGTAAACGTTTGTACTCTTGTGCAACAAATGCGGGCATGCCTCGGTATAACAACATTCCAGTTACGACGATTTTATTTTAGTAACCACAATAATTTATATCTTTTTTCCCCCCAACAACTAACAAATTTTATGTTCTTTTTTATGTTCATGGGACCGTGCATTGCAATTCTCTGTCAATAAATGTCCAACAAGATGCCAGCTACACACCGTTTATTTTATTTGTAAACTGCTCTACATGTTTCGGGTGGTTTCTCTACCCATCATCAGGAGCACAAATATCTGTATCTACAGCATCTGGTATTAATCAACCGTTGTTGCTACCCGTCGGTATCGTGGAGTTGAGGAGGAGTGGACGATTCTCAACTCCACGATAACGACAGGTAGCAGCAACGGTTGACTAATTCCAGATGCTGCAGATACAGTTATTTGTGCTCCTGATGATGGGTGGAGAAACCACCCGAAACATGTTGAGCAGTTTACAGATAAAATAAACTGTGTATAATTGCATCTTGTTGGACATTTATTGACATAGAACTAACAAACGTTTGCGTTCACGATGGGGAATGGGGGGGGGGGGACTCAACATCCAAAGACGTGCAACGAAAAAAAAATGATTGGCGTTTTTGTTAAAAGAAAATGTATTGGCTCATGGGAAGAAGATCGGCCCTGTCGATACACAATAAGCTGATGCTGTACAAACAAATATTGAAGCCTGTGTGGACCTATGGCATACAGCTGTGGGGATGCACGAAACAGAGCAACATTAACATCATTCAACGATTTCAAAACGAGGTACTGAGGAACACTGTTGATGCACCTTGGTATATCATAAACGCCGACCTCCATAGGGACCTTCAAATGGTGATGGTTCCGAATGAAATTCGAAAGTATGCTAAGAAGCATGAAAAAAGGCTTTACCACCACGTCAACTTCGAAGCGATCCAGCTGCTCGACAACAGTGAACTAGTGCGAAGGGGCTTGAAAGGGGGAAGAAAAAAAATTAAGCTGGTGTAGTGAACTAACTTCGCCGACCGGCGGCGGCCGCTCTGTCGGTATAATTCGCGTGCGGACTAAGGCCACGGAGTTAGTTTAGTGAACACTAAACGCAGAGTCCAGTGTAGTGCATCATAAACACTATTAGTGTGTGATAAAGAACAGGGCACAGTGTTAGTACAGTAATCACCGCCAACAAAGGAAAAGACAGTGCGTAAGCAAATTAACAGGCAGAACAGCTGGGCGACACCCGAAGTTAATACTCATTTAGCAAATTAAATCAGAATAAAACAGCTTGTTAGTCTTAAGACTAGGTGTTATTGTAATTAAGCGCCGATGTCGTTTAATTAAAAATGTATTAGCGTTTGTTTGTTTCCGTTTTTGCTGTTACCCACTGTTTTCTTAATAAAGTAAACAACCGCGTGGGATCACTAAAATTTATCAACCAATGAATGCACATATAATTTCACATAAAACACTTTTAAACACTTTAAAACACCCCAACATGTTTCGTTCTTGTCAGATCATCATCAGGGAGCTTAGTTCCTTGCTAAAGTTAGATTATAGTATCCACAATTCACTTGGTGGAGGAAAACTAACTGTACATCGCTAAGCATTTGGAAGTAGTTTACACCCAAAATTACATAACTCAGTGTGTGCACAAATTCCGGTCACAAGGTCGCCATGGCGATTAAATTTTGTTCGATGAAGCCTAATATTCGTGGATCAATTGGAACTTGTTTAATGTCACTCTTATGTCCCCTAGAATCGTGAGGTGACTCCTAGAATTTGGGAAAATTTGTATACCATTGTTTACAACTCCGTTGTTTATGACGACAAATGGTGGTGAGATTGTCACAATCGGATTATTTTATATTTTACTGTAGTTGATGGGAAATTGGTGACTTTCTATTTGGGTCCACTAACCAGTCATAATTTTTTCTTTTTCCTTTGTTATATCAGTTCCAAAAGACTAGCCGGACCCTACGCTAAGCGTACGCAAATCTCAGTCGCCAGATAGCCCGGGTGATTAATTTTGTACCGTAGCACCTAATATTTGTGGGTCCTAAAAGTGAAATTTGCTTCATGTCACCCTTGAGACGCCGAAAGTTTGAAGTGGCTCCTAAATTCTTGGAAAATGTGTGTACTCCTGCCCTACAGGATCCATACATTCGCTTCAACATATATGCAAAGCTTTGTTACATCGCCCTACCACTTTCCAGAGACACCGCGAAAATTTTGATCATACCGAACATAAAGCAAACGTAAACGTACCTAATATAAAATAACAGTGTGTAAATAAAAGACAGATTGTGAAAACATGCACGCCAGGGATTAAGAGGCACCCAATGCTGAAGACAGTCTTTCTCCAATCGACTAGCTTTGAGTGAAATATATATATTTATATATTTATTCATTTACTGCAATTGGGTTGTTACCCGGTGGTAGAGGTTATTTTACATGTAAACAAAAATTGGTTACTACTAGATTTAAGTCGGGAGGGCTACATGAGAAGCATGTAGTGGCAAATCCTTTCTTCGAATTGATAACCTTGCAATCCACTCACAAAGAAGAGCAATTGCATATAAAAGTTTCGCAAAAGTTACACTTTTGGCTAATTTAAAAGACTCAGAATAATAGCTATGTGGTGAAGTGAACCTTCTGATGGACGACTACAACGACAATGTTCAAATCGACCTCAGTGGAAAAACAGCATATGCCCTAACTCGAGCAAAATTATTCAAGTGAAGGGCATTATGCCAATGTAATCCATGTTAGCTCTTCTTTCTTCATAAGACGCAGTTGCTTTTCCAAATGTTGTTGTCATACTGCACAACTTTTTAGCCTGTCTTTAATAAAATTGTCGTGTTAAAAGTCATTTCACGGCTGACAAGATTAAGAATGGACTGTAGACATCCATTCTGCGAGACAGCTGCCTGCACTAAGTATTATGTTGACAGAAAATGATCATCTCCAGAGTTGCGCAGGTTATGACACCATCCATGACTCCGCTCCTTTAAAATTATAAACGAAAATTTTTTATAATATTATCTGATGTGCAAAGTGAAACAATAACGAAGACTGCCGCTACCATTATGGGCTCTTGTGCCCCTTAACGCTACAGTCTTCATTTTATACATGCTACTCCTAAGTACACAGAATTTCCATTGAAATGGTATACAGTAATCCATGTACAGCTTTGCCACAGAAACTATTACGTGTACAACACCGTTCTAACCAAATTATCGTATGTAAGTGAACACCTAGGGAAGGACAGCGGAATGACAGCACAACACCCTGTCCGTCCCACACCAATGCCGACACGAAACGCAAGACAGCATGCAGGCGTCATCATGAATCAGTGCATCTGTAACTGTATTGGTATAATAATCACGCTCAGTCTAAAGAATACAGCCGCATTTCTTTCTACTGAAGAATTTCTTCGTAGTAAGAAGTAAACGAAAAATAAATACATTTAACTAAAACAAAGCACAGTGCAGGAAGTACTAAGTAACTTCACATGGTGTGCACATGTCTTCGGCAAACCGATTCAAATAACAGGCAGATATAATGATCTAAATTACCTTACGAATATTTCCAGGCGTTTTATTTTCGCGCAGTCTCTTCAGCCACCTGCTCCTCGCGTACAGTGACGTAAACATACTACGCACGTAACCTAAAAGCAGTAGTTAGAAGACTGCTACGTTTCTTGCCACACAATTTACGTATAAGTCACAACCACCCCTACCACACACACGCACACACTAGGCTAACCACCGCCCATTTACAACCTGCACTACTGTTACCTCTGACAAGTATAACCGCATACCTCCTGCACTTCCTCAATAACCATGCACTGGACACTACTCATCCACTATACAACTCAACCATGGATTAGATGCTCTGTGCTACACAGTCTCCGCCCACTCGAACACAAACACGCATGCGCACACTACCAGACATGACCAATGCATTTTCGTTTACAATCTTTAATCCGTGGACAATGGGGCAGGGATATAGGCAACACCATCCGTCGATATACAATCCGTGGTCGATAGTAATCTACACAGGTATCGACCCTGATGTGTGCATGTAGCCGAAAATGCTGAAAGGTTGTTTTTACATATTTGATTTAAAATCTATTACTTGTACATACAAAAACTTGTGCAAGTAGTTTAGTTTTTTGAACTATAATACGTTGCACGGAGTAAACTTCCCCCCCCCCCCTCGAAGGTAAACTGCTAGTATGAACAACACACAAGGAAAACAACTCTGAACTTTTCTGAGCCTGAAGTGAGGATAGAAAGATAAATCGTTTGTATTATCAAATACAAAGTTTCTCGTCATATTTATATGTGATACATTACTTGGAAAAATCATACAGAAAGTATTATACCTAAGTTAAGCACAGTTTGCTGTGTAATGAGATCTTTGAAAGCATATTGGTCACAATTCTTTGTGGATTGTTTATTATTCTTATTAGCATTCTATTATGATTTATGGCCTATTATTTTGGAGAAATTTTTGTATAGTATAAAGATTTTTAGGTTAAAAAATGTCATTTGAATTACTCTGGGCTGTAAAAGTCATCTTGTAGGAATCTGTTTAAGGAATTAAAAATCTTACTCCTCTCATCTCAGTATGTATACTCTCTTCTCTTGTTTGTAATTAATAATAAGAGTTTCAAAGCATAAACACTAGACAACATTGTAATCTACGCCAAGTCTCATATAGTTTAAAAAAAATACAAAAAGGGTGATTATTTCTTAAGCATTAAGGTCTTCAATAATGTTTCATCATACTTTTAGAGTGTGTCTGACAATCCTAAGCAATTTAAATCAACTCTGAAAAATTTCCTGTCCACATACTCATTTTACTCTTTAGGCGCACATTTTCATTCAAATCATTATTAAAGCTGTGTAACATTATTACCTGCATACACATATGTACTAACTTCATGGGGTAAATATTTAATACTAATTTAATGTTTTTATCGTCAATTTTAACGCTTATTAATGTTGATACTATTTTCTAACTCATTCATTCTATTTACTTCCTTTACAATGTTCCTTTCACGTTTGAGATTCATTTCGAATTATTCGTATTTTCTACACCATTTTAAAACTTAAATTCTATTTTATTTCACTGATGCCACTGTAGGACTTGCCATATATAATGAGCTATATTATGTTCTTTGCCAATTGCTGAACCACTTATTAATGTCTTTAACATTTCATATTCTTTATTTTATTGAAATTTTTATGCTTTTAGTTCATTTATCCAGTATTAATACCCCACTTTATCTGTCTTTGTAATTAATATTTCAGTGCATGTAAGATGTATGGTGATTTAATGTTCGGACTGGGAGCCAACAATAAAGGCCTAGGTTCATTTAGACCGAAAGGGACCAAGCCCATTCACAGTTTTAGTATACTGTGGAGCCGACTATATGTTGGCTGCATTATATGTAACTGGTTCTGTTGTTGTTGTATACTGATACAAGTGCATGTATGTGTTTTCTTATCATGTCCTATATTCAGCTGGTTTCTTTCCTTCATGGATCTATGGGATGTATGGGGAGTAAAAAAAATTGTACAGTTCATTTTGCAAATTCATATAATTAATAACAACCGTAGACTAGGATAAGGTACAAGACGCTGAATCAGAAGATTGATACTGTGATTGTATTAACGGAACACTCAATGGCCGTGCGCGCGGTGTAAAGGCAATGTGTGAGCTGCACTGCAAAACCTAACCCTAACTGGTTGTGTACAGTGTACAGACAATGAAGTACTGTGTGACATGAACTACGTACCAACCCTAATTGCTCATGTTCAGTGTGTGAACTGCCTCATTTTGCGAGAAGCTACTTCAAACACGATCCATAACCGGCTGTGAACGGAGTATAGAGGCAATAATATATGATATACATGGCGTAACGCGAATGAAATTTCGGAGCGCCAAAGTGCCAACATGAGGGGCGTGAGTATGAAAACGGGGCATAGACTCGTCTCTATTTTACTGCTGAATTTCGCCATGCGCGACTTTTGACATATTAAGCAAATTAAATATATCTCTGACACAGAAGGGTGCACGAAATTTTAACACATCTCAAGTAACTATTCATACGTCTTCAGAATAATACAGATTGAAAAACCTTCGGAGTTAATAATGTAAATTACCTTACGAATATTTACTTTATGTGTAGTCTTTTCAGGTAGCGGTTCAAGCAGAGCGATGCCGTGTCCAAATTATACACAATCTAACACATCAATCTTGGTACCACGTAAGGTGGTCACAGTTATCAGCACCGAAAATAATTATGGAACCTGAGTTCAAAGTAGATAAAATGATCTATTCCATTAATACACTTTATTTATATAATTTATATACACACGGCATCTGAGAACATGTTTCGACCGATTCCATCCGGTCACCTTCAGAGCTTTTCAATAGTCCTGTAAATGCAGAAGAAACTGTTCCATTACAATACTTGCAAATTATGAAAAAGGATTTATATTAAAGCACATTTACACTTGGTGCATATTTTGGGAATGAAATGTCAGACCTACACATTTTCTTTCACAGTTAGCTCCCTTTTGGCAAATTGTGCCGTGTGATTAAGTATTTGCTTCTTCTTGGACTTTCCCCGCCGTCTTGGGTTTTCGAATTAATGGCAGTAATAAAATTAATAGGGTACCGGTTCTTCCCCGGGGGCAAAGTGCGGTCGGGGCGTGCTGCTGACCACTCATCCCCTTCCAGTGCCGCGGTCATGGAAGAGTAGAGCTATACCTTTACCCACCCTCTGGGCCACACCGGACCTGTAACGGGATCACTTTACCTTTTTAAATAAAAATAATAAATAGCAAATAAAAGCCGGCATCTCGGGGACACGTTCGGTCCTCGCCTTCAGGCTAACTAATAAACATTTTTCTCTTGTTTATTTTTAAAGTTGGTGCCTAATGACGGCTTCTACAAACCGAAACATACAGCATATAATGTGGCAAAAAACACTATCAAATAAATATAGATGTATTCAACAGTCTCTTTCATTTACCTGCTAAAATAATAGGAACTACTAAGCTGGGCCGATGGGCAAGCCACTCTTAGAGGCAGAGTAGCAGAGGTGACAGGCAATTCATTAGCCGAGAGATTTTTACATAGATGGAGGGCTGGCTACTGTCAGAAACCCCAGATCTGAGGAATTACAACAGTGTGCAGAGGTAACTGGCAGTAACAAAACGTGCAAAGTAGGAATCACTATCACATGTTTGCAATAAGTGGTTAATTTGAAAATGGAACGTATTTATAAATAACTTGATCATGTGGCACTGTGCCTAATGTAAGTTATCAAAAAAAATAATTTTCTACAACTTAAAAGCCTACCCTACTACTAAACCACTCTCTTCAGACAGCCAAATTCTGTTCATGGTTTCAAAACTGATTTCCTGAAATTCCATCTTTCATATCTCATTGTAACTTAAAACATGTAACATTTCAAATTTCCTACTGCAATTTCATGGAATATTTTGTGTTTACTGTAGGTAAATGAAATAGGTATGTAGAGTTCAGACACAAAATATTTTTAACCATTGAATAAGGTCTTCCAAAACATCATCACCATCAATGCTCAGCATGATAAACAGATTTGAATAACACACTCTAGTGTGGAATAATATACCTTTTATTTGCAAATAATTTAAACAGAAGTGTTACAGAAAAAGAACTAGGATAACTACAGCAGAAAAATTATGCAATGACATTATTACTAGGAGTACAAGTCCCACAATTAACAATGGGACTGCAAATTTAGATTATAATACCTTTGGTTGGTAGCCTCCCATAAACTCAATTAGGGAGAAAGACTACATGTTAAAAATACATCTTTATTAATTCTAAAAAAAACAAGTTAAAAAAATATTTCATATCTCTAACTTATGTAAGCTGTGAGTTTCATATGGCCAAAAATTCAAAACTTAAAAAAAAAAAAAAAAAAAAAGCCTTTACTAAATTAAAATTAAAAAAACAACTTGAAAAAAAAAAAAATTTTTTTT
>Ga0131853_10016143_pt1 | contig 13642 bp, 13 predicted proteins | sample TergutLab28metaG_FD_92764 | JGI IMG/M metagenome (GOLD analysis project Ga0131853, IMG submission 92764) | Labiotermes labralis P1 segment gut microbial communities from Petit-Saut dam, French Guiana - Lab288 P1 (version 2) (version 2) | ecosystem: Host-associated > Arthropoda: Insects >... | reverse complement strand
TTAAAGGTAATTTCACGAAGTTAACTTTACATTCGTACTTTAAATGTATCATGTATTACGCTGGTTTATTATTTTGTTCCGTTTATTGTCAGTAATCGTTACCTTCTATTCCGAGATTCAAACTGTCATAACTCCGTAACCGTCCAAAATCAGACACATGTTTATATGAACTTTTTTGATCACAAAGACCTAGAAAATCACTTCCTGCAGTTATGCCCTAAAGTCGTGAAACACCCTGTATACTTATCATTATCCCTCCTTCTTGCTTCCCTAATTACTGTTTTGTATATTATTTTATACTTAGCAATATACATTTTTGCATCTTCTGTAAGATTAGGTTGTTTCTTTATCATGTTTAAAAATCTAATTTTTTTGCTAAACATACCTTGTGTGATCCATCCATTCCTTAATGGTTTCTTTCTATGTCTGAGCTCTAGAGGGAAGGAAGGCTATGTCAAACGAATGTAAAACAGAGTTCATAAAAACCTTGAATTTTGTGTTTACCTCTGTCTCTGAAAATACTTCCTGCCATGTCTCCTTTTTTAATAAGTATTCAAATTCCCTAATATTATCGTCTCCAGAGTTCCTTTTCAGAATTCTTCTGTTTACACTAGCATGGTTTTTACGCAGCACAGGCAACGCCTGGGCTTAGTGGTGTGATAATCCTAACTCTATTACTGTTGCAGGTTCCATATAATACTTCTTGCTAATTGTAATTACATCTATCAAAGTGCTTGTGCTTTTTGTTATTCCAGTAGAGGATTGAACAGTATTTACTCGATTATACCTCAACAGTAAGTCTGTTAAGTCCTTTAGGTTGCCATTATCATGAAGGAAATCTATGTTCCAATCACCACAAAGTATTAGAATTTTATCATTCATTAGTAATTTCTGAATAACTCTTATTTAGAAATTTGTCACATGGTCCGTCTGGTGATTTATAGACACACACTGTACGTAGTTTCTATCCAGGCAGTTTATTAATGGCATTTCAGAAATTTTTTCTTCACTTATATCTGCAAAACTTGCAATATTTCTTTAGTTTCGAGACCATCTTTTACATAGATACCACACCTACTCCTGCAAAAGGCACTTACTAACTTAAAATCAACAATATTAGTACATTTTAGTTTCTGATAACTCTGTCAGTGTTCTGTAAGGCATTTTACATCTACATGCTTTAACTCTGAGCATAACAGCACTTCCAATTCTGTTGTTTTCTCCTAAGACTACAGATATTTTGATGAAGGACAACTAGTTTTGGATTCTTGTGCTCTATCACTGCTAACTGCTAGTAACACTATACCCTTGTTATCAGTTCCGCTGTCCATAAAAATCATCACCTCTTGTTGCTGGTTGCTTTCTTTTTCTTCCTGGTGTTCTTGAATATGTTACTTTTTCTTATGCATCAACTCCTTCCTGACCATTGTCTCTGAGATTTTGCCTCCATTTCAAAATTGTGGGAGGTGTCTTCCTCACTAACAAGGTTTTTCTGATATGGTCCGTTAATTCTCTGGGCCATTAGTTCTTTTCCCACTGTATTCATATGTAGCCCATGTCTGGTAAAATGCTCCCTTTGAATCTCACTGTCTAGAATCTGTACATACTCAGACATCTTCATCCTCTTGTGTAATTTTCTGTTATATGTTGTCACCGCACTCTTAACACATGATGTAGTTGACAGAACATGTCTCTTTGGAGCACCCACTGTGATAACATTTGTGTGCTTCCTCTGTTTTACGAAGTTCAAGATGTGTACTAGCCCCTTTTCTGACTCATTTTTTGCTACGTTATTTGCACCTCCCCAAACTACAACCATGTCTGTCTTTGTCATTTCATCAATCTCCTTTCATGCTGTGTTTGTAATTTCCTCTAACCCCATCCCTGGCTTCACATAACCTGTAACCTCAAATGCACTCCTGAGGTTATATATTATCTCGGCCGCACACCCTTTTGCATGGCTATCACCAATTTTAATAATGTTTTGTTTTATTTTTCCTGGGACTCCTTTTGTTCTGACTTCAGATCTTTTGTTGTTCACCAAACCTAGATTGTCAGGCCCTGTTTTTGGTTCTTTGAGGTTTTGCAGCACTTCATACTGATTTACACTTCTAGGGATTGGTGGACAATATCTTGTATCAAGTTTACTTAATATTTTATGCCTTCCTGTATTTGCCAAGAACCAAGTACCTTCTTTCCCTTCATTTCATGCTGATATCCCATCCTGATTCAGGTTTTTTCCATTTGTCTGTTCCAACACAGGGCACTTAAGGTTTTCGTTTTCTTGAAGTAACTGAATAATTGTGAGCGCTGAACTAAGCTCTGATAATGTTTTCTGTAACTCTGGTTTTAGTTTTTTACAATTTCACAACATATTTCACACCTTTCCATTACCTCTTCATTAAAAGCTGGAGAGTGCATAACCTCACCTACTGCAACCTCCGCCATCTTGCTCTTATGTTAATTTCTCTCAGTCAAAACAGCTTAACATGATGTTAAAAAATAAAACGTTTCTTGCTTCAACCGACTCGCATTTCGTGAAAGTTGCAAAACATTACTTGCACTTACAATTTAAGCTTTATTGATTTAAGATTTCTGCACATTTTATGTTAATTTTTTGTGGTCCCACCTAGAATCCCATGTAAATAGTATATTAGTTTTCTCAGTTTAAGGTTTCTTATTTCTAGGTTTTTCCCTTGTGTAGGACATGACACTTCTGTCCCTTTGCCAGTTTGGAACCTCCTTTTAGGATTTGTGTTTACAGCTTGGGAATTCAGGTTGTGAAAATAATGCCATGGTTTTGTGCAGTAGAAGTGAATCGACTGCAGTCTGTCACAGCAGTGTACTGTTGATTGCAGTCTGTTGCAGCAGTGTACAGTGTTCTGTGGATTGCAGTCACACAAGAGTTAGCATGATGCATGTGAGTGGTCAAGAAGCACATGGTAGGAGCCCATGTTTTTAAACTGAACACTGTTTCTGTTCATAATTGTAAGCTGTCGTACTATTGGTCATCATACACCATGCTGACAGAAGAGTTGGCTTATCAGATATCTTTTGCAGTGAAACATGGATTTTGGTTTATTTGTAAAGGTTTTTTTTTAAAGTGTTATGTTATATGAACATAAACTAAACTTTGTTTCGTGCATCTCATTGCGATTGATGGTGTATGTATTTGTTTTAGGATGTAAACTGGATTGAGAAGAACCTCAATAGGTTTAAACTTCAAATGAATTTGCTTCTTTTGTAATCACAGTAGTAGTAATTTTCTGCTTAATTTTGACACAAACTTTATTTAAGGTTATTGTCAGTGTAAGGTATGAAAAACTTGCCTTCCAGATGATTGTTAAATAGGAGTTCTGTAATATTATGCTTTCTCTTGCCCCAAGGCTGATGTGGCAAGTCTTTTCACATGTTTCTCTACAGAGGAGAGATAGGTTTTGTATAATGAGCAATATTGAAGTTAACTGAGTGAAAATTAAAAATGCAATTGAAGAGGGAATGAGGGAAATTTTGAAATACCCATTCGTGAAATAGCAACAGTTGTGTAAGTCAGGGAATGTCTAAGTATGAAATGAAGCATGCAGAGTTGCTTTAGTCAGCTTTTTTATTTTCAACCAATGTAGATTTCAGAGAAAATGTTTTAGTTAAAATACTGAAGAAATGACAGCTTGGATTTTACGCTTTGATGATGATCCATTTTACCCAATACATTCTGTGTCCAAACAGAGAGTAGCCATATTTTGTAATGTTATGCTAGCTTGATAATGCATCATATTATTCATCTTATAAACGTTAACACATAGGTGACGAATTAAAGCAAGAAGGGCATTTTGCAGCAGTGGAATTAGCAGCCCTCTGGAGTTATACCTAGAACAGATACACACATTTTCCATTTACAGGTGATTGTGACAAATGACTTCACATGCAATCACATCCAAAAACAGTGTTCTTTTTTACCACCATGGGTCATATCTGTGTGTTTGTGTGTGTGTGTGTGTATGTGTATATATATATATAGAGAGAGAGAGAGGCCTTTCATGCTACTGTACAGTCATGGGATCATTGCTTTGAAATGGTAGTTGGCATGTCAAATTTGAAATATTCATCATAATAGACATATATTGGATGAATGATGATGGGGAACATAAATGCAGTTACAACTATCAAGTACCATTGGATCTAAACCATATTGTACTCTTATAACACACATAAGCCAAGGCACTGTTTAAATCATTCTTGTTCCTGGTTATCTTTCATCAGTACTAATTTACATTAAGAACTCTATATGAATGCTTTTCAAAAAGTTCTCAGGGCTGGTCACATAACCTCCCTTTAAAATCATGATGGCTGTGTAATGATTGGACATGGTTTAGTAGACTGACTGGATCCTATTGTTTTTTCATCAAGCATAGTAAACCCTCACTAATCAGGCCACAGTTGATCGGATGTTGGAAAATCAGGGTCAACAAATATGAAAAATTCTATTCACAGTTAAGTACGTACTTTAAAAGACATAGGGGTTTTAGGAAGGCTCCACATTCCTGACAGCACAATGATAGAGACATAACGTACTTTACATTGCTGCTAAATCTTGCATGTTGTTCTGTATTGTGTTGACTCTGAGTTGGATGGATGCTGTTGCTTGTAACGCTTCATTTGCGTGCCTGACAGGGGAATAAATTGCTGCAGATGTTGTTAAGGCTTCTGCTTTGAAAGAAGGATCATATAATGAAGTACATGGATCACAAAATAATCTACAAATAGGAAGAAACTTCTTAGCTCTGCAAGAGATGGTGTTGATGTAGTAATTAATTATGTGGGCTCTTCAACAAATTGAGTGTTGCACCTAAGAACTGTGAGGGAGATCTGAATTAAAGAACAGCAGCAGAGGTCTCTTCAGACAAAATGTGAAAACTGCATTATTATGTTTTGAAAAAAGTACAGCTTCTGAGCCTTCTATCAGGGAATAAATGCATGTATTGTCTTTTTTTTTAGTTTTTTTTTTTTTCCTTTTAAATGAAGGCTGTACAATGATTTTTTGTTCATTTTGATATTTTGTGCATGAATACATAGGTATTTAATTACAAGATCAACATTACCCATATCATTAAATTTTCCATTTATAGTTGTTCTAAGTTTTTGTGTCTTTTAGGGCAATCTTTTGTTTCTCTAATCCAGATGACCTCCCCCGCCCCCCAGTTAATCCAGTTTAACGAGGTTTTTCTGTAAAGACAATATGTGACATAAAGAAAGTTGTGCATGGACGATTTTTTAAAACTGTCAAAACAGTGAACCAGGAGTTCTATCTGACTGTTGTACAGTGTGTACAAGAAGTATTGTGAAAGAAATGACCAGATCTTTGATGAGAACATGGCTGATTTCTTCACTATAACAATGTTCCCACACACGTGACACTCTCTGTCCAGTAGTATCCATGCAAAACAAATTCCATTTGTTCCACAGTCACCCTACAGCCCCATCACTTTTCTGCAGACTTGTTTCTTTCCCAAAATTGGAAGTTAATTTAAAATGATATCAGTCTGGAACAGGTTAGGAAATAAAAAGTAGTGCTAGAGGAGCTGACCCACATGTTTTAGAAAATTGTGTGTGGTATGCCAGGAAAAATAGAAACCTCTCGTTGTTGTTGTTGTTATGTCAGTTTGAAAGGGGACTGTTTCAAAGGGGGTAATGTCTTAATACATTGTACGTATAATATATAGCATTTTGTTTAAGGAGTGTGAGAATGTTTTGAACAGACTTTGTATGTACAGTATATAGATCCCTATTTATGTACATCATGGTAAAGTCAGTACCAATTGTACTAGACAGAAGATTCTGGTTTCAGATATCAATCCTGACACATGTAACCTGACTGAGGTATTTTGTGGTGTGCCTTAGTACCTTCAAGCAAATACTCGAAGAGTAACTTAAATTAGGTCAAAACCTCCATAACATTTCCAGTACATAATCCACTAATTACAGTATGATTCAGTGTTATGTAGAGCTGCTGACACATCATCATTTGCCTTTTTTCCCCCTGATTTTTTCTGATTTTAGTTCTATAGACCGGTAGTTTGATATAAATGTGATCTTCATTTATTTGACATCTCAGGGTGAGTGCAATAATTACTCGGCACTTTTGCATGTACACGCATGTGAACTGCAACATTCAGAACTGTTTTATCAGTCTTGATATTTCTCTTATCACACAGGAGCAGTTGAGTGGGTTTGTTCTACCCTGATTATATGTATGGTATGAGGAGTGTGGAAATACTTCTCTCCAATAATTACAAGGGGCAGTTGTGTATATTATCTGACGGTAAGTGGGCTAGTGTGGAACAGTTATGACTGACTGTTCCAGCATTCTTCTATCCTGATATGTAATGCAATCATTCCCAGCGAACATTTCATGAGTTTGACGGAATGGCTGTCTGATAAAATCTGGTGGGGATGAAGATGATGACAATAGTAACATAAACTGTAGTATCATACAGTTAACCATAATATATCTTAATTCAGACATTTAACAAGTGACAGTAGGTTCTGGAGTGAATTATCAGGCTCATCCCTTCACATCTTGGTGAATCTTCATCTGTGGATAATGGAGATACTGTGCATGAGTTGTCCACTCAGTTTCTGATGCTGATGTCTGATATATATGGTTCTTTGCTTCCATGCCACTTCACAACTTATTGGAATTTTGCTGTGTTCTCTACACATGTATGGATAGGTGGATACTCAGTAGCATTATGATTGTTGATTATTGTTTATCTTTCTGCACTTTATTTACAGGCACAGGTGAGTCTTGCAGAGTCCAGTCGAAAGTTAGATCTCCTTCGTAAGTCACTTGAACTGCGCAGACAAGAACTGCCACCGGACTCGCCTGCAGCTGCCCAGCTGAAGAAGGAATTGCAGAATGTGCAAGCAGCTAGTCCTGTTGCTGTCACATACACCAGTCTGCAGCCCTTTCATGGGCAAGGGGACAGCACGAAGTCGGCTGGTTTGACACCGTCATCCCTTACGCGTTGTGCTGCTGTCACTGGGAAGTTGGAAGTGAGGTAGGCCACTGATCTGCACAACCATATAATTAATCTCATTGCCTATAAATGACAGGATTATTGTAAGGATGTGTGACAGCTCTAGTGATAGTGGCCAGCATCTGAATGGAGAAGCTAGATACTGTTAGGGTGTAGTGCATGTGAGATTTGTGGTTAACTAAGTTTCAGTGGGGCAGATTTTTGTGTGAGCACTTCAGTTGTCCCCTCCCAGCATTCCACTAAATCTCCATACTCATTATTACGGGCTGATGTGATAGGCTCAGTTGACGCCCAGGTTCCAAGAGACACAGTCCCTCACCACAGCTGGTGCTAACATAATTAGCATGCACCATTGTCTTATGTATGCTAAGTATGATAATGTAAGGTACAAAATGCTATAATCACACACTATAGTCCTGGTAGGTGGTCTGATTAATTTAATGAAATCATTGCTCACTGTAGTTGAAAATAAAGGTTAATTCTAGTAACTAGAGAGGTGGTAGCACTTTGGTCTTTTCTTGAAATGAAGTTAAATATTCTGTCCAGCACATTTGTGTGCACACAGGTCAGCTCCATCCAGGTAATTGGGATTTGCATCCAAGCCTGCCTAGTCCATTTTCACATAGCCAGTTTTCTGTGAATTTGCAGAAAGAAGTTACTTATCCATGTCTTCATAAGTCTGCTGCATTGAACGACTTGTGATCCACATAATGAATGACTGTAAATTTTTTTACTGGGGGGAGTGGCTGAAATTTGGTTAATGTTGACAGCAGTATTGGAAACTAATGAAGATTTACATGGATTTTTGTACACATCTTCTGTATAACTTGAGCATAGCTTGTGAGAGTGAACATGTTTTGGACCGACAATATAGTGAAAACTGAGACACATTTAATGTCCATTGCAGTTTTTGCATAAATGTTCATAGTTTTTGAACCTTTGAAGGTCACAGTTGATGTCTTTGTACCTGTACTAAGCACACCTGGCAAATCATGTTGCAGTTAATTTGTTGTATGGTATTTTGGAATTTCCTGCCTCCCATCTTCTAGACACAGTATCAGAAGATGTTAAAGGTCAGAAGTCAGTGAGATTTTTTGGTAGTTTTGATGACATACTGCTAAATCCATTCACAACACTTGCTGTGATTTGTTTTAATGCCATGAAAATATCCAACTCTTAGTTCACCACACTGCATAAACTGGATTGTGGAAGGGTTAAATAATGGACTGACTGTGATAGACAGACAGACAGATGAACTAACCAATCAAGTAACTGACTGTGGAACGGTCCTTCTTGAAAAACCAATAGTTTTGCAGCTAATTGAGAAATTCTGTGCATTGTTTGGAATCTGAAGGTTCATGTCTTTGTTTACAAGAGCCTGCAGCTTGTCCTTATCTTGAGTTAGAACAATCCAGTTCATGCTCTTTCAACTGATATATTTAAGTTCCAATTTAATATTTCCCTTTGATCTACACCTGGAAGTGTTAAATGAAAGGCAATTGTGTGGCACATTAATGCATAACTTCAGAAAATGGTGGCATAATGAAGTGATTACACTTGAACTATTACTGTTGTGTATGTATTTGCTGACTTGTTTATATCCATTTTAAGGTGAACTTGTAGGTCATGTGTTGGAAATGGATTACAGACAGGATGCATGAGACATGGAGAGTTGTAGTGTCATGCTAGTGAGAAACCACTTGTTTGTTGCCAGAACCTATGCTGTCAGCAATTGTAACTTTCACAGATACATTGCAGCATCTTCCTTGAAACACCAAACCCATACATAATATGTGCCTATATTACTAGGCAGAGGTCAGCATTATGTCTGAGGTGTTCTCAGGCAGTCATCTGTGTGGATGTCAGGTTGGTTACCCCATTGTTTCTGTGGACTGTGCCACCATTTCTGGAAATTGTGCTATTGTTTCTGGAAACTGTGTCATCATTTATGGAGATTGTGCCCCCCTTGCTGGAGACACTCTGCCCCTATTTTGAGGGTTTGATGAGATGAGTAACATGATTATTGTTCATTGCATTTCTATGTACAGTTGCTTGCAGAATTTAGTGCCCTCATCTTGTAGAGGCTGTGTTGTTTAACGTGGGTTTTGGCTGTTTTTAATGCATTTGTGCCTGCATTTGTGATGGCCCATCTTAGTTGTATTATGCTAGTGGCTGGGTTGGTGCAAGAATATGGACAGGACACTATTCTGATAATGACTGGATATGGCACTCATGACATCAGCCCTAGATGGTGTAGGCAGAAACAGTCTGAAATGTTGGATGCCAACTGCTTATTCATGTGGCTGATCACTGCATAAGACTGCATAGTATGCAGTCACAATAAAGTCTTCAAATTCTACACCCATATCATTATTGAAATTTTGTTGACAATAATTTTTAATCTTGAACCTTAAGCATGCAGCCCTTTAGCAGCTAGTTTTCTTCTGAGGCCAGAGTACTATTCAATTTAAATATCCACTGCAGGACAGTGTTTTGCTGTTGGTTTTTGATTTATTGGGACATTGTTGTCCCCTTTGTCTGTTAAAGGTTAATGTTCTTCATTCATGCCTTATGAGAAATTTTTCTTGTCTTGTAACCGCTCATCAACTGGTACAACCACTACTGCTGTTGTCTTCTTCTCTATTCTGCTTTTTTACATGACTCCCCCCTTTAATCTTCGATGGTTAGTTCACGGTAGTCCAGAATGATGAAGGAGTGCGTGGGTTGTGAGTAGTGAGCTACTGAGGACATGGATTTGGAATGTAGGCACATGCAGTGTACTCTGCACCAACATTTCAATTTTGTGGGTGATTGTAGTGGTAACTGTTACATTATCTGACTCACCAGACTGCTTATTTGTAGTCACAGATAAAACAGTTTACAGTATATCTGTGATACTGCATCCAGCTTCCAAGATGCTCACAGTATGTTCAAGTTATATGTCATCCATTTCATTACAGTACTTATCATTTCTGCAATCAGTCTGTCTGTTTTCTACATACAGGTCAATCCTCCTCAGCTACTTCCATAAACTAGTTCACTTGTGGCATCCTTCAGCCATTTGTTTTAAATGTCTCAGCAACATAGGCAACTCCTTTTCTAGCTCCAACAGTTTGTTTCCTTGGCAGGCTGAAAAATGATTTTATGTCATTATATGAGAGGAGGAGATTTGAATGACGCTGTAGAGGAAACAAAGCTGCTGTTAAATAAGCCTAGTGAGAGAGCGAAAGGTAGTGGAATGATACAGAATTTTTTACTGTATTAGGCATTTGAGTTAAAACAGCTCAGTCACCAAAGTGTGGTGAAAGGTGTCATTGTAGCTTTTGTGTTCTCTTCACCATGAACTTGAATTTGTTATGACTTGTGAGTAGTTCAGTGATTTAAACTTACTGTGACACTGTAGATTAATGGGCTGTCAAGACCTACTGGAAGAAGTTCCTGGGAGATCTCGAAGAGACAAGGATATCTCATCAAGCCCGGGTGATCTGCGGTCCTTTGTAAAAGGTGTGACAAGTCGGAGCTCCAGCAAGTCATACAGTGTCAAGGATGAAACAAGCAGTAAGTTTCATACACAGAGTAAGTCAGAAGTAGTTTCACACTTTTTGGATAGGGTAACTGTTACCCACTGTCAAAATGTATGGGAAAAACCAAAACTGAAAGATTTGAATGTCATGTCTCCTTCATGTGTGTTGTTAGTGCCCAACATGGCCACTTCAGATCTACTAAATATGGAGGCTTATCAGTGACAAGAGAACATGGTGCATTTTCTGATTTCAAGGAAACAAAATCTGCAACTCAAGTTCAGTGAAATATTTGCATCAGGTTTCAGCAGTTCCTTCTATCAAATGTTTTCCCTGAGGAACAGCTTAACAGCTTTGTTGAAACTGTAGTGAAGAAAAGGAAAAGTCACCGGTCTTCTGCAAGCAACAGAACTGTACAACAAGTGAGAATAGGTTTTATCTCTAGTCCAAGGAAATTGATGCATCATACCAGTTGTTAAATTTGTGTACCCAAAAAACAGTGTAGAGAGTGTTGTATAAGCAGTTGCATCTACAGCCATGCTAACTGTATGTGTGTAGCTATCATAGCTATTGAGATCAGACACCTGATATTGTGTGAGGACATGTGGTCTAGGTTTAAAGAAGATGAAAGTATGCCTGAACATGTTTTATTACTGTTAGGATGAAGTTATAGGGGAGTTGAAGAGACCATATTATTAGGAGCTTTATGATCTGCATTCCTCACCATATACTATCAAGTGATCAAATCGAAAAGAATGATGAGATGGGTGGGGCATGTGGCATGTGCAGAGCTACAAAGTTAGAACATCTGTGTTCTCTTGCATAGCCAAGCAGCACTTAATAATTTCCAGATAAACTCCAGACTAGTTTGGGATTGTCATCAGTCCCTTGTGGAATGGGCAGAACATAATGGTTCAACTGGTATAGATACCAGTACACATGGGAAGTGATGGAAATGAAATAGCTGATCAACTAGCCAGACAAGGCTCCTCACATACACTCATAGGATCTGAGCTTGCCCTTGGAATATCTGCGAAGGTTGTGAGGGGAGTAATGAGTAACTGGACAAACAAACATGAGGAGCACTGGCAGTCTGTACATGAACGAAAGCAGACTAAGAGCTTTCTTAAAACCCATCTGCTAAAAAAGCTGGAGAATTGCTTAGTCTGAACAGAAACCAGCTAAGAATAATGACAGGGATGCTAATAGGACACTGTCATTTAAAAGGAAACCTATTTAAACTGGGGCTGGTAAACATTTCTGAGTGTGACAGATGCAAGCGGGCATTAGAAACAGCCTCATATGTTCTGTGTGACTGTGCGGCTTTGGTCGCATTAAAATTCAGGCACCTGGGTTGACATTCTATGAAACCACGTGACTGAAAACATCTCTATCAGCAGGATTCTGCACTCTGTTCAAGGTGCAGAGCTGCTAGATGCATGAATGTAAGGGCTGCACAAAGGGTCAAATATAGTCAAAGTGCATAGGTCACTAACATGCTCGCCCTCCTTATAATCTGTTCTATTCTGTGTGGCCTGTGCAGGGGAGAGTAAAGGGGGGGGGGGGGGGGCAAAAATGGTTTGGGGGGGGAAACTTAAGGGAAAGAGACCACTTTTTTAAGTTATGCACAAATGAGAGCGTAATATTAAAATGGGTCTTCAAGGTTTAAGATGGGAGCTTGGGCCAGTTTGATCTGGCTGTGGATAGGGACAGGTGGCAGGCTCTTATGAACGCGATGATGATCCTTAAAGTTCCATATAACATGGAGAATTTCATTAGCTGAAGAACAGTGAGCTTCTCAAAAAGGATTCTGCTCCATTTGGTTGGGTGGTCGGTCATTCAGTTGGTCACACTCAGGAAAAAGAAACACAAAGCATGAGAATTAAGGGAAATGAGCAGCTCCATATGATAGTGAAACATGTGTGGGACAGCCCCAGAGTCAGTGCGTTCTGTCCTGTAAGGAAGCTGAAAGTTTATGGCCGCTTCATTTTGTTGATTAGACCATTACTACTGCCACCGCATCTGCTGCTGCTACTGCCGACGTGTACCTGTACATGCTGGAGAACTTCTGTGATCCTGAATGTTACTGAGAATGATTTTCACAGAAATGTGGTCTTCCAGCAAGATGGTGCAGTGCCTGTTTTGTTCATATGCACAAGATTTTTAGTACCATGAATTATCAGTAGATGGGAGAAGCTGGTTCACTTTTGTGGATTACTTTTTCACCAGACCATACACTGATAAACTTTTTCTCTTGGAATTTCCAGCCACCGTTACCAACTAGTAGCTTACAATTAGCCCTTGGCATCAGAATTAAATGCCTTTAATAATCTGCAGAAGACTGGAATTTGCAAAGTTACACCAGATATGTTGCAGAGAGTATGGCTAGAGATTGCTTATATCTGCAACATCTAAGAATATCAATGGTATTTAAATTATGTAATTATATTATGCCCACTAACAAGTGAGGTATTGACCTGTATTACAGTGTTTCTAACTTTGTTCTGTGTCCTTATAAGACACTTTTACAAGCCTTCAAATGTGTGAAGCTACTTTTGACTGTATATACTAATGTGACTGTTCTCTTTCCTGTTTCATGCCAGGATCTAATTGAGAATACCGGAATGTATTATGAAATTTATTCTATATTCTGCATGGCACTTAACACAGTGTACAGTTGTTGCTGTGCACTTTCTTGATGTGATTTGATTCCTTGTGCTGAATAATAATAATAATTATTATTATTATTATGTTGATAAATTTTTAATTTATTCATGTCAGTGTTGTACCTCCTTCAGAGTTTCAGCTACTGTGTATGGTTGATAAGGAAAACAACCATATTCATCATGAGAATGGGTACCCCTGCTTGTTCATTATAAACATTCACACACCAGGTACACCTTTACACTTCCCTCATAATACACACCATTGAATACCTGTGTATGAATAATGGGATTATTCAGTCAGTGCTGAAATGTGTTGGAATGTACCACTGTGTATGTTGACCTGCAGAAGCCAGTTTGTGGAATGATTGGGATGGAACATAAGTTACATTTAATGCTGTGGGCTTTATTTATTCCCCCC